>Ga0308164_10000067_pt1 | contig 318337 bp, 259 predicted proteins | sample PhyTR2_FD_201031 | JGI IMG/M metagenome (GOLD analysis project Ga0308164, IMG submission 201031) | Phyllosphere microbial communities from UC Gill Tract Community Farm, Albany, California, United States - DLSLT.R2 | ecosystem: Host-associated > Plants > Phyllosphere > Unclassified | place...
ACGTGATCTGGTTCCGCCAGCTGCGCAGCAAGGACGGCAGCGTGGTCCACACCGGCGACAACCGCACCGGCGCCGGCGATGGCGACGACGAGCAAGTCAACGTCGACCTGAACGCCGTGCCGGCCACCGTCAAAAGCCTGGTGTTCACGGTGAACAGCTTTACCGGACAGACCTTCTCGCAGGTGGAAAACGCTTACTGCCGCCTGGTCGATGCCAACAATGGCCAGGAAGTGGCGCGCTTCAACCTGTCGGTGCAAGGTCCGCACTCGGCGCAGATCATGGCCAAGGTGTACCGTCACAACGGTGCCTGGAAAATGCACGCGATCGGCGAAAACGGCAATGGCCGTACCTTCGACGACCTGCTGCCGCAAATTTCCGCGCACCTGTAATCGGGCAGTTGTAGTTCCGTAGCAAAGCCCCGCGTACCGGCGCGGGGCCCCCGCGCCTGCTGGCGCGTTATTGGCTTTTACCAAATAAATGAAGGCAGTTGAAGCACGCTTGATCGTGCGGCTATAATGTTGCCATGCTTAAACTGAAAGAGATCTCGCAGATAGTGACGCAAGCCGCGCGCGGCGAGTTGGTCTTTCCCACCAGCGTGAATGCGGCCCTGAACCTGCAAATGACGCTGGCCGATCCCGATTGCGATACCGAGGAAGTGATCCGTCGCGTACTGGCCGAGCCGGTATTGGCCGCCCGCACCGTGGCAATGGCCAACGCCGCCGTGTTCAATCGCGGCGGCGTGCCGATCACCAGTGTGCGCGCGGCCGTGGCGCGCATCGGCTACCGTCACCTGTATTCGATGGCGGCGGCAATGGTGGTGCGCCAGTTCGGTGCCCGCATCCGCGATCCGCACCTGCGCGCCAAGGCAGAGCAGTTGTGGCGCCACACGGCCCATGTGTCGGCACTCGCGTATATCATCGCCGGCAAGCTCACGGCCACCGACCCCGATACCGCGCTGTTTGCCGGCATCGTCCACGAAGCGGGCGGCTTTTATCTGCTGTCGCAGGCCGACGACATGCCGGGCCTGCTCGACGACCCGGCCGACTGGATGGGCGCGCCGCAGGAAATCATCGCCCGTGCAATGATGAAAAAACTCAGCATTCCCGACCCGGTAGCGCTGGCCATCGTCTCATTGCCTGGCGCCACGCTGACACCGCCACCGCTAGGCTTGCGCGACACCTTGCTGATCGCCAAGCACCTGGCCCCGGTGGCCTCGCCGCTAGCCCCCGCGCGCGACGGCACTGATGCCGGCAAGCTGGCCGGCTTCATCGAAGACAATACTGCGCTCGAGCATATCCTCAAGGAATCGCGCGATGATGCCGCGTCGATGAGCGCCGCATTACTCGTTTGATTTGCTCGTTTGATTTGCTGTTTTTTGTGGCAAAAACGATGTCTTAATCATCATTTTGACCAGAAAACGTCCATTCTTCGTCTAACATCATCGCTGCTTGGGCGATAATGGCGGTAGTCGTCATACAACAAGCCCCACGCCATGAATCACACCGCAGCAACCCCTATTATTTCCATGGCCGCCGTGCCGCGGAAAAAGCACCGTAACCTCGCCCAGGGCGTGGTGGAGAGCTTTACCCAAAACATCCAGGCGGGCACCCTGAAACCGGGCGAAAAGTTGCCGACAGAATCGGTCATCATGGAAATGCACGGCGTTAGCCGCACCGTGGTGCGCGAAGCAATTTCGCACCTGCAAGCGGCCGGTCTGGTGCAAACGCGCCACGGCATCGGCACCTTCGTGCTGGAGCCGCAACCGGCCAACCTGCGCATTTCGTCCGACACCATCCGTACCATCGGCGACGTGCTGTCTATCCTGGAATTGCGCATCAGCCTGGAAACCGAAGCAGCCTGGCTGGCGGCCACCCGCCGTAGCGAAGAGCAGGTACAGCAAATGGGCGAGGCGCTGGCGCGCATCCAGTCGTCGGCCGGCCAGCCTGGTTCGGTGGAGGCAGACGTGCATTTTCATTTGCTGATCGCGCAGTCGACCGGCAACCGGTATTTTGTCGATATCTTGAGCGATCTCGGCAATACCATCATCCCGCGTGCGCGCGTCAATTCCGCGCAACTGGCGCATTCCGATCCGGCGGCCTACCTCGAGCGCGTGAATCGCGAGCACGACGATATTTATCGCGCCATCCTGCGCCAGGATGCCGAAGCGGCGCGCGCTGCCATGCGCACCCACCTCAGCAACAGCCGCGAACGCCTGCGCCGGGCCCAGGAGGGCATCGAAGCCGACGCGTAACCATCGGCGCGCAGCAATCAAAAGCGTGACTGTTTTGCCGCTCCGCCACAGGCTGCGCGGTCGGTTACAGGAAAGTGCTTGCCCTCGCTCAGTTATGGTTGTACGATGTCATACAACCGCTGCAGAGATGTTGACCGCACCGAGTGAGTTACCCCTTCCACACATTAGATGTTGATTATTGGAGACTGTTATGCAACCGAATGACCTGAAAAAAATCCTTTCCTCTGGCCTGCTGTCGTTCCCTATTACCGACTTCGATGCTCAGGGTGACTTCAACAAGAAATCGTACATCGAGCGCCTGGAGTGGCTGTCGCCATTCGGCGCCAGCGCGCTGTTCGCTGCCGGTGGCACGGGCGAATTCTTCTCGCTGACCCCGCAGGAATACCCTGAAATCATCAAGACCGCGGTCGATACCTGCAAAGGCCAGGTACCGATCCTGGCCGGCGTCGGTGGTCCGACCCGCGTTGCCGCAGCCTATGCCAAAGAAGCCGAGAAAGCTGGCGCCCAAGGCTTGCTGCTGCTGCCGCACTACCTGACCGAAGCCAGCCAGGATGGCCTGGTCGAGCACGTTGCTGAAGTCTGCAAAGCCACCAACCTGGGCGTGGTGGTCTACAACCGCGCCAACTGCCGCCTGACCCCGGATTCGTTGGCCAAGCTGGCCGACCGTTGCCCTAACCTGATCGGCTTCAAGGACGGCATCGGCGACATCGAACTGATGGTCTCGATCTGGCGCAAAATGGGCGACCGCTTCAGCTACCTGGGCGGCCTGCCTACCGCCGAAGTGTACGCTGCTGCCTACAAGGCTTTGGGTACTCCGGTATACTCGTCGGCAGTGTTCAACTTCGTGCCACAACTGGCGATGGACTTCTACCATGCAGTTGCTGCGGACAACTTCGCAGAACAAAACCGCATGATCGACGAGTTCTTCCTGCCATACCTGGAAATCCGCAACCGCAAAGCCGGTTACGCCGTCAGCATCGTCAAGGCCGGCGCCCGCCTGGTGGGTCACGATGGTGGTCCGGTGCGCGCACCGCTGACCGACCTGACCGCGGAAGAATGCGACATGCTGGACAAACTGATCAAGAAACAGGCCAAGTAATTTTTTGAGCTGTTTTCTGATTTGAATTCAAGCGCGGCTGGTCCGCGCTTTTCACACATCTAAGGAGTCGATATGCAAGTAGCTGGCGAAATGATCATTGGCGGTAAAGCACTGGTAGGCAAAGAGGGCACGATCAAGGCGATCGACCCGTCGCGCAACGTGGAAATCGAACCGGCGTTCGGCCTGGCCAGCGCTGCCGACCTGGAGCAAGCGGCCCAACTGGCCGACGCTGCCTTCGACCCGTACCGCAATACCAGCCTGGAAGTGCGCGCCAAGTTCCTGGAAACCATCGCTGACCGCATCATGGATCTGGGCCCGGCCCTGATCGAGCGCGCGATGCAGGAAACCGGTCTGCCGCAAGCCCGCCTCGAAGGCGAGCGCGGTCGTACCGTGAACCAACTGAAACTGTTTGCCAAAGTCGTGCGCGACGGCCGCTTCCAGTCGGCCACGCTCGATAGCGCGCTGCCGGAACGCACCCCACCACGTCCAGACCTGCGCCTGCGCAAAATCGGCCTGGGCCCGGTCGCTGTATTCGGCGCGTCGAACTTCCCGCTGGCATTCTCGGTGGCCGGTGGCGATACCGCCTCGGCGCTGGCTGCCGGTTGCCCGGTGATCGTCAAAGCCCACTCGGCCCACCTCGGCACGTCCGAGCTGGTCGGTAAAGCCGTGTCGAAAGCGGTGGAAGAGTCGGGCCTGCCAGCTGGCGTGTTCTCGATGATCATCGGCTCGGGCCAGACCGTGGGCCAGGCCCTGGTCAGCCATCCAGCCATCAAGGCCGTGGGCTTCACCGGCTCGCGCGCCGGTGGCCTGGCGCTGATGAAAACCGCTGCCGAACGCAAGGAGCCAATCCCTGTGTACGCCGAAATGAGCTCGATCAACCCGGTGTTCCTGCTGCCGGGCGCACTCGACAACGCCAAGCTGCCGCAAGCGTTTGCCGATTCGCTGACCATGGGCGCCGGCCAGTTCTGCACCAACCCAGGTTTGCTGATCGGCATCAAGGGCGACAAGCTGCAAGCATTCGTTGACGCGACTGCCGGCACCATCGGCGCCAAGGCTGCTTCGACCATGCTGACCCCGGGCATCCACAAAGCGTACGTGTCGGGCGTGAAAAACCTGGCTGGCGTGGAAGGCGTAGAGCAAGTCGCTATTGGTCAAGGCACCGAAGCGCCATGCGCCGCGCAGGCATTCCTGTACCAGGTACCAGCCAAGAAATTCCTGGCCGATGACAAGCTGGAAGGCGAAATCTTCGGACCAACCTCGCTGCTGGTCGTGGCAGAAGATGAAGCCGAACTGCTGGCCGTGGCCAACCACGTCGAAGGTCAGCTGACCGGCGCCGTGCACGCCACTGCGGACGACCGCGAACTGGCTGCCCGCCTGTTGCCGATCCTGGAACGTAAAGTGGGCCGCATCCTGTTCAACGGCTTCGGCACCGGCGTGGAAGTGGCGCATGCCATGGTCCATGGCGGCCCGTTCCCGTCGACGTCCGACAGCCGCACGACGTCGGTGGGCGCCTCGGCCATCGACCGCTTCCTGCGTCCGGTAAGCTACCAGGATGTGCCGTCGTACCTGCTGCCAACTTCGCTGACTGACGAAAATCCGGAAAAACTTCCGCGCATCGTCAACGGTGACCTGGTATGGAACGCATAAGCGACATCAAATGTGCGGTGGGGGAAAGCCCCACCTGGAGCGCGGCGGAGTCGGTGTTTTACTGGACCGACATCCCTGCCAAGCGCATCTGGCGCCTCGACCCGGTGTCGGGCGCCACGCGCTACTGGACCCTGGACCAGATGGCTGGCTGCGTCGCCACCCGGGCCGGTGGCGGCCTGATCGCCGGCATGGAGACTGGCGTGTTCCAGCTGGGCCTGGGAGACGAAGCTGAAGTCCAAGCGGCAACCCAGACCAAGCTGGCCACGCCGGGCCCCGCGCTCGGCGAGGGCATGCGCTTCAATGACGGTCGTTGCGACCGCCAGGGCCGCTTCTGGTCCGGCACCATGTTCATGGACATGGCGGCGGCGCGCCCGGTAGGCAAGCTGTATCGCTACGACAGCCGGGGAATTTCCGCACCGATGGTGTCGGACTTGCTCACGCAAAACGGCCTGGGCTTCTCGCCCGATGGCCGCACCATGTACCTGTCGGATTCGCATCCGCTGCGGCGCCTGGTGTGGGCATTCGACTACGACATCGCTGACGGCGTGCCGACCAACCAGCGCGTGTTTGCCGATCTCACCAAGTCGGTGGGCCGGCCCGACGGTGCGGCGGTCGATGCCGACGGCTGCTACTGGGTCTGCGGCAATGACGGCGGCTACATCCTGCGCTTCACGCCGCAAGGCAAGCTCGACCGCAAGCTCGATGTGCCGATGCTCAAACCGGCGATGTGCGCGTTCGGCGGCAAGAACCTGGACCAGTTGCTGGTGACGTCGATTCCGTCCGGCAAACCGGAAGATGCCGAGTGGGGCGGGGCGGTAGTGTTGCTGCAACCCGGCGTGAAGGGGATTGCGGAGACGCCGTTCGGCGCTTGATGGATGTTGGTGCAGCAAGAAGGGCGAACGCGCAAGTGTCCGCCCTTTTTTGCTTTAACGCCTCAGTTACGAGCGGCTTTCCGGATCGGCCCTGCGCTCAGGCGGATCGCCTTCCTCAAAGCCGGCTACAAACAGCATCAGCAAGTCGCTCGCCACTTTCTCGTCGCCCGCTTCGAGCAAGTCGTTGGCGATCTTTGCCAGTTCGGCCGGGCTGGCCTCGGCTTTACTATCGAGCGCGTGCCTGGTCACCTTGCCGAGCTGGAACGCCAATTCGGCAATCATGGTTTTTTCTGGGGTACTCATTCATACTCTCTCATAAGGGGGGGTGGTGATACACGCTGATGGCTGTCGCGGCTGGTCTGCCTGTTGGGCTCAGCATAGCAGCTTGTCGTTGAGGACGCCCACGGATACCAACACGCACATCACAGGAGACCGCATTGAACGCACACCTGGCCAACCTGCTCGCCGAACTGGCGGCATTCGGCGACACCCACGACGACGATCCCGCCAACCGCGCCACCCGCATGCTCAACATCACGCCCGACACGGGCGATTTTCTCGCGGTACTGGTCAAGGCCACGGGCGCGCGCCGCATCCTCGAAGTCGGCACCTCGAACGGTTACTCGACCTTGTGGCTGGCCGATGCCGCCGGCGATGCTGGCACCGTGACCACCATCGAACGCGCGCCGGCCAAGATTGCCCTGGCGCGCGCCAATTTTGCCCAAGCCGGCTTGGCTGCACGCATCGACCAGCGCGAAGGCGACGCGGGCGACATCTTGCGCGCACTGGACGACGGCGCTTACGACCTGCTGTTCCTTGACTCGCTGCGCAGCGCTTACCTGACGTGGTGGCCCGACCTGAAACGTGTGCTGCGGCCAGGCGGTTTGCTGGTGGTCGATAACGCCACGTCACACCCGCAGGAGATGGCCGACTTTACCGCTGCCGTAAGTGCCGACAGCGGTTTTACGACCAGCCTGGTGCCGGTGGGGAAGGGGGAGTTCCTCGCGGTCAAAGCCTGAAACCAGCGCGTGTTTGCCGATCTCGCCAAGTCGGTAGGCCGGCCCGACGGCGCTGCGGTCGATAGCGACGGCTGCCACTGGTATGCGGTAACGATGGCGGCTACATCCTGCGCTTCACGCCGCAATTTATGCCTGTGCACCGCGCCGCCATGAACCGTGCGGCAATTCCACCTGGCGTTGTGCTGCGGCGAGTTTCTCTTGAAGGCCGGCGCGATCGAGTCGAATGCAGTAGGCGGGCTTGGCCCGTTCAAAGCGCCAGCTGTCCGATAACCGCCCGGTATCGACAACATCGAAGCCGAATTGCTCGAGGATGCCGGCAACCACCTGCCTGGCCTCCGCGTCGTCGCCCGCGATCGGTAACGCGCGCCGGTCCGGTGCGCGGGGCGGCCTGCCATCCGTCACAAGATCCTCGGCAAGAATGGCGTTGATGGCCTTGACCAGGCGCGCGCCGGACAAGTGGCGTGCGATCAACTCGCTGGTGGTTGTGGCGTACTGGTCCAGGACTTCGATCTGGCCATCGCGATCGGGATAATAATTGCAGGTGTCGATCACGATCTTCCCTGCAAGTTGCGCGGCCGGCAAATTACGATACCTGCTGAATGGCACGGTGACCACGACCACTTCGCCGAACCCCGCTGCCTCAGCCGCCGTACCGGCGTGACAGCCGATGCCCGCCGCGATGTCTGTCAGGGTGTCGCGGGACCGCGAATTACTCAACATCACCTCGTAGCCACTTCGTTTGGCCACGGTCGCTATCGCCTGGCCGAGAAAGCCGGCGCCCAGAATTCCTATTTTCATGATCAATCCCCTGTCGAGTTTGGCGTCCGTCGATCAACGCCCTGCAACGATTATTATTGAAAACGCAGGCGGGATAAACGATGATTCAACTTCGTATGTCGAAACTACCAGTGGGGAATCATGGACCGTTTGACCAGCATGGCTGTATTCGTAAAAGCGGCGGAAAGCGGCTCGTTTGCGGCTGCCGCGCTTGCTTTTGGTATCTCGTCGCAAATGGCAGGGCGGCATGTGAGTGCGCTGGAAGCGCGGGTGGGCGCGCCGCTGTTGGCGCGCACGACGCGGCGCCAGAGCCTGACCGAAATCGGCCAGTTATTCTACGAGCGCTGCAAAACCCTGCTCGCCGATGCCGAGGCGGCAGAGTCAGTCGCGCTCGATTATTCCGCTACGCCGCGCGGACGGCTGCGCGTTACGGCGCCCGTCACGTTTGGCACGTGTAGCCTGGCGCCGATGATTACCCGCTATCTACGCCGCCATCCGGAGGTGGAGGTCGATCTCACGCTGACAGATCGCTTCGTGGATCTTGTCGATGAAGGGTATGAGGTGGCGATCCGGCTTGGGGCGCTGGCGGATTCGACGATGATTGCGACACCGTTGATGCCGTATCGGCTGGTGGCCTGCGCGTCGCCCGCGTATCTGGCGGAACGCGGCGAGCCGAAAACGCCGGCAGCGCTTGCCGAGCATGACTGCCTTGGTTTTGCATTCACTTCGCTGCCGCCTTACAACGAATGGGTGTTCGGCAGCACGCAGGGCAAGCACAGTGTGCAGGTCAGCGGCCGCCTCCAGGCCAACGACATGAAGGCGCTGCTGGCCGCCGCGCTCGACGGCCTTGGCATCGTCCTGGCGCCCGAGATTGCTGTCAACGACGACATTGCCGCCGGCCGGCTCGTGCCACTGCTGCGCAACTACGACGCGCCGGAACGGCCGATGCACGTGGTATTTACCGCGCGGCGGGTCACGCCCAAGCTGCGCGCCTTTATCGACCAGGTGGTCGCCGAATTCGGATCGTGACCTGGCGGCCAACCGGGGCGGCGGATGATGCCGCTTACGCCGGCGCGTTCAGCGTGGTGTCATGCACCTTGCCACCGATGGTGACGTTCTTCAGCGTCACCCCCTTGACGTTATACACAAACCACGGCTCGGCCGCATTGGTTGGCGCGCCGAAGTCGCAGTCGCTGATCGTCACGTCGGTGATCGGCACCACGGGCGGCGCCGGTTGCGGGCCGTTGTAGTCGGATGCCACGGGGCCCAGCAGCATGATGGCCTGGAAGCACGAGCCGGTCTTGCCATCCTTGGTCACGTTCCCCACCCGCACATTCGAAATGTGGATGTTGTTCACCACCGGTGGCCGGGTGCGTACGTGGTCGGCAGTGGGAATGTAGTCGCAGTCGAAGGCCACCACCGCGCCGGCCGCCGTGGCCACGGTCTTGCCGTTGCTCGGCGAATCGGGGAACGTGGCGTAGTGCGAAGCGGTGAGCTGCACGCCGTTCGGGATCGCCACGTCGCGCACGTAAAAATTGCGCAGGTAGCCGCCACGATTCAGGTTGGTTTTTAAACGGATGGCGATATTCAGCGGGTTGGTTGCCCAGTTGGCGTTCTGGAACACCAGCTTTTGCGCGAACACGTTCTGGATGCCGCCCGCCATTTCGCTGCCCAGGGTGACGGCGCCATGGCCGCTGTGCATGATGCAGTTCTGGATCACGATGTTCTGCGACGGTCCGTACTGGGTATCCTGGTTCTTGCCGGCCTTGATGGCGATGCAGTCGTCGCCGGTGTCGAACGTGCAGTCTTCCACCAGCACGTGGTCGCACGCTTCGGGATCGAAGCCGTCGCTGTTGGGACCATGGCTTTCGCAGTGCACCTTGCGGATCACCAGGTTGCGGCAGTGGACCGGGTGGTGCATCCAGAACGGCGTGCGCATCACGTGATAACCCTGCAGCAGCACATTGGTGCAGCCGATAATCTGGATCATCGGCGGGCGCAGATAGTGGCCCGTGCCGAACACGCGTTTGGCGAGCCGCACACCAGCTTCCGACAGCGACGGCAGGTATTTCGCGTCCGTCCTCCAGGTCTGGTCCTTGCCTTCGATGAGCAGTCGTTCCGCTTCGGTGAGGTTGGGGGCGACGTCGGCCAGCGACCTGGCGTTGTTGGGGTTCTCGGTATTTTCCGACATTTTGCCGGCGACGAAATTCGGCGTATTGCCCTGGCCGATCGAGTTGATGGTCTTCTGCTTGCCCTTCCAGGTCCACCAGCAGTCGCCCGCGTCGTTGAACGGCACGCCGCCCTGGCCATCGAGCACGCTGGTCCAGTCGTCGCCGGTCAGCGCGATGTTGTCCTGGCCGTAGGCGTAGATCATCGACGAGTAATTGAGGCAGTCGTTGCTCTGCCAGCGCGAGATCACCAGCTTGCCGTTGGCGCCGCAGTCGATGTCGCCGTATTTGGCATAGTCGGCCGGGTTGTGGCTGAAGTACACGTGGGCGCCCGCGTTCAGGTGCACGTGCACGTTCGACAGCAGCACGATCGGGCCGGCGCAGTACCAGTTCCCGGCCGGGATCACCACGCGCCCGCCGCCTGCCGCATGGCACGCCTGGATCGCAGCCTTGAAAGCAGGGTAGCAGTCGGGCGATTTGGCCGCTGGCGTGGCCAGCGTGTCCTGGCCTTCGAACGATACCCATGCCTTGATGTCGACCAGCTGGCACGGCTTGGCGCCAAACCTGGTGACGACGAAATCCTGCTTGCGGAATGTTAAAGGCTTCGACACGCGATCGATGATCGCCTGCGCCTGCAGCCATGGATCGGGCGCCACGGCGGCGCTGGCGGGCAGTCCCAGCGAGAGTCCTGCTGCGGGCAGCGCCTTCATCAGGCTGCGGCGCCCGGTATTGATGCGGGTGTGATGTTCCATGTCGTCTCCGGTTATTGGTCGTCGTCTTTGTTATTGAATTCGGCGAGGAAGATATCAGCCGGCGAGGGCTGCTCCGCATAGCCCAGGTCTTGTGCCGGGTCGATGCCGTTGCGCGCCAGGTTGTGCCAGTAATCGTTGCTGCTGTACTGCACCGGGCGGTACGCGATGGCGCCCGGCTTGTTCCAGTCGGCCCACGGCCGCTGGCGGTTGATGTGGGCGCCGATGCGCGAGTTGAGCACCACCATCTTGCCCACGGTTTCCAGCGTGGTTTTGGTCAGGGTGCCAACGGGCGCCTGGTAGATATCGGTGGCGCCCAGCGTGCAGCGGTAGCCGTCGAGCGCGAGTTTCGCGTACGGCGTGCACTTGGAATTGTGGAACCACTGGCGCAGCAGGTAAAACTGGCCCGCGCGCGCGTTGGCCGAATCATCATGCGTGAAGCGGCAGGTGTCGAACACGAAGCCGTATCTGGTCTTGACGTTGGTGTTCGGTGCGGCCACGTACGACACGCCGCGGTCGCCCAGCGTCCTGATCTCGGTCTGGTAAAAATACGCGGTGCTGTCGCCGAAAATGAAATCGACATCGCCCTCGATATACGATTTATTGAAGAAGCTGCGGGTGCTGGTGGCGACCGCCTTGGCCTTCACGTACAAGGTGTCCTGGAAGCCGATCAGGCGCACGTTTTCAAACTGCGCCTTGTCGGCGCCGTCCACCTGCAGGGCCAGCGCCTGGTGGTGGACGTTGTTTACGTTGGGCAGCGCTTCGGCGCGGGCATTGCCCGTGTCCTTGTTGTAGCCGTTCTCGAACGTCAGGTTGCGGGCCTGGAAGCCGTCGCTCTGCACCCACACGGTGGCCGTGCCGAAGGTGCGGATCTGATCGCGGTCCTTCACGCTGTCGAACATGGCGCGGATGTCGGGCGCCACGCCGGCGAACTGCTTCGCGTACAGCGCGGTGTAGGCGGCGCCGGTGGCGGAGGCATCGAGTCTGGCCGTGATGCGCGTGGCACCGGCATCCTTGCCGTCGCCGTACAGCGTGAGCGGCGCGGCGCCGGCCGGCACGTACACCAGTTCCGGGTACGTGCCCGGTTTCACCAGCAAGTACAGGCGCTTGGCCGGATGGGCTTTGCCGTCCACCACCGCGCGGCTCACTGCTGCCTGCACCGTGTTGAAGGTTTTAATGCCATCGGCCTTGGCCGCCTGATCGACCACATAGTCGGGCGTGAAGGCCGCACCGCGTGCCAATGGATCGGCCAGCGGATCCCACGGATCGATTTTTTCGCCGCCAGCCGGGCCCACGTATTTGAGCACTTCGCCATAGGCGTAGTGCTTTGCCTGGTCGGCCGTCAGTTGCGGCCGGCGCGCCGGTTCGCTTTGCGCGCAAGCGCCTGCTGCCACTGCCGCCAGCAGCGCGCCCATTGCTGCTCGTGCCATTTTCCTCATCATGGCCCTCATTTGCGCGCGTTGATGAACAGGTTGGCCGATTCCGGCACCGCCGCCTTCATTTCATCAACCACGAGGTTGGCAAAATAGGCCGCGCCCTTGGGGCCCAGGTGCGTGTAGTCGAATGCCGACTTGGCGGCGCCGGCCACTTCGACGTTGCCGGCCGTGAGCGCGGCGGCGTCCTGCCTGGCCGGCGGCGGTTCCACGGCCATGGAGTTGGCTTCGTCGGCGCCCATCGCCTGCACGGCAGCGTAGCTGTCGGCGTTCAGGTCCAGCAGCGGCGCGCCTTGCGCCCTGGCCGTGGCGCGGATCACGTCGGCCCAGGGCGTGAGGGTGTTTTGCAGGACGCCGTCCTTGAAGCTGCGGCGCGTGAGTGGCGTGACCAGCACCGGGATGCCGCCCAGCGCTTTGACCTGCTGCGCGTAGCGCGTCATATTGACCGGGAATTCGGTGGCGAGGTCGGTGGAGCGTCCCGGTTTGCCCGGCTGGTCGTTGTGGCCGAACTGGATCAGCACATACGTGGTGCGGTAGGCAGCGGCGCCGCGCAGCAGGCCTTCCACTTCGTCCCAGCGGCCTTCGGCGCGGAAGCTGCCGGAACTGCGGCCGCCCTTGGCCAGGTTGATGCAGGTGTTGGCGCGGTTCACGCGGGCGCAGAAGGCGTCGCCGTAGCCGCTGTTACTGGCCATGGTGGAGTCGCCTACCAGGATGAAGCGTGCCGGTTTGACTGGAGAAGACACGGCAGGTTCGGCAGCGTGCGCGGCCAGCATGGGCAGCAGGGCGGCCGCAGCGAGCAGCGGGCGGAAAATCGGTGGCATCATGTTCATCCTTCCTGGGCAAAAGTCGGGTTGATGACTGTTGTGCAAAGCACACGCTTTGCGCGGACAGTCGAAAACAGTCAATAACTTGATTCCGGCCGCGCGCGGGCGGCGGGCAGACTGCCGGCGCAGCAAATCAGCCGCGTTTATCCGCGTGAAAAGGTGCGGGTCACGCGTTCGAGATGGGCGCGCATCGCTTTGCGGGCGGCGGCCGGATCGTGGGCGGCGATCGCCTCCAGGATGCGGCGGTGATCCTTAAGCGTTTCCTGGCGCAGTTCCTCGGTCTGGAAGTGTTCCTTGAGCTTGTGCCACAGGCGGCCGCGCTGGTCCCACAGGTAGCTGAGCGAGCCAACCAGCGCGCTGTTGCCGGTGGCGCGCGCAATCGCCAGGTGGAAGTTGCGGTCGGCCTGTTCGTTGCTCGAGTAATTGGCGTGGCTCTGCTCCATCTCGATCACGGCCTGCAGGATGGCGTCGATGGCGCTGTCGGTGGCCACGCGGGCGGCAATGGCGGCCACCTCGGATTCGATCAGGCGCCGCGCGGACAGGACTTCGAACGGGCCGGGTCCTACTTCGGGCAGGTCGGCAGGCGCGGGACGCTCGCTGACATACACGCCGGAGCCGCCGCGCACCTCGATCACGCCGCCCAGTTCGAGCGCAATCAGCGCTTCGCGCAGCGAGGCGCGGCTGACACTGAGGCGGGTGGCGAGGTCGCGTTCGGAGGGAAGCCGTTCGCCGGGGGCGATGTTTTCGGAGCGGATCAGTTCCTGGATGCGGTCGGCCACCACGCGGTAGAGCCGGGCTTCCTGTCCATGCTGATCGGGAAGTGCGGAAGTTCTCTTCTGCATCTGTTGTCTCTAATTTTATGTTGTGGCTTTGGCATCGCCATCTGGTCAGGCCATTCTAAGGTGGTCTGACCAAATTGGTCAACGCGGACTAGCCAAATAGTTTTTTAGCTGGCATACTCGAAGCGTCAAATAGCGTCCCAAGTACCGTGCTGGCCCCCTCGAAGTTTCATTAAAGCACGGGAAAATGCGGGTTGCAAGGGCGTGGCATGTCGCCACAGGAAAAAACTGGGCGGACCAATAAACAAATTGGTCTGACCAATTTGACAGCCGAAAAAACAACGTTAGCCGGGCAGAGACTCCCGGAAAGGAAGCCGAAATGACGCCACCGTCCAGCACCACCGCCGTGAACAATACTCCACGCTACATCACCATGCATGACAACGACAACGTCGCCATTGTCGTCAACGATGGCGGCCTGCCGGCCGGCGCCGTGTTCGAGAACGGCCTGACCCTGCTCGAAGCGATCCCGCAAGGCCACAAGGTGGCGCTGCGCGACCTGGCCAAGGGCGAGGAAGTCGTGCGCTACAACGTCACCATCGGCTTTGCCGGTGAAGATCTGCCAGCCGGTCGCTGGCTCAACGAAGGCAACGTGATCATGCCCGGCGCGTTGGGCCTCGAAGGCCTGCCCATTTCCACCCGCGCGCGGCCCAAGGCCGAACCGCTGGAAGGCTACACGTTCCAGGGCTTCCGCAATCCAGATGGCAGCGTGGGCACCCGCAACATCCTGGGCATCACCACCACCGTGCAGTGCGTATCTGGTGTGGTGGAATTTGCCGTGGACCGCATCAAGAAGGAACTGCTGCCCCAGTACCCGAACGTCGATGACGTGGTCTGTCTTGAACATACCTATGGCTGCGGCGTGGCGATCGATGCGCCGGGCGCCGAGATCCCGATCCGCACCGTGCGCAATATCGCGCTGAACCCCAACTTCGGCGGCCAGGCCATGGTAGTGAGCCTCGGTTGCGAAAAGCTGCAGCCCACGCGCCTGTTCCCCAAGGGTTCGATCCCGATTCAGAACGAAGGCGGCGCCGATCCGGCGCTGGTCTGCCTGCAGGACGGTGAACACGTGGGCTTCATGTCGATGATCGATTCGATCATGCGCCAGGCCGACATCAACCTCAAGCGCCTGAATGCGCGCCAGCGCGAAACCGTGCCGGCGTCCGAGCTGGTGGTGGGCGTGCAGTGCGGCGGCAGCGACGCGTTCTCCGGCGTGACCGCCAATCCGGCCGTCGGTTTCGCCACCGACCTGCTGGTGCGCGCCGGCGCCACCGTGATGTTCTCGGAGACCACGGAAGTGCGCGACGGTATCGACCAGCTGACGTCGCGCGCCGAAACGCCGGAAGTGGCGGCCGCCATGATCCGCGAGATGGCCTGGTACGACCGCTACCTCGATCACGGTGGCGTGGACCGCAGCGCCAACACCACGCCCGGTAACAAAAAGGGCGGTTTGTCCAACATCGTCGAAAAAGCCATGGGCTCGATCGTCAAGTCGGGCAGCAGTGCAATCAACGGCGTGATTAGTCCGGGTGAAAAGCTCAAACAGAAGGGTTTGATCTACGCCGCCACTCCCGCCAGCGATTTCATTTGCGGTACACTGCAACTGGCTGCGGGGATGAATGTGCACATCTTCACCACCGGTCGCGGCACCCCTTATGGCCTGGCCGAAGTCCCGGTCATCAAGGTCGCCACCCGCAACGATCTGGCCAAGCGCTGGCACGATCTGATGGACATCAACGCCGGCCGTATCGCCAGCGGCGAAGCCACCATCGCGGACGTGGGCTGGGAGATGTTCCAGCTGGTGCTCGACGTGGCCAGCGGCCGCGAAACCTGGGCCGAAAAATGGAAGCTGCAAAACGCGCTGGTGCTGTTCAACCCGGCGCCAGTGACGTAATCACGGCTGATCGTGGGCAGCCGTGCCAGTGCATATCGAGATAAAAATTTATATATAAGAGACTATGACCAAGCCATTCAAACGTTTGCTGCTGACCGGCGCCGCCGGCGGCCTCGGTAAAGTTCTGCGCGACCGCATCAAGCCCTGGGCCGATGTGGTGGTGCTGTCCGATATCGCCGACCTGGGCCCGGCCCGGGACGGCGAGGAGATCATCCAGTGCGACCTGTCCGACAAGGCGGCCGTGATGCGGCTGCTGGAAGGCGTGGAAGCGGTGCTGCACTTCGGCGGCATCTCCACCGAGAACACGTTTGAAAACATCGTCCAGGCCAATATCATCGGTACCGCCAATTTGTACGAGGCGGCGCACAAGCACGGCACCAAACGCATCATCTTCGCCAGTTCCAACCACACGGTGGGCTTCTACCGCAACACCGACTATATCGACGCCACCGCGCCCACCCGCCCGGACAGTTTTTATGGCGTGTCGAAGTGCTTCGGCGAGCAGCTGGCCAGCTACTACTACGATCGCACCGGCCTGGAAACGGTATGCCTGCGCATCGGCTCCTCGTTCCCGGAGCCGGCCGACCGCCGCATGATGGTCACGTGGCTCAGCTACGACGACCTGGTGGAAGCGCTGCGCAGCTCCCTGTTCGCCACCCGCGTGGGTTTCACGATCCTGTTCGGCACCTCGAACAACGACGTCGCCTGGTGGGACAACAGCAAGGCGTCGCACATCGGCTACCGTCCCAAGGACAGCTCGAAGCAGTTCGACGGCAAGTTCCCCGACAGCGGCGTGTATCCCGATCCGAACAGCTCCGTCACGTACCACGGTGGCGCCTTCGCGCTGGCGCCGATGCGCTTCCAGGACTGATCGTCCCCGGTTCGGTGCCGTGGCCTGAAAACCTGCTGCGGTACTGTCCGGGGTTGACGCCCAGCTGGCGTTGGAACACGCGCCGCAAATTCTGTTCTTCTACATAGCCGCTGCTGGCTGCAATGGCTTTCAGCGGTAGCGTGGTATGTTCAAGCGCGCGACATGCCGCTTCCAGCCGCATCGCTTCCACCATTCTTGCCGGCGTGCGCCCCATTTGGGCGACATAGCTGCGGGCAAAGGTGCGTGGGGTCATGCCCGCCTGTTCGGCCAGCCGGTCGACCGTAAGATTGTCGTGCAGGTGGTCTGCCACCCAGGCATGCAGGCTGTCGAAACGGCCGCCTTGTCGCGCCTGCGCCGCCAACGGCACGCTGAATTGCGATTGACCGCCGCTGCGCTTGATGAACATGACCAACTGGCGCGCGGTTTCGATGGCGATACGGTGGCCGTAGTCTTCTTCGATCAGCGCCAGTGTCAGGTCGATGCCGGCGCTCACACCAGCCGAGGTCCACACCGCGCCATCCCTGATGAACAGCTTGTCCGCATCGATGTTCACATCGGGATGCAGCGTTTGCAGCCGCTCTACCCATTCCCAATGTGTGGCGGCACGCTTGCCGCGCAACTGGCCGGCGGCCGCCAGCAGGAAGGCGCCGGTGCACACGGAGCACAGGCGGCGCACGCGCGTGGCTTGCTGCGCAATCCATGCAACCAGCGCCGGTGGGGCGTAAAATTCCTGGCCCTTGCAGCCGCCGGGCGCAATCAGCGTGTCGATCGCCAGGTCCCCGTGGAACCACTGATTGGTGTAGCCGGTGATGTAGGCGCCGAGGTTGACGCCGAGCCGGGGCTTGAAGATATCGCTGTTGTGCACGGGGCTCCAGTCATCGATGCCGATGTCCTGTGCCAGCGCGGCAGCGCGATCATGGCCGGCGATCGCTTCCACCAGCGCCAGTGCGGTGGGCATGGCGGCGCTGACACCAGCGCTGGACACCACCTTGGCGTCGGCCACATAGCGGATATTGCTCTGCCATTGGGTGTCCGGGTAGTGTTGCTGGCGGTATGATGCCGTGGCCCAGTGCGCGGTGGCGCGCCGGCCCCTGAACAACCCGGCATTGGCCACGACCAGCGCACCGTCGCAGATGCTGACCACGGTGGCGCCGAGGGCGCCCTGGGTGGCAATCCATTGCACCAACGCGGCATCGTTCGGTTGCGTCACGGCGGGCACGATCACATAGTCCGCGCCGGCGGGAAAACGTTCGTCGAATTGTGCAATGGTCGCTTGCGCCTCGATGGTCAGCGCGGGGCGCATGTGCAGCGGCCCCGCCTGCGTGGACACGGCCAGCACCTCGGCGGCACCGGAGCGCGCCAGCACGCCGTAGGGAATCATGAAGTCCCGCGCCGCTGCCAAATGACATAACACGGTCAATTCCTGCCACCATGCAGCGGGTGCTACGCCTGGTACAGCATGATGACCGCGTTGTACACCGCATGCACCAGCATCGGCGCCAGCAGCGTCTTGCTGCGCTCATAGGTCCACCCGGTGCACAGCCCCACCACGAATACCGGCAGCATCGAGATCGGCGGATGCACCACCGCGAAGATCGCGGCGCTTGCCGCCACGGCGTGCCACACGGGCAGCGACCGGCGCAGGCCGCCGTAAATCAGTCCGCGGAAAATGAACTCCTCGCACAGCGGCGCCGCCACCACGGCCAGCGCGATGAGCCACAGGCGCCCACCGGGCAGCAGCGTGCCGGCCGGGATGTCCACGTGCCAGTAGCGCAGCGCATACAGGTACGCCAGCGCCACGGCACAGGCCAGCGCACACGGCGCCGCCGCCATCCGCACCGCCGGCAGCCAGTTCGCGCGCCAGGCGATGACCGGTACCTCGGTGGTCTTTGCGCGCCAGTAGATAAACCGCATCATTGCGTACACCAGCAGCCCGACTGCGCCGAAGGCCACGGTCATCACCTGCGGCGTGGGCGCCGCTTCGCCGCGCATCATGAGCAGTGCAATGATGGCCTGCACGATGAAAAAACCGGTAGCGGCGATCAGGCCGTCCGATGCCGACACCCGCGCCGGCGGTGACGCGCCGGAGTCGAGCAGATAGGGCAGGGCATCGCGCGCCTTCTGCCACAGCGCCAGCGCCAGCGCGGCGCTCAAGACCATCACCACCAGCTTTTGCGACCATACACTGGTGTAGATGGACCACGTATAAAAGCTGGCCAGCAGCATGAACAGATAACTGTACGTGGGGCGCACGCGCTTGTGCACCTCGGTGGCGGTGGGGTCGCAGGCAAACACGCCCAGCGCCACGGCAATCGTCGAATAAATCGGTATTCCCGCTACCACGATCAGCAGCAATACCAGCATGTGCCAGGTCAGCTGCGGGGCGGAGGCGGCGGTGATAGCGGCGATGGTCAAAGGGTATGCCAGCGCCAGCACGCTCCACAGCCGCGCTTTTTCCTTGAGCACGCTCTCCACGGAGCGCGGTACCGTGTACAACAGCCAGAGCGCATTGCCTTCGTTGTTCAGGGTCTGGAACGCCGACAGCATCAATACGTACACGCCAAGGCCGAACGCGATGGCGGCGGCCACCAGCGGCGTTTGCCCGAACTGGCCGATGGTATCGAGCTTGCCGTTGAAGACCAGCTGGCTCAGCACCATGACCAGCGGCAGTACCAGCGTTTGCACCAGGAAGTTGCGGTCGCGCGCCAGCAGGCGCAACTCGCGCCGCATCACCGGCGACAGCGGCAGGTGCACGCCATCTGCCGCAGCCGCAGTGCTACCTGCAGTATCGACGGCTTGTTTGCGTGCGCTTTCGCGCACCCCGGAACCCACCACGCCGTGGCGCAGCTGCCACCGCATCAGCGCCACGCCAGCGCCCATCAGCAGCGCCAGCTGCCCCACCAGCAGCGCCGCCAGCGCTGCCCCTTGCGCCAGGGTGGACGCCTGCAGCAGTTGCAGCAGCACGCCCGGCGGCAGCCACACGCCCCACGCGGGAAAGCTGCGGGTCCAGTCGATGACGAAGCTGCTGGCCCCCGGCATGCCGAGCGCAATCACCAGGTAGATCAACGGCGCATTCAGCAGCGAGAGCAGCGCCTGCAGGTTGCGCAGCTGCGACGCGGGCAGCCACAAACGCAGGCCGGTGTCGATCAGCGTATGCAGCAGGGCGGCGAGCGGCAGCATCGTTGCCGTGGCCAGCAAGGCCAGGGGGACGGCGGTCCACCGATAGCCGGAATACCAGGCGATCATGAGATAGGCAGGAAACAGTGCATACATGCCGGACAGGTTGCTGGCGCTGCGTTCGAGCAGCCGTCCCCACAGCAGCGTGGAGCGTTGCACCGGCAGGGTCACCAGCCATTCCAGATCGCCGTCCGGTTTTGCCAGTTCCTTGCCGGCCAGCGGCAGCAGTACAGCCATTGCAAACAGCGCGGCCAGTACCATCGACATCGCGGTGAGCAGCGCCGGATCGAACGGCGCCGCGTGCAGGTCGGCGGCGGCCGCCTCGAAGACGAAGTGCTGGGCGTGGCGCGCGGTCGACTGGGCGCATGCGCCTTCCACCAGCCGGCACTGCAGGTTGAGCAGCGTGGTGCGGGCGATGGACACACAGCCGAACAGCATCAGCAGCGCTACCGCCAGCGACACGACCCACATGCCCGGACGCTTGCCGCCGTTGGCGCTACGGGCCACGGGCTTCTTCTTTTGACGGGCGAAGGCATTGCCGATCTGGTTGAACTGGCGCCGCAATCGCAACCTGGTCATCAGCCACACGGCGCGCGCCGGCGTTGGCAGGGGCGTCATGCGGCACTCATGCCGGATCGCCGTTGCCGGCTTCGTCGGTGATTTTCAGGAACACGTCTTCGAGCGAACCGCTGCTCGATGCCTCGGCGCGGATTTCGTCGAGCGTGCCGGTGGCCGCCAGCTGGCCACGGTGAATGATGGCCACGCGGTCGCACAGCTTTTCCGCCATGTCGAGCAAATGGGTGGACACAAAAATGGTGACGCCGCGCGCGGCGGCTGCCAGCAGCAGTTCCTGCACGTCGCGTGCGGCGCGCGGATCGAGGCCGTTGATCGGCTCATCGAGGATCAGTACCTTGGGATCGTGGATCAGCGCACAGGCCAGGCCCAGGCGCTTCTTCATGCCCAGCGAATAGTTGACCGCGTAGTCTTCGCCCGCTTCCTCGAGGCCGAAGTCGGCCAGCAGCCGCGCGCTGCGGGTGGCCGCCTCCTTGCGGTCGAAGCCGTGCATCTCCGCGACAAAACACAGGATCTCGCGGCCGCGCAGGTAATCGTAAAACACCGGCGTGTCGGGCAGGTAGCCCACGCGGCGCTTGACCTCGGCAGGATCGGCATGGCAATCGAGGCCGTCGATCAGCACCCGGCCGGCGCTGGGCACCAGGATGCCCATCATCATGCGGATGGTAGTGGTTTTGCCGGCGCCGTTGGGGCCGAGGAAGCCGAACAGCTCCCCGCGCCGCACGGTCAGGTGCAACGGCTGCACGGCGCTAAAAGCGCCGTAGGTCTTGGACAAGCCCTGGAATTCGATCATGACTGCACCACCATCAATGCGCGGATTTTTGCACCAGCGCGCTGCCGATGCCATGGCGCCAGCCTTCGCTCACGGCCGTCACGGTGCCGTCCGGGTTGAACACCAGCGCATTGGCGGCGCCGATTTCTTCCGGCTCCGCGCTCCAGTGCTGGCCGCGTTGCGCCAGCGCCTGCGCTGCCGGCAGGGCGGCGTAACCGGGTTCGACGTCGGTGGCCGTACCATTGCGCTCCGACAGGCGCGGCGCATCGACTGCCTGCGGCATCGGCATGCCCAGGTCGATGTGGTTGAAGATGGTTTGCAGCACGGTGGTGATGATGGTGGCGCCGCCCGGGCTGCCGATCGAGAACGCCGGCTTGCCGTCCTTGAAGGCCAGCGTGGGCGCCATGCTGCTGCGCGGGCGCTTGCCCGCTTCCGGCACGTTGGGCGCGGGACCGGAAAAGTCGAAGTCGGTCATCTCGTTATTGAGCAGGAAGCCGTAGCCCGGCACCACCATGCCGCTGCCGCCCCACGATTCGATGGTGTACGTGTACGAGACGATGTTGCCGTCCTTGTCCGACACCGTCAGGTGCGTGGTATGCGCGCCTTCGGACAGCAGCTTGTAGGCGGGTGCGCGCAGCGGCACGCTCACATCGTTCTGGAATGGATACGGATCGCCCGCTGGCGCGTGCAGCCTGGCCTGCGCCGGATCGATGGCCTCGCGGCGGCGCGCGGCGTAGTCCTTGTTTAGCAGGCCGGCCACCGGGGCGTCGACGAACTCCGGGTCGGCCAGGTAGGCGTTGCGGTCGGCAAAGGCCAGCCGGCTCGCTTCCAGGTACAGGTGTTCGGCCTGCGCGCGCGGCAGCGTCTTCAGGTCGTAACCCTCGAGGATATTGAGCGCCTCGGCCACCGCCACGCCGCCGGAGCTGGGCAGCGCCATGCCGTAGATGTCGTAGCCGCGATAGGTGCTGTGCACGGGCTGGCGCAGGCGCGCTTCGTAGTTGGCCAGGTCGGCCATGGTCATGTTACCGGCGCGGATGGTCACGCCGGCGGCCACCGTGGGGCGGTTGACGGCATCGATCACGGCACGGCCCATTTTGCCGGTATAAAAAGCTTTCACCCCGCCGGCGCCCAGTGCGCGGTACGCGCGCGCCAGGTCGGGGTTGCGCAGCACGGTGCCGGCCGCCGGCGGCTTGCCGTTTTTGAGATACAAGGCGGCAGTGGCGGGGAACTTGCTGAATTTGCCCTGGTTGATGCGCACCAGGTGGGCGAAATTGGCGTTGACCGCGAAGCCGTCGCTGGCCACGGCAATCGCCGGCGCCAGCACCTGCTTGAACGACATCGAGCCATAGCGATCAAGCGCCTCGTGCCAGCCGCGCACGGTGCCGGGCACACCGACCGACATGCCGCTGGCGACCACGGTCTCGAAATCCATCGGTTTGCCCTGGTCGAGGAACACGCTGGGGGTAAAGCTGGCGGGCGCCGTTTCGCGGTGGTCGATGGTGATCACGCGCTGCTCTTTGGCCAGGTAGATCATCATGAAGCCGCCGCCGCCGATGCCGCAGCTGAACGGGTCGGTCACGCCCAGCGTGGCGGCTGCGGCCACGGCAGCGTCGATGGCGTTGCCGCCCTGGTTCAGGATGGCGATGGCGGCCTTCGAGGCCGGTTCGCTGATGGTGGCCACCGCGCCGCCGGTGCCGGTGGCTACCGGGGTCTTGCCAAACGCCGGCGGCAGCGCCAGCGTGATGATGAGCGACGAAATCAGCAGGGTGCGGGCAGGGCGTTGGCGGGACATCGGGTGGCTCTCCGGTCGGGTAATCCCGCCAGCTTAACCGATTTGCAACGTCAGATCACGTGGGGCGTGGAATTTGCGCCGGCGGCACATTGGTCACGCGGATCGTCACCTTGTAGTCGGGAATGATGTCGTTCTTGGGCGGCACCGCTTGCGGTTCCACGCCTGCCAGCGTGAACGTCAGGCCGTCCTGGCGCACGCTCGGGGTGCCGTTGGGCATGCTGTCGGACAGCACGAAGTGGCTGCTGGCGCCGTCGGCGCGGGTGAGGCTGAAGCTGTAGCTGATATAACCGGCCCACACGCACACGGCCCCTTCGCGGCAGCGGCTGTCGTTCACGCGGTCGAGCCGCACCACGGGCGCGGCGGGCGTGGCGTTGCCGGCGTCGGCGCCCGCAGCGGCAGCGGGCGTGATCGTGGCGCTGGCGCCCTGGGCCAGCACATAGGTGGTGGCAAACGGGGTGGGCGCAGCGGCCCGGTTGTTGCCCGACGCCGAACCGCAGGCGTACAGCGCGGCCATCACGAGCGTGAGCAGCGGCAGGACAATCAATTGGCGCAATATCGATTTTTTCATCGCGACCTCTCTGGAAAATACGGTGGAAAAGCTTAACAAAACGATCATGAGTGTGTCGCACGATAACGTTTGGCATCGCTTGGGGCGACGCTTTGTGCGTGGCACTGCAAACAAAGGCCACGCAGCAGCGCCAAGCTGCGTAGAATGTCGCCACTTAGCAAACCCACTCATAGTCAGGAATACATCATGCGCAAGACCGAACTGGCCAAGGCCGACGCCAAAAAAATCATGGGAAAAATGTCGGCGGGACATGCGTCCAGCTTTGGCAAAGCGCCGGAAGTGGTGGACAAGCGCGAACAGCGCCGCCGCGACCAGGCCCTGGGCCTAGTACCGTTTGCCGTCAAGTTGAATAGTGACCTGGTTCAACAGCTGAATGCGCAGGCAACCGCACGTGGCGTTGACATGAATCAGCTGGTGGGTGAACTGCTGGCGAAAAGCCTGGCGGAATAAGACGTTGCAGCCCCGTAGGCGTTGAGCACTACGCGGGCGTTACTGCCTGGGGCCGAACCCGATGGGTCCGGCCCCGTCTGGCGAATTACACGTAAGCTGCCAGCGAACCCTTCATTTTCTTCAACGCTGCCGATTCGATCTGGCGGATGCGCTCGGCCGATACGCCGAATTCTTCCGCCAGGGTGTGCAGCGTGGCGCCCGAACCGTCGTCGTTGGCCAGCCAGCGCGCTTCGACGATACGGCGCGAACGGGCGTCAAGCTTGCCCAGCGCCTGTTCCAGGCCTTCCGATTGCAGACGCGTAACTTGCTCCGCTTCCAGCACCTTGGTCGGCTCGGATTGCTCCGACGACAGGTAGGCGATGGGCGCGAACTTGTCATCTTCGTCGTCGGTGGGCGATTCCAGCGCGATGTCGCGACCGCTGAGACGGGTTTCCATCTCGATCACTTCTTCACGCTTGACGTCCAGCATCTTGGCCAGGCTGTCCACTTGCGCCGGCGTCATTGCATCGAGGCCGGTTTTGTGGCTGCGCAGGTTGAAGAACAGCTTGCGCTGGGCCTTGGTGGTCGCTACCTTGACCAGGCGCCAGTTTTTCAAGATGTATTCATGCATCTCGGCCTTGATCCAGTGCATGGCATACGACACCAGGCGCACGTTTTGATCGGGGTCGAAGCGTTTCACGGCCTTCATCAGGCCGATATTGCCTTCCTGGATCAGATCGGCGTGCGGCAGGCCATAACCGAGGTAGCCGCGGGCGATCGATACCACCAGGCGCAGGTGCGACAGCACCAGCTGCTGGGCGGCAGCCAGGTCGTTATTGTCTTTCAGGCGCTTGCCCAGCGACACCTCATCGGCGTGCGTCAACATCGGCAGGCGGTTAACGGCCGAAATATAGGCATCCAGGTTACCCAGGTTGCCAGTGAACCCGAGTCCCAGAGCCGAGTTATTGGCAGGGGCCAAACTGGTCGTTGCGGACATCATAGTCATTTTTCATTCCTTCGCTCGATGATTGCTGGTTGCTACAAAGACTAGATAGCTCTGCAGTTTACATATATTAGCACTCTCCATCGTTGAGTGCCAATTACCAGAATTGATTGCCTTGATAGTAAAAATGCTATGAGCATTCTTATTGCAATGGCTTGTATGTATCGAAGTGTGCGTGATTGAGCTTAGATCGGACTTAACCACCTGTAAACCACACTAAAGGGAGGGACGTGCGCTGTCCGTGCGTGGCCGCACGCAGGCGGGCGCCGTGGCCGGGCGGCCACGGCGGTAGACAGTTACCGCGCCAGGTGGCGTTGCACCGACAACATGGCGGCAATCAGCCCCAGGCCCGCCGACAGCGCCAGCAAGCCTGCCATCAGCGGCGGCGCCAGTGGCACCAGCTGGAATTCCGAGGCATACAACTTGGCAAATTCAGCGATCGCGGTGTTGAGCGGGCGCAAGGCCAAGGTCACGGCACCCAGCGCCAGGGCGCCCGAACACAGGCCCAGCAGGGCGCCCGTGTAATAAAACGGCCGATGGATGAAACTGTCGGTAGCGCCGATCAGCTTGGAGACCAGGATTTCTTCGCGCTGCGTCATCACCTGCAGGCGGATGGTATTAAAAATCACCGCCACCACGACCGTGCCCAGGGTTGCTGCCAGCAACAGCAGTGCCAGTCGCAGGATGTTGAGCAATGCCGCCAGCCGCTTGACCCACGCCGAATCGACCTGCACCGACTCGACGCCGGGCAGGGCGCGGATGTCGTCGGCCAGCAGATCGACGTCGCCGCCGGACTGCGCCAGGCGGAATGCGTCGAGCTTGACGACATAGCTGTCCGGCAGCGGATTTTCGCCGAGCGTGGTCAGCACGTCGGCCAGGCCGCTTTTTTCCTTCAGCGTCTCGAGCGCCTTTTCGCGCTCGGTGAAGACGATCTTGGCTTGCTTGTCGGGCACGGTCTGGCGCAGCAGCACGGCCAGTTCTTCAGCTTGCTGGCGCGGCGTCTCCTGCTTGAGGAAGATGCTCAGTTCAGGATCGACCGACAATTGCTCGGACATGGGGCGCACATTGTCGAGCAGGGTGGCGCCCATGAACGGCAATGCCAGCGCGATCGCCACGACCAGAATATTGAACAGGAAACTGCCGGGCGCGCGGCGCAGGTGCACCAGCGCCACCGACAGCGCATACCGGTGCTGGCGGAACCAGTACGTCATGGCGCCACCTCCAGCTGACCGTGGTTGAGATGGATCACCCGTGCGGCCGCGTCGAGCATTTGTTCGTCATGGCTGGAAATCAGGCAGGTCACGCCCACCGAGTGGAACGCCTTGAGCGCATCGAGTACCTTGTTGGCGCTGGCACGGTCGAGGTTGGCGGTGGGTTCGTCGGCCAAAATCACTTGCGGCCGGTTGACAATGGCGCGCGCGATCGATACCCGCTGCTGCTCGCCGCCGGACAGGGCCAGCGGTTGCGCGCTGGCGCGGTCGAGCAGGCCCACCTTGTCGAGCGCGGCGCGGGCGCGTTGCTCGGCTTCGCGGTGCGACGAGCCGGTGACCAGCAGCGGCAACATCACATTGGCCAGGATGGTCCGGTCGGTAAGCAGACGCTGCTGCTGGAAGATCAGGCCCAGCTTGCGGCGCAAAAACGGCACGGCCGACGACCGTATGCGCGAGATATCCTGGCCGTTGACGATCACCTGGCCGGCCGTGGGCCGCTCGATGGCGGCGATCATTTTCAGCAGCGTGGATTTGCCGGCGCCCGACGGCCCGGCCAGAAACACCAGCTCGCCCTTGTCGACGTTGAACGAGATGTCGCGCAGCGCCACCGCATCGGGGGAATACTGTTTGGAGACGTTGCGGAATTCGATCATTCTTGTTGTGGGTTATCCAAGCAGGGCTTCAACAAACTCGGCCGCGACAAACGGCTGCAAGTCTTCGATTTTTTCACCAATGCCAATAAAGTACACGGGCACCGGACGCACGCGGGCAATTGCCGCCAGCACGCCGCCCTTGGCGGTACCGTCCAGCTTGGTAATCACCAGGCCGGTGAGCTTGAGGGCGTCGTCAAAGGCTTTTACCTGCGCCAGCGCATTTTGCCCGGTATTGCCGTCGATGACCAACAGGGTTTCGTGCGGTGCGCCGTCCATGCCCTTGCCGATCACGCGCTGGATTTTTTTCAGCTCTTCCATCAGGTGCAACTGGGTGGGCAGGCGGCCGGCGGTATCGATCATGACCACGTCGAGGCCGCGCGCCTTGCCGGACTGCACGGCGTCAAACGAGACGGCAGCCGGATCGCCCGACGCCTGCGAAATCACGGTGATGTTGTTGCGCTGGCCCCAGACCATCAACTGCTCGCGGGCGGCGGCGCGGAAGGTGTCGCCGGCGGCCAGCAGTACCGACTGGCCGTTCGATTGCATGTGCTTGGCCAGCTTGCCGATGGTGGTGGTCTTGCCGGCGCCGTTGACGCCGGAAATCATCATCACCATCGGTTGATGGCGGCCCAGCTCGAACGGCTTTTGCAGCGGCAGCAACAGCTCGGTGAGCAGTTCCTTGAGTGCGGCCTTGACGGCAGCAGCGTCGAGCAGCTTGTCTTCCTTGACTTTCCGTTTGAGCGTGGTGAGCAGGTACTCGGTGGCGTCGACGCCGGCGTCGGCCATCAGCAGCGCCGATTCGAGCTCGTCGTACAGGTCGTCGTCGATCTTGGCGCCCACGAACAGCAGCGACAGGTTGTTGGACGTCTTGGACAGGCCCGCTTTCAGGCGCGACATCCACGATTGCTTTTGCGCTGGCTCTTCGATGGGCAGCAGCGCAGGCAGATCGGGGATGGCCGCAGCAGGAGTGGCGGCAGAAACACCGGGCGCGGACACCGCAGCCGGGGCAGGAACGGGCACCTGCGGCACTTCGGGCGCGACAGGTTTTTTCTTGAAGAAACTAAACATAGGTGGTTGGGGGCGCTTCAAGCTGATGCCCGGCCAGGCCGGACATGGGGAAAATGGGGCTATTTTACCAGAGCGCGGGCGCCGGACCGCGCCCGTGCTAATGAAGTGATAACGTTGCGGCCGCGTCAGCCGGCAGGCAGCTGGGCGTGGCAGGCGCGCCACTCGGCAATGGCGTCAGCCAGGTCGGCCAACGCGAGTACCCGCACCGACGGTGGCCGTCGGCGCTTGAGTGCGGCGTTGCCGCCGCCGGCCCACAATTGCGTCGTGCCATCGAGCCGCGTGCGCAGCTCGGCCAGGCCATCCTGTGCCTGGCGCGGATTGGTCGCCGCCGAGAACGACAGTGCCACGATATCGACCGCCTGCACGCGGGCCGCTTCGACGATGTCGAGCAGCGGTGTTTGCACGCCAAGCGAGATGCAATGCGCGCCTTCGGCCACGCACATGGCCTCGGCCATCAACAGCCCGAGGCCATGGCGCTCCTGCGGCAGCGTGGTCAGCAGGATGCGCGGCGCGCCGAGGTTGCTGGCGCCTGACTGCGGCATGGCAAAAATAGCGCTGCGCATCACCACCGTCAGCGACTCGGTATACAAGTGTTCTTCAAACGTGGCCAGCTGGCAGCTGGCCCAGGCGTCGCCCACCAGCGCCGTCAGCGGCGCCACCAGGTCGATCACAAAGCTCTTCAGGCCCATCATCAGCAGGGCCTGCGACAGCTTGCGGCGCAGCGCTTCCATCTGGTGGCTCTTGCACAAATCGAGATAAACCTGTAATTGCGGGGCCGGCACCACCGTGCCCACGCTGCCGGTGGCGCGTCCGGTCAGCGCGCGCAGTTCGTCGCTGCTGTACTGGATCACCTTGCCGGGACGAAATCCCAGGTCGATCAGGCGTTTAACCAGCCGCAGCTTGCGTACCTGTTCGATCGGATACACGCGTTCGCCGTTGGGGTCGCGCAGCGGTTGCGGGAAGGCGTAACGGCGCTCCCAGACCCGCAGGGTTTCCTTGGCAACGCCAGTATCGCGCTCAACGTCGCTGATGCTGCTTGTAACGGTAGATGTAGAAACAATAGTTGTCATCAAGCTGGTGGCACGGGGGCTGGGTGCACGATGGGAGGGGTGATTTCCACCCCGACGCAACGGCCATTTTACTGTGTTTCGACAGCAAAAGATTCAGCTCTGCGGCACGGCATCACGGTTGCTGCTGTCGACCTCATCGGCTTGTCCACGACACACAGTTGGCTTCAGGAACTAAACCCGGGAATCGTCGCTTTCGCTGACCGATGTCCTGGACAAAATAAATTGTAACGGTGTTCCAGCGGAGCGCCGGCCGGTCTGCGCGAGGCCGGCGGATGTTCTCGTCAGCATGAGTTTTGTTCATATGGCATTGGTCGTTTGCGGTGCGCGCCGCCCCCGTTTGGGGCGATTTCGGCACCAATTGGTGCAGTATCTGTGGCGGCTGCGCAACAGGTAGCATTTACTTACAAATTGTTGATATATCGCCGAAAGTTGCATTTGGGACAGAAGTTACCCCTGTAATACACCTGTAACACTGCTTGCAAAGTCGGTTTGTGACATTTTTGCGGACATTTCAGTGGCAAACCAGATGACAAGTTGTAAGCTTATTAGCAATGAGTTAGAGGTTAACACGAGCTCTTCGTTATAAAATAGCGTCGGAAATAGCAATGTGGCTATTTTTACTTGGTCCGACCACGATGTAGTACCGCTGCATATACATGGCACGTTACACAGGCAGGCCGCACAACGGACTGCCGTGGCATGTTCATCGTGCGGAAATACGGGGCTAGTTCGCTTGCTCGGCATGAAATATTGCGATGCGATAAAATACCGGTGTTATGGACATCAGACAAGTGCAGCAACGGGCAGTATGAACGTTATTGTAGTTGCCGGTGAACAAGCAGCAGTAGAGTGCCGCCTGCAAGCGGGCGAGAATTAAATCGGCGGCAAAAGTGAGCAGCTTCGGTGCGCGGTATCGCCACGGAAGCATGCAGTGGCTGCTGGGGAGTAAGCCCTCACGCACAAACGGCGTCCCAGCAGGCGTCGATAAGCAACCGAATTGAGCCGCACTACTAGCTTTACCTTTTGATAGCAACACAACTGAAGGAAATAAAGAATGAAAAAATCCCTGATCTCCATCGCTATTCTGGGCGCGTTGAGCAACGTCGCAATGGCACAATCGAACGTTACCCTGTACGGTATCGTTGACGCTGGCGTCACCGTAGAGCGCGGTGGCCTGGGCGGTAACGTTTCGAAACTGACCAGCGGCGCCGCATCGGCTTCGCGTATCGGTTTCAAAGGCACCGAAGACCTGGGTGGCGGTCTGAGCGCTATCTTCAAGCTGGAAGCCGGCGTAAAAACCGACGACGGCGCACTGGACAACACCACCAATCGCCTGTTCAATCGCGAAGCCTATGTTGGTCTGAGCTCGAAAACTGCCGGTACCCTGACCCTGGGTCGTCAGTACACGCCTTACTACGAAACCCTGCGCGACGTGGGTGACCCGTTCGCAATGGGCATGGCCGGTACCGCCAAAAACTTGTTCCCAGTGGGCTCGACCAGCGCCGTGGCTAACGTCACGACCGGCACCCGCAACGACAACGCTGTTGTCTACAAAACCCCTAGCTACTACGGTTTCTCGGGTACGGTTTCGTACAGCCTGGGCGAACAAGCTGGTGATTCGGGTGCTCAACGTCAAATCGGCGCTTCGGGTGCTTACTCGAACGGCGACCTGAACGTTGGTATCGCTTACAACACCCACAACAACGACACCGCTACCAATCCTAACCTGCGTAACGGCCACAACACCCTGGTTGCTGCTAACTACAACTTCAAAGTTGTTAAAGCATTCGTTGCTTACGGTAACAACAAAGGCCTGAACAGCTCGAACGTTGCTGTGCCTAACGCCTACAGCACCGTTCCTTACGGCAATTCGGAAAACACCGTCAACGCCCTGGTTGGTCTGACCGCACCAGTTGGCGATGCTGGCACCGTAATGGCTTCGTACACCCGCAAAAACGACAAAGATCCACTGAACCGCGATGCTAACCAGTTCGCTGTTGGTTACTCGTATGCTCTGTCGAAACGCACCAGCACCTACGTTGCTTTCGCTAAAATCAACAACAAGAATGGCGCTGCTTACACCGTTGGTAACAACACCGAAAGCGGCACTGGCGACAAAGCGTTCAACTTGGGCGTAAAACACTCGTTCTAATCTGATCTTCAGGTTTTAGAATCCACAACGGCTGCCTGGTGCAGCCGTTGTTCTTTTGGGAAAGCGATCTCCGAATGAAGAACCAACAACGCGCGCTGCTGGCCGGCGCTTTGCTGCTGGCCTCGTGCGCCGTGCTGGCCGCACCCAAGGTGTCTGGAGCGCGCAAGGCGGCCGATGAGCGCGGCTTGCCGCGTTACGGCATGATGGTATTTTCCGATTTGTGCATCAACGCCGACAGCGGCGAGTTTGGCGGCCAGCGCATTACCCTGCAGCGGTTTAATGAAGTCGATACCGTGCTGTACGAATACACCGCGGGCGGCATCAGCTGGCCGGTGGTGGCCAACGACGTGAATATTGACCCGCGTGGCAAGCAAATGTATTTCACCGTGCAACCGCCGGAAGAAGACGAGCGCACCATCAGCGGCAAGATCGTCGACGGCGGCAAGGCGCTGGTACTCGATGGCGGTTATTGCGGCGATACCACGGTGCCGATGCGGCTGCCGCTGGTCACCGACTTTGGCCGCAAGGCCGGCGTGTGCCGCGCCTGCCCGTCGCAGAAAGAAAAGAAGGAAGCGCCTGCTGTTGAAGACAGCGGCGCCTGACCAACCGCGCCGGTCAGCGCGCAGCCAGCGCGTTGGCGCGAATGGTGGTCAGCGTGGCGCCCGGGGTAATCAGCTCGCCGTCGTAACGCAGTTCTATCAGCGCCGGTAATTGCTTTTCACTGGCCCACGCCAGTGCCCGCGTCAACGCAGGGCCGAATTCGGCCGTGGCTGTTACTACCTCGCCATGGCCGCCGTACGCCACCGCCAACGCCGCAAAATCCGGGTTGTGCAACTCGGTGCCGGATACCCGGCCCGGGTAGTCGCGCTCCTGGTGCATGCGGATGGTGCCAAACATGCCGTTATTAAACACGATCACCACTACGCCGGCGCGGTACTGCACGGCCGTGGCCAGCTCCTGGCCGTTCATCATGTATTCACCATCACCGGCAAAGGTGATCACCGTGCGGGCGGGATCGATGATTTTTGCGGCGACGCCGGCCGGCACGCTGTAGCCCATCGCGCCGCTGGTGGGCGCCAGCTGGGTGCGCATGCCGCCGTAGCGGTGGAAACGGTGCGCCCAGGTGGCATAGTTGCCGGCGCCATTCGTGATGATGACGTCATGCGGCGCAATGCGGTCGATATCCTGCACCACCTGCCACAGGTCGAGCGGCGCCTGGCCGTCCTGGAAGATCGGTGGCTGCTGCTGCCAGGCCGCCAGCTCGGCGCGCGCGGTGGTTACTGCTGCGCGCCAGCTATCGCGCTGGTCGCTGGCGAGCGGCGCCATGGCTGCCAGCATGCTGGTGAACTGCGGCATGCCGCTGTTGATCATCAGCGCCGCCTGGTACACGCTGCCCAGTTCTTCGGCGTCGGCATGTACGTGTATCAGTGTTTGCTGCGGCACCGGCGCGGCCAGCAGCGCATAGCCGCCGGTCGTCATTTCGCCCAGGCGCGGGCCGATCGCCACGATGACGTCGGCCTCGCGAACGCGCGCCGCCAGTTTCGGGTTGATGCCAATGCCGACGTCACCAATGTAATGGGGGTGGTCGTTGTCGAGCAGGTCCTGGAAGCGGAATGCGCACGCCACCGGCAAATCGTTGGCCTCGGCAAAGCGCTGCAGGTCGGCGCACGCCTGTGCGTTCCAGCCACCGCCGCCGATCAGCAGCAGCGGACGGCGGGCGCCTTGCAGCAGCGTGCGCACGGCGTCGATCTGGGCGCTGGATGGCGATGCCTGCACCGGCTGGTAGCGCCGGGTGTCGGCCACGGCTGCCAGTTCGGTCAGCATGTCTTCGGGCAGGGCCAGCACCACCGGGCCGGGGCGGCCGCTGGTGGCGATCTGGAACGCCCGCGCCAGGTATTCGGGTATCCGTTCGGCGCGGTCGATCTGCGCCACCCACTTGGCCATTTGCCCGAACATGCGGCGGTAGTCGATTTCCTGGAATGCTTCGCGGTCGATGAAGTCGCTGCCCACCTGGCCGATGAACAAGATCATCGGCGTCGAATCCTGGTACGCGGTATGCACGCCAATCGAAGCGTTGGTGGCACCGGGTCCGCGAGTAACGAAGCAGATGCCGGGCTGGCCCGTCATCTTGCCATAGGCATCTGCCATGAACGCGGCGCCGCCTTCCTGGCGGTTGATGATGAAGCGGATGCCGGAGTCGTGCAGCGCATCGAGCACGTCGAGATAGCTTTCGCCGGGTACGCCAAAGGCGGTATCGACGCCGTGGATCTTGAGGGCGTCGACCAGGATCTGGCCGCCGGTGCGGGAAGGATGCGTCATGTGGAGCCCTGGGCAAATGATGATCCATCATTCTACGGCGGGTGGGGCAGGGCAGCTTTTGTATTGGCGACACCAAATTACAGATTTGGCAGGGCGGGGTCGGACCGCTTACGGGGTCCGACCCCGGGGTCACTGTCTGGTACAATACCGCCTGAAGCAAGCCAGACAGTCGCTGGCCAGCGCGTAATGCCTGGCGGGAGGAAGGTCCGGACTCCACAGAGCGGGGTGACGGTTAATGGCCGTCCGCTGAAAGCCTTTGCCGGTGCAAGCCGGCGAGGTATAAGGCGAGGAATAGGGCCACAGAGACGAGCGTATTAAGTTACGGTGAAACGCGGTAACCTCCACCTGGTGCAATTCCAAATAGGCACGCGATGATGCTGCTCGCGGAGCGTGCGGGTAGGAAGCTTGAGCGCTGGAGTAATCCAGCGCCTAGAGGAATGGCTGTCATAGCGCGGTTCGCCGCGCCGTAACAAAATCCGGCCTATCGGCTTGCTTCAACTAATTTCAATGCAATGTCGCGCACGCCGCGAGCCGCCGCGATCGTCGCGACGCTCGGGGGAGTTGCCGATGAAGCAGTACATCCTGGCCCTGGATCAGGGCACCACCAGCTCGCGTGCCATCGTCTTTGACCGCCGCGGCCACATCTGCGGCAGCGCCGCCGCCGAATATCCCCAGCATTTCCCCCATCCCGGCTGGGTCGAGCACGACCCGATGGACATCTGGACCAGCCAGCTTGACGTGGCCCGCCAGGTGCTGCGCGACAACCATATCGACCCGCGCCAGATCCGCGCCATCGGCATCGCCAACCAGCGCGAAACCACCATGGTGTGGGACCGCGCCACCGGCGCCCCGATTGCGCCCGCCATCGTCTGGCAAGACCGCCGCACGGCCGATACCTGCGATGCGCTGCGCGCGGCCGGCAAGGCCCGCCTGATCAAGGATGCGACCGGGCTCGAACTCGATGCCTATTTTTCCGCCACCAAGCTCAAGTGGCTGCTCGACCACGTGGCCGGCGCCCGCGCCCGGGCCGAACGCGGCGAACTGGCCTTCGGCACCATCGACAGCTGGCTGGCCTGGCAACTGACCGGGCGTCACGTGACCGACGTCGGTAACGCGTCACGCACCATGCTGTTCAATATCCACCTGCTGCGCTGGGACAGCGACATGCTGGCGCTGTTCGACATTCCCGAGGCATTGCTGCCGCAGGTGGTGGCGTCAAGCGAAGAAATCGGCACCACCCGGCCCGAGCTGTTCGGCGTGGCCATCCCGGTGGCCGGCATTGCCGGCGACCAGCAGGCCGCCACGTTCGGCCAGGCTTGCCTGCAGCCGGGCATGGTCAAGAATACCTATGGCACCGGCTGCTTCATGCTGATGCACCTGGGCCGGCATCCGGTAGCGTCGCAGAACCGCCTGCTCACCACGGTGGGCTGGCGTCTCGACGGCGACACCGACTACCTGATGGAAGGCAGTGTGTTCATGGGCGGCGCCACCGTGCAGTGGCTGCGCGACGGCCTCGGCATCATCCAGAAATCGAGCGAGGTCGAGGCGCTGGCCGCTAGCGTCCCCGACAGCGACGGCGTGTTCCTGGTGCCGGCCTTCGTGGGCCTTGGCGCGCCGCACTGGGACCCGTATGCGCGCGGCGCGCTGGTGGGGCTGAGCCGGGGCAGCCAGCGCGGCCATATCGCCCGGGCCGCGCTGGAAGCGATCGCCTACCAGAGCGCCGAGCTGATGATCGCCATGCAGCGCGACGTGGCGGCATCACACCGCGACTTCACGCTGACCGAGGTGCGCGCCGATGGCGGCGCCGCCCGCAACGACCTGCTGATGCAGTTCCAGGCCGATTTGCTGGGGGTGCCGGTGGTGCGGCCGCAGGTGACCGAAACCACGGCGCTGGGCGCGGCGTACCTGGCCGGCCTGGCCGTGGGGTACTGGGAAACCCGCGACGAGGTGGCCGCACAATGGGCCTGTGAACGGCGCTTCGAACCGGTCATGGGCAACGATCAGCGGCAAACTTTGCTGGCCACATGGGGCCGCGCGGTGGAGCGCTCGCGGGCTTGGGTCGAGCCGGTCTAAAATATCAATAAATTAATATTTGATGGCCATTCAGGCATGCAATCGGACCCCATAGCGCTGGAAAAGGCACGCCGCAGCAGCGTATAATGCCGCCTTGCGCCAGGGCGGCGTCGTGAAATATGTATAGACAACCTGGGGCTTATGGTTGTGTTTTTCTGGTAACCGCAGCGTCACGCCAGCGCGCCGCTGATGGTCAACCATCCTCTGTTATCGCGCTGATAGCGCGACCTCAAGGCATTTCCTTCCTGTTCACACCCTCTCGGCAAGCAAATTCGGCTGTTGTAATTTATTTATCGCGATGTTGGTGTTTGGCAACTTATGCATTTATTTTACTGTTTTGTTCTGGCCATTTTTGACGTATCGCAAACGTCAAACCCATGGGTACAGATGAGAGTCCACATTCACTTTTAAACATAAGTACTTAATTTGTTGAGCTATTTTGTTTCGAGGTGGCTTCAAGGAATCGCGCTAAGTCCTTAATTTCATTACTAAAATCCACGTTTCGATTGCCTGAAACCGCTTGACCACTATTCTTGCATCCACTAAAGTGGGCATCTGTGTGAAAAAGTGTCTTTTTGTGGGAAATTTCTCCTGACTTAGCGGCGGGGGAAGTGGATAGCTAAAAGTTGCAATTCATGCTCCGCTAACAATACTGAGGTCAAAGGTACACCGTGTTTCAAGGCGCGTCTGCAATCAATCTCGATGCCAAAGGCAGGATGTCTATTCCTGCCAAGCACCGTGACGCGCTGGCCATCCAATGCGAAGGCCGCCTCACGCTCACCCGCCATCCCGATGGCTGCGTCATGCTGTTTCCCCGTCCCGTGTGGGAACAACACCGTCAACAGATTGCCCAGTGGCCGATCCAGGCCCGCGCCTGGCAACGGATCTTCCTGGGCTATGCCACCGATGTCGAACTCGACAGCGCTGGCCGCATCCTGATCGCGCCCGAACTGCGCACCGCCGTTGGCCTCGACCGCGAAGTCATGCTGATGGGCATGGGCTCGCATTTCGAAATCTGGGACGCCGTCAAGATGGCGGAAAAAGAGCAGCAGGCCATTGACGCCGGCACCCCCGATGCACTCGCCAATTTCTCTTTCTAAGGTACCCCGTGATGACGACGACAACGGTGCCTGAGCAAGCGGTGCCGCAATTCCAGCACCGCACCGTATTACTCGACGAAGCCGTCGCCGCGCTCGATATCGCTGGCGCGCGCGCCAACGGCGTGTTCGTCGACGGCACGTTTGGTCGTGGCGGCCACTCGCGCCTGATCCTCTCGAAGCTGGGCGCCAGCGCGCGCCTGATCGCGTTCGACAAGGACTTGCAGGCGATTGCCACTGCCGAACAGATCGCCGATCCACGCTTTACCATCGTCCACGACAGCTTTGCCACCATGGGCGCGGCGCTGGCCGAACGCGGCGCGGGCCAGGTCGACGGCATTTTGCTCGACCTTGGCATTTCTTCGCCGCAGGTGGACGACGCCGCGCGCGGCTTCAGCTTCCGCAATGACGGACCGCTCGACATGCGCATGGATACCACGCGCGGCATGTCAGCCGCCGAATGGCTGGCCATCGAAACCGAACAGACACTGGAAAAGGTTATTAAAGAATATGGGGAAGAACGGTTTGCTTTCCAGATTGCAAAGGCGATTGTTGCTCGCCGGGCAGTCGAGCCAATTTCGACCACACGACAGCTTGCCGGCATCGTGGCAGGCGCGGTCAAAACCCGGGAGAAGGGCAAGGATCCGGCCACTCGCACCTTTCAGGCTATCCGGATTTTCATCAATAAAGAGCTTGAAGACCTCGAAATCGGTCTGAACCAGGCGTACGCCAGTCTGGCGCCGGGCGGCATCATGGCCATCATCAGCTTCCACTCGCTGGAAGACCGCATGGTCAAGCGCTTCTTTGCCGCGCGCGCCAACGTGGAACAGCCCGACCGCCGCCTGCCCATCCGCGCGGTGGACTTGCCGCAGCCGGAAATCAAGCTGCTGGCCAAGCTCAAGCCGTCCGACGCCGAGATCGACGCCAACCCGCGCGCCCGTTCGGCCGTGATGCGCGTGGCCCGCCGTTTGCCATTCCCCGAGGAGCTGGCGTGAGCGGCAAGATCAACGCCGTGCTGGCCACCTTGCTGGTGGGCTGCGGCCTGTCGCTGGTCAACGCCCAGTACCAGGCGCGCCACCTGTTCATTGAACTGGAGCGCACGCAGTCGCAGGCGCGCCAGCTCGATATCGAATGGGCCCAGCTCCAGCTCGACCAGTCGACCTTGGGCAAGCACGCGCGCATCGAGGAAATCGCCCGCGGCGACTTGAACATGATGCCGCTCACCGCCGCACGCACGCAGTACCTGACGCCCGAAGGATCAAAATGAGCCGCGGCAACAACGTGAACAATGCGCGCGTGGCCGCCTCCAAGGGCGTGCCATTCTCGAAAAATCCGGTGCTGGCGGTAAGCTTGCCGGTGTGGCGCTCGCGCGTCGTGCTGTTCGTGTTGTTCTTCGCGTTTGCCGCGCTGGCTGGCCGCGCCATGTGGTTGCAGGGCGTATCGACCCAGTTCCTGCAGAAGCAGGGCGAGATCCGCTACGCCCGCACCTTGGAGTTGCCTGCCACGCGCGGCAAGATCACCGACCGCGATGGCCAGGTGCTGGCGTCGTCAGTGCCGGTCAAGGCCATCTGGGCGATTCCCGACGACGTGCAAAACGCGCCGGTGGACAAACTGCGCCAGCTGGCCAAGCTGCTCGACATGAGCAACGCCGAGTTGCAGAAGAAGCTCGATTCCGATCGCGGCTTCGTGTACTTGAAACGCCAGGTGGAGCAGGACGTCTCCGAGCAGATCATGAAGCTCGGCATCGAAGGCATCTCCACCCGCAAGGAATATAAACGCTTCTACCCGCAGGGCGAAGTGACCACCCACGTGGTGGGCTTTACCAACGTGGAAGACGTGGGCCAGGAGTCGATGGAACTGGCGCAGCAAAAAACCCTGGTGGGCCAGCCGGGCAGCCGCCGCGTCATCAAGGACCGCCTGGGCCACATCGTCGAAGACATCGAATCGATCCGCGAGCCCCACGACGGCAAGGACCTCACGCTGTCCATCGACAGCAAGATCCAGTACATCGCCTTCACCCAGGTGAAAGAAGCGGTGGAAAAATTCAAGGCCAAGGCCGGCGCCGCCGTGGTGCTCGACGTGCACACGGGCGAAGTGCTGGCACTGGCCAACTACCCAACTTACAACCCCAACGACCGCTCCAAGCTCACCGGCGAACAGCTGCGCAACCGCGTGATGACGGACAGCTTCGAGCCGGGATCGTCGATGAAACCGTTCCCGGTCGTGATGGCGCTCGACGCCAAGAAAGTCACGCCGCACACCATGTTCGATACCGGCAACGGCTCGATGGTGATTGCCGACCGCGTGATCCACGACACCCACGCCAACCATACGATCGACGTCCAGACCATCATCCAGAAGTCGTCCAACATTGGCACCAGCAAGATCGCCATGTCGATGCCGGCCCAGGATTTGTGGGAGATGTACACCAAGCTCGGTTTCGGCCAGCAGCCCAAGTGGGGCTTCCCCGGCGCCGCGGCCGGCCGCCTGCGTCCATATAAATCGTGGCGCCCGATCGAACACGCCAACATGAGCTTTGGCCAGGGTGTCTCGGTATCGCTGATTCAGCTGGCGCGCGCCTACCTGGTGCTGGCGCGCGACGGCGACATCATTCCGCTGTCGTTCCAGAAGGTGACCGAGGCGCCGCACGGCACCCAGGTGATCAGCCCCAAGACCGCCGCCGAAATGCGCGAAATGCTGGAAATGGTCACGCTGCCGGGCGGCTCCGCCGTCAAGGCGCAGGTGCCCGGCTACCGCGTGGGCGGCAAGACCGGTACCGCGCAAAAATTCATCGGCGGCCACTACTCGCACACCAAGTACATCGGCAACTTCATCGGCATGGCGCCGATGTCGGACCCGCGCTTCATCATTGCCGTCATGATCGACGAACCGAGCGGCCCGCAGAAATACGGCGGCGACGTTGCCGGCCCGGTGTTTTCGGCGCTGGCAGCGCAGGCCCTGCGTGCGAAAAACGTCGCACCGGACTCCGACCTGACCCATATCATCATTCCTGAATCCGCAGCACAGGGGAACATGTGACGACTTTTAACTTCGACCCGTTGGCCGGAATTCCCGCCATCGCCGACGCGATCCGCAAGCAGGCGCCTGGCGCCCGGCTGACATCGGATTCGCGCCGCGTGGAACCGGGCGACGTGTTTTTTGCTTTTGCCGAAGGCCGCGCCTTTATCGACAGCGCGCTGGCCAACGGCGCCGCGCTGGTGGTGTTCGACCCTGCCGGTTACACCTGGCCCGAACAACTGGCGGTGCCCGGTTTTGCCGTGCCCGACCTCCGGCAATACGCCGGCCCGATTGCCCACGCGTTTTACGCGCAACCCGATAGCGCCCTGTTTACCGTGGGCGTGACCGGCACCAACGGCAAGACATCGAGCGCCGTGTGGCTGGGCCAGGCCCTGGCGCGCGGCGGCGACCTCGCTGCCGTCATCGGCACGCTGGGTGTGGGCGTGTTCCGCGCGCGCGGCGAAGTGGACTACGACGTTACCGGCTACACCACGCCCGACGCCGTGCTGCTGGCGCGCACGCTGGCCGGCCTGCGCGAAAAAGGCGCGAAGTCGCTGGCCATCGAAGTGTCGTCGATCGGCCTCGATCAGCACCGCGTGGCCGGCATGCATTTCGACGTGGCGGTATTTACCAACCTGACCCGCGACCACCTCGACTACCACGGCGACATGGCGGCGTACGAAGCGGCCAAGGTCAGGCTGTTCGACTGGCCGGGATTGCGTACGGCAGTGGTCAATCTCGACGATCCGGCCGGCCTGCGCCTGATCGCGCACTTGAAAACCAGGCCGGCGCTGGCCGGGACGATCCCGCTGATCGGCTACACGCTGCGCGACGCTGCCAGCCAGCCTGACATCGAAGACGTGCTGATGCTGCGCGCCAGCCAGTTGCGCAGCACCCGCGCCGGCGGCACCGAGTTCCACCTCGATTGCCCGCTGGGCGTGGCGCTGGTCAAAACCCAGCTGGTGGGCGCCTTCAATATCAGCAACGCGCTGGGCGTGATGGGCGCGCTGCTGGCCAAGGGCACCGGCCTGCGCGGCGCCATCGAAGCGGTGGAAGCCTTGACGCCGGCGCCGGGCCGCATGCAGCAGGTGGGCGGCCAGGATGCGCCGCTGATCGTCATCGATTACGCTCACACGCCCGATGCACTGGAAAAAACCCTGGCCGCGCTGCGCGCCGTGGCTACCGACCGTGGCGGCCAGCTGTGGTGCGTGTTCGGCTGCGGCGGCGACCGCGATCCGGGCAAGCGTCCGCAAATGGGCAAGATCGCCCAGGCGGCCGACCAGGTGATTGTCACCAGCGACAATCCGCGCAGCGAAGATCCGCACTCGATCATCGAGCAGATCGTCGCCGGCATGGAGTTGAACAACCCGGCGTCGCGCGTGCAAACCCAGGACGACCGCGCCGCCGCCATCCTGTCGGCCATCAAGCACGCCGCCAAGACCGACGTGATCCTGCTGGCCGGTAAAGGCCACGAGCCGTACCAGGAAATCAAGGGCAAGAAGCTGTCGTTTTCGGACACCGACCACGCGCAGCTGGCGCTGTCGGCCCGCCTGACCATGATGAGGCCTCATTGATGCGCGCAACACTGGCACAGGTCCTGCCTGCACTGACCGGCGCGCGCCTGCTGGGCGAAGACGCCGTGGCGTTCGATGGTGTATCCACCGACAGCCGCAGCGTGGCGGCCGGCGCCATGTTTGTCGCCTTGCGCGGCGAAGTGTTCGACGCCCACCGCTTCCTGGTCGATGTCGCCGCCAAGGGCGTGGCCGCCGTGATCGTGGAAGAAGTGCCGGACGGCTTGACGGTGCCGGCCATCGTGGTGCCGGATACGCTGGTCGCCCTGGGCCAGCTGGCCAACTGGTGGCGCGCGCAGTTCGCGGTGCCGGTGATCGGTGTCACGGGCAGCAACGGCAAAACCACGGTCAAGGAAATGATCGCCGGGATTTTGGCTGCCGCCCATGGCGAAGCCGGGCGCCTGGCCACGCGCGGCAACCTGAATAACGAAATCGGCGTGCCACTGACGCTGTTCCGCATGGATGCGCAGCAGCAGTCGGCCGTGATCGAGATGGGCATGAACCATCCGGGCGAGATTGCGCGGCTGGCGGCGATTGCCGCGCCCACGATCGCCATGGTCAACAACGCCCAGCGCGAGCACCAGGAATTCATGCACACGGTGGAAGCGGTGGCGCGCGAGAACGGCGCCGTGCTGGCCGCACTGCCGGCCGATGGCGTGGCCGTTTACCCGCATGGCGACGCATACACGCCGATCTGGGACGAGCTGGCAGCAGGCCGCCGCGCGCTGCGCTTCGGCTTGAGCAAGGCGGCAGAAGTCTCCTGCACGTTCCGCCCCAACGACTTCGGCAACGAGATGTTCATCACCATCGCCGAGCAGGGCAAGGACGTCGAACAGTTCTTCGTCAACCTGCCGGCAGCGGGCGAGCATAACGTGCGCAATGCGCTGGCGGCCATCGCTTGCACCTACGCCGCCGGCATCGCCCTGGAAAAAATCAAGCTGGGACTCGACACCTTCGCGCCGGTCAGCGGCCGCCTGCAAAAAAAGGCGGCGGTCAATGGCGCCGTGGTGATCGACGACACCTACAACGCCAATCCGGACTCGGTGCGCGCCGCCATCGACGTGCTGGCCAAGGCGCCGGCGCCGCGCGTGCTGGTGCTGGGCGACATGGGCGAAGTGGGCACGCAGGGCCCGCAGTTTCACGAAGAAATCGGCGCTTACGCCGAGCAGCAAGGCATCGAACAGGTGCTGGTCACCGGCGAACTGGCGGTCCACATGCGTGGACCGGCGATTCGTCATTTTGAACAATTCGACGCCTTGTTGTCCGCCGTGGATGCGGCAGCAACGTCGAACGCAACCGTATTGATCAAGGGCTCCCGTTTCATGAAAATGGAACGGGTCGTGCAGCATTTGATTGGATTGCAACAAGCTATTAAAGGAAGTCACTAATCATGCTGCTTTGGCTCGCTCAGTTTTTCCAGGACGAGATCGGCCCGCTCCGGGTCTTCAACTTCATCACTTTCCGCGCGGTTGCCGCGGCGGCCACCGCCTTGCTGATTGGCCTGGCGGCCGGTCCGGCCGTGATCCGCATGCTCACGTCCCTCAAGTACGGCCAGGCCGTGCGCACCGACGGTCCGCAAACGCACCTGAAAAAACACGGCACCCCCACCATGGGCGGTGTACTGATCCTGATCGCCATCGGCGTGTCCACCTTGCTGTGGTGCGACCTGTCCAACCGCTTGATCTGGCCGGTGCTGGTGGTGACCCTGGGCTTTGGCGCCGTCGGCTGGGTCGATGACTACCGCAAGGTGGTGAACCAGGACCCGGAGGGCATGCGCTCGGCCGAAAAATACTTCTGGCAGTCGCTGGTCGGCCTGGCCGCCGCGCTGTACCTGGCGTTCTCGGTGTCCGCACCGAATGCCGGCAAGGTGTTCGAACTGTTCTTCGCCTGGGTGCAGTCGGGGTTCGAGATGGACCTGCCGCCGAAAGCCGACCTGATCGTGCCGTTCTTCAAGACCATCAGCTATCCGCTGGGCGTATGGGGCTTTATCGCACTGACGTACTGCGTGATCGTCGGCACCAGCAACGCGGTCAATTTCACCGACGGCCTCGATGGCCTGGCCATCATGCCCACCATCCTGGTCGGTTCCGCCCTGGGTTTGTTCGCTTATCTCACCGGCAGCTCGACGTATTCGAAATACCTGTTGATCCCGCACATTCCAGGCGCGGGCGAGTTGATCATTTTCTGCGGCGCGCTCGCTGGCGCCGGTCTCGCCTTCCTGTGGTTTAACACCCATCCGGCACAAGTGTTCATGGGCGACGTGGGCGCACTGGCGCTGGGCGGCGCGCTGGGCACCATCGCCGTGATCGTGCGCCAGGAAATCGTGCTGTTCATCATGGGCGGTATTTTCGTCGCCGAGACGGTATCCGTGATCATGCAGGTGGGCTGGTTCAAGTACACCAAGAAGCGCTTCGGCGTGGGTCGCCGCGTGTTCCTGATGGCGCCCTTGCACCACCATTTTGAGCAAAAAGGCTGGAAAGAGACCCAGGTCGTCGTGCGCTTCTGGATCATCACGATGATGCTGGTGCTGGTTGGTTTGTCTACCCTGAAGCTGCGATGATCTACGACAGTAAACACGCACTGGTATTAGGGCTGGGCGAATCCGGCCTGGCGATGGCGCTGTGGCTCGCCCGCAGCGGCGCGCGCGTGCGCGTGGCCGATACCCGTGCGACGCCCGAGCGCTTGCCGGCGTTGCAGGCGGCCGTGCCCGGCGTGGAATTCGTCGCCGGTGCGTTCGATGCGGCGCTGCTGGAAGGCGTCGATTTCGTGGCAGTGAGTCCCGGCCTGGCGCCGGGACGCGAGCTGGCCGTGATCGCACCGGCCGCCGCCGCCGCCGGCATTGCCGTATGGGGCGAAATCGAACTGTTTGCCCAGGCGCTGGAGTGGCTGAAGAATGAGCGCGCCTATGCGCCGAAGATCATCGCGATCACGGGCACCAACGGCAAGACCACGGTGACCACGCTGGTGGGCCAGCTGTGCGAACGCGCCGGCAAGTCCGTGCGCGTGGCAGGCAACATCAGCCCGGCCGCCCTGGACGTGCTGCGCGAAGTACTGGATGGTGAAAATCTGCCGGAGGTTTGGGTACTCGAACTCTCCAGCTTCCAGCTCGAAACCACGTTCACGCTCGAAGCCCAAGCCGCCACGGTACTCAACGTCACCCAGGACCACCTGGACTGGCATGGCGACATGCCGTCGTATGCCGCCGCCAAGCACCGCATCTTCGCCCACGATACCGTGCGCGTATTGAATCGCGACGATGCCACGGTGATGCGCATGGCCAGTAACAACGGCAACAACGTCACCTTCGGCACCGACGCCCCCAAAACCAACGGCGACTTCGGCCTGAACAACGAACGCGGCGTGCTGTGGCTGGCCACGTCCGTGCCTGCCGAAGAAGAGGGCGAACCGAAAAAGCGCAAGAAGAACGATCCGCCGCCGCCACCGGTGGACACCATCGTCAAAAACCTGATGCCGGCCGATGCGCTGCAAATTCGCGGCGTGCACAATGCCGCCAACGCGCTGGCCGCGCTGGCGCTGTGCCGCGCCATCGACCTGCCGCTCGCGCCCTTGCTGCACGGCCTGCGCGACTACCGCGGCCAGCCGCACCGGGTGGAACTGGTGGGCGCCATTAATGACGTCGAATACTACGACGACAGCAAGGGCACCAACGTGGGTGCCACCGTGGCTGCGCTGAACGGCCTCGGTAAAGCATTCACGGGCGCCGACCAGCGCCTGGTGGTGATCCTGGGCGGCGACGGCAAGGGCCAGGATTTCGATCCGCTGGCCGACCCGGTCGCGCGTTACGCGCGCGCCGTGCTGCTGATCGGCCGCGATGCGGCATTGATCCGCGCGGCGCTGGCGCATACCGACATCGCCATGGAAGACTGCGGCACCGACCTGCCGCAAGCCGTGCTGCGCGCGCGCGACCTGGCCCAAGCAGGCGACGCCGTGCTGCTGTCGCCGGCCTGCGCCAGCATGGACATGTTCAAGAACTACGCGCATCGCGCCCAGGTGTTCATCGACACCGTGCGCGACATCGCCCTCGATAACGGACAGGAGCTCTGATGGCGTTCCAGATGCCGTTCCGCTTCGCGCAAAAATCGACGGTGACGCCGATCGACAGCCGTGCGCGCCAGTCGAAGATGATGGAGTACGACCAGCCGCTGGTGTGGGTCACCATCCTGCTCATGCTGCTGGGGATGGTGATGGTGTATTCGGCGTCGATCTCGCTGCCCGATTCGCCGCGTTTCGCCAACTATGTGCGCTGGCAAAATACGTACTTCCTGCAACGGCAGGCGATGTTCGTGGTGGTGTCGCTGATCATCGGCCTGTTCGTGTTCCGCACCCGCATCGCCACGCTGCAGAAGTGGGCGCCGTACCTGTTCATCGGCACCCTGGTGCTGCTGGTGATGGTGCTGATCCCGGGCCTGGGCTCGGTGGTGAACGGCAGCCGCCGCTGGCTGTCGCTGGTGGTGATCAAGATCCAGCCGTCGGAATTGATGAAGGTGGTGGCGGTGCTGTACGCGGCCGACTACACGGTGCGCAAGCAGGAATATATGCACAAGCTGACCAAGGGCTTCCTGCCGATGGCCGCTGCCGTGGGCTTTGTCGGCCTGCTGCTGCTGCTCGAACCCGACCTGGGCGCATTCGGCGTGATCGTCTGCATCACCATGGGCATCCTGTTCCTGGGCGGGATCAACGCCGTGTGGTTCGGCGGTATCGGCGTGATGCTGGTCGCGATCTTCGGCTCCATCATCGCCCTGTCCAAATTCCGCCGCGAGCGGTATTTCGCGTATCTGAATCCGTGGGACGAGAACAATGCGCTGAACAAGGCTTACCAGCTCACGCACTCGCTGATCGCGTTCGGCCGTGGCGAAATCTTCGGCGTCGGTCTGGGCGGCAGCGTGGAAAAGCTGCACTACCTGCCCGAAGCGCACACCGACTTCCTGATGGCGGTGATCGGCGAGGAACTGGGCCTGGTGGGCGTGCTGGTGGTGATTTCGCTGTTCTACTGGATCGTCAAGCGCGCGTTCGACATCGGCCGCCAGGCGATTGCCATCGACCAGACCTTTGCGGGCCTCACGGCCAAGGGCATCGGCATCTGGATCGGCGTGCAGACGTTCATCAACATGGGCGTGAACCTGGGCCTGTTGCCCACCAAGGGATTGACCCTGCCGCTGATGAGCTATGGCGGTACGGGCGTGGTAATTAACTGCATCGGCCTGGCGATCCTGCTCCGGATCGATTACGAAAACCGGGTACTGATGCGTGGTGGCAGATTATGAAACGATTGATGATCATGGCGGCCGGCACCGGCGGCCACATTTTCCCGGGCCTGGCGATTGCGCAGACCATGCGCGCGCGCGGCTGGGAAGTGACCTGGCTGGGCACTTCCGCCGGCATGGAGCAGGACCTGGTACCCAAAAGCGGCCTGGCGATGGACAGCATCAACTTCACCGGCATGCGCGGCAAGGGTCTCAAGCACTCGCTCGATGGTGCGTTGAAGATGGTGAAAGCGTTCGCGGCCTGCTACGGCTTTATCGGCCAACGCCAGCCCGATGTCATCCTGGGCATGGGCGGCTACGTTACTGTACCGGGGGGCTTGATGGCCAAGCTGCGCGGCACGCCGCTGGCGCTGGTCAATGCCGACGCCGCGCTGCTGTTGTCGAACAAGACGCTGGTGCCGTTCGCCGAGCGCGTGTGCTTCGGCTTCCCCGCCAACTTCGGCAAGGCGGCCGACAAGGCAGTGGTCACCGGTAACCCGGTGCGCAAGGAGATCCTCGATCTGCCAGCACCGGTGCAGCGGTTTGCCGGTCGCAGCGGACCGCTGCGCATCCTGGTGGTGGGCGGCAGCCTGGGCGCCAAAACGCTCAATGACAACCTGCCGGCGGCGCTGGCGCTGATCCCGGTAGAGCAGCGGCCGGTGGTCACCCACCAGTCGGGCAAGAAGAATATCGACGCCTTGCGCGCGTCGTATGCGCAGGCTGGTGTGGACGCCAACGTGGTCGACTTCATCGACGACATGGCCAGCGCCTACGCGCAGGCCGACGTGGTGGTGTGCCGCGCCGGCGCCATCACGGTGTCGGAACTGACTGCCGCCGGCGTAGCCAGCGTGCTGGTGCCTCTGGTGGCATCGACCACCAGCCACCAGCGCGACAACGCGCAGTGGATGGCGAAACAGAACGCGGCGATCCACATGCCGCAGACGGAAATGAGCGCGCAAAGTCTGGCCACACTGCTGGAAACGCTCACCCGCACCGCGTGCCTGACCATGGCAACGGCGGCGCACCAGGTGGGCAAGCGCGATGCGAACGAGGCGATCGCGCGGGTAATCGAACAATTGGCGGTAAAAGTAAAAGCATAGGAAACAGGCAGTGAAACATAAAGTACACAACATACACTTCGTGGGCATCGGCGGCAGCGGCATGAGCGGCATCGCCGAGGTGCTGCTCACGCTCGGCTATGCCGTATCCGGCTCGGACCTGGGCAGCAACGCTGTCACCCAGCGCCTGGCCGACATGGGCGCCAAAGTGTTCCAGGGCCACGCGGCGGAAAACATCGGCGCGGCCGATGCCGTCGTCACGTCCACCGCCGTCCAGCAGGACAACCCGGAAGTGCTGGCTGCCCGTGCGCGCAAGGTGCCGATCGTGCCGCGCGCGGTGATGCTGGGTGAATTGATGCGCCTGAAGCGCGGTATCGCCATTGCCGGCACCCATGGCAAAACCACGACCACCAGCCTGGTGGCGTCGGTGCTGGCGCAGGGCGGCCTCGATCCCACGTTCGTGATCGGCGGCCGCCTGACCGCTGCCGGCGCCAATGCCAAACTGGGCACCGGCGACTACCTGGTGGCCGAAGCCGACGAATCGGATGCGTCGTTCCTGAACCTGACGCCGATGATCGAAGTGATCACCAATATCGACGCCGATCACATGGACACCTACGAGCACGATTTCGAAAAGCTCAAGCAGGCGTTCGTGCACTTCACGCATCGCCTGCCGTTCTACGGCCGCGCCATGCTGTGCATCGACGATCCGCACGTGCGCTCGATCATCCCGCACGTGACCAAACCGGTCACCACGTACGGCTTCCACGAGGAAGCGGAAGTGCGCGCCGTGAATGCGCGCGCCGTGGGCGTGGAAATGCACTTCACGGTGCTGCAGGATGGCTACCCGGACCTGGACGTGGTGCTGAACCAGCCCGGCATGCACAATGTGCAGAATGCCTGCTCGGCGATTGCGATTGCCCGCGAAATCGGCATCGAAGACCACCACACGCAAGCTGGCCTGGCCGGTTTCGGCGGCGTCGGCCGCCGCTTTACGCGCTATGGCGAAGTCGCCATCCCGGCAGGTGGAACCTTTGCGCTGGTGGACGACTTCGGCCACCACCCGGTGGAAACCGAAGTGACGCTGGCCGCCGCGCGCGCCGCGTATCCGGGCCGCCGCCTGGTGCTGGCGTTCCAGCCGCACCGCTACAGCCGCACCCGCGATTTGTTCGAAGATTTCGTCAAGGTGCTGGGCGCGCCCGACGTGCTGGTGCTGGCCGAAGTGTACGCGGCCGGCGAAGCGCCGATCGTGGCAGCCGACGGCCGCTCGCTGGCGCACGCGCTGCGCGCACGCGGCAAGATCGAACCGATTTTCGTGGAAAACATCGGCGATATGCCGGAAACCATCATGAGCGTGGTGCGTGACGGCGATGTCGTGATCACCATGGGCGCCGGCGCCATCAGCGCCGTGCCGGCCAAACTGACTAATTATCCAAAGGTCTGAGCATGAGCACTATCTCCATTGAAGACATCAAGGCGCTGGGCAAGGTGGGCGTGCTGTTCGGCGGACGTTCGGCCGAACGCGAAGTGTCGCTGATGTCCGGCGGCGGCGTGTTGAAGGCGCTGCAAAGCAAGGGCGTGGACGCCCACGGTTTCGACACCGGCGAGCGCACCCTGGCCGAACTGGCCGAACAACAATTTGACCGCGTGTTCATCGCGCTGCACGGGCGCTACGGCGAAGACGGCAGCCTGCAGGGCGCGCTGGAGCTGCTGCGCATTCCGTACACGGGCAGCGGCGTGATGGCCAGCGCCGTGGCGATGGACAAGATCACGACCAAGATCCTGTGGCTGGCTGCCGGCCTGCCTACGCCGCGCTACGCGGTGATCGACGCCGCCTCGGATCTCGACGCCGTGAGCGCCGACCTGGGACTGCCGCTGATCGTCAAGCCGCCGCATGAAGGCTCCACCATCGGCATCACCAAGGTGGAAGCGGCGGAAGACTTCAAGGCCGCGTGCGACCTCGCCGCCGCCATCGACGACGCCGTGCTGGCCGAGGAATTCGTCACCGGCCGTGAATTCACGGTGGCGGTGCTCGGCTCCGGCCAGGATGCACGCGCCTTGCCGATCGTGGAAATCGTCGCGCCGGCCGGCAACTACGATTACCAGAACAAGTACTTCAGCGACGACACCCAGTACATCTGCCCGGCCGTGCTGCCGCAGGCACTGACCGACGAAATGCAGCGCATCGCCGTGGCCGCGTACCGCAACGTCGGTTGCGAGGGCTGGGGACGGGTGGACGTGCTGCTGCGCGAGCGCGATCAGAAGCCGTTCCTGCTCGAGGTGAACACGTCGCCAGGCATGACCGGTCACTCGCTGGTGCCGATGGCAGCACGCGCCGAAGGCCTGAGCTATGAAGACCTGTGCGTGGAAATCCTGCGCACCGCACGTTTGAAGATGAAGGGCTGAGAGCACGATGTGGCAAGACGCTAAAGCCTTGAATGCCACCGCCAGCGCGCTGTTCGCAGCCGCGCTGCTGGCATGCATCGCCTCCGGCGTGTGGTGGGTGTCGCAGCGTCCCATGTTCGACCTGCGCACGATCCGTATCGAGAGCATGGACCAGGATGGCCTGCGCCACGTCAATCACCTGACGCTGCGTAACAGCTCCCTGTGGCGCCTCAAGGGTAACTTCTTCACCGCCAACCTGGACTCGGTGCGGCAAGTGTTCGAGGCAGTGCCGTGGGTGCGCCGCGCCACCGTGCGCCGCGAGTGGCCCAACCAGCTGATCGTCACGCTGGAAGAGCACGAGGCGCTGGGTACGTGGGGTGAGGATGGCCGCCTGCTGTCCACCAAGGGCGATGTATTTACCGCCAACCTGGCCGAGGCGGAAGAAGATCACGAGCTGCCAGAATTCGACGGCCCGGAAGGCAGCGAGAAGGAAGTGCTGTCGCGGTACGACGAATTGCGCAAGTGGTTCGCGCCGCTGCAGCTGGTGCCGCAGGCTTTGTCGCTGTCGAGCCGCTATGCGTGGACCGTGCGGCTCGATAACGGCATGAGCGTGGCGCTGGGACGCGAACAGACCAGCACCACGTTGAAGGAGCGGGTGGACCGGCTGCTGGGGATTTATCCGCAGCTGGTGGAGCACCTGCCCGAGATCGAGACCATCGATATGCGCTACCAGAACGGGCTGGCGCTGAGCGCCCGGGGACTGAAGATCCCGAAAGACGGCGCATGGCCGAAGAAGCAGGCAATGAAGAAAACAACGAGCGTTCCATCACAACATTAAGCAGATAAAAAGCAGAGTAGGCAACATGACAAAAGACGCGAAAAACCTGATCGTCGGTCTCGACATCGGCACCTCCAAGGTGGTGGCCGTGGTGGCGGAGGTGATGGGTGATGGACGCCATGAAGTGATCGGGCTGGGTCAGCACGAATCGAAGGGCCTGAAAAAAGGCGTGGTGGTGAACATCGAAGCGACCGTCGAATCGATCCAGCGCGCGCTGGAAGAAGCGGAGCTCATGGCCGACTGCAAGATCCGCAATGTGTACGCGGGCATCGCGGGCAGCCATATCCGCAGCTTCAATTCGAGCGGCATGGTGGCCATCAAGGAAAAGGAAGTGACGGCCACCGACGTAGCGCGCGTCATCGAAACGGCAAAGGCGGTTAACATTCCGACTGATCAGCAATTGCTGCACACCGTGCCGCAGGAGTTCATTGTCGACAGCCAGGAAGATGTGCGCGAGCCGATCGGCATGAGCGGCATCCGTCTCGAAGTCAAAGTCCATATCGTGACCGGCGCCGTATCCGCGGTGCAGAACATCGTCAAGTGCGTGCGCCGCTGCGGCCTGGAAGTCTCGGACCTGATTTTGCAGCCGATGGCATCGGCCGATGCGGTACTTACTACCGATGAAAAAGAACTGGGCGTGGTCCTGATCGACATCGGCGGCGGTACCACCGACGTGGCGGTGTTCTCCGATGGCGCGATCCGCCATACGGCGGTGATCCCGATTGCCGGCGACCAGATCACCAACGACGTCGCCATGGCGCTGCGCACGCCCACCGCCGAAGCGGAAGAGATCAAGATCCGTTTCGGTGTGGCCAAGCAGGTGCTGGCCGATCCGTGCGAAACGCTGGAAGTGCCGGGACTGGGCGACCGTGGTCCGCGCACCCTGTCGCGCCAGGCGCTGGCTGCCGTGATCGAGCCGCGCGTGGAAGAACTGTTCGCGATGGTGCACCAGGTGGTGCGCGAATCGGGTTACGAAGGCGTGCTGTCGTCGGGCATCGTCCTCACTGGCGGTACGGCGATCATGCCGGGCATGGTGGAAATGGCGGAAGACATTTTCCTGCGCCCGGCGCGTCTCGGTACGCCCGACTATCGCGGCCAGCTGGCCGACGTGGTGCGCAGCCCGCGCTACGCGACGGTACTGGGCCTGCTGCTGGAAGCGAAAAAGCAGTACCTGCGCGGGCATATCGTCACGCGGCAGGACGGGTCGGTAAAGGCAGTGTGGCAGCGCATGAAGGAATGGTTCCTCGGGAACTTCTAACGTAACAGCAGTACCAGAACAAACGCAGTACGGAACGGCAGCAAGCAACTGAAGCAAAGAACGTAATCATCTAAATCATTTAAATTAAATCTGCAGTTTTCAATCTCCAGTTCTCCTACTACTATGAGGACTGGCGCTTGGAAACGGCAAAACTGATAGGGAGCACATCATGGAGTTCGATATGGTCGATAACGCAGCTTTGGGCACCGTCATCAAGGTGGTCGGTGTCGGCGGAGCAGGTGGCAATGCGGTTCAACACATGATCAACAAGGGCATGTCCGGCGTGGAGTTCATCGCCGCCAATACCGATGCGCAGGCGCTGGCTACTTCGCGCGCCGACAACATCATCCAGATCGGCGAGACCGGCCTGGGCGCCGGCATGAAGCCGGAAGTGGGCCGCAAGCTGGCCGAAGAATCGCGCGCCCGTATCGAAGACGCACTGCGCGGCGCCCACATGGTGTTCATCGCCGCCGGCATGGGCGGCGGCACCGGTACCGGCGCCGCACCGATCGTGGCCGAAGTGGCCAAGGCCATGGGCGCACTGACCGTGGCCGTGGTCTCCAAGCCGTTCTCGCACGAAGGCCAGAAGTGCATGGACATCGCCGACGAAGGCCTGGAACAGCTGTCGGCCAACGTCGACTCGCTGATCGTGATCCTCAACGAAAAACTCGAAGAAATCTACGAAGACGAATCGCTGATCGAATGGCTGCAACACGCCGACGATGTGCTGAACAACGCGGTGGCCGGTATCGCCGAGATCATCAACGTGCCGGGCCACATCAACGTCGACTTCAACGACGTGAAAACCATCATGGGCGAGCAGGGCAAGGCCATGATGGGCACCGCGACCGCTTCGGGCGTGGACCGCGCGCGTATCGCTGCCGAACAGGCAGTGGCGTCGCCGCTGCTCGACGGCGTGGACCTGTCGGGCGCCCGCGGCGTGCTGGTGAACGTCACCGCCAGCCGTGGCCTGAAAGGTAAGGAGATCAAGGAAGTCATGGCTGCCGTGCGCGCGTTCGCCGCACCGGATGCATCGATCGCGCAAGGTATCGCGTACGACGACACCATGGGCGACGAGATCCGCGTGACCGTGGTTGCCACGGGCCTGGGCAAGAACAAGAAGCACGTACAGCTGGTACCGCAGCAAATGCTGCGTACCGGTACCCACAACAGCCCGATGATGCCATCGGCCGGCATGGGCGGCGCAGCGGCCAGTGTCTCGATGGGCGCCACCGGCGTGATGGGTTCGGGCGCGGCAGGCTTCGACGGCATGAAGGCGCCAGCCGTATGGCGTCGCGAGTCGGCGTCGGAGCAGGTGCGTGCGATGGAAAAGAATGGCATGGAGACCTATGACATCCCGGCCTTCCTGCGCAAGCAAGCCGACTAAGAGCGCATAACAAAACCTCCATGGCTTCGTTGCAGCGCCTCGCCGTACAGGCGTACTGTCTTGGTCGCTGCGCCTTGCCCTGAAGGTTATGTTAAGCGCTCTACGCCTTGAGTTGGAGCGCCGCCTGCAAAGGTGCGGCGCTTCAGGCATACTGCCTCCATCGCAGCCGCGCGCGTCGCGGCTTTTTTTCGTTCCAACATTTTATAAAGGAGTCACCATGACCATCAAGATCGGCGACCAACTGCCGGAAGGCACCCTGGCAGAATTCATCGAAACTGAAACCGAAGGCTGCGCACTGGGCCCGAACGTGTTCAACGTGCAGGACCTGGTCAAGGGCAAGAAGATCGCCATCTTCGGCCTGCCGGGCGCCTACACGCCAACCTGCTCGGCACAGCACGTGCCAGGCTACGTGAAGCACGCGGACGAACTGAAAGCCAAGGGCGTTGATGAAATCTGGTGCATCTCGGTCAACGACGCATTCGTGATGGGCGCCTGGGGCCGCGACCAGAAAGCCACCGGCATCGTCCGCATGATGGCCGACGGTAACGCCGCCTACAGCAAGGCGCTGGGCCTGGACGCCGACTTCAGCAAGCACGGCATGGGCACCCGCTCGCAGCGCTACTCGCTGCTGGTGGAAGACGGCAAAGTCACCCAGCTGAACATCGAGCAGGGCGGCAAGTTCGAAGTATCGAATGCGGAAACGCTGTTGGGCCAGTTGTAAGCTGCATCTGCTCCGGTACTGACTAACGGCGCTGCGGCGCCGTTTCTTACGACCAGGCTTGCTGCAGGCAGGTGCGGAATACGTCGCTTAGCGCCGGCACCACGTCGCCGCGCTGGTGCGGCGCTGGTTTGATCGCACGGCGCATGCGGGTCAGGATTTCTTCGCGGATGTCTTCTGGAATCATCTTGCAACTATGTCGCAGAAGTGCCACCTTGGTCATTGCACCGGCCGCCAGTCATATTCCATGTAGTCCGCCACGGCCTGCGCCTGCTTCCTGCCTTGCAATACTGGTGTTTGACGGCATCCAGATTCTCGACGTGACCGGACCGGCTGCGGTATTTTCAGCGGCAAATGATGCGGCCGGGTTCGACGCCTGCCAGGTGCATCTGCTGTCCGCGCATGGCGGGCCGATTATCAGCGACGGCGCGGTCACGATCGTCACCGACGCGCCTGTCGCACAAGCTCGATGCGTCGGCGATGGCGGCGCGGTAGTACGCAGTATGACGCAATGTTGAAAGGATAACGATGAAATTGAAGAATGCGATGGCGCGTATCGTGTTTGCCATGCTTGGTATGGTGTATGCGTCGCCGGTCTGTGCCGACATGCCATCGATGGAACGAACCAAGCGGGAGTACACGCAGACGTTTGGCGATATTAAAATCAGGCAGTCGTTCAATTCCATGAAAGATCCGATGGCGCCGGATTTCATCGTTCAGGTTTATAAAAAGGGGCAACTGCTGCTGCAGCTGAGCGACGCGTCGTTTGATACATTCGTGGCATCCCCGAACAAGGAGATATTTGTCGGCCTGTCCAATTCTGGCTGGCCCGGGACGGCGGCAATCATCTTTGACCGACGTGGCCGTATCTTGTTATTGGCCACGCATGGACACTCGATTTTCGACTATTGCCGCCAGACGTCGACATTTATGAAAGAGTGGTTCGATCCGGACGATCCGCACGTGCGTTTTCCGGCTTTCTCGCTGCGTGAAAAAAAGGCGGCCGGTATTACGCTCAAAAATTGTCGCGGAGAGACAGTGGACTTGCTGGATGTGGTTGCCGAAGCCAGTAAAAAAAGCGAGCTGTCTGTTCGCGACGAAATCAATGTGCGGGCCGGTAGTCGTTAGCTTTGCTACCACCAGCCATTTTGCCGCAGCACGATCTTTTTGTAGTAATCGATGTTGGCGCGGATGCCAAATATAGCGGCAGCGGCACCGGTCGAAATACCGTTGCTCGGCATTTCCAGCGACTCCATGACCAAATCCAGTAACAGGGCGGCGATGGACAGCGCTACCGACAGCGAGATTGCCTTTCTCCACATCCCTTTCGCAAGGTAGTAAAACGCACCGAAGAACAGCGCCAACCAATTCATCAGCTTGAAGCGCTCACCGAGTGGCAGCGCTTTCAAACCTGGCAGTGACGGACCACCCGCTTTGTCGATCAGCGCAAACTTGGCGCGCCACGCGGGCGAGAGTTCCACATCGTTGTGTTTATCGGGGGCGCGCGGCACAGCCGTACCGCACGTTCCGCATTCGGGTTGGACGACATTGATACCGGAACCGCAATGCTGGCACGTATCCATATTTCCTCCGCTTCAGTGTGGAAGGCCATGATTCCAGCGAAACGAAGTGTTGATATTGACACTCGGCAACTTATCGGATGGAGGCCTTGAGCAGCGTCGAATCGATGGTGAACGAGTCATCGTCCTGCACCGAAAAATACGCGCGCGTCTCGGCCGGGGCGCTGCGCAGCAGGCTGCGGATCGCCGTCACGCGTTCGACCGGCGTGCGCATGCGTGCGGTCCAGTCGTCGAATTGCATGGGCAGTTTCCAGTCGCTCACGCGTTCGCCCATGAACCCCGCATCGTCCAGCATGCGCAGCCATTCCGAGGCGCGGTAGTCGCGCACGTGCGAGCCGTCGCGCAGCAGTTCCACCGCCTGCAAGGTCGTATCATGCAGCGGCGATTCGGGCGCCGTGATGTCGATGACGACGAACACGCCGCCCGGCTTCAATACGCGCCGTACTTCGCGCAGCGCGGCCGGCACATCGAGCCAGTGGTGCGCCGAGAAGCGCGTCATCACCATGCAGAACGACGCGTCGGCAAAAGGAAGGCTGGCCACATTGCCTTGCTGCGTGATGATCTGCTCCAGCCCCCGCTCGCGTGCGGCGCCGGCCACCACGGCCAGCATTTCCGGCGACAAATCAAATGCTGTGACCGACTGCGCCACCGGCGCCACCGCGAAGCTGGCGTGGCCGGCGCCGCAGCCGAGGTCGAGCACCACCGGGCGCCTGGCGCTGCCGGTGAGCGTGGCCGCGATCTGGCGCAGCGCGGCCAGGTCGGCGCCTTGCGCATGCACGGTGCTGGTCAGATAGGCGCTGGCGGTGGTGCCGAACTGGCGGGCGACGAGGGCTTGCTGTTGCATGATTTTCTCCAAAAATGGTGGCGGTCAGGGCAGAATAGGCGGGTTTTTATCCTGTAACAAGACAACGTTTTATCCTGGTATAAGGTACTACCATGCACACCAAGCTCGGCGACTTCATCCGCGCACACCGCGAACGTATCACGCCGGAAACGGTCGGTCTGCCGGCCGGTGGACGCCGCCGCACGCCAGGCCTGCGCCGCGAAGAACTGGCGCAGCTGTGCGACGTCAGCCCCACCTGGCTCACCTGGCTCGAGCAGGGCAGGGACGTATCGGCATCGGGCAACCTGCTGGCGCGCCTGGCCGAGGTGCTGCAGTTGAGCGCGGCCGAACGCGGATACTTGTTCAGCCTGGCGGAGCGGCTCGATCCGCAGCACGCGCACAACGCGGCCGAACCCGCGCAGCCGTTGCAGGCGATGGTGGACGCCATTGCCGCACCCGCTTACATCCTCGACCGGCAATGGGACGCCGTGGCCTGGAACGCCGATGCACTGGCGCTGTTCGGCGGCTGGCTCGACGTGGCGTCAGACGCGCCGGTGCGCCCCAACCTGCTGCGCTTCATGTTCCGCAATGCTGCCGCGCGCGGCCTGATCGTCGACTGGGACGAGCGCGCCGGCCGGCTGGTCGCCGAATTCCGCGCCGACATCGGCAAGCACGCAGGCCAGCCCGCCATCGCGGCCCTGATCGCCGAACTGGCGCAAGACAGCGCCGAGTTCCAGGCACTGTGGACCTTGCAGGACGTGGTGGGCCGCGACGGCGGCCTGCGCCGCTTCCAGCATCCGCGCATGGGCGAGCTCGGCTTCACCCAAGCCACGCTGCACCTGGCGCAGCGGCATGACTTGAAGCTGGTGATGTTGCTGCCTTAGATTGCCGATGGTAGGGAACTTCAGAAGAGAAGAGCGGTCCAAGTTATTGACACACGGGGAGTATGATGACTGGCTTGTGCACCACGATTTGCAGGAGGATATATGCAATATTTTGACCTGCGTGACTTGATGCAGTTGTACCGCAGCGGCGGCGTCCGTTCACTAGAAGTGGCAGAAGTCGGCGATAAATACCACATACACGTGACGACCGTGCGGGGAAGTGGCACGTTGCGCGACGCAAGCCTTGAGCGTGACATTGAATTTCCCACCTCACAGCGCGCGGCCGCCTATCTTGTGGAGCAAGGTTTTCAAGGCAGCTGCCAACCGCCATCGGTTGCCCACGATGATTGGCTGCGCACGAAGGTCCAAGCTTCGCTTGACGGTTTACGAGATGGCACCAATGCTGTCTATTCGGAAGAAGAATGGGCTGAAATTCGCCGGTCAAAAAAAGCCAACTCTGGTGCGTGATGAAACGCTTGGTCCGCAGCGCAACTTATCGCCTGGATCTGGACGACATTGAACATTACATTTCACGAAGCAATCCCTTGGCGGCAACCAGGCTTGTGGATCATATCGATGATCAGTTTGCTCGTTTGACCGATCCGAATTTTCCTCGGCGAGTTGGGCGAGTGAAAGGTACTTTTGAATTAGTGGTCGGTAAGCGCCATCTGGTTATTTTTATTGAGGATGCAATAGAGATCACCGCCCTTAACGTCTTGCATGCCAAGCGCCGCTATCCCTGATTAATCGAATCGTCGCCGGTTGCCGGGCCAGCTGCTGCAAGGAACTTATCAACTTGCTATAATCATGGCCGACCATGCACCACCCTAGTGCGCGGTCCTGGCTCCGGACGTCGCCATGATGACGTTCCCCCGTGGTCCGCCCCGGACCAGCGCAGCAAGGAGCTTCTTCTGTCTTCCGCTTTTTCTCCCCCTATCTCGCGTAAAGAAAACCTGCACAGCATTTACGCGATGCTGACTGCCGTGATGATGTTCTCGTTCATGGACACCACCATGAAGCTGCTGTCGGCCACGTATCCGGCTACGCAGGTTACCGCGCTGCGTGCGCTCAGTTCGCTGCCGCTGCTGTGCGTGTACATCTGGTATCGCGGCGCGTTTCGCGGCATTTTCAAGGTGCGCTGGGGCATGCATGTGTTTCGCGCCGTGCTCGGCATCGGCATGCTCACCACGTTCGCGTTTGGCCTGAAAGCGCTGTCGCTGGCCGAGGCCTATTCGATCTTCTTTATCGCGCCGGCGCTGATTACCGCGCTGTCGGTGTTTGTTTTGAAAGAACGTGTCTCCACCGGCCAGTGGGTGGCGATAGCCGTCGGGCTGCTTGGCGTGCTGGTGGTGCTGCGTCCCGACGGCACCGGTTTTCTCACGCTCGGTGGCCTGGCGGTGCTCGCTGCCGCCGCGTGCTACGCGGTGTCGGCGATTACTGCGCGGTTGCTGGCGCGTACTGACAGTACTGAATCGATGATGTTCTGGCTGCTCACCCTGATGGCGCTTGGTGGCGTGGCGCTGGCCTGGCCGGTATGGGTACCGGTGCGCGCGGCCGATGGCTGGGTGTTGCTGGCGCTGGCGCTGTCGGGCTTTTTCGGTCAGCTGGCCATTACCAAGGCCTTCAGTACCGGCCGCGCATCGATCGTGGCGCCGTTCGAATACACGGCGCTGGCCTGGGGCGTGGCCATCGACTGGCTGTTGTGGCAGGCGCTGCCTGATGGCTACACCCTGCTGGGAGCGGGTATCATCATTGCCAGCGGCATCTACCTGGTGCGGCGCGAAGCGGTGCACAAGGAGTCCGAACATCCATAAGTCGCCCCGAGGCAACCGCAACTGCCCAACTTGGATATAATCAGCCCATGTTAAAACAACGCACCATCAAAGAACTGGTCCGCACCACCGGCGTGGGCCTGCACTCGGGCCGCAAGGTCGAGCTGACCCTGCGCCCGGCCGCGGCGGACACCGGCATCGTGTTCCGCCGCGTGGATATCACACCCATCGTCGAGTTTCCGTCGATTCCGACGGCCGTGGGCGATACGCGCATGGCCTCGGTGCTGGTCAAGGACGGCGCCCGCGTCTCCACGGTCGAGCACGTGATGTCGGCCTGCGCCGGCCTCGGTATCGACAACCTGTACATCGAAGTCAGTGCCGAAGAAATCCCGATCATGGATGGCTCGGCATCGTCGTTCGTATTTCTTTTGCAACAAGCGGGCGTGCTGGAACAGCCAGCCGCCAAGAAATTCATCCGCGTCCTGAAACCGGTGGAGGTGCGCGAAGGCACGGGCGACCGCGAAAAATGGGCGCGGCTGGTGCCGCACGACGGCTTCAAGCTCGACTTCTTCATCGAATTCAACCATCCGGCCGTCGATGGCACGCAGCAGCGCGCCGTGGTCGATTTTGGCGACGTCTCGTATGTGCACGACGTGGCGCGCGCGCGCACGTTCGGCTTCATGCAGGACGTGGAAATGTTGCGCGGCATTGGCCTGGCGCGCGGCGGTTCGCTGGAAAACGCCATCGTGATGGACGAGTACCGCATCCTCAATACCGACGGCCTGCGCTACGAAGACGAGTTCGTGCGTCACAAGATTCTCGATGCCATCGGCGACCTGTATCTGGTTGGTCATCCACTGATTGCCAGCTACGAAGCGCACAAGTCGGGTCACGCGCTGAACAACCAGTTGCTGCTGGAATTGCTCAAGCATCCGGACGCGTATGAGTTTGTCACGTTCGACAAGGTCGATGCCGCGCCGCAGTCGTATGCCCGGCAGATGGCCAGTGAGTGGGCGTTGACCTGAGCGTCAGACAAAGCCTGCATAGCTGCGTGGCAGCTCCTCGTCGCACGGTCGCACGGTCGTGCCGTCTTCGTCGCTGCGCCTTGCTCTGAAGGCTATGTCAAACGTTCTGGAAGAATTATTCCTGACGCCGCCGCGCCACCATCGCCTTTAAAGCGGCAATCAGGGTAGCGTTCTGCGGCGACTGCTCCAGATTGTTGCCGAGGTCGTCAAACGCGGTCACCGCGGCCTCCGACAGCGAAAGCGAGCGCATCTGTTCCTTGATCGCGGCCGCCTTGGTCATTTGCACCTTCAACTTGGTCGTGCTCACCTGCCAGCCGCGCTTGGACAAGGTTTCCTGCAACTTCGGGATTTGCTGCTTGAGTTTGGCAGCGAGGGCGGCATTCGGCACCGACAACGTTAGCTGGCTGTCGTCGAAGGCCAGGATTTCGCAGTAGCGGAACATGGCCGGCAGCGCCGTGGCGCAATCTTTTTGCAGCGCAGCCATGCGCTCGATGGCGGGCAGCAGGGCGGCCATCTTGTCGTCGCGGCGCAGGAAGTCGGTGGCTTCCACGGCTGTGCGGCGCTTGATCGACAGGTTGGAGGAATTGAATCGCATGGCGCGAAACATATCACAAGCGACGATCGGCCGCATCGACTATCACCACCGGGTAAAATAGGTTGATTTGGTGACATTGTTCACGCTTGCGCTATTGTTATCCAGACCATAGACCCAATGTACCCCCCGACGCGTGATAAAATCATCGTCTTTTGCCATAGTCGAACTCCGTGCGGTCAAGCAATCCCCACCTACAGAGCTTTTTTTAACGGCGTTTTTTCAAGAATTCAAGCATGTCATTACTGACCAAGATTTTTGGCAGCCGCAACCAGCGACTGCTCAAGCAATACCAAAAAACGGTACGCGAGATCAATGCCCTCGAGCCGGCGATGGAAAAACTGTCGGATGCCGAGCTGCAAGCCAAGACGCCCGCCTTCAAGGAACGGGTCGCCAATGGCGAGTCGCTCGATGCGCTGTTGCCCGAAGCTTTTGCCGTGTGCCGCGAGGCCAGCAAGCGTGTCTTCAAGATGCGCCACTTCGACGTGCAGATGTTGGGCGGCATGGTTCTGCACTATGGCAAAATCGCCGAAATGGGCACCGGCGAGGGTAAAACCCTGACCGGTACCTTGCCGGCATACCTGAATGCGCTGTCGGGCAAGGGCGTGCACATCGTCACCGTCAATGATTACCTGGCCCAGCGCGATGCCGAAACCATGGCCAAGCTGTACAGCTGGCTCGGCCTCACCACCGGCATCAACCTGTCGCAGATGGACCACGGCACCAAGCAACTGGCCTACCGTTCGGACATCACCTACGGCACCAACAACGAGTTCGGCTTCGACTACCTGCGCGACAACATGGTGTTCGACGCCAAGGACCGCGTGCAGCGCGAGCTGAACTTCGGCATCGTCGATGAAGTCGACTCGATCCTGATCGATGAAGCGCGTACCCCGCTGATCATCTCGGGTCAGGCCGAAAACCACACCGACCTGTACTACAAGATCAATGAAGTGCCACAGCACCTGACCCTGCAAATCGGCGAGGAAACCTCGGACGGCAAGGGCAAGATCGAAGTGCCGGGCGACTACACCAAGGACGAGAAAGCCCACCAGGTGCTGCTGACCGAAGCCGGTCACGAAAAAGCCGAAGCCATCCTCACCCAGATGGGTCTGCTGGCCGAAGGCGCGTCGCTGTACGATTCCGCCAACATCACGCTGGTGCACCACCTGTACGCTGCGCTGCGCGCGCACGCGCTGTACCACAAGGATCAGCAATACGTGGTGCAGAACGATGAAGTGGTCATCGTCGATGAATTCACCGGCCGCCTGATGACCGGCCGCCGCTGGTCCGACGGCCTGCACCAGGCCGTGGAAGCGAAAGAGGGCGTGAAAATCCAGAACGAGAACCAGACCCTGGCCTCGATCACGTTCCAGAACTACTTCCGCATGTACGCCAAGCTGTCCGGCATGACCGGTACGGCTGACACCGAAGCGTACGAATTCCAGGAAATCTACGGCCTCGAAACCGTGGTGGTGCCACCGAACCGTCCATCGGCCCGCAAGGACCGCCAGGACCAGGTGTACAAATCGTCGGCCGAGAAGTACAACGCGATGATGCTGGAAATTCGCGAATGCTACGACCGCAATCAGCCAGTGCTGGTCGGTACCACGTCGATTGAAAACTCGGAACTGCTGTCGAGCATCCTGACCAAGGGCGGCCTGCCGCACAACGTCCTGAACGCAAAGCAGCATGCGCGCGAAGCGGAAATCATCGCCCAGGCCGGCAGCCCGAAAGCGATCACGATCGCCACCAACATGGCCGGTCGCGGTACCGACATCGTGTTGGGCGGTAACGTTGAAAAACAAATCCAGTTCATCGAAGCCAATCCCGACCTGTCCGACGCCGACAAGGCCAAGCAAGCCCAGGCACTGCGCGACGGCTGGCAGGCGCTGCACGAAGAAGTGGTGGCCGCTGGCGGCCTGCACATCATCGGCACCGAGCGCCACGAATCGCGCCGCGTCGACAATCAATTGCGCGGCCGCGCTGCACGCCAGGGCGATCCCGGCATGTCGCGCTTCTTCCTGTCGCTCGACGATCCATTGCTGCGCATCTTCGCGGGCGACCGCATGCGCGCCGTGATGGACCGTCTGAAGATGCCGGAAGGCGAACCGATCGAAGCGGGCATCGTCTCGCGCTCGATCGAGTCGGCCCAGCGCAAGGTAGAGGCCCGCAACTTCGACATCCGCAAGCAATTGCTGGAATACGATGACGTGGCCAATGACCAGCGCAAAGTGATTTACCAGCAGCGTAACGAGCTGCTCGAAGCCACCGATACCACCGAACTGATCGACTCGCTGCGCCACGGCGCCTTCACCGACCTGGTACGTGAATACGTGCCGCACGAATCGGTGGAAGAGCAATGGAACGTCAAGGGCCTGGAAGCGGCGCTGGCGGCGGAATGGCAAATCGACGTGCCGCTCACGCGCATGCTCGAGACCGAAAAAGACATCAACGACGACGACGTTCTGGAACGCGTGCTCGCGGCTGCCGATGCGCAGTACGCCGCCAAGATCGCCATCGTCGGTCGCGAATCGTTTGCCGGTTTCGAACGCAATGTCATGCTGCAAAGCGTGGACAGCCACTGGCGCGAACACCTGGCCGCGCTCGACCACCTGCGCCAGGGTATCCACCTGCGCGGCTACGCGCAAAAGAATCCGAAGCAGGAATACAAGCGCGAAGCGTTCGAACTGTTCGGCCAGATGCTGGACATGATCAAGAACGAAGTGGTCAAGCAGATCATGACGGTACGCATCCAGTCGCGCGAAGAAATCGACCTGGCCGAAGCCGAAATGCAAAAGTCGCACGTGGAAAACATCAGCTACCAGCACGCCGATTTCGATCCGAACGCGGCGCCGGAAGAACTGCTGGCGCCAGCGCCATCCTCGGGCAACAACTACGCGAATCTGCCGCCGGAACTGCAAAACCTCACCGGTGAGCAGCTGATGGAAATGGGCCTGAAGGTAGGCCGCAACGACCCTTGCCCTTGCGGCAGCGGCAAGAAGTACAAGGCTTGCCACGGCAAGCTGGCGTAAGCCGTCGGCAGCAGCGTGCCGGTGATGCAGCAAGCAAATACCGGCAAACTAAAAACCGTCATTCCCGCGTAAGCGGGAATGACGGTTTTGCGTTTTTGGCTGCTGGAAGCGCCAGCACAACTCGCCGGCGCCGCCACAAATTTTACGGCAACGTCAAAATCACCTTCACCGTATCATCGACGGCCGACTTCTCGATGTAGCCGATGGCTTTCGGATCGGCCGCCACGGCCTTCTTCACTTCGGCGGCACTCGCATATTCCTTCGGGGCCGTAGCCTTGCCGGTAAACACCAGCTTCGACCACAGCGCTTTCACCTGCGCCGTATCCTTGTCCGCCACCTTCTTGTAAAACTCGGCACGCACGGCCGAGCTTTCCGGCAGATCGACCGGGGTGAACAGGTTCGATTTACCGAGGAAGAACTGCGATGCCTGTTCCGAGAACATGCGCGAGGCCGGGTTTTTCTGGCTGACGATCACGACAACTTCAGCCGATGCCGGCAACGCAGCAGCGCCCAGCGTGGCCATGACGATGGCAGCAATAATAGTTTTTTTCATGAATGCTCCGGATCAGAATACGAAGTCGACGCCAACAGCGACGACGTTGATGGCTTTGGTGGTGCCGGCGGCCGGCGCGTGGATCAGGTAGCCCGACTTGGCTTCCGGTTTCACGCGGTCGACCTGCACCTTGAGCGCCAGCGATTTGGCGAAGTCCCAACGCACGCCCACCAGGTCGGTGGTTTGTTCTTGCGCGCCGGTCAGGGTGTTGACGGCGCCGCGCAGGGCGGCCGGGGCGGCGGCAAACGCGGCCGGCACGGAGACCGAGCTGCCAGCACCTTTGACCGTGGAGTGGGCGTAGTAGGGCACGAATTTGCCTACCCGGTAGCCGGCCATCGCGTACCACGAGTTGGTATCGGCCAGGTACACCGGTTCCTTGGCGCGGCGCTGCGCGTATTCCGTTTGCAGCACGATGTTGTTCCAGTCCATCGTCATGCCTACCGACGTGAACGCGATCTTCTTGCCATCTTTAAAATTCAAGTCCGACGCCAGCTTGCCGAAGCCGACCGCCGTGAGCGTGCTGCTCAAGGTGTTGAGCGACGTGATGTCGTCGATTTCCATGTCGGCGCGCGCGTGCGCCGCGCGCACCACGAACGGACCGTATTCGCCGCTGACGCTGATGCCTGCTGCCGGCGCGCGGTACGTGGCCACCGAGCCGCTGCCCGACGACACGAACAGCTTGCCACGCGACACACCGACGAACGCTTGCGCCGTGAAGTTCAGGTCGCCAAATGCGCGCTGGAAGTTGATGTCGGCGCCGTCCGAGTTTTCAATCGGGTTTTGCGCATACAGTTCGATCGGTGGGCGCATCATGGTGTTGGCGTAACCCACGTTCTGGTAGTCCGAGATCAGGAACGTCGGCACGACCACGCGGCCCACGCGCACGCTCACTTCATCGTTGATCTTGGCTTTCAGGAAGCCCCAGGTGAGGTCGGTACCGAAATTGCCTTCCGGGCCCCTGCGGGTCAGCACTTGCACCGTGCCCGACAGCCAGTCGTTCATCTTGTACGTCGCTTGCAGGCCGAGGTTGGTATCGAGGCCGATGCGCGGGCTGTCGGCCACGCCTTCGGACTGGTTGTAGCGGACGAACTGGGCGGTGTCGGAATTGCTTTGGGCTACGCCCACGGTGCCGAAGCCACTGATGCTGAGGTTGCCGTCATCGAGGGCGCCGGCCTGTGCCTGCATCGTGGCCATGGCGGCCAGAATCGCTGCTGCTAACAGTTGCTTTTTCATGAGTATCCTTGCTGTAATTGGTCTGGTGTTGGGGTGGTGCAGGTGCTAAATTCGGTCGTACGCGGTATGGGGCAATGCGGGGATGGGGCATTCGTTGGCAACATTAAACTAAATTGCCGTACGGCATGAAAATAAATGCACATAAATGGACGATCGTTCTATATTTCGTCGTTTTTACGCAAATACCGCTATAAAATCAATAAGTTGTACGACAACGTGTCGTTGCTGCTATGAGCATGTTTAACAATTCAATCATCACCAAAAGTCGTGCGCCACGCGCTGCGCTGTTTTGCCGGTCAGGCATTACAATATCGGCTTCCCTCCACCCACGAGATCACAGAATATGGCCGTCAATTCCCCTCTGCCCGTCGCCTCCGACCTGAAACCTGTTGCCGGTATCGAGATCGGTTTCGCCCAAGCCGGCATTAAGAAGCCGAACCGCAAGGACGTGCTGGTGATGAAGCTGGCGCCCACCGCCACCGTTGCCGGCGTATTCACGCTGAACCGTTTCTGCGCCGCGCCGGTGCAGATCGCCAAGGCCCACCTGGCTGCTGCCCGGGAAACCGGCAAGCCGGTCGTGGCGCTGCTGGTCAACACCGGCAACGCCAATGCCGGCACCGGCGAACTGGGCCTGTCGCTGGCCAACGAGACTTGCGCTGCGCTGGCTGCCCAGCTCGGCTGCGAGCCGTCGCAAATCCTGCCGTTTTCCACCGGCGTGATCCTGGAACCGCTGCCGGCCGCAAAAGTGATCGCCGGCCTGCCGCAAGCGGTGGCCGGCCTGCAAGCCGACAACTGGTACAACGCGGCCGAAGCCATCATGACCACCGACACCCAGCCCAAGGCCGGCTCGCGCACCGTGGTCATCGGCGGTCACACCGTCACCATGAGCGGCATCTCGAAGGGCGCCGGCATGATCAAGCCGAACATGGCCACCATGCTCGGCTACCTGGCGTTCGACGCCAAGGTGGCGCAGCCGGTGCTCGACACGCTGGTCAAGCAGGTCGCCGATCAAACCTTCAACTGCATCACCATCGACGGCGACACGTCCACCAACGATTCGTTCATGCTGATCGCCACCGGCGCCGGCAGCCTGGAAATCAACTCGACCGACACCGCCGAGTACCGCGAACTGGCCGCCGCCGTGACGGAACTGGCGCTGTTCCTGGCGCAGGCGATCGTGCGCGACGGCGAGGGCGCCACCAAGTTCATCACCATCACCGTGGAAGACGCCGCCAGCGTGGCGGAAGCACGCCAGATCGCCTATTCGATCGGCCACTCGCCGCTGGTGAAAACCGCGTTCTTTGCGTCCGACCCGAATCTGGGCCGCATCCTGGCCGCCATCGGCTACGCCGGCGTCGACCTCGACGTCAGCAAGCTGAATCTGTATCTGGACGACGTGTGGGTGGCCAAGAACGGCGGCCGCAATCCCGACTACCAGGAAGCCGATGGCCAGCGCGTGATGCAGCAAAGCGAAATCCTGGTGCGCGTCAAGCTCGCGCGCGGCGACCAGGCCGCCACCGTGTACACGTGCGACCTGTCGCACGACTACGTCAGCATCAACGCCGACTACCGTTCCTGATGACGGCGCTCGAACAATTCCTGGCGCGGGCCGAAGCGGTACTGGCGCGGGTGGAGGCAGTGCTGCCACCGGCGCCGCCAGCGCCCGACTGGGCCCGTGGTTACGCCTTCCGTTGGCGCAAGCGCAGTGGCGGCCTCGGTGGCGCCAGCTACCTGCAGGCGGTGGCGCACGTATCCGATATCGCGCTCGGCGACTTGCAGCATATCGGCCCGCAAAAGCAGCAGATCGAGCAGAACACGCGCCAGTTCGTGCAAGGCCGCCCGGCCAACAATGTGCTGCTGACGGGGGCGCGCGGCACCGGTAAATCGTCGCTGATCAAGGCGTGCCTGAACCAGTTCGCGGCCGATGGCCTGCGCCTGATCGAGGTGGACAAGGCCGACCTGGCCGAACTGCCCGACATCGTCGACCTGGTGGCTGGCCGGCCCGAACGGTTCATCATCTTTTGCGACGATTTGTCGTTCGAAGAAGGCGAGAGCGGCTACAAGGCACTGAAGGTGGCGCTCGACGGCAGCATCTCGGCGCAGTCCGACAACGTGCTGATTTACGCCACGTCCAACCGCCGCCACCTGCTGCCCGAGCGCATGTCCGACAACATGAGTTACAAACATGGCGACGACGGCGACCTGCATCCGGGCGAAACGGTGGAAGAAAAGATTTCGCTATCCGAGCGCTTCGGCCTGTGGCTCACGTTCTACCCGTTCAAGCAGGACGACTACCTGACCATTGTCGGCCACTGGCTGGCGTCGCTCGGCTGCACGGCCGAGCAAGTGGAAGCGGCGCGTGGCGACGCCCTGCGCTGGGCGCTGCAACGCGGTTCGCGTTCGGGCCGGGTGGCGTGGCAGTTCGCCAAGGATTACGCGGGCAAGCTGGCATGAGCGACGCTGTTTTAAACAAGCCGCCGATTGACGTGGCGGTGGGCATCCTGATGCAACCGAATGGCGACGTGCTGCTGGGTCAGCGCCCGGCCGGCAAGCCGTACGAAGGTTACTGGGAATTCCCGGGCGGTAAAGTCGATCCCGGCGAAACGATTTTGCAGGCGCTGCAGCGCGAGTTTGTCGAGGAACTGGGCCTGACCATCCACAGTGCCGAGGAATGGTGCGGTGTCGAGCATGTCTATCCGCACGCCCACGTGCGGCTGCACTTTTTTATCAGCCGCGACTGGGAAGGCGAGCCGCAAAGCCTGGAAGGGCAGGCGTTCGCGTGGCAGGGCACGGTGGGCGTGGAGCCGCTGCTGCCGGCCACCATCCCGCTGATCGAGTGGCTCGACCAGCTGCGGTTCGGTCACTGATAACCCGCACGACCCCACTTCGTAAAGCATGCGTTTCGCTGCAGGTGCCGTGCGGGGTCAAAAAATATTTGCATCGGGCTGCATCCAAACGCAGTGCTGGCGGGTAGTACAGGTATCAGCGCAAAACAGCGCTGTCACTCATAACTACTTCAGGAGCCCGCCATGAAACAACTGCCGATCGTCACCGCCATTGCCGCCACTGTCCTGCTGTCGGCCTGCGCCAGCACGCCCACGTTCAACCAGCAAGCGCTGCCCGCCACCGTGCAGGTTCCGGCCGGCCACAAGGTTGCCATGGAAACCGTGGGTGCCGGCGACATCACCTACGAATGCAAGCTGAAGAAAGACAGCGCCGACCAGTTCGAATGGACGTTCATCGGCCCCGATGCCCAGCTGACCGACCGTGGCGGCATGCACGTCGGTAAATACTTCGGTCCACCGGCCACGTGGCAAGCCAACGACGGCTCGACCGTCACGGCTACCCAGCTCGCGGTTGCGCCGGCCGGCCCTGGCAATATCCCGTCGCAACTGGTCAAGGCCAACCCGGCCATGGGCAACGGCGCCATGCTGGGCGTGTCGTACATCCAGCGGGTGGCGACCAGGGGCGGCGTGGCGCCAGCGACCATGTGCGGCGCGGCCAATGCCGGCGCCAAGCAAAAGGTGCAGTACCAGGCCGATTACATCTTCTGGAAAGCTGCCTGAGCCATCCAATAAAACGCGCAGGCGGGCGTTAAATGCTCGGCTATAATCAGCCGCAGCAGCGCTCCGCCCACCTCACGACAGAATGCCGATGCCCCCAATCGCCGACGGTTTCGATTACGACGCTGCGCTGCACGCCTGTGCGCTGGGCGACCAGCAGGCGCTGCAACGCCTGTACCAGCAGGATGGCCGCCACTTGCTCGGTGTGGCGCTGCGCATCGTGCGCCGGCGCGACCTGGCCGAAGACGTGCTGCACGATGCCTTCGTCAGCATCTGGCACAAGGCGGCCAGCTTCGATGCGGGGCGTGGCGCGGGACGGGGCTGGATCTTCAGCGTGGTGCGGCACCAGGCGCTGAACGCGTTACGCTCACGCGAACGCGACGTGTACACCGGCGACAACGACGCGCTCGATGCCTTGCAGGAAGCGCAGGATGGGCAAGGAGAGCATAGCAACCCCGTGGCGGAACAGTTCGAACTGCAAGCGGAGATGGGGCGGCTCAACGACTGCCTCAGCCATCTCGACAGCGGCAAGCGCAACAGCATCGTCTGCGCTTATGTCGACGGTTGCAGCCACAGTGAAATTGCGGCGCGCCTGCATGCGCCGCTGGGCACGGTCAAAGCCTGGCTCAAGCGCGGCCTGGCCGCTTTGCGGGAGTGCATGGGATGACGGACACGATCGAAGAAATGCAAGCGCTGGCCGGCGAGTACGTGCTGGGCACGTTGTCGCTGGCGCAGCGCCAGGACGTCGAGCGCCGGCTTGCCAGCGAACCACTGCTGCGCGCCGAAGTGGCCGCGTGGGAACAGCGGTTGTTGCCACTGACCGCGCTGGCCGCGCCGGTGGAACCATCGCCAGGCCTGTGGCCGAAAATCACCAACAGCCTGACCGGCAAGCTGGCCGTCAACCTGACGCCGCAAGCAGTCACGGCCGCCGGTGGCTGGCAGCGCTGGTGGGATGATTTACGGCTGTGGCGCGCGCTCAGCGGCGGCGCCGTGTTTGCCACGCTGGTGCTGGCCGTGCTGCTCACGCGCCAGCCATCGCCCGCAGCCTTGCAACCGGCGTACATGGTGGTGCTGGTGGCGCCGCAGGAACGCACGGCCGGTTACGTGGTGCAGGCGAGCATGAACCGCCAGTTGACGCTCACGCCGCTGCAAGGCACGGCCGTGCCGGGCAATAAATCGCTGCAATTCTGGACCAAGGGCACCACGTGGAAGGCGCCGGTCTCGCTGGGGCTGGTGCAACCGAACCAGTCGCTGAAACTCGCGCTCGATAAATTGCCGCAAGTGGAGTCGGACCAGCTGTTCGAGATCACGCTGGAACCGCAAGCAGGCTCGCCGACCGGCCGGCCGACCGGGCCGATTCTGTATATCGGCCGGGCGGTCAAGGTGGCGATGTAAGAATAAGCGTAAGGCTTATTCTTCGTCGATGGGTTCCTTCGGGGGCGCAGCGGGAATCGCATACTTTTCCTCGGCCCAGGCGCCGAGGTCGATCTGTTTGCAGCGCTCCGAGCAGAACGGGCGGTATTTATTTTCTTCCTTCCATTCCACTTTGGCGGAACAGGTAGGGCAATCAACTACGGTAGCCATAATATTTCATCAGAAGTTGCAGAGGGTGAGATCGAATGGTACCTGATCTTCCAGCGGCTTGGGTTTCAGGTCACCGCCCTGGGTGGTGAACCGGACCCACAACATATACTTGTTGGCAGAAATTTCCGGGATCGCGCCCATGGTTTCATCGAGTGTCAGGCGCAACATCTGGTACACCTTGCCTTGCAACATTTGCTGGTAGCTGCCCGCCACGGCAATCATCTTGACCGGTACGCCGGAGTCGCGCAGCAGGCGCAGCACCAGGCCCAGCGCATCGAACAGCGGCGCCAGCGGCGCGAACCAGTTGAGAATATCGTTGAAGCGATGCTCGGCCGGACGCTGTTGCCAGGCGTAATAGGACGGCATGTCGAAGTCGCAGGCGCCGCCGGGAATGATGGTGCGGCCCTTGATACTCATCAGCCATTCGTTGTCGCGCACGTTTTGCCCGGTCTTGCCCTGGGCGGCCACCAGCGCGCTGCTCACGCCGTCCACTTCGGCCAGAATCGCATCGAGCATTTCGGGCTGGACGTTGGGATTGAGGCGGTAGCCAAGCAGGGTCTGGCGCTGGCGTTCGAGTTCCTGCAGTAAATCGGATTTCAGGTCGGCGCGGCCCGCCACTTCCAGCATGTCGAAAATGGTGGACAGGGCGACGTGGTGCTGCATCGGGTCGGGCTGATGCACAAAGAACTTGAACTTCTCGTACAGATCCTCCAGACGCAACAACGTGCGGATGCGCTCGTTGAAAGGATATTCGTAGACAATCAAAATAACATCCCTCTATAGATGGACCTGCAAAGAATTCTCGTGATTTTGAAGCAAGCCAAGCAAAAATACAAACATTGAGATGGCTTAATCAGCGATCCTGGTGAAATTACCCGCGCATTTGCCGATATTGCGCGTGCAGGCGGTCGATTTGCGGCGCCAGCGCGTCCAGTCCATGGTTGTTGTCGATGACGTCGTCAGCCGCGGCGAGCCGCTGGGCCCGGCTTGCCTGGGCCGCCATGATGGCGCGCACCTGCACCTCCGTTAAATTGTTGCGGGCCATCACGCGGGCGATCTGCACGTCTTCGCGACAGTCTACCGCGAGTACGCGCGCTACCATGGCACGCCAGGTTCCCGATTCCACCAGCAGCGGCACGGCATAGATCACGTAGTCGCCGGTGGCCGCCTGCGCCTGCGCCAAGGCATCGGCGCGGATGCGCGGATGCAGGATCGCTTCCAGCGTGGCCTTGGCCGCAGCGTCCGAGAACACCAGCGCGCGCATGCGCGCGCGGTCGAGCGCGCCGTTGGTGTCGGCAAATTCCGCCCCGAACGCGGCCACAATGGCCGGCATCGCCGCGCCGTTGGGCGCAGTCAACCCGTGGGCAATCACATCGGTATCGACGATGCTGGCGCCGCGCGCGGCAAACAAATCGGCCACCGTGCTCTTGCCGCTGCCGATGCCGCCCGTCAGGCCGATGGCAAACGCCGCCGCCGTCATCGCAGCACCGGGTACACGATGGCGCTGATATCGGCCAGCGGCGCGCGGTACAGGAAGCAGATCAGGCCGGCTGCCGCCAGGTATGGGCCGAACGGAATCTGGTAGTCGAGTCCGCGCCGGTTCAGCACCATCAGCGCGATGCCCACCACCGACCCTACCAGCGAGGCCATCAGCACGATGGCCGGCAACATGGTCCAGCCCAGCCAGGCGCCCAGCGCGGCCAGCAGCTTGAAGTCGCCGTAACCCATGCCCTCGCGCTTGCGCAGCAATTTATACGCCCAGTAAATCGACCACAGCGCCAGGTAACCGGCGGCCGCGCCGATCACCGCGCTGTGCAGCGAAACATACGTCGAGTTGACATTCAGTAACAAACCGGCCCACAGCAGCGGGTACGTCAGGTCGTCGGGCAGCAATTGGGTATCGAAGTCGATGAAGGTCAGGGCGATCAGCGTGTACAGCAGCAGCAAGCCGCCCAGACCCTGCCAGCCGCTGCCGAACTGCCACACCACCAGCACCGACAATGCCGCGGTCAAGAGTTCCACCAGCGGATAACGCGGCGAAATCGGCGCCTTGCAATTGCTGCATTTGCCGCGCAGCGCCAGCCAGCTGATGACCGGAATGTTTTCCAGCGCCGTCAACTGGTGCTGGCAGTGCGGGCACGCCGACCGTGGCACCATCAGGTTGTACCTGGTGGTATGGCGCTCCGGTTGCCCCGCTTCCAGTGCGCAATAATTATCGGATTCGCGCTGCATCATCAGCGGCAGGCGGTGGATCACCACGTTGAGGAAACTGCCGATCATCAAGCCGAACAGCCCGGCAATCAGGCTGATGGCAAGGTCGCCGGCGGGGGCAAACAGCAGGGAGGATTGCAGCATATAAGTGGCGATGGTTGCAGTGGGCGCAGTGGAATAAGTTGATTGGTGATTACCGCGCATATTAAAGCATGGGCGCGCGCTTGCCGACCGTTTTCAGCCGGTTGCCCGGCGGATTCTCCCCCGTACGGGATATTGGCGTAACCAAAAGTTAATGGCAAGGTGGCAGGACTATCCCGGTTGGAGCATCGATTGCCGACTTATTTATTCACATCGCCATTCCCGCTGCCGGGGTTGTTGGCGGGGTGTTTGCTGCTGTGCCTGCTGCTAAGCGTGGTGCTCGGCTGGCTGTGGCCGTGCTGGCACCGTGCCGTGCGGCGCCACCGCGACTTGCAGGCCCGGCTGGCCGAGCGCGAACGCCTGGCCGCCGAAGTCCACGATTCGCTACTGCAAGGCATGCAGGGCATGCTGCTGAGTTTTCAGAGCGTGGGCCAGCGCCTGCCCGCCGGCAGCGCCGAGCGCGCCGCCATCGAACACATCCTCGACCAGGGCGACGCCGCGCTGGCTGAAGGCCGCCTGCGCCTGCAAGCGCTGCAAGCGTTGAACGAGGCGGTCACACCACCGAACCGAGTTTGAAGATCGGCAAGTACATGGCGATCACCAGGCCGCCGATCAGCACGCCCAGGATGACCATGATTGCCGGTTCCATCAGGCTCGACAGTGCCGCCACCGCCTCATCCACTTCCTCTTCGTAAAAATCGGCCACCTTGGCCAGCATGGCGTCGAGCGCGCCCGATTCTTCGCCGATCGACACCATTTGCGTGACCATGTTCGGAAACACGTCGGCGTTCTGCATGGCTGCCGTCAGGCTGGTGCCGGTGCTGACCTCGTTCTGGATGCGGCGGGTGGCATCGGCATACACGGCATTGCCGGCGGCGCCGCCCACCGAGTCGAGCGACTCGACCAGCGGCACGCCAGCGGCGAACATGGTGGACAGGGTGCGGGTCCAGCGCGCAATGGTTGCCTTGCGGATCACCTCACCGAAGATCGGGATGCGCAACATGAACCGGTCCATGGCCCGCTGCATCGGCACCGAACGTTTCCAGGTATAAAAGAAGAACCAGATGGCCAGCCCCAGGCCACCAAAAATTACATACCACCAGCTGACAAAAAATGCCGACAGCGCCATCACGAACAAGGTGGGGGCGGGCAGGTTGGCGCCGAAGCTGGCAAACACTTCCTTAAAAGCTGGCACCACCCAGATCATGATGACGGCCGTGACGATAAAGGCCACGGCCAGGATCGAGATCGGGTACATCAGCGCCGACTTGATCTTGGCCTTCATCGCCAGCGTCTTTTCCTTGTAGATTGCCAGCCGGGTAAGCAGGTCTTCGAGGATGCCGGCCTGTTCGCCGGCCGCCACCAGGTTGCAGAACAGGGCATCGAAATACAGCGGGAACTTGCGGAACGCCTGGTTCAGGCTGGTGCCGGTCTCGATATCAGCGCGCAGATCGAGCACCAGTTTCGATACCGACGGATTGGCGTGGCCCTTGCCCACGATGTCGAACGCCTGCAGCAGCGGCACGCCAGCTTTCATCATGGTGGCCAGCTGGCGCGTAAACAGCGAAATGTCTTTTTCCTTGATGCGCTTGCCGCTGCGATAGCTTTTCTTGCGCACCCTGGTGACCATGATGCCCTGGCGCCGCAGGGTGACATTGACCACGGCTTCGCCCCCGGCGCGCAGCTCGCCGCGCACGGTCTTGCCGGACTTGTCCTTGCCTTCCCATGCGAAGATGGTTTCCTTGACCTGGTTGCTGCCGTTTGCCATGTACGCCATCCCTCCGCTATTCGTTGGTGCAGCCGAGTACTTCTTCCAGGCTGGTCATGCCCTGCCGGACCTTGAGCAACCCCGACTGGCGCAGCGATTTCACGCCTTCCAGCTGGGCCTGGGCGGCAATTTGCATGGCGTTGCCATGGGCCAGGATCAGCGCCTCGATAGCGGGCGTGATCGGCATGATCTGGTAGATGCCGACGCGCCCCTTGTAGCCGCCGCCGTTGCATTTTTCGCAGCCGACGGGGCCATACGGCCGCCAGCTACCGTCGAGCTCTTCTGGCGCGTAACCGGCTTTCAGCAGCAGGTCCGCCGAAATCTCGACCGGTTGCTTGCACACGCACAGCCGCCGCGCCAGCCGCTGCGCCGTGATCAGCGTGACCGACGAGGCAATATTGAACGGCGCCACGCCCATGTTCATCAGCCGCGTGAGAGTGGACGGCGCATCGTTGGTGTGCAAGGTGGAAAACACCAGGTGGCCGGTCTGCGCAGCTTTCACGGCAATGTCGGCGGTTTCCAGGTCGCGGATCTCGCCCACCATGATGATGTCCGGATCTTGCCGCAGGAACGATTTCAAGGCCACCGGAAAGGTCAGCCCCGCCTTGTCGTTGACGTTCACCTGGTTCACACCGGGCAGGTTGATCTCGGCCGGGTCTTCGGCGGTGGAGATATTAATGCCGGGCTTGTTGATCACGTTCAGGCACGTGTACAGCGACACCGTCTTGCCCGAGCCGGTGGGGCCGGTCACCAGCACCATGCCGTACGGGCGGTGGATGGCGTCCATCAGCAGCGCCTTTTGTTCCGGCTCGTAGCCGAGCGCGTCGATGCCCAGCTGCGCCTGGCTGCCGTCGAGGATACGCATCACGGTCTTTTCGCCAAACAGCGTGGGCAAGGTGGAAATGCGCAAGTCGATGGTGCGCGTGGGCGAGGCCACCAGCCGCATGCGGCCGTCCTGTGGCACGCGCTTTTCGGAAATATCGAGCTTGGCCAGCACCTTGATCCGTGAAACGAGTTTATCCTTGATCGATACCGGCGGCTGCGCATGCTCGATCAGCACGCCATCGACGCGGAAGCGCACGCGGTAGAATTTTTCAAACGGTTCGAAGTGCAGGTCGGACGCGCCCATGGTCACGGCGTCGAGCAGCATCTTGTTCAGAAAACGGACCACCGGGGCGTCTTCCACCTCGTTGGCGGCGGCGGTGTCGGCGGCGCTGGCGGGCGCTTCCTCTTCCTCGGCGAACTGGAATTCGGTCTCGGGGCCGGCCAGGTCGGCAATGCTCTGCTCCACGCTGCGGCCAAAGCGCGCCAGCAGTTGCAACAGCGCGTCGTGCGGCACGATCACCGGTTCCACCGTCGATTCGGTCTGGAACTTCACCTGGTCCAGCGCCTGGGTGTTGGTGGGGTCGGAAATTGCCACGGCCATCTTGTTGCCGCGTTTGGCCAGGGCTACCACGCGCTGACCCTGCATCAGCTTGGCGTCGATGGCCTTGGCGGGCAGCGCTTCGATGTCGAGCAGCGACACGTCGAGCAAGGGGTAGGCAAAGGTTTCGGCGCAAAACGTGGCCAGCGCCCTGGCGTCGATGGCGCCACTGGCCAGCAGCACGTCGATGAACGGCTGTTTTTCATGCTGGGCTTTTTTTTGCAGCGCATCGGCTTGCGGGGGCGAGATTTTGCCGGCCTGCATCAGTGCGCGTGCCAGGCCCGGCATTGCTGCGGTGTTCGGTAAGACTGCGGCCATGGCTGCTTCCGACGGGATGGAGGAGGGCGAACCAGTTGCCCTTCTGAATCATGCCTTCCGGCACATCCTTTGTAAAGCGCAAGGTCCGCTGGTCGAGCCGATTGTACCTCTGCTGTTGCATCGCGCCACCGGCGCACGGTTCAATGGCTGCGTTTGCCGCCAGTACGTAGCAATTTGACCACTTTGATACCCTGGTCATCGGCTTCCATCACTTCGATAATGCAAGTGCCGACCTTGATGCTGATCGGTGCATCGGGGATCTCTTGCAGCAGTTCGAGCAGCAGGCCGTTCAGGGTTTTCGGGCCGTCAAGCGCGAACGACAGGCCCAGGCGGCGGTTGATGTCGCGCAGCGCCGTCGTGCCCTCGAGTGTGCACAGGCCCTGCTCGTTCCAGCCAAAGGTGTCGGGGGGCGCATTGTCGGGCAGCGAGGTGGTGAACTCGCCGATCAGTTCTTCGATGATGTCGTCGAGCGTGACCAGGCCCTGCACTTCGCCGTACTCGTCGACGATGATGCCGAGCCGCTGCTTGTTCTCCTGGAAGTACTGCAACTGGGTAAAGGCGCCGGTATCCTGTGGAATGAAATACGGCGGCGTGAGCAGCTGGCGGAAGTGCTCGACCGTCAGGTCTTCCTCGCGATTGAGCAGCGCCACCGCCTTGCGCACGTGCAGGATGCCGACGATCTGGTTGATCTCGCCTTCGTACACGGGCAGCTTGTTGTGGTGGCACGTGGTCAGCTGGCGCTTGATTTGTTCCACCGGCAGTTCCAGGTCGAGCGCTTCGATCTGCGAGCGCGGCGTCATGATGTCTTCGACCGTGATGGTGTCGAGGTCGAACAGGTTGAGCAAGATGCTCTTGTGCTTTTGTGGAATGAAATTGCCGCCTTCGAGCACGATCGACCGCAGTTCCTCGGGCGACACCCGGGCTTCCACCACCTGGTCGCCACCCTGCATGCGGAACAGCCGCAGCACTTGCGTGACGAACAGGTTGACGAACCAGATCACCGGCTTGAACAGCGCCATCAATGGGCGCAGCACCATGCTGGTGGGCAGGGCGATTTTTTCCGGGAACGTGGCGCCGATCATCTTCGGCGAAATTTCCGCGAACACGATCAGCAGGAAGGCAATGCAGGCGGTGGAAACGATGAGCACATTGTCGTCGTGGCCGAAGGCCTGGATGGCAATCGAGGTGACCAGCGCGGTGGCGGTGGCGTTGATCACGGTGTTGGCGATCAGCACCAGCGACAACAGCCTGCCGGTACGCTCCAGCAGCCACAGGGTGGTGATGGCGCGCCGGTTGCCGCGTTTGGCTTCATGGCGCAAGCGGTGGCGGTTGGCCGCCATCAGCGCCGTCTCCGCCATGGCAAAGAAGGCCGAGAACAATATCAGCAGGCCGAGTGCAAGCAGCTGCACCCATAAGGGCACGGTATCCAAAGATGGCTATCGGTGTGGAAAGAGCTTCGAATTCTAAGTCATGCCCTAACCACATGCAAGTTGGGGTGGTTATTTGCTCAGGAGGACGGCGTGGGCGGCGAGTGGGGCGCCGTTTTCTTCGCGTACGGCCAGGTCTTCGGTGGCAAGCACGGTGAAGCCGGTGGCTGCCGCCAGTTGTTGCAGATAGGTCAGCGTGTGGGCGTAGCGGTTCGATGGGCGCAATACGTAGTCGTCGCCCTGGTTGGCTTCGACCGAGAAGCAGAAGCGGCCGCCGGCGCGCAGGGCGCGGTGCACGGCGCTGAATACGGGGGCCAGGTCGCCGATGTAGACGAACACGTCGGCCGCCACCGCCAGGTCCCAGGCGCCATCGCGGCCGTCCAGGTAGCCCACCAGGTCGGCGCAGGCGAGGTCGTCGTACAGCGCGCGGTCGGCGGCCTTGTCGAGCATGTGTTGCGACAGGTCCACGCCGTCCAGGCGGCGCGCATACGGGCGCAGGTACGGGGCGCACAGGCCGGTGCCGCAGCCCAGGTCGACGATGTCCAGCGGCGCCGCATCGGCCGGGCCGGTGCGGCGGATCAGCGCGTCGAGCGCCGCCGGTGTGCGGTAGCCGAGCACCTCGGTCAGGTGCTGGTCGAAATGGTTGGCGTACTGGTCGAACAGCGTGCGTACGTAGTCGCCGGGCAGCGTGGCCGGCGTGGCGCCCGCGCCCACCGAGGCCAGCGCGAAGGCGATGGTCTGCGGATCGTCGCCGTGGGCCAGCGCGGTGCGGTAGGCAGCTGCAGCTTCCTGCATGCGGCCCAGCGAACGCAAGGTGTTGCCGCGGTGGTAGTGGGCCAGCGCATGGTGCGGCTTGAGCGCCAGCGCACGGTCGTAGGCGGCCAGCGCCGCCGCGAAATCGCCGTGCCGCTGCAGGCTGGCGCCCAGTGCGCTGTGCGCTTCGGCCCACTGCGGACGCAGCGCGATGGCGCGTTCGAAGCTGTCCACGGCGTCAGGCAGCTGGCGCAGGCAGTGCAGCGCATTGCCGCGCGCGAACCAGGCGTCGGCGTAGCGCTCGCGCTGGTCGAGCGCATCTTCGGCCGCGTGCAGCGCGGCTTCGTAACGGCCCAGTTCCTGCAGCACGATGGCGCGGTTGCAGTGCGCTTCCGGGTAATGCGGCTGCAGCGCCAGCGCGCGCTGGTAGCTGAGCAGTGCATCGTCGGGCCGCTGTAACTGGCGCAGCGCGTTGCCGCGATTGCTCCAGGCCATGGCGTAATCGGCGTGCAGCGTGATCGCCTGTTCGTGGCTGGCCAGAGCCTCGGCAGCGCGGCCGGCATCGAGCAGCGCCACGCCGAGATTGGCATGGGCCTTGGGCTGGACGGGATCGATGGCCAGTGCCTGCCCGATCAGGTCGATGGCAGCGGCGGCATCGCCCTGCTGGCGCGCGATCACGCCCAGCAAATGCAGGGCGTCGAACTGGCGCGGCGCCAGTTCCAGCACCTGGCGGTACAGCGCTTGGGCAGCGGGCAGGCTGCCTTGTTGGTGCAATACAACGGCCTGGCGCAGCAATGACGCTGGCAGCGGCGGAAGGGATGAATTCATGGTGTCGCATCTTAGGGGGCTTTGCCCCACGCTGCAAGCGCACCGGGATTCTCTCCAAATATTGCAGTATTAATATTTTTCTGCAACTGTTAAGATTTATTGCCAATAAAACTCTTTCCTTTCCCCATGCGTAGCTTATTGCCGTTTGCCCTGCTGTGGTCCGTGGTGCCGGTCCAGGCCCAGACTGTCGTGCCGATCAGCGCCTTCGTGCGCGAGAATCTGTTTTCCAACCCGCAGATTTCGCCGGACGGCAAACATCTGGCCGTTACCGTGCGCATCCCGGAAGGCAAGCGCAGGATCCCGAAACTGAATTTCTACAGCCTGCCCGACCTGAAGCTGGAAAACTCGGCCGGAATGGAACCGTTTGCGGTGCCGCTCGATTACGACTGGGTCAGCAATACCCGGCTGGTACTGCAAATGGGTCTCGAGGTGGGCTCACGCGAGCAGCCGCAGGCGACCGGGGAAGTGGTGGCGATGGAGTTCGATGGCAGCCGCCAGAAATACCTGTTCGGCTACAAGATGATGACGTCGTCGCCGCTGGGTGCGCGTTACGGCAACGATCACGGCTATGCCTGGCCCGTGTACTCTCCCGCCGAGCGTAACAACCACCTGTATCTCGGCACCCAGCTGTGGGACAGCGAATCGAGCTTCGTCTACGATTTCGATACCCGTAGCGGCGTGCGCCGGCTGGTGACGTCGGTGGCGGCGCCCGATGCCACCTTCACCGTGCAAAACGATGGCGTGCCGCGCTTTGCGACCAGCACCGACGCCGCCAATTACAGCGTCGTGTGGCGCTACGATGCCGCCACCGAAAAATGGTCGGTATACCAGCAAAAACCTGGCGACAAGCTGGCCCCGCTGTCATTCAGCAGCGATAACCGGGAATTCATCGCGTACCTGGCCGAGGACGGCGGACCAGCCAAGGTCGTGCGTGAAAACCTGGCGACGGGCGCGCGCACCTTGCTGGCCGAAGACCCCGACGGCGACATCGGTGGGCTGATGTATGCCTCGAGCCGCACGCTGCCGGTGGCGGCCCGCACCGGCACCGGCCGTCCGCGCACGATCTATCTGCAACCCGATCATGCCGACGCGGTCGTGCACCGCGCGCTCAGTGCCCATTTTCCCGAGTCGATCATCGGTTTCAGCAGCGCCACCGACGATGGCAGCAAGATGATCGCGTACGCTCGCAGCGACCGCGATCCCGGCGTGTATTACCTGTACGACCGCCAGACCGGCCACGCGCAGGAGCTGTTCATTGCCATGCCCGACATCGATCCGGAGCAGATGGCCGCACGCCGTCCGATCAGCTTTGCCGCGCGCGACGGCGTGCAGCTCGATGGCTACCTGACCATGCCCAGGCAACAGGGCGCCGCCAAACCGCCGCTGATCCTGATCCCCCACGGCGGCCCGCACGGCGTGCGCGACGAGTGGTATTTCGATACCGACGCCCAGTTCCTGGCCAATCGCGGCTACGCTGTACTGCAGGTGAATTACCGCGGCTCCGATGGCAAAGGCGACGCCTTCAAACGGTCCGGCTTCCGCCAATGGGGCGGCAAGATCCTCGACGACCTGGTCGATGGCGTCCGGTGGACCGTGGCGCAGGGGGAGGTGGATGGCACCCGCATGTGCGCATACGGCGCCAGTTTCGGCGCCTATGCGTCGCTGATGCTGGCCGCGCGCGAACCGGACCTGTTCAAGTGCGCGGTGGGCTACGCCGGCGTGTACGAGCCGACCCTGACGCTGGAAGAGGCGCGCGGCAACGAGCGTATGGAGGCGACGTTCAAACGCTACCTGGGCACCGATCCGGCCGAACTGGCGCGCTATTCGCCGGTAAAAAATGCCGCCAACATCAAGGCCGGCGTGCTGCTGATCCACGGCGGCAAGGACAAGCGCACGCCGGAGGCGCACGCGTTCAAGATGAAGGCCGCGCTGGAAAAGGCCGGCAACCGGCCCGAGTGGTATTACGTCGACTACGAAGGCCACGGCTTTTACGACACCGAGAATCAGACCGAAGTCTATACACGCCTGGAAGCGTTCTTCGGCAAGTACCTGGGCAAACCGCGGTAGCCTAGCTGCCGCGATAGGTGGAGTACGCCCACGGCGACACCACCAGCGGCACATGGTAGTTTTGCGTCGCATCGGCCACGCCGAAGGCGATCGTCACCTGGTCCACAAAGCGCGGCTCGGGCACCTGCACGCCCTGGCCGGCGAAATAATCGCCGGCGCCAAACACCAGTTCATATTTGCCCGCCTTCAGTTGCTCGCCTTCGAGCAGCGGGGTGGCGCAGCGCCCGTCGGCGTTGGTGATGTCGGTGGTGAGCAGGGTGCGGCCGTCGTCGCTGACCGCGTACAGCGCCAGCTGGACCCCGGCGCCGGGCTTGCCCTGGGTGATGTCGAGTACGTGCGTGCTGAGTTTGCCCATGGCGGTGGTCCTATATCGGTGGGTGACAAGTAGCTATCGGGTAAATCATATACCGGCGCGCGCCGGTCCATATATGATTGGGGATATATTGCCCATACCCCGGCTGGCTTTCTTACGCATCTTTCCTGATCCTATATGAGCACTTACGATAATTATCCGCGCGACCTGGTTGGCTACGGCCGCACTCCGCCCCATGCGCGCTGGCCCGGCGGCGCCCGCGTGGCGCTGCAATTTGTGCTCAATTACGAAGAGGGCGGCGAAAACAGTGTACTGCATGGCGATGCCGGCTCCGAGACCTTCCTGTCCGAGATCATCGGCGCCGCCTCGTTTGCCGATCGCCACATGAGCATGGAGTCGCTGTACGAATACGGTTCGCGCGCGGGCCTGTGGCGCGTGCTGCGCCTGTTCGAAGACCGCCAGCTGCCACTGACCGTGTTTGGCGTGGCGATGGCGCTCAAGCGTCATCCCGAGGCGGTGGCGGCGTTCCAGTCGCTGGGCCACGAAATTGCCTGCCACGGCCTGCGCTGGATCAGCTACCAGAATATGGACGAAGCCACCGAGCGCGCCCACATGAAGGAAGCCGTGGACATCATCCGCGACCTCACTGGCGCCGCGCCGCAAGGCTGGTACACGGGCCGCGATTCGCCCAACACCCGCCGCCTGGTGATGGAGCACGGCGGTTTTACCTACGACGCCGATTGCTACGGCGACGACCTGCCGTTCTGGCAGCAGGTGGCCCACCTTGGTGCCGACGGCCAGCCCACGACCGCGCCGCAGCTGATCGTGCCCTACACGCTTGACACCAACGACATGCGCTTTGCCGCTGCCCAGGGTTTCAATTCGGGCACGCAGTTCTTCGACTACCTGAAAGATGCGTTCGACGTGCTGTACGCCGAGGGTGACCCGGCCGGCCTGAACGCGCCCAAGATGCTGTCCATCGGTCTGCACTGCCGCATTGTCGGTCGGCCGGCGCGTCTGGCGGCGCTGGCGCGCTTCCTCGACTATGTGCAGGGCCACGATAGCGTGTGGATCACGCGCCGCATCGATATCGCCAACCACTGGCGCGCGGTGCATCCTTATCACTCCACTGCAGCCTGAGGCCACGATGTCCGAACCGATCCGTTTTTACTTCCGTGGCGCCGTGCGCGAATTTGCCGGCGGCGCGCCCACCCGCACCGTGCTCCAGCACCTGCGCGAAGACCTGCACTGCACCGGCACCAAGGAAGGCTGCGCCGAGGGCGATTGCGGCGCCTGCACCGTGGTGGTGGGCAGCCTGAATGCGGCCGGCCAGCTGGAAATGAAGGCAGTCAATTCCTGCATCCAGTTCGCCCCCACGCTGGACGGCAAGGCGCTGTTCACGGTGGAAGACCTGCAGCAGGACAGCGGTGCGCTGCACCCGGTGCAGCAAGCCATGGTCGACTGCCACGGCTCGCAATGCGGCTTCTGTACGCCCGGTTTCGTGATGTCGTTGTGGGGCATGTACCTGGACAAAAATGGCCAACCCGCCCAGCGTAAGGAGATCGACGACTGCCTGTCCGGTAACCTGTGCCGCTGCACCGGCTACCGTCCCATCATCGACGCCGCCCATCGCATGACGGAACTGCCGCGCGTGGAATTCGACCGCGCCGCCGTGGTGGCGCAACTGCAGGCGCTGCAACGCGACGCCGGCGCCAGCTACACCGCCCACGGCAGCACCTTTCATGCGCCGCGCACACTGGACGAACTGGTGGCGCTGCGCGCGGCCCACCCGCAGGCTACCCTGCTGGCCGGCTCCACCGACATCGGCCTGTGGGTCACCAAACAGATGCGCCAGCTGGGCGACATCATCTACCTCGGCCACGTGACGGCGCTGCAAACGGTGACCGAGCAGGGCGACATGCTCGACATCGGCGCCGGCGTCTCGCTGGAAGACGCCTACAATGCGCTGTGCGCGCTATATCCCGCCCAACTGGGCGAACTGCGCCAGCGCTTTGCCTCGCTGCCGATCCGTAACGCCGGCACCCTGGGCGGCAACGTGGCCAACGGCTCGCCCATCGGCGACTCGATGCCGTGGCTGATTGCCGTGGGCAGTGAAGTGGTGCTGCAAGGGCCGGCCGGACGGCGGGTGTTGCCGCTCGAGGCGTTCTACCTCGACTACCAGAAAAAAGACCTGAAGCCCGACGAAATCGTCGCCGCCGTGCGCGTGCCGCTGCCGCGCGCCAACGTCCAGTTCCGCACCTATAAACTGGCCAAGCGCTTCGACCAGGATATCTCGGCCGTGTGCGCGGCATTCGCCTTTGAACTTGACGGCGACCACATCGTCGACGCCCGCATCGCCTACGGCGGCATGGCGGCCACGCCGCGCCGCGCGCCGCGCGCGGAAAGCGCGCTCACCGGCTTGCGCTGGAACGAAGCCAACCTGCGCGTGGCGATGGACATGATTGCGCAGGATTTCGCGCCGCTGTCCGACATGCGCGCGTCCAGCAGCTACCGGCTGCAGACGGCGCAAAACCTGCTGCGCCGCTTCTGGTTCGAAACCCGCATCGAGGCGCCGCTGGCCCACCACGAAGTCAATGCCTTTGCCCATGGTGCACCTGCTGAAAAGGAGCTGTCATGAACCAGCCCGCCGCCCCCGAGGCATTGCTGGCCGCCGAACAGTGGCAGGCAGTCGGCGTCGCCCGCAAGCACGAATCGGCCGAGCTGCACGTGCTGGGCCAGGCCACCTATACCGACGACATCCCCGAGCTGCAAGGCACGCTGCACGCGGCGCTGGGTTTATCAAACAAGGCGCATGCCCATATCAAGAGCATCGACCTGGCGCCGGTGCGCGCATGTCCCGGCGTGGTGGCGGTGTACACGGCGTCGGACATTGTCGGCACCAACGACTGCGGCCCGATCATCCACGACGATCCGATCCTGTCCGCCGGCGAAGTGCTGTACGTGGGCCAGCCGATTTTCATCGTGGTGGCCGATACCCATGACAACGCCCGCCGCGCCGCCCGCCGCGCCGTAATCGATTACGACGAACTGCCCGCCATCCTCACGCCGCAGGAAGCGAAAGCTGCGCAAGCGTACGTGCTGCCGCCGATGGCGCTCAGGCGCGGCGACTTCAAGACCGCGTTCGACATGGCGCCGCGCGTGGTGCGCGGCCAGCTGTTTGTGGGCGGCCAGGAACAGTTTTACCTGGAAGGGCAGATCGCCTATGCGATCCCGAAGGAAGATCAAGGGATGCTGGTGCAATGCTCCACCCAGCATCCGAGCGAAATGCAGCACGTGGTAGCGCATGCGCTTGGGGTCCACTCGCATAAAGTGCAGGTGGAGTGCCGCCGCATGGGCGGTGGCTTCGGCGGCAAGGAATCGCAATCGGCACTGTGGGCCGCTGCTGCCGGCATCGCCGCCGCAAAACTCAAGCGCCCGGTCAAGCTGCGCGCCGACCGCGACGACGACATGCTGGTCACCGGCAAACGGCACTGCTTCTTTTACGAGTACGAAGTCGGCTACGATGACAGCGGCAAGATCCTGGCCGCCAAGGTGGACATGACCTTGCGCGCCGGTTACTCGGCCGACCTGTCCGGCCCCGTCGCCACGCGCGCGGTCTGCCACTTCGACAACACCTATTATCTGTCGGACGTGGAAATTCTGGCCGGCTGCGGCAAGACCAATACCCAGTCGAACACCGCGTTTCGCGGCTTCGGTGGCCCGCAGGGCGCGATTGCCATCGAATACATCATCGACGACATCGCCCGCAACCTTGGGCGCGATGCGCTCGACATCCGCCGCATCAATTACTACGGCACCACCGAACGCAATGTCACGCCGTACGGCCAGGAGATCGTCGACAATGTGATCGAGGCGCTCACCGCCGAACTGGAAGCGAGCAGCGACTACCGCGCCCGGCGCGCCGCCATCGACGCGTTCAACACCACCAGCCCGGTGCTGAAAAAAGGACTGGCGCTCACGCCGCTCAAGTTCGGCATCGCCTTCAACGTCACGCACCTGAACCAGGCCGGCGCGCTGGTGCACGTGTATGTCGACGGCTCGGTGCTGGTCAACCATGGCGGCACCGAGATGGGGCAGGGTATCAACACCAAGGTCATGCAGGTGGTGGCGCACGAACTGGGCGTGGGCATCGAACACCTGCGGGTGACCGCCACCGACACCAGCAAGGTGTCCAACACGTCCGCTACGGCCGCCTCCACCGGCGCCGACCTCAATGGCAAGGCTGCGCAGGATGCGGCGCGCCAGATCCGCGACAGGCTCGCCGCCCACGCCATCAAACTGTATGGCAACGACGATGGCCAGCCGGTGCGCTTCATGGCCGATGCGGTGCACGTCAATGGCCACGTGGTGCCATTCCCCACGCTGGTGCAGCAGGCGTACCTGGCGCGGGTGCAGCTATGGTCCGACGGCTTTTATGCCACGCCGGGCCTGCACTGGGATCCGAAAACCATGAGCGGCCATCCGTTCTCGTACTACGCTTATGGCGCGGCCGTGTCCGAAGTGGTGGTCGATACCCTCACCGGCGAATGGAAGCTGCTGCGCGCCGATGCGCTGTACGATGCCGGCCGCTCGCTCAACCCCGCCATCGACATCGGCCAGGTGGAGGGCGCCTTCATCCAGGGCATGGGCTGGCTCACCACCGAGCAGCTGTGGTGGAATGGCGCCGGCAAATTGATGACGCATGCGCCATCCACGTACAAGATTCCCGGCATTTCCGACTGCCCGGAAGATTTGCGGGTTACGCTCTATCAAAACGACAACGTGGAAGACAGCATCCACCGCTCGAAAGCCGTGGGCGAGCCGCCGCTGCTGTTGCCGTTCTCGGTGTTCTTTGCCATCCGCGATGCGATATCGAGCGTGGGCGGGCACCGCGTCAGCCCGCCGTTGAACGCCCCGGCCACCAGCGAGGAAATCCTGCGCGCGGTGTCGATTGTCGAACTGGGTGTGTGACACCATGGATAACTGGCTGACCATCGTGGAAGAACCGGCCGTGCTGGTGACCGTGGCCATCGTCGAGGGCTCCGGCCCGCGCGCGCCCGGCGCCCGCATGCTGGTCACGCGCAGCGGCCAGCACGACACCATTGGCGGCGGCCACCTGGAACTGTGCGCCGTGGACCTGGCGCGGTCCATGCTGGACGACCCCAGTGCCGGCACGGCCAGGATCGAACGCTATGCGCTCGGCCCCACGTTGGGCCAGTGCTGCGGCGGCGTGGTGCACCTGGCGTTCGAGGTCGTGGATGCCGCGCTGAGCGACGTACTGGCGGCCTTGCGCCGGCGCGTGCATGCAGACAGCTGGCGCGCCAGCGCCATCGACGGCCCCCCGGCCGCGCTGCTGTGCGACGAAGCCGGCAAGGTCATTACCGGCAACGGCTCCCCGGCCGCGCTGCTGTGCGACGCCGCCGGCAAGGTCATTGCCGGCAACGGTGACCACGCCGGCATGGCACCGGTGCTTGGCCGCATCATCAACGCCGGCGCCGCAACCACCAGCGTGGTGCGCGACGCCACCGGCCGGCGCTGGCTGCTTGACGCCTGCCCGGCGCCGCGCGACCACCTGCTGCTGTTCGGCGCCGGCCACGTGGGCGCAGCCATCGTCCGCACCCTGGGCGAGCTGCCGTGCACCGTCACCTGGATCGACGAGCGCGAAGACCTGTTTCCGGCCACCGTACCCGCCAACGTCACGGTGGAGGCGACCGACACGCCCGAAGCGCTGGTGGCGCGCGCCCCGGCCGGCGCCAGCTACCTGGTGCTCACGCACAGCCACGCGCTCGACCAGCGCCTGTCGGAGGCGATCCTGGCGCGCGATCACGTAGGCTGGTTCGGCCTGATCGGATCGGGCACGAAGCGGGTACAATTCGAACGGCGCCTGGCCGCGCGCGGCATCGCCCAGGAGCGCATCGCCGCCATGGTCTGCCCGATCGGGCTGGCCGGCATTACCAGCAAAATCCCTGCCGCGATTGCCGCCTCCGTGTGTGCGCAATTGCTGATGGTGTGGGACGCACAACAACAAGAGCAACTGCGCAGCACCCCTGCAAGACTCCCGGCAGTACATTAATTTTCAAGAAAGCCCCCTATGTCCACCAACCACCTGCAAGCCTACCGAGGCAGCTTGCTGCACTTTCTCGCCGATCCGGCCTTCAGCGACAACGCGCACACATGGCATGAGGATGGCCTGCTGATCGTTGCCGACGGCAAGGTGCAGGCGGCGGGCGACTATGCAGCGCTGCATCCGGCGCTGCCGCCCGGCACGCCGGTGCACGACTACAGCGGCAAGCTGTTGATGCCCGGGTTTATCGACACCCACATCCACTACCCGCAAACCGACATGATCGCCTCGCCGTCGGAAGGACTGCTGCCTTGGCTGGAAACCTACACGTTCCCGGTGGAGCGCGGTTTTGAAGACCCGGTGCATGCGGCCGGCGTGGCCGAGTTTTTCCTCGACGAGCTGCTCCGCTGCGGCACCACCACCGCCATGGTCTACTGCACCGTGCACCCGCAATCGGTGGACGCGTTCTTTACCGCCAGCGCAGCGCGCGGCTTGCGCATGGTGGCTGGCAAGGTACTGATGGACCGCAACTGCCCCGATTTTTTGCGCGATACCGCCGAAAGCGGCGCGCACGATACCGAGGCACTGATCAACCGCTGGCACAACCGCGGCCGCGCGCAATACGCGATCACGCCGCGCTTTGCGCCCACGTCCACCAACGAGCAGCTGCACCTGGCCGCCGAACTGGCGCGCGCCTACCCCGACACGTATATTCAAACCCACGTGTCGGAAAATGAAGCGGAATGCGCCTGGGTGCGCGAACTGTTCCCGCAGGCGCGCAGCTATATCGACGTGTACGACAGCTACGGCATGCTGCGCCCGCGGGCAATGTACGGCCACTGCATCTGGCTTGACGAAACCGACCGCCGCCGCATGGCCGACACCGGGGCGGCGGCAGCGATCTGCCCGACCTCGAACCTGTTCCTCGGCAGCGGCCTGTTCGACTTCGAGCGCGCCGACCAGGCAGGCATGCTGCTGTCGCTGGCCACCGATGTGGGCGGCGGGACATCGTTCTCGATGTTGCAAACCATGAATGAAGCCTATAAAGTAGCGCGCTTGAAGGGCAGCTATCTGCCGGCCTTGCGAATGTTTTACCTGGCTACGCTGGGCGCGGCGCGCGCCATGCAGCTCGAAGGCACGATCGGCAATTTCGTCGCGGGCGCCGAGGCCGACTTCATCGTGGTCGATCCGCAGGGCACGCCGCTGTTACAGCGCCGGTCCGCCAATGCCGCCAGCCTGGAAGAGCTGCTGTTCGCGCTGGCGCTGCTCGGCGACGACCGGGCGATCGCGGCCACGTATGCGGGCGGGCGCCAGGTGCACGTGCGCACGGCCACTTAATCCACTTAACTGTATCGGGACGAACATGCAAAAAACCTCAGTGGGTCTGAAAGCCCTGGCCATTCCGCTGGCCGCCGCCCTGTTGTGCGGCGCGCCGCTGGCGCAGGCGGCCAGCAACGAAGCGGTCACCAGCAATGTGTTTGCCTCGATGGTGACGGCCAGGGAACCCAAGCTGGCCGAGCTGACCATGTTCTTCACCATGATGCCCAAGGGCGGCGACCTGCACCACCACTACTCGGGCGCGCTGTATGCCGAGCAGTACCTGCGCTGGGTGGACAAGCAGGGCTTTTGCGTAAACAAGACCGGCTATACCATCAACGAAGACAAAACCGTCGCCAAGGCCGAACACGCCAAGCCGCTGGCCGAACGCGTGTGCCTGTCGGGCGAAGATACCTTGCAGGACAACGCCTTCCTGGCCAACCTGCTGCAGCGCTGGTCCGACAAGGATTTTTACAACCACAGCGCGATCCAGAACCCGCCCGACCGCCAGTTCTTCGACACCTTCGCGTATTTCAACCCGGTGGCGTCCACCAACACGGCCGACGGCCTGCAAACGCTGAAGCGCCGCGCCATCGATGAAAACCTGAGCTATATCGAAACCATTTTCGAGATCGCGCCCATCGCCCAGGATGCGGCATTCGATGCCAAGGCACAGGCGGGCGCACTGAGCGACGCCGACCTGGCCGCCTACATGACCAAGCTGGATGGCGACCAGGCGTTCCAGGGCTGGATCGCTGCCTACCTTGAAAACGTCAAGACCGCCGGCGCCGGCATCGACGACGACCAGTTCACCTTGCGCTACCAGCCGTTTGCGCTGCGCTTCCTGTCGCCGTCGCAGGTGTTCTCGCAAATGGTGTCGAGTTTTAAACTGGCCACGGCAAGCCCGCAGATCGTCGGCGTGAATATCGTCGGCCAGGAAAGCACCCACGTGTCGATGCGCGACTATGCGCTGCACATGAAGATGTACGGTTTCCTGAAAGCTAAGTATCCATCGGTGAAACTGGCGCTGCATGCCGGTGAACTGTCGCTGGGCATGGTGGAACCGGAAGGCTTGAAATTCCACATCAAGGATGCGCTGGACGTGGCCGGCGCCAGCCGCATCGGCCACGGCATGGACATCGTCCATGAGCGCGATGCGCTGGGCATCATGAAAAAAATGCACGATCGGAATATCGCGGTCGAAGTCAATTTGAGCAGTAACGACTTTATTTTGGGCATCAAGGACCAGGAACACCCGGTCACGCTGTTCCGCAAATACGGCGTGCCTTTCGTGCTCAGCACCGACGACGCCGGGGTCTCGCGCAACAACCTGTCGGGCGAATACGTGCTGTTCGCCTCGCGCTACCAGCCTACCTACGGCGAAGTGAAGAAATTGTCGTATGACAGCATCCGTTATTCATTCCTCGCGGACGCCGACAAACAGCGGCTGTTGAAAGCTTTAGACGGTAAATTCGATAAATTTGAAGCCGATGTAGCGAAAGCGCAACCGAAGCAAAAACGCTGATCGTTCCCGGTTTGATCGGGTGTGTGGCGCAACGTCCACACCCGCGTGCTGTTTGTCATTGAAAATCCCCTCCGCCTGGCCCGCCGCCGCTGTTGTCATTCCTACCTTTTCCTGGTCGTGCCTGGTATAGCTTTTTTGCAAGTTGTGGCCTTGAAGCTACAGATTTTCCGTAACCTCGTCTTGCTTGATGCTTATTTGGCAATGAAAAGAATTCACGCAAGAATGGCTGACTTATAATTCCGCCTGTTTTCGTCGGACCGGTCGCACCACCCTGAAAATGCTTTCATTTATTCGACTATTTATAGTTTTTTTATCTGAATAGCTAAAGTAAAACGTATTTGTCAGCGATTTTTGGTTAATGCATAGTTGGATGAAATGATCCAAAAAGGCAAGATTATTTCCTTGCCCATCGCCAGTTTTTTACGCAAATTCTTGAAGCAAAGCCAGGCTGAATGCGACCCGTACGACGCCCCGATTTCATGTCGGGCACGTCCATAAGACGTCATAGCCCTGACATATTTCATCGTTACACTCACCCGCTGCACGTCTGTGCCGGGCGACTTGGACGGTCTGACCAGTTGCAGTAAATGTAAGAGGGAGATCCCTGCCACCCGCAGGGTTCGACATAACTATTAGTCTTTTTTGGGGTTACACAATGATCAATCACAAACGGCTCAAGCTGACGCAGATTGCGTTCAGCCTGTCTATCGCGCTTGCGACGATACCGGCCATGGCACAGAACACGACGTCGGCGATCGGCGGTCGCATCTCGTCCGGCGACGGCAAGCCTGCCGCCGGCGCGACCGTGACCATCGTCCACACCGAGTCCGGCACCAGCACCAAGGTGGTGACCGATGCCGAAGGCCGCTACCTGCAGCGCGGCCTGCGTACCGGCGGTCCGTACACGATCATCATCTCCAAAGACGGCGTCGAAGAAAAACGCGAGAACGTGTTCACCCAGCTGGCGGAAACCGCCACCGTGGACGCTTCGCTGGGCGCGCAGATGCAAGTGGTGACCGTGGCCGGTTCCGCTGCCCGTTCCGACAAATTCTCGAAATCGAACATGGGCGCCGGCACCAGCATCAGCGCGACCGAACTGGCAATCCAGGGTTCGATCAACCGCAACCTGCAAGACTACGCCCGCAGCGACCCTCGCGTGTCGCAGACCGACAAGGAACGCGGCGAAATGTCGGTAGCCGGCCAGAACTCGCGCTACAACTCGCTGACCATTGACGGCGTGGCCGTGAATGACACGTTCGGCCTGGAAGCGAGCGGTTCCCCGACCTCGAAACAGCCGATCTCGATCGAAGCGATCCAGTCGGTGCAGGTCAACGTCGCCAACTACGACGTGACCCAGAAGGGCTATGTCGGCGGTAACATCAATGCGGTGACCAAGTCCGGTACCAACACCGTCAAGGGCAGCGTCTACTACGTGTTCCGCAACGACGAACTGTCGGGCGACCGTTACAACTCGACCACCGACAGCTACTACGCGCCGCCGAAGTCGAAAGACACCACCAAGGGCGTGACCCTGGGCGGCCCGCTGATCAAGGACAAGCTGTTCTTCTTCGCCAACTACGAAAAACTGGAATCGTCGCGCAGCGCGCCAGCGTTCGGTGCACTGGGCAGCTCGCTGACCAACGTGGCGATTACCCCTAACGCAATCGCCCAGGCGCAAGCGATCGCGACCGGTTACGGCATGGACATCGGCGGCAGTGAAGTGCCAGGCGGCACCCAGCTGGACGTGACCGACAAGCTGCTCAAGCTGGACTGGAACATCAACGACGACCACCGCCTGATGGTGCGTTACTCGAAGACCGAGCAGTCGGAGCCGATCTTCCCCAGCATCTCGAGCAATGCCCTGTCGCTGAGCTCGGCATGGTATGCACAGAAGAAAAACATCGAGACCAAGGTCGCGCAACTGACCTCGGACTGGACCCCGACCTTCTCGACCGAGTTCAAGGCTTCGCAACGCGATTACGAGAGCGTTCCGCAGAATAACTCGACCCTGCCAGCAATCTCGCTGACGTTTGCCGGCGCGCTGCCGGCCGGCGGCGAAGGCTTGCCGACCACGCGTACGCTGAACTTCGGTACCGATTCGAGCCGCCAGTTCAACAACCTGAACACCAAGACCCTGGACCTGTATGGTGGCGCCAACTGGACCCTGGGCGACCACGAAGTCAAGTTCGGTGCTGACTATGCCAAGAACGAAATCTTCAACGCGTTCCTGCAAAACACCTACGGCAACTACAACTTCAGCTGCCAGAACAGCAGCGCTGCACTGCAGTACAGCTTTGGTGCGATCAACTGCGGTACTGCCACGGCAGCCCAGGTGGAAGCCGCCGTGCTGGAAAACTTCCGCATCGGCCGTCCAACGTCGTACACGCTGCTGACCGCAGCGCCAGGCAACACCCTGGAGCAGAACGCTGCCGCCAACTTCACCATGAAGAACACCGGCGTGTTCCTGCAGGACGTGTGGACCGTCAACCCGAACCTGACCATCAGCTACGGCGTGCGTTACGACAAAGCCGGCGTGCCTGAGCGTCCATCCGTGAATGCAACCGTGGCACAAGCTGCCGTGGCCAGCATCACCGCACCTGGTGTGGGCCTGGTCACCGGCCGCCAGACCGGCGGTTTCGGCATCGACAACACCGTCACGTTCGACGGCCAGCAACTGTGGCAGCCGCGCGCCGGCTTCAACTACAAGTTCGACACCGTGCGTCGTACCCAGTTGCGCGGCGGCGCCGGCCTGTTCCAGGGTGCGGCAGCCACCGTCTGGCTGGCCAACCCGTTCCAGAACAACGGCGTGGCAACCCGCACGCTCACTTGCAGCACCTCGACCACCGTGTGTCCACCGGCAGGCGGCACGTTCAACCCGGCCGTCGGTGTAGCGCCAGGCAATCTGGCCACCACCACCCCGGTACCGCCGATCGACGCCCTGGCGCCAGGTCTGCGCCAGCCGTCGGTATGGAAAGCCAACATCGCCCTCGACCACGAGCTGCCATGGTATGGCATGGTGTTCGGCGCCGAGTTCCTGCGCACCAAGGTACGTGACGGTATCTACTACCAGAACTACAACCTCGGTGCAGCCACTGCCACCGGTACCGACGGTCGTCCGCTGTACTACAACGCGGCAGCACTGTCGGCCAACTGCTGGAACGCCAGCGGTGGCTCGGTCACCAGCGGCACCGTCGGCGGCGTGAACTGCGCCAACTTCCGCAGCAAGGCCGCCAGCAACAGCAGCTTCGGCAACGTGCTCGTTGCCACCGGCACCTCGAAGGGTTACAGCAACGTCGCCACCGCTTCGCTGTCGCGTCCGATGTCGGGCGGCTACAGCTGGTCGCTGGCCTACTCGTACACCGAGTCGAAAGAAGTATCGCCGCTGACGTCGTCCACCTCGAACTCGACCTACAACGGCCGTTCGGTATTCAACCCGAATGAAGAAGTTGCCGCCAACTCGAGCTACCTGGTGAAAGACCGCATCAGCGCCGTGCTGAACTTCCAGAAGCGTTTCTTCGACAATTACAAGACCACGTTCGGTCTGTTCTACGAAGGCCGTTCGGGCAAGCCATACAGCTGGACCATCAACAACGACTTGAACGGCGACGCTGTATCGGGTAACGACCTGATGTACATCCCGTCGGCGCCAGGTTCGGGCCAGGTGGTGTTCGCGGGCGATACCCCGACCAACAACGCCAACGAAACCAAGTTCTGGAACATTGTGAACAGCAACAAGGCGCTGAAACAGGCGGCCGGTGGCGTTATCGGTCGTAACACCGACTTCTCGCCATGGACCAACAGCTTCGACGTCCGCATTGCGCAAGAGATTCCAAGCTTCTTCAGCGGCCACAAGGCGACGTTCACGTTCGACATCTTCAACTTCGGCAATCTGCTGAACAAGAAGTGGGGCCGTATCAACGAAGTGGCGTTCCAGAGCGGCGGCGCGCAAGCACGCAGCTTCGTCGACTTCGTCGGTCTCGATGCGCAGGGTCGTTACATCTACAAGGTTCGCGACAACGTCGAAAACCTGGAAACCCGTCAAGCCAAGGGCGAATCGCAGTGGGCCATCCAGGCTACTGTGAAGTACGAGTTCTAAGTTCGCCCAGTTCGCCAAGCTGGTAAGGCGTCCTTGAAATATGAAACGGCCGGTGGCGACACCGGCCGTTTTTTTATGCGCGCGCCGCTTTGTAACGTATTATTCCAGCGGCGTTTAGGCTGTTCCGGCGCCACTTTTGCGCGGTACAATAATCGATTCCGAACCGCCTGGATTGCAATGAACTTTTCCCTTCGTCCGGTGGCCGCGTTGGTGCTGGCTACCACCCTGGCGGCCTCGCTGTCTGCCTGCAAAACCGTTGCGCTGGCGCCCGCCGCTGCCACTCCTGCTGCCACCACCACTGCTGCCACCACCACTGCCGCCCCCACCAGCAAGCTGGTCAATATTGAGCTGGTCACGCTCAACGATTTCCACGGCAATCTCGAACCAAGCAAGTACGTGTGGGACAGTGTTGCCGGCGGTGGTCCGCGCACCATCCAGGCGGGCGGCATCGACACCCTGGGCGCCGCGCTGCAAGCCTGGCGCCGCGAAGACCCGCAATTGCTGCTGGTGGGCGCCGGCGACCTGGTGGGCGCCAGTCCCGCCATTTCGTCGATGTGGGCCGATGAACCGACCATCGTCGCCATGAACCTGCTGGGCTTGCACGCCAGCTCGGTGGGCAACCACGAATTCGACGCCGGCCGCATCGAGCTGCTGCGCCAGCAGGCCGGCGGCTGCAAGTCGCCGCGCGCCGACAAGGCGTGCAAATATGACGCCAATTTCGGCGGCGCCCAATTCACATACCTGGCCGCCAATGTTATCGACACCGCTACCCGCAAGCCGGTGCTGCCCGCGTACAGCATCGCGACCGCGCATGGCGTCAAGGTCGCTTTCATCGGCACCGTGCTGAAAAGTACCGCCGAAGCCGCGCTGGCCTCGGGCATTGCCGGCCTCGAATTCATCGACGAGGCAGACGCCATCAACCGTCAGCTGCCGGAACTGCGCGCGCAGGGCGTGGGCGTGTTCGTTGCACTGGTGCACCAGGGCGGCACCACGGTCGAAAAATTCGACCAGCCCGATTGCAGCAAACTTACGGGGCCGGTGATCGACATCGCCCGCCGCCTCGATCCGGCCGTGCGGCTGGTGGTCAGTGGCCACTCGCACAAGGGTTACCTGTGCCAGGTGGATGGCCGCACTGTCACCCAGTCCGACATGGGCGGCCATGTGCTGGGCCGCATCAAGCTCACCGTCGATACCGACACCAACACGCTGAAAACCATCAGCGCGCGGCAGGAGGTGATGGTGCCCGGAAAATGGCCGCAGGATGCCCGTTTGTCGGCGTACCTGGACACCGCACGCGAACGCAGCGCGGCCCTGCTGGCGCAGCCGGTGGCGAAACTGGCCACGGCCAGCGTGGTGCGCACCAGGAACGACAGCGGCGAATCGGCGCTGGGCGACCTGGTGGCCGACTCGGTGCTGCTGGCCGGCCGCCCGTTCGGCGCCCAGATCGGCTTCATGAACAACGGCGGCATGCGCCAGGACCTCAATAGCGACAATGGCCGCGCCAACGTGGGCCAGACCCGCATGGTGCTGCCGTTCGGGAACACGCTGGTGGTGATGAACCTGAAGGGCTGGCAAATCCTCGACCTGCTCGAACAGCAGTGGAGCGGTGGCCGCGAAACCACGCGCGGCCTGCTGCAAGTGTCCGACGGTTTCACCTATCGGTGGGACCCCAGGCGCGGCGACGGCAGCAAGGTGGTGCCGGACAGCGTCAAACTGCACGGCAAGCCGCTGGCGCGCGATGCATCGTACCGCGTGATCGTGAATAATTTCCTGGCCGAGGGCGGCGACGGTTTCCCGGCGTTTGCCAATGGCCGCAACCGCGCCGACACCGGCGTGCGCGATATCGACGCCCTCAACGACTACCTGATCAAGCGCGAGCAAGCCGGCAAACCCGCCGGCGCCGAGCGCCCCCTGCAGCGTTACCAGCGCGTGCAGGATTGAACCTGAACCATCAACACGGAGTTCCCATGCGTCGAGTTTTACTGTCTGTCCTCATTCCGGCATTGCTGGCCGCCGCCACCGCACCGGCGCGCGCCGAGTTTTCCATTCCCGGCTTCGAGCTGGTGCAAACCTCGCCGGTCGAAACGGTGCTGCGCAATCCCGACCTGCGCGACCCGGTCACGGTCTGGAGCGAGATGTTCGACAGCGCCACCAAGGAAATCGTGATCGGCCAGTTCTATGCCGTCACCCGGCCCGGCAGCGCCTTTGAAAAAGTGGTAGAGCGGCTGGAAGCGGCCGGCAAGCGCGGCGTCAAGATCCGCTTCCTGCTCGACCAGAAAGGTGTGGGCCTGTCGGAAGCGTCCACGATCGAACGCCTGAAAGCGATGCCCAACCTCGAGCTGCGCGTGCTTGACTTTTCCAGGCTGACCGGCAACGGCATCATCCACGCCAAGTACATGGTGGTCGATGGCAAGCAGGCGTTCATCGGCAGCCAGAACTTCGACTGGCGCTCGTTCGAGCATATCCACGAAACCGGCGTGCGCATCACCGATGCGAAGATCGTCGGTGAAGTGCTGGCCGTGTTCAACCAGGACTGGCGCGCCCAGGGCCTGCTGGCCAAGGGCGCCAAGGTGCCGGAGACGAACAGGAAAGTGGTGGCGGCCGACTATCGCCAGGACGCGTACCTGCTGGCCAGTCCCAACCGGTACAACACGAAAGGCATCGGCGACTCCGAAAGCGGCCTGCCGGCATTGCTGGCCAGCGCCAAGACCGAAGTGCGGGTGCAGCTGCTCGACTACGCGCCCGTCAGCTATGGCCCCAACGGCACCCGCCCGTACTACGCGGTGATCGACAATGCCGTGCGCGCAGCGGCCAACCGGGGCGTGAAGGTCAAGCTGCTGGTGTCCAACTGGAACCTCGAGCAGCCGGCGCAGGCCTACCTGAAAAGCCTGGCCGTGCTGCCCAACGTGGAAATCCGCGTGGCCACGCTGCCGATGGCCTCGAGCGGCTTCATTCCGTTTGCGCGCGTCATCCACAGCAAGACCATGGTGATCGATAACCAGATCGCCTGGGTGGGCACCAGCAACTGGGCCGGCGGTTACTTTGATTTGTCGCGCAATTTCGAGGTAGTGATGCGCAACGAGAAAATGGCCGAACGCCTGGCCGCCACCCAGGAGCAGATCTGGTCGTCGCCGTACGCGCAGCCGCTCAACATCACCAAGCAATATCCGAAACCGGTCAAGGGCAAAGCAGAATGAAAAAATTATCACTGATCCTGGCGCTGTCCGGCGCCTTCGCCTCGTTCAACGCCCAGGCCTGGGGCAACGACGGCCATCGCGCCGTGGGGGCAATTGCCGACCAGCTGATCGCCGGCAGCAGCGCCGAACAGCATGTGAAGGCGCTGCTGTTGCCGGGCGAGAGCCTGGAAAAAATCGCCAGCTGGGCCGACTGCGTGAAGGGCACCTATTGTGGCCCGCAAAGCGACGAGATGAAAGCCTACGTGGCGGCCAACCCGAAGCACAGCGAGTACCACTACACCGACGTGCCGTTCCAGCTGCCGCACTACCACGACCACGGCGTGGGCACGGCGGAAGTGGACATCGTGCAGACGGCCAAACAGTGCATCGCGGTGTTGCAGGGTAAAGGCGACAGCACCACCAACCCGCACAACTTCACGCCGCGCCAGGCGCTGCTGATCCTCACCCACCTGGCCGGCGACATCGCCCAGCCGCTGCACGTGGGCGCCGGCTTTGTCGGCAAGGATGGCAAGTTCGTGATTCCCACTCAGGCCCAGCTCGACGCTGGCGAAGCATTCGATGCGCGGGGCGGGAACAACCTGCTGCTCGACGACGTGAAACTCACCGCCCTCAGCGACGGGCTGATCCCGGCCGCGCCAGCAGACGACGCCAAGCCGGCGGCTGCCGGCACGCCGCCACGGGCGCCGCAGACCACGCGGCCGTTCCACTCGTACTGGGATACCACGGTGGTCAACTACGCGTTCCGCCGCATCGGCGCGCGCACGCCGGAGCAGTTTGCCAAGCTGGTCATCGCCGCCAATCCGACCGTGGCCGTGGCCAAGGGCGAGCTGGCTACCTGGCCATACCAGTGGGCCGACCAGTCGCTGGCCGTGTCCAAGGTGGCGTATGCCGACGTCACGGTGGGCGCAGCCACCACGCAGACCAGCAAGAGTACGGGCGAGACCTACAGCGTGTGGGCGCTGACAATGCCGGACAATTACCCGGTGCCCAGCTCCGCCATCGCGCGCGAACAACTGACGCAAGGTGGATACCAGCTGGCGGCGGTGCTCAAGGCGATCTGGCCCTGATCGACGGAGTGTAAAAATTGGATCCCCGCCTGCGCGGCGGCCCGCCGATGCGGGAGGACGAAGCAGACGATAACAATATCGCCAAATCGTCTACTGCCCTAAAGCCGTCATCCCCGCGCAGGCGGGGATCCAATTTACTTCCCCGTTAATGGATTGAACCAAAGCTCCTGCCGCCCCAGCGGCGTATTGGGCCCCAATAGCGGGTTGGCAATGCGGATCGTGTGGCGTTGTGCGAGGCGCGCCTTGCGTATCAAGTCGCCCTTGTACCGCATGAACAGCGTGTTGAGCGTGCCGTCCCGTATCATCATCTCCATGCCCGCCTCGATACGCTGCGCCAGCAGCGCGCCCTCGGCATCGCGGCGCAGGAAAAAATAGCGCGCCAGCGGATAGTGCACGAGCAGCGTCTGCTCGATGGCCATGTGCGGATACTGGTCCTGGCGTTCGTCGATTTCGCGCGTGGCCTCGTCGATCGAGCGCAGGTAAAAATCGAAGCGGTGCGCGTCCAGCATCGAAAACAGGCCGTTGTAGCTGCTGCCTTCCACCACCGGAATGCCGGCCGCCTGCAGGATCTGCACGTCGGGCCAGCCCTGGCCCAAACCGGCGCGCAGCCGCGTCAGGTCGGCCACCGTGCGCACTCGCGTGTAGCGGTCCTGGTCGGCCGCGCGTATCAGCAGCAGCCGGTAGCCGAGCAGGCCGCGATCGACGGGCAGCCGCACCGGCAGGAACTGCCGTTCCAGTTCCGGCGACGTGGCCCGCACGAACACATTGATCTTGCCTTGCGCGGCGCCCATTTCGTGCAGCACGCGCGGCGGCGACATGGCGGCCTGGGTGCGCTGTACGTCGTAGCGGCCGAAGCGCGCGCTCGACTTCTCCAGCGCCGTACGCAGCACCGCCCATTCGTAGTCGTAGCGGCTGTCCACGCCTTCGCTGGTGAGCGGATAAATCAATGTTGTCGGTGCGGCCACTGCGGCCAATGCGTTCATGGCGGCGCCCGGCGTCAGGCCGGCAGCGAGCAGCAACTGCCAGGTTTTGCGCCGGCCTTCGAGGTGTGGATGCTGCATGGGGAAGGCGCCGTTGAAAAGACGCAGTGTGCCACGCGGCGCGCCGGCCTGCCAACTCCGCGGCGCGCCAGCGCACCGCCACGCCGTCTTTACAACGGAACCGCGCGCGCACCGCTGTCCGTGTTGACTTTGAGCATGCCTACTGCTTATGCTGGGGACATGGCACTTACTTTCGTAAGAGAACGCTGACGGAGGTAGTATGGCAATGCACGCAGCAACCCGGTCGCTACCGGCGGCTCCCCTGACCGTGTGGGCCATCCTGGCCATGGCATGCGCGCCAACGCTGGCGCTGGCGCAGGAGGTGGAACCGGCAACCGTGGCGTCGCCCTGGAGCGCCAACGTGACCGCTGCCTCGCAGTACATCTCGCGCGGCTTCCGCCAGGGCTGGGGCAGGCCTGCGCTGCAGGGCGGTGTCGATTACGCCGGTCCCGGCGGCTTTGCGTTCGGCACCTGGCTGTCCACCATCGACGACCGCTATGTGGAAGGCGGCAAGGTGGAGTGGGACATTTACGGTACGTACAACCGCAGCGTCGGTGACGTGGGCCTGCTGGCCGGCGTGTACGTGTACAAATACCCGGGGGCGCACATCAACGCCACCGACACCACGTACGACTACACCGAAATGGCGCTGGGCGTCACCTACAAGTGGGCGTACGCCAAATACAACTACACGGTCAGCGACGCATTCTTCGGCATCGAAAACGCGCGCGGCACCGGCTACCTGGACCTGGGCGCCAATGTGGACCTCGGTGCCGGCTATACGCTGCAGCTGCATGCAGGGCAAGGCAGGGTGGCGAACAACGGCATCTGGAACTGGCGCGATTACCGCGTGGGCGTGGCCAAAATCCTGGCGCCCGGCTGGACCCTGTCCGGCGCCTATACGCGCGCCCACGGCGCCACTGACGCCTACGACCGCTACACCACCGGTGTGCCCGACAGCGCCGGCGCGATCGCGATTTCCGATCCCGCGAAAGGCACTTTCGTGGTGGCGCTGCTGCGCACCTTCTGATCTTCAAACCCCAACCTGTACAGGCGCGCCATGAACTTGAACCTCTCCCTCAATGGCAAGATCTGCGCCGCCGCCACCGCGCTGGTGGTGCTCAGCCTGGGCATCACCGCGACCGTGATCGGCATCCGCAGCAGCGCCAGCGCCGAGGCGGCAGCGATGGAGCTGGCCCGCACGTCCACGCGCGAAGTGTCGGACCTGCTGCAGGCGCGCGTGGCCACCAATCTGTCGGCCATCGTCAACCTGGCGGGCGCCATGCGCAATACGCGCGCGGCCAACCTGCCACTGGCGCGCGACCAGATCAACGAGATGGTCAAGGCCACGCTCACCGGCTCGGAAGACCTGATCGGCACTGCCGTCACGTGGGAACCCGACGCGCTCGACGGCAAGGATGCCGAGTACGCGGGCAAGGGGCCGCTGTACGACGCCACCGGGCGCTTCATGCCGTACTGGACGCGTGGCACCGGCGGCGCGCTGCACGTGGAACCGATCGTGTTCGATGCCGCCGCTGGTGCCAACGACTGGTACGACATCCCCAAGCGCAACGGCAAGGTGTTTTTCACGGAGCCGTATAACTATCCGGTCGATGGCAAGCCCACGCTGATGGCGTCACTGGTGGCGCCGATCATGATCAATGGCCAGTTCAAGGGCGTGGCCAGCGCCGACTTCATGCTTACCCGCCTGGGCACCATCCTGGCCGGCATGAAAACCATCGAGGGCGCCAAACTCAGCCTGATTTCCAGCGGCGGCCTGTACGCCAGCAATCCGGTGCCGGAAAAACTGGGCAAGAAGGCCGACGATCTGCCGGCGGCCGCGCTGGACAAGGTGCGCGCGGGCCAGCCGTACGAATTCGAAGACGACGCGGGCTGGGTGCACCTGCTGCAACCGCTGTTCATCCACGCCGAGTCGGCGCCATGGACGGTGCAGCTCACATTCCCGAAAAGCGTGGCCACGGCCCCGGCGCGCGAATTGTTGCTGTACACGCTGATCGTCTCGCTGATCTGCGCGGTGGCCACGGCGCTGATCCTGATAGGCGTGGTGTTCCGCCTGACGGCGCCGCTGCGCGAACTGGGGGCGCGCATGACGGCGCTGTCGAGCGGCGACGCCGACCTCAGTGTCAAGCTGGATGTGCGCGGCAACGATGAACTGGCGGTGATCGGCAGCGGCTTCAACCAGTTCGTCGGCAACATCCACGACGTGCTGGTGCGGGTGAGCGACAGCGCCGAAAATGTCGCGCGCGGCAGCGCCGAAATCTCGCACGGGAATACCGACTTGTCGGCGCGCACCGAGCAGCAGGCCAGCGCGCTGGAGGAAACCGCCGCGTCGATCGAAGAACTCACTTCCACCGTGAAGGAAAACGCCGACAATGCACGCCAGGCGAATGAGCTGGCCGGTTCCGCGTCCGACGTGGCGCAGAAGAGCGGGGCGGTGGTGGCGCAGGTGGTGGCCACCATGGCGTCGATCAACGCATCGTCGAGCAAGATCGTCGAGATCATCAGCGTGATCGACGGCATCGCCTTCCAGACCAATATCCTGGCGCTGAACGCGGCGGTGGAAGCGGCGCGCGCCGGTGAACAGGGAAGGGGCTTTGCGGTGGTGGCGTCCGAGGTGCGCAGCCTGGCGCAGCGCAGCGCGGCGGCAGCGAAGGAAATCAAGGAACTGATCGACGACTCGGTGGACAAGGTGGCGGCGGGCACGCGCCTGGTGGACGAAGCCGGCAGCACCATGGACGACGTGGTGTCCAGCGTGCGCCGCGTGACCGAGATCATGAGCGAAATCACGGTGGCCACGGCGGAACAAAGCGAAGGCATCGCGCAAGTGAACCAGGCGGTGGTGCAGATGGACGGCGTGACGCAGCAGAATGCGGCGCTGGTCGAGCAGGCCGCCGCCGCGGCCGAGAGCCTGCAGGAGCAGGCGGCCACGCTGGCGCAGGCGGTGAGCGTGTTCAAGCTCGATCGCGGTGCGCCGCCGGCACGGCCTGCTGCACCTCAACGCGCGAGCACGACCTCGATCCCCAGGTTGCGATAGGGCGCCAGCAGCGCATCGTCCACGTCGGCGTGCACGATGATGGCGCCTACCCGTGCCAGCGGCACCACCTGGAACGGCGAGGCCGTATCGAGTTTTTCCGGCGACGCCAGCACCACGGTTTTATGTGCGGCGTTGGCAATCGCGCGCTTGATGCCCGCTTCGTCGTAGTCGCCGGTACTCAGTCCCTGCTGCGGATGGAGGCTGCACACGCCCATGAAATACAGGTCGGTGCGGATCTGCGCAATCGCGTCGAGCGCTTCCGGTCCCATGCTGACGATCGAATGCTTGAACAGGCGCCCGCCGATCAGGATCACCTCGATCAGCGGATGCGTGGCCAGTTCCACGGCCGTGGTGGCATGATATCGTCAAAATACGCAATCATTCCAGGAAGCCGCCATGCCCACAGATCGTATCCGCATCCACCAGGTCGAAACGCTGTCCGACGACTGGTTCGTCCTGAAAAAAACCACGTTCGATTACCTGCGCGCCGACGGCAACTGGCAACGGCAGTCGCGCGAAACCTATGATCGCGGTCACGGCGCCACCATCCTGCTGTATCACCCGGTGCAGCGCACGGTGGTGCTGGTGCGGCAGTTCCGCTATCCGGCGTACGTGGGAGGGCACTCGGGCTTCCTGATCGAGGCGCCCGCCGGCTTGCTGGACCAGGCATCGCCCGAGGACCGCATCAAGGCCGAGGTGGAGGAGGAAACCGGCTATCGCATCGGCGCCGTGCGCAAGATCTTCGAGGCGTTCATGAGTCCCGGTTCGGTCACGGAACGCCTGCATTTCTTCGTGGGCGAATACGACCCGGCGTCGCGCCCCGGTGCGGGGGGAGGGGTGGCGGAGGAGGGGGAAGACATCGAGGTGCTGGAGCTGCCAATCGAGCGCGCGCTGGCGCTGATGGCGTCGGGCGAAATCGCCGACGCCAAGACCATCATGCTGTTACAGTATGCGGCACTGCATCTGCTGTAGATCGTCGAACATTCAATGAATAAATCACTGCTGATCCTCTTGCTGGGCGCGTCGCTGGGCGCCCAGGCCGCCGGCATCGTCGGCAATCCCAAGGCTGGCGAAATCGCGTTCATCACGTGCGCCTCGTGCCACCAGGTGGGCAAGTACGCGCAACCGGGCTTCGGCCCGCAGCTCAACGCCATCGTCGGCCGCAAGGCCGGCACCAGCGCCGGCTTCAAATATTCGGCAGCGATGAAGCGCTCGAACCTGGTCTGGACCGAGCAAAACCTGGCCGCCTTCCTGCGCGCGCCGCACGATGTGGTGCCGGGAACCAGCATGCGCTTCTGGGGTATCGGCGATGCCCAGCAGATTGCCGACTTGCTGGCGTACATGCGCACTTTTCGTTAGCAACCCGCACGACCAAGCCGGGGTCGGACCCCGTACGGGGTCCGACTCCACGCGATAACGCGGGCATCGAGGTGAAGGGTAGGGAGGGTTACCGCGATTTGACGAACGGTGCGCCCAGCGCTTTCGGCGCCACCGATTTGGCCATCAAGCCGGCCAGCACGATCACCGTCACCACGTACGGCACCATCTGGATCAGCGAGCCTGGCAGGCGGCCGATCACCGGCAGTTCCACGCCTTCGATCTGGATCTGCACCGCGCCGAAGAAGCCGAACATCAGGCAGCCGAGGAACGTGTACACGGGGCGCCAGTTACCGAACACCATCGCGGTCAACGCCAGGTAGCCGGCGCCGGCCGACATGTCGCGCAGGAAGAAGCCGCTCTGCACGATCGACAGGTACGCGCCCGAGAACGAGCACAGCACCCCCGCCACGAGCATGGCGACGTAGCGCTGGCGTGCCACGTTGACGCCCGCTGCATCGGCCGCGTGCGGATTCTCGCCGCAGGCGCGCAGACGCAGGCCAAAGCTGGTGTGGTACAGCAGCCAGTGCACCAGCGGCACCAGCGCGAACGCCAGGTACACCAGCACCGAGTGGCCGCCGATCAGGTGCGCATACACCCAGCCGATGAACGGCACGTCGGCGATGGCGCTGGTGCCCGGCAGCACCACGTCGAACAGGCGCGCCTGGCCGATGTCTGGTGTGCGGCCGCCCTGCTGGAAGATGTACTGGGCCACCACGAAGGTCAACCCGCTCATGGCGATGTTGATGGCGATGCCGGCAACCAGCTGGTTGCCCTTCTGGGTAATCGCCACGTAGGCTTGCAGGGTGGCCAGCAGGACCGACACCAGCATGCCGGCAGCGATGCCGTTCCACGGGTTTTGCGTAATGTACGCCACGGCGGCGGAGACGAATGCGCTGGCCAGGATCTTGCCTTCCAGGCCGATGTCGATCACGCCCGAACGTTCGGCAAACAGGCCGGCCATGCCGGCGAAAATCAGTACCGGCGCATTGCGCACGGTGGATACCAGGATGCTGCCAATATGGAGGTCGTCGAAGGTCATATGATTATTCCAGTGTTCACTTCTTCAGTTTCAGCAGGCGGGCGATGGCCGGCGCATAGAAGTTTTCCATCGCACCGCAGAACAGGATGATCAGGCCCTGGATGAAGATGAAGGTCTCGGGCGGGATGTTCTGCTTTTCCAGCGACAGATCGAAACCGCCCTGGATCAACGCGCCGAACAGCACGGCCGACAGGAAGATGCCCACCGGGTGCTGGCGGCCCATCAGCGCAATCGCAATGCCCACGAAACCGGCGCCACCGACGAAGTTCAGCGACAGATAATGGGTGGAACCCATGATCGAGTTCACTGCGCCAAGGCCGGCCAGCGCGCCCGAGATCATCATGACGATGATGATCATCTTGCTGATGCGGATGCCGGCATAGTGCGCGGCATGCTTGTTCAGGCCCGTGGCGCGCAGCTTGAAGCCCCACGACGACCGGGTGGTCACCACGCCGTAGATCACCAGCGCCAGGATGGCCAGGAAGAAGCTGATGTTCAGTGGCGTCTCGCCCAGGATCGGGAACCACTGGTTCAGGCGCGGCAGCTCGGCCGCTTCCGTGAACAGGCGGCTGGCGGGATTCTGCTCGCCGTCCGGCACCAGCTTGACGATGATGGTGTTCATCAGCGAGCCGGCGATGTAGTTGAACATGATGGTGGTGACCACCACGTGGCTGCCGCGCTTGGCCTGCAGGTAGCCGGGCAGGAACGCCCACAGCGCGCCGAACAGGCCCGCGCTGACGATGCCGATCGGGATCAGGGTCCACGGCGACAGCGCACCGTCGAAGGCCAGCATGGCCAACGTGAGGCCCAGGCCACCGAGGTACATCTGGCCTTCGGCGCCGATGTTGAACAGGCCGGCCTGCATGGCGATCGACACGGCCAGGCCGGTGAAGATGAACGTGGACGCATAAAACAGCGTGTAGCTCAGGCCTTCCGGATTGACGATGGCGCTGTTGATCAGGATCGCCATCGATTCGGTGGGGCTCTCGCCCAGCAGGTGGATCACCAGCGCGGCCACCAGCAAGGCCGACAGCAGGTTCAGGAGGGGCATTACAAACGCGGTTGCCCAGCGCGGCAGGTCTTGGTTGTTCATGATTTGTGCATCCCGCCCATCAGCAAGCCAATGCGGGTGGTGTCGAATTCTTCAATTTTCAGTTCGCCGGTAATGCGGCCGCCGCACATGACGAGGATGCGGTCGGCCAGCGCCCGCACTTCTTCCAGTTCGACCGACACCAGCAGGATCGCCACGCCCGAGTCGCGCAGCGCCAGCAACTGGCGGTGGATGCTCTCGATGGTGCCGATATCGACGCCACGGGTAGGCTGGCCCACCAGCATCAGGGTCGGTTGCGCCAGCACTTCGCGCGCGATCACCACTTTTTGCTGGTTGCCGCCCGAGAGCAGGCCGATACGCAGGTCGTGGTTGTTGGGACGAACGTCGAAGTCCTTCATCAACGCCGCGCAGCGCGCCGCGATGGCCTTGTAGTCGAACAGGCCCCAGCGGCCTTTCAGCTTGTCCTGGTAACCGAGGATGGTGTTGTGCATGACCGAGAAGTTTTTCACCACGCCGTCGCGCAGGCGGTCTTCCGGAATATGGGCGATGCCCAGGTTGCGGAAGGTGCGCGGCAGGCCGTCGGCGTCCGACCGGCCGGCAAATGGCAGCGCCTTGTCCTGGAAGTCCACCTGGCCCGAAGTGGGCAGGCGCATGCCGGAGAGGATTTCCATCAACTCGCTCTGGCCATTGCCCGACACGCCTGCCACGGCGACGATCTCGCCCGCGCGCAGCGTAAAGCCGATATCGGCCAGCAGCTGCACGCCCTGGCCGTCCTGCAGCTGCAGATTCTGCACGTGCAGCACCGGCGCGCCCGGATTGTACGGCGCGCGGGGCAGGGTGTTGATGATCTGGCGGCCGACCATCATGTTGGCCAGGTCTTCCTTGGTGGTGCCGGCGGTAGGCACGGCGCCGATCACGCGGCCACCGCGCATCACGGTGACAGTGTCGGTGATGTCGAGGATTTCCTGCAGCTTGTGGGTGATCAGGATGATGGTCTTGCCCTGTTCCTTGAACAGGCGCAGGATCTCGAACAGCGACGCGGTTTCCTGCGCCGTCAGCACGGCCGTCGGCTCGTCGAGGATCAGGATGTTGGCGCTGCGGTAGATCTGCTTGAGGATCTCCACCCGCTGCTGGGCGCCCACCGACAGGTCGTGGATGACGGCCAGCGGATCGACGTCGAGCCGGTAACGCGCGCAGATCTCGCGCAGCTGCGCTTCCACGGCGGCGCGCTTGGGCTTGAGCTGGAAGCCGCCTTCGCTGCCCAGCATGACGTTATCGAGCACGGTCATGTTCTCGACCAGCATGAAGTGCTGGTGCACCATGCCGATGCCCAGTGCAATCGCTTCCTGGCTGGTGCGGATGTGGCGCGCCTGGCCATCGAGCAGGATCTCCCCGCCATCGGCGCGGTAGTATCCGTACAGGATGCTCATCAGGGTCGATTTGCCGGCGCCGTTCTCGCCCACCAGGCCATGGATCGAACCCTTGGCGATGGCGAAGCTGACGTCCGTGTTCGCCTTGACAGCTCCAAAGTGCTTGGAGATGCCGCGAAATTCTACTGCTGGCTGCATAGTCGTAGTCGGTGCGGAGTAAAGTAAAAAAAAGCCAAACGCGCCGCCGGGACCCTGGCCCCGGCGGCGCGCTATGGGTTCAAACAGAGATCAGACCGGGCAGGCAGCGCCCGAACGGATGTCGATGACCTTGACCTTGCCGTCGATGATGTCCTTGCGGGCGCCCAGCACGCGCTTTTCGATCTCCGGGGTGATCAGCTTGCGGTTGGAAGCGTCCAGCGCCCAATCCACGCCGCCTTCCTTCAGGCCCTTGGCGGTCACGCCGGCCTTCCAGGTGCCGTTCTTCACTTGCGTGAAGGCGTCGTACACGGCGTTGTCCACGCGCTTGACCATCGAGGTCAGGATCGCGCCCGGATACAGGCCATTCTGGTTCGAATCGACGCCGATCGCCAGCTTGCCTTTTTCCTTGGCCGTTTGCAGCGTGCCCATGCCGGAACCGCCGGCAACGGCAAACACCACGTCCACGCCACGGTCGAATTGCGAGCGCGCCAGTTCACCGCCCTTGGCCGGATCGTTCCAGGCGGAGGCAGTGGTGCCCACCATGTTGGAGAAGATCTCGGTTTTCGGATTGACGGCCTTGGCGCCCTGGGTGTAACCGCAGGCGAAGGTGCGGATCAGCGGAATGTCGATGCCGCCGATGAAGCCGAGCTTTTTCGACTTGGACGCCATGGCGCCGGCCACGCCGACCAGGTACGAACCTTCTTCTTCCTTGAACGTGATCGAATTGACGTTGGCGCCTGGCGCCACGCCGTCGATCAGCACGAAGCGTACCTTGGGGAATTCCTTGGCGACCTTTTGCACGGCGGCTTGCTGGGCAAAGCCGATCGACGCGATCAGGTCGAGATTCTTGCGGGCGAGTCCACGCAGCACCTGTTCGGCCTGGGTGTCGCTCGAGGCTTGCACCTCGATGAAATTGATACCGGTTTCCTGCTTGAAGCGCGAGGCGCCTTCGAATGCGGACTGGTTGAACGATTTGTCGAACTTGCCGCCGGCGTCATACACGACGGCCAGTTTTGGGGCCGCTGCGGACGCGCTGGCAGCCACACACAAGGCTGCAACCGTCAAACTAAGTTGTTTAAGTTTCATGAATAGGCTCCTGGAAGAACGATATTGTATATTTTTATTGGATGAAACATGTACTTTGACCGCGTTTTCTCGCATTGCCTGCCTGATTTTTAAGCGATACGGCCATTTTCAGGCCCGGACGTTCAACCATGACAAGTAACGCCAACGTGTCGCACCGCAGCAACATTGCTAACCAAATAAAATATTTTTCTACTGTTGCATTTTCGTGCACACCGGCGCCTGCCGCCGCCCCGCTTGCCATACCGCCAATCACGGTGGTCTGCCCGTTTCCCCTCTGCACCGCAGCAAACATGCCGCTGGCGACTATTTTTTAAGCAGCCTACAACTATGCATCAGCGGCGATATGTACGACAAATTCCTTTTTTGTTGGTTATTTATATCAATTAAATATTAATCAATCTGGCGCAAATGGCAGTTTGCGGGGTTTTTTTGCCGTGCTAGCATCGGATCAAGCATTTCTAACATAACCATATAAACAATTTCCGGGAGTAGCATTCATGAGCAAATGTCGTAGTTTCGCAGTGCGGTCAGCCGTTCCAACACTGATCGCCCTGGCCGTTGCCAGCGCTTTTCCGCTGCAATCGGCCCTGGCCACCGAAGCTGAGGCCCTGGCCCAGCCGGCAGCCGCTGAGGAACAGGACGCCGCCGCCACCGGCGCAACGACGACCGCACCGCGCAACCAGCTCGAAACCGTGATCGTCACGGCCCAGCGCCGCGCCGAAAACATCCGCGACGTGCCGATGTCGATCGCCACCGTCAAGGGCGACAAGCTCGATGTACTCACGTCTGGCGCCGCCGACATCCGCTTCCTGTCCGGCCGCTCGCCGTCGGTCAGCATCGAATCCGATTACGGCCGCACGTTCCCGCGCTTTTATATCCGTGGTCTGGGCAATACCGACTTCGATCTGAATGCGTCGCAGCCGGTGGGCCTGGTGATGGACGATATCGTCATGGAAAACGCCATGCTCAAGGGCTTCCCGGTGTTCGACGTCGATCAGGTGGAAGTGCTGCGCGGCCCGCAGGGCACCCTGTTCGGCCGTAACTCGCCGGCCGGCGTGATCAAGTTCGATTCGGCCAAGCCGGTGTTCAAGCAGGAAGGCTATCTGCAACTGGGCCTCGGTAACTACTCGGCCAAGACGGTGGAGGGCGTGTTCAATACCGCCGTCAGCGACACCGTGGCATTGCGCTTCTCGGGCACCAGCCAGCACCGCGACAACCGCGTGCACAACACCAACCCTACCGCCGGCAAGGGCACCCAGGACTTCGAAGGCTATGGCGACCAGGCGTTCCGCCTGCAGGCGCTGGTGCAGCCGAACAAGGATTTCTCCGCGCTGTTCAACGTCCACGCGCGTAACTACCACGGCAACGCCGCGCTGTTCCGCGCCAATATCATCAAGAAGGGCACCAACGATATCGTCGACGGTTTCGACTATGGTTCGTACGCCAGCGACGGCATCAACGAACAGGATCTGGAAACCAGGGGCGGCAGCATCCGCTTGAAATACAACGCCGGCGACATCACGCTGCACTCGATCACCGGCTACGAGAAGCTCAAGTTCTACAGCCGCGCCGACGTCGATGGCGGTTATGGCGCCGCCTTCGCGCCGCCGTCTGGTCCCGGCTACATTCCATTCCCGGTGGAGACGGCCGACGTGCTGCCGAATCACCGCCAGCTGTCGCAGGAGTTCCGCGCCGAGTCGAATTACAGCGGCCCGCTGCAGTGGATCGCCGGCCTGTTCTACTTCGACGAAAGCATCCAGATCGACAGCATCAGCTTTAACAGCTTCGCTGCCGGTAACCCGCAAAACGCCAACTACGCGGTGCAGTTCCAGGACACCAAATCGTATGCGGCATTTGGCTCGCTCAACTACACCGTATCCGACAAGTTCAAGGTGCGCGGCGGTGTGCGCTACACCAACGACAAGAAGGACTTCAGTGCTTCGCGCGTGCAGACCGACGGCCGTACCGACTTCAACCTCGACGACTCGTCGCACAACGTCAGCTGGGATTTGAGCGGCACGTATGAACTCAATAAAACCACCAACCTGTTCGCCCGCGTGGCCACCGGCTACCGCGCACCGTCGATGCAGGGCCGCCTCGACGACCTGACCAGCCGTCCATCGTTTGCCGGCGCCGAAAAAGCCGTGTCGTACGAAGCCGGCGTGAAGCAGGATTTGTTCGACCGCCGCGCGCGCCTGAGCGCTTCGGTGTTCAACTACCGCATGAAGAACAAGCAGCTTACCGCCGGTAACGGCACGATCAACATGAACCAGTTGATCAATGCCGACAAGGTCACCGGGCAGGGCGTGGAACTGGACTTCCAGGCCAACCTCAGCGACGAATTCAGCATGACCGCCGGCTACAGCTACAACGACACCGAGATCAAGGACAAGAACCTGTTCGTCCAGCATTGCGGCAACAATGCCAACAGCGCCGCCGGTTCCAACGGTTCGAGCGGCTGCACGCCAACCAATGCCAGCCCGCGTGCCGGGTACTCCTCGATCGACGGCAACCCGCTGCCGCGCGCACCGAAGAATCAGCTGAACTTCACGCTCAAGTACAGCACCGAGATCGGCAACGGCGAGTTCTACGCGATGACCGACTGGGCCTACCGCACCAGCTACAACTTCTTCCTGTACGAAGCACCCGAGTACAAGGCCAAGAAGCTGACCGAAGGCGGCGTGCGCGCAGCCTACAAGTGGGATAACGGCAAATATGAAGTGGCCGCGTTTGGCCGCAACATTACCGACCGCCGCGTGATCCTGGGCGCCATCGACTTCGATAACCTGACCGGTATTTTGAATGAGCCGCGCACCTGGGGCGGTACGTTCAAGGTCAATTTCTGACCTGACGTGATGTAATGGCCCCGCGCACTGGCAAGTGCGTGGGGCTTTTTCATTTTTTGGGGGATGACTTTTGAATCACGTTGTCAATCTGTGGCCGCTGCTGGGCGTGGGCGTGATTGTCATCGGCTTTGCCCTGCGCGCGCACCCGGTGCTGGTAGTGATTGCCGCCTGCTTCGTTACCGGCCTGGCCGCTGCCATGGATGTGCCCACGCTGCTGGCCACGCTGGGCGCGGCCTTCATCAAGACCCGCAACCTGCCGCTGATCCTGCTGCTGCCGCTGGCGGCCATCGGCCTGTTGGAAAGGTATGGCCTCAAGGAGCACGCGCAGGCATCGATTGCCCGCATCCGGTCGGCCACCACCGGCCGCCTGCTGATCGTGTACCTGGCCATCCGCGAACTGAGCGCCGCGTTCGGACTGACCAGCATCGGCGGCCATCCGAACATGGTGCGCCCGCTGATCGCGCCGATGGCCGAGGGCGCGGCCGAAGTGCGCTATCCAGCGCTGACCGACCAGCTGCGCTACCGCATCCGCGCCATGTCCGCCGCCACCGACAACGTGGGCCTGTTCTTTGGCGAAGACGTGTTCGTGGCGTTCGGTGCCATCGTCCTGATGCAAACCTTCCTGCGCGCGGAGGGGCTGGAAGTCGATCCGCTGCATATCGCGCTGTGGGGCATACCGACCGCCGTCACGGCGTTCATCATCCATGCGTGGCGGTTGCACCGGTTTGACGCGCAGATCGCCCGCGCCATGCGCCAGGGCGCGCGATGATCATCGCGCTCGACTACTTTTATTATGTGCTGGGCGCGCTGCTGCTGGCGGTGGCCGGCATGGCGCTGCGCGACGCCCACAATCCCAAACGCCATTCCAGCGCGCTGTTCTGGGCGCTGTACGCGGTGGTGTACCTGGCCGGCGAGCAGTTGCCGCCCATGGCTGCCGGCGTGCTGATGGTGGTGATGGCGCTGATCGCCGGCTTCGGCGGCGTGACGCTGGGCCGCTACGGCGAGCGCACGCCCGAGCAACGCCGCGACAGCGCCACGCGGCTGGGCCACAAGCTGCTGCTGCCGGCGCTGGCCATCCCGCTGGTCACCGTGCTCGGCGCCACCTTGCTGAAGGACGTGCAGATCGACGGCGGGTTCCTGTTCGATCCGAAAAACGTCACGCTGGCGAGCCTGGGCTGCGGTTCGCTGATCGCGGTGCTGATCGCCTGCCTGCTCACGCGCGCAACGCCCTTGCAGGCGGTGCGCGAAGCGCGCCGGCTGGTGGACCACCTGGGATGGGCCGTGGTGCTGCCGCACATGCTGGCGGTGCTTGGCCTGCTGTTCGCCGAGGCGGGCATGGGCAAGGCGGTGGCGCATGTGGTCACCTCGTACATTGCCATGGACAGCAAGCTGGTGGCGGTGGCCGTGTACTGCCTGGGCATGGCGCTGTTTACCATCATCATGGGCAATGGCTTCGCCGCTTTCCCCGTGATCGCCGGCGGCGTGGGCGTGCCGGTGCTGGTCGGCGTGTACGGCGCCAATCCCGCGGTGATGGCCGCCATCGGCATGTTCAGCGCCTACTGCGGCACGCTCATGACGCCCATGGCCGCCAACTTCAATATCGTGCCGGCCGCGCTCTTGGCGCTGCCGGACAAGAACGCGGTCATCAAGGCGCAGATCGCGACCGCGTTGCCGGTTTTGCTGGCGAATATCGCGCTGCTGTATTTTTTATTGGATATGTAACGACTATGTAACGACTATATAAGCGCTGTGTCAGGCGCGGGCATTTGGGGTAGAGTAGCGCTCTGGTAGTAGGAGTAGGAGGTTACTGATATGCCGATGCGAAAAATCATATTGTTGACGGGCTTCGAACCGTTCAACCAGGAGACCATCAATCCGTCGTGGGAAGCTGTGCGCGCGTTGCAGGGCTGGGGCGAGGGCGATTTCATCGTCCATGCACGCCAGCTGCCATGCGTGTTCGGGCACGCCAACAAGGTGCTGCACCAGGCGGTGGAAGAACTGCAGCCATGCGTGGTGATCGCGGTGGGCCAGGCCGGCGGCCGGGTCGACCTGTCGCTCGAGCGGGTGGCCATCAACATCGACGATGCACCCATCGCCGACAACAACCAGCGCCAGATTATCGACCAGCCCGTGGTCAACGGCGCACCGGCCGCGTATTTTTCCACCTTGCCCATCAAGGCCATCGTGCATGCGCTGCGCGAGGCGGGCTTGCCGTCGTCGGTGTCGCAAAGCGCCGGCACCTTCGTGTGCAACCATGTGTTCTATGGCCTGATGCACCAGGCGCGCGACTGGGGCACCACCATGCGCGCCGGCTTTATCCACATTCCGTACCTGCCGCAGCAGGCGGCCGCCCATCCCGGCACCGCCAGCATGCGGCTGGAAGACATGGTGGAAGGTTTGCGCATCGCGATCCGCACCACGCTCGCCCACACGGTGGACGTGCGCGAGGCCGGCGGGCTTACTCACTGACTGGTTATTCGCCGCGCGCTGGCGGATTGAGGATGTTCAGGAATGCGCGCACCACCGGCGCATCGTCCAGCGCCGTGTAGGTGATGTACAAATTGGCCGACGGCGGCTTGCTGCGGATGGGCAGGAACACCACGCCCGGCCAGCCGATGCGGCTGGTGGTTTCCGGCAGCAGCGCCACGCCCAGGCCTGCACCCACCATGGCCAGCAGGGTTTGCGGCTCGGTCGCTTCCTGGAAAATGGTGGGCTGGAAGCCGGCGTCCACGCAGCATTGAATCAGGTAGCGCGGGAATGACGATTTGTCGAGCGCCAGCGTGAGCATCGGTTCGTTAGCGATGTCGATCAATTCGATGGCGTCGGACTTGGCCAGCGGGTGGTGCTCGTTGATCGCCACGCACACGTCTTCCTTGAAACACAGCTCCTGGCGCAGGTGGTCCTGCTTGAGCAGATCCTCGTCGATGCGCGGTTCGCGCCAGAAGCCCACGTCCACCTGCTTGGCGCGCAGCGCTTCGTATTGCAGCGTGGGGCCCAGTTCGTGCAGGGTCCAGGTCACGCGCGGGAACTTGGTCTGGAATTCTTCGAGCAGGCTGGGAATCGGTCCCCACATGGCGGAACCGACAATGCCCACGCGCAGCCGTCCCACTTCGCCGCGATCGATCTGGCGGATCGTGTCGATGGTCATGCGCATGCGGCCCAGCAGGTCGGAGGCCTCGTTCATGAGCGCCTTGCCCGCAACGGTGAGTTCGAACGTGCGCGTGGTGCGCGCGAACAGTTTCACACCGAGTTCGCTTTCGAGCTTCATGATCTGCTGACTGAGCGGCGGCTGCGAAATATGCAAACGCTCGGCAGCCCGGCTGAAACTCTTTTCTTCTGCGACGGCGAGGAAGTACTTCAGTTGTTTCAGGTCGATGGACATGGGAGCTATCTTAACAAATCATGGGCAAGGCGATCATGCCTGGAACCATAGAGCCGTAATACGTCATACCGTATACCGGTGCTGCAGAATCGTCATCCCGCGCCTGCGCGGGGATGACGGAGTTACAGCTGTCGATATTTGTTATGCCCCCAGCATCGCCACCGCCAGCGCGGCGCCGCAGCGGGCGTTGTTTTTCACCAGCGCGATATTGGTCGCCAGGCTGCGGCCCTCGGTCAGCGCCTTGATGCGCGACAGCAGGAATGGCGTGACGTTCTTGCCGGTCACGCCTTGCGCATCCGCCTCGCCCAGCGCCTGCAAGGTAATCGCGTCGATTTCCTCTTTCGGCATCGCGTCCGCGGCCGGTACCGGATTGGAAACCACCACGCCGCCCTTCAAACCCAGCGCCCACTTGGTACGGATGAAGTTGGCCTGCTCCGCCGGGGTGTCGAGCTGGAAGTCCGCATTGAAGCCGCTCTCGCGCGTGAAGAACGCCGGGAAGCCGCGCTGGCCCACGCTCACTACCGGTACGCCGTGGGTTTCCAGGTATTCCAGCGTCAGGCCAATGTCGAGGATGGATTTGACGCCCGCGCACACCACGGCCACCGACGTCTGCGCCAGTTCCTGCAGGTCGGCCGAGATGTCGAAGCTGGTTTCGGCGCCACGGTGCACGCCGCCAATGCCGCCGGTGACGAACACGGAAATTCCAGCCAGTTCGGCGCAGATCATGGTAGCGGCCACCGTGGTGGCGCCCAGTTTCGCTTGCGCCAGCACGAACGGCAGATCGCGACGGCTCACTTTCATGGCGTCGGGCGAGGTGCCCAGCAGTTCCAGTTGTTCTTCCGACAGGCCGATGCAGATCTTGCCGCCGATGATGGCGATGGTGGCCGGCACGGCGCCGCCGTCGCGGATGATCTGTTCCACTTCACGCGCCATCTGCACATTTTGCGGATACGGCATGCCGTGCGAGATGATGGTCGACTCCAGCGCGACGATGGCCTTGCCGGCAGCGCGGGCAGCGGCAACTTCCGGGGAAAACAGCAGATATTGGTGCATGAGGGTTCCTTACTCGTGTTGGTTGGTATAGAGCGGCGCCGCGTGGTCGGGCGCAACGTCGGAAGGCAGGATGGCGTCGAGCAGGGCGACGTCCAGCGCGGCAGAAACGGTATCCTTGCTTTGTACGGTGACGGCGGCCAGCGCCAGTCCACGGCGGCAGGCCAGCGTCAGGTCCGCACCGCCAGTGCTGTCTGCGCCCTGATCCTGGTAGAGCGACCAGCACACGGCGGCCGAAAAAGCGTCGCCGGCGCCGGTGACATCGACCACATCGACATGGTGCGCGGCCAGCCACACCAGCTGGCCGTCCCGGGTATGAAACACGCCCTGGCTGCCGCACGTGACGATGACGTCGCGCGCGCCGCGCTGCTGCACGGCGGCGCAGGCGGCGCCCACGTCGGCGGCGGTGGGCAACGGGCGACCGGCGAGGGTTTCGAGTTCGGCGCGATTGAGGATCAGCAGGCGCAAGCCGCGCAGATCGGCGGGCAGGCGCGCCATCTTCGGCTGCGAGACCGCCACGATCACCAGCGGCGCGCCGTCGGTGCGGGCATGGTCGAGCAGCGCTGCCACGCTGTCCTGCGGCAGGTTCAGGTCCGCCACGGTCATCGCGGCGGCGGCCCGCTGCGGGGCGCGGCTGGCGAGGAAATCGGGCGTGAGGCGGTCGTACAGCGCCATGTCGGCCAGCGCCACGAACAGTTCACCTTGGCCATCGAGGATGGCGGTGTAGGTGCCGCTGGCGGTGCCGCTCAAGGTGAGGCTGCCACGGGTGTCGATGCCCGCGTCTTGCGCATGGTCGGCCAGGCTGCGGCCGGCGGCGTCGTCGCCGAGCGCGGTGAGCAGCGCCACCGGGGTCTTCAGGCGCGCCAGGTTTTCGGCGATATTGCGCGCCACGCCGCCATACGCTTCCGACGCGGTGGCCGGGTTCGAGGTGCCCGCCTGCAGGACGGCGATGGTGCGCAGCTTGCGGTCCACGTTGGCGGCGCCGATGCATACCAGCGGGCGGCGGTCGGGCGCTGCCGGCAGCACGTAGGCGCGGCCCAGCAGGCGCCGTTCGCGGATCAGTCCGGCAATGTGGCCGGCCACGGCCGAGCGCGACAAGCCCAGCTCCGCCGCCAGGTCTTGCTGGGAGATGAAGGGGTTGGCGTGGATCAGCTGAAACAGCTGTTCCTTCTTGGAAGTATCGTTCACGGCGAGGGTGCGCTCAACAGAGCCTTAAACATTTGTCTTTCATCGTAAACATTTGTTCGTCTGCAGTCAACCATGGCTGCGCGGCTTGCTGCGATGAAGTTAGGCATCGTTTATAATAACCGCGATTTATACGAATATTGTATAAATGAGCAAGAAAAATGGTATTTGCCATACATATCGGGGATGATGCATCATGTCGCATCTCCATGCTCGTCCAATGGCCACGCTTCGGCCCATCCCAAGAAAAACAGAGGAAAACCATGTCTAACAATTCCCCATTCCAGGCCGCCGAAATCGTCCGCGCCCGCATTCCCGCTGACTTCAAACCGCGCGTCGCCATGATCCTGGGCTCCGGCCTGGGCGTGCTGGCCGAGCAGATGACCGACGCCGTCACCATCAGCTTCAACGAGCTGCCAGGCTTCCCGATCAGCACCGTGCACGGCCACGCCGGCGAGCTGGTGATCGGCACCCTGGCCGGCGTGCAGGTGGTGTGCATGAAGGGCCGCGGCCACGTGTACGAAGGCTATGGCCTGGGCGTGATGACCAGCGCCGTGCGCACCATGAAGCTGCTCGGTTGCGAAATGCTGTTCGTGACCAATGCGGCCGGTTCGCTGCGCACCGAAGTCGATGCCGGCTCGCTGGTGGCGCTCACCGACCATATCAACTTCCTGCCGGGTACTCCGATGATGGGCCCGAACGACGAGCGTTTCGGTCCGCGCTTCTTCAGCATGGCCAACGCCTACGACGCCGACCTGCGCGCGCTGCTGCAAGCCTCGGCCAAGGAAAAGAACGTGCCGCTGCACGAAGGCGTGTACATCGCCTACGCCGGCCCCAACTTCGAAACGCCAGCCGAAATCCGCGCCTTTAAAACCCTGGGCGCCGACGTCGTCGGCATGTCGGTGGTGCCGGAAGTGGTATCGGCCCGTCATTGCGGCCTGAAAGTGGTGGGCGTCTCGGCGATCACCAATCTGGCCGAAGGCCTGTCGCCGTTCCCGCTGTCGCACGAGCAAACGCTGAAATACGCAGCGGTGGCTGCCACGTCGCTGATCGAAGTGATTTTGGCCTTCCTGGCCAACGTGGGCAAGACCGCGCAGGCGTAAAGCTGAAAGGCGGCGCGCGCCAACCTGGTTGGCTGCAGCGCCGTCGTTAGCTGGAGAGCCGTCATTCCCGCGCACGCGGGAATCCATAGAACGCCTGATGTGCAAGCTCGGCATGGATTCCCGCTTTCGCGGGAATGACGGTTTTGAGGTGGGTGGTGATTGCTGACGACTCGTCGCATCGACCTCCCCATTAGCACCGATTTGCACCTCATTGCACCACATTGCACCATAAGGAGCACACCATGAAACGCGCATTTATCCTCCTGCTTGATTCCTTCGGCCTTGGCGCCACGCCTGATGCGGACAAGTACAACGACGTCGGCGTCAACACCTTCGGCCACATTGCCGACTGGGCCGCCAAGGCCGGCACGCCGATGCAGCTGCCAGTGATGGAAAAACTGGGACTGGCCGCTGCCGCCCACGTGGCCAGCGGCGAATGGGCCCAGGGCTTCAATCAGCGCGAAGGCTTTACCGCCGCCTACGGCGCCGCGCGCGAGCGCTCCACCGGCAAGGACACCCAGTCCGGCCACTGGGAAATCGCCGGCGTGCCGGTGGAATTCGACTGGGGCTATTTCCCGAAAACCGTGCCATCGTTCCCGGCCGAGCTCACGCAAAAGCTGCAGGAACTGACCGGCGTGCCGGGCTTCCTGGGTGACTGCCACGCGTCGGGCACGGAAATCATCAACAAGCATGGCGATGAACACGTAGCCACCGGCAAGCCGATCATCTACACCTCGGCCGACTCGGTGCTGCAGATCGCCGCGCACGAAGAGTCGTTCGGCCTCGAACGCCTGTACGAAGTGTGCGAAATCGCCTTCAAGCTGGTGGAACCGTACAACATCGGCCGCGTGATTGCGCGTCCGTTCACGGGCGCCAACGGCAACTACACGCGCACCACCAACCGCCACGACTACGCCGTGGCGCCACCGGCGCCCACCCTGCTCGACCACGTGAAGAACGATGGCGGCGAAGTGATCGCGCTCGGCAAGATCAGCGACATCTTTGCCACGCAAGGCGTTTCGCGCGTGGTGAAGGGCAAGGACAACATGGCGCTGTTCGACGCGCTGCTGAAAGTCCAGGACGAAGCGGGCGACAAGTCGCTCACGTTCGTGAACTTCGTCGACTTCGACCAGGCGTTCGGCCATCGCCGCGACGTCACCGGCTACTCGAACGCGCTGCACGAAATGGATGCGCGCCTGCCCGAGTTCATCGCGCGCATGCAGGAGGGCGACGTGGCCGTAATCACCGCCGACCATGGTTGCGATCCGACCTGGCCCGGCTCCGACCACACGCGCGAACATATTCCGATGATTTTCTTCGGCCCTGGCGTGAAACCGCAGCAGCTGCCTGTCTCGGAATCGTTCTCCGACATCGGCCAGACCCTCGCGCATCACCTGGGCGTGCCACCACTTTCCAACGGAAATAACCTGTTATGACCATCGACTTGAACCTCGCCGACTTCAAACGCAACGAAGCGGTGCCGCTGGACCTGGGCTGGATCAATCACATCCACGTGAACAAGAGCGCGGCCGACCGCCGCGCCGCCAGCCTGGCCAACCGCCGCACCGTCAAAAAAGAATACCAGGCCGCGTGGCTGGTCAAGGCCATCGGCCTGATCGACCTCACCACGCTGTCCGGCGACGATACCCCGGGCCGCGTGGAGCGCCTGTGCCGCAAGGCGATCCGTCCGCTGCGCACCGACCTGGTCGAAGCGCTGGGCCTGCAGGATTACAACCTGACCACCGGCGCCGTGTGCGTGTATCACGAGATGATCAAGCCGGCCGTGGAAGTGCTGCAAGGCCGTTTGCCGATTGCTGCCGTGTCCACCGGTTTTCCGGCCGGTCTCACCAGCATGGAAACCAAGGTACGCGAGATCGAATTGTCGGTGGCTGCCGGCGCGTCCGAAATCGATATCGTCATCACGCGCCAGCACGTGTTGACTGGTAACTGGCAGGCGCTGTACGACGAGATGCTGGCGTACCGCCAGGCGTGCGGCGACGCGCACGTGAAAGCCATCCTCGCCACCGGCGAGCTGGTAACGTTGGAAAACGTGGCCAAGGCTTCGTGGGTGTGCATGATGGCCGGTGCGGACTTCATCAAGACGTCCACCGGCAAGGAACCTGTGAACGCGACGATTCCAGTTTCGCTGACGATGGTGCGCGCGATCCGCGAGTACCACGAGCAGACCGGTTTCAAGATCGGCTACAAGCCGGCCGGCGGCGTGGGCACGGCCAAGGCCGCGCTGCAGTACCTGACCCTGATGAAAGAGGAACTGGGCAACGAGTGGCTCGAACCGCACCTGTTCCGCATTGGCGCCTCCAGTCTGCTGACCGACATCGAACGCCAGCTCGAGCACTACGTGACCGGCAGTTATTCGGCCGCACACCGCCACGCCCAACCCTAACGCAGAAGCACGGACACGTCATGCCATCAATTAAAGAGATCCTCAACACCATGGAATACGGCCCAGCACCCGAAAGCCAGAAAGAAGCGCAAGCGTGGCTGGAACAGCACGACCGCACCTTTGGCCTGTTCATCGACAACGGCTGGACCGAAGCCGGTGAACTGTTCGCCTCCACCAATCCGGCCGATGCGTCGAAACTGGCCGACCTGACGCAAGCCACCGCCGACGACGTCGATCGCGCCGTGGCCGCCGCGCGCCGCGCGCAGCCGGGCTGGCAGGCACTGGGCGGTCATGGCCGCGCCAAGGTGCTGTACGCGCTGGCACGCCTGCTGCAAAAGCACGCACGCCTGTTCGCCGTGCTGGAAACGCTGGACAACGGCAAGACCATCCGCGAAACGCGCGACGTCGACCTGCCGCTGGCCGCACGCCACTTCTACTACCACGCCGGCTGGGCGCAATTGCAGGCCGAAGAATTTGCCGACTACCGCGCCGTGGGCGTGGTGGGCCAGATCGTGCCGTGGAATTTCCCGCTCTTGATGCTGTCGTGGAAAATCGCGCCAGCGCTGGCTGCCGGTAACACGGTCGTGTTCAAGCCGGCCGAATTCACGTCGCTCACCGCCATGCTGTTTGCCGAGATCTGCGTGCAGGCTGGCGTACCGGCCGGCGTGGTCAACATCGTTACCGGTGACGGCAGCGTGGGTGAAGCCATTGTCAATCACGCGGGCATCGACAAGCTGGCCTTTACCGGTTCCACCGAAGTGGGTCGCCAGATCCGCATTGCCACCGCTGGCAGCGGCAAGAAGCTCTCCCTGGAACTGGGCGGCAAGTCGCCGTTCATCGTCTTCGAAGACGCGGACCTCGATGCGGCCGTGGAAGGCCTGGTCGATTCGATCTGGTTCAACCAGGGGCAGGTATGCTGCGCCGGTTCGCGCTTGCTGGTACAGGAGTCCGTCGAAGCCAAATTCCTGGCCAAGCTGCGCGCGCGCATGGACAAGCTTACGCTCGGCGCACCGCTGGAAAAATCGATCGACGTCGGTGCCCTGGTCGATCCGATCCAGCAGCAGCGCATCGCCGAACTGGTGGAATCGGCCCGCGCCGAAGGCTGCACCGTGTATCAGCCGGCGTGCGAGATTCCTGCTGCCGGCGCCTGGTTCCCGCCAACGCTGATCACCGGCGCATCCACGTCGGCTGCCGTGGCGCAGGCCGAAATCTTCGGACCGGTGCTCGTTGCCATGAGCTTCCGCACGCCACCCGAAGCCGTGCAACTGGCCAACAACACCGTGTACGGCCTGGCTGCATGCGTATGGACCGAGAATATCTCGCTGGCACTGGACGTGGCGCCGCAGATCAAGGCCGGCGTGGTGTGGATTAACACCGCCAACCAGTTCGACGCCGCGTGCGGCTTCGGCGGCTACCGCGAATCGGGCTTTGGCCGTGAAGGCGGCCGCGAAGGCATGTACGAGTATCTGACCGCGCTGTCGGAAGATGCACGTCCTGCCGCGCCGGTACTCGCTGCTGCGGCCAAGACCAAGGCCGCGGTTCCAGCCGCCGGTGGCGCCTTTGCCATCGACCGCACCGCCAAGATGTACATCGGCGGCAAGCAGGCGCGCCCCGACGGCGCCTACAGCCGCGCGGTGCATGGTGCCGACGGCACCTTCATCGCCGAAGTGGGCGAGGGCAGCCGCAAGGATATCCGCAACGCCGTGGAAGCAGCCCAGAAAGCAGGCGGCTGGTCGAAAGCCACCGCGCACAACCGCGCGCAGGTGCTGTACTACATCGCCGAAAACCTGGCTGCGCGCGGCGCGGAATTCGCCGCCCGCATCACCGCCATGACCGGCGCTTCGACTGCCAACGCCGAGAAGGAAGTGCAAGCGTCCATCGAGCGCCTGTTCTACTACGCCGCCTACGCCGACAAGTACGACGGCCTGGCGCACCAGCCGCCGATGCACGGCGTGACCGTCGCCTTGAACGAGCCGGTGGGCGTGATCGGCATCGTGTGCCCGAACGAGGCGCCGTTGCTGGGCCTGATCTCGCTGGTGGCCCCGGCCATCGCGCTGGGCAACCGCGTGGTGGTGGTGCCATCCGAAGCGCATCCGCTGTCGGCCACCGATCTGTACCAGGTACTCGATACGTCGGACTTGCCGGGCGGTGTGGTCAACATCGTCACCGGCAGCGCCGACGAACTGGCGCGCACGCTGGCAACCCACGGCGAGATCGACGCCGTATGGCGTCACGATGGTTCGGCCGAAGGTTGCGCGGAAGTGGAGCGCCTGTCGGCGGCATCGCTCAAGCGCACCTGGGTGGGCGGCGCCAAAGGGCGCGATTGGTACAGCACGGCGCAAGCGGGCGGGCGCGCAGTGCTGGCGCATGCGTCGCAGGTGAAAAACGTGTGGATTCCTTACGGCGTGTAACGAAGTCTCTACGTTAACATTACTGCGATGTTCTACAACGTCATCCTCGCGCATGCGGGGATCCATACTGAGCGTGCAATCACGCGGTCTATGGATCCCCGCGTTCGCGAGGATGACGGCGCAAAGGGCTGGTGATCTTTTCGAAGTCACCGGCCCCTCGCATTTTTCAACACCAAACAATCAAGCGGAGAATCGCATGTTTTTACCTCAAGAGATCATACGCAAGAAGCGTGACGGCGGCATCCTGTCGGCCGAGGAGATCCAGTTCTTCGTCGGTGGCATTACCACCAAGCGCATTACCGAAGGCCAGATCGCCGCATTGGCGATGGCTGTCTATTTCAACGACATGACCATGGACGAACGCGTGGCATTCACCCTCGCCATGCGCGACTCCGGCGAAGTGCTGGACTGGCGCTCGCTCGACCTGCCTGGCCCGGTGGTGGACAAGCACTCCACCGGCGGCGTTGGCGACGTGGTCTCGCTGCTGCTGGGCCCCATGGTTGCCGCATGCGGTGGTTTCGTGCCGATGATCTCAGGCCGTGGCCTGGGCCACACCGGCGGCACGCTCGACAAGTTCGATTCCATCCCTGGCTACAGCACGGTGCCCGACAACGCGCTGTTCCGCAAGGTGGTGAAGGAAGTGGGCGTGGCCATCATCGGCCAGACCGCGTCGCTGGCGCCGTCCGATAAAATTTTCTACGGCGTGCGCGATGTGACGGCCACCGTGGAATCGGTGGCCATGATTACCGGTTCCATCCTGTCGAAAAAACTGTCGGCAGGCCTCGATGCGCTGGTGATGGACGTCAAAGCCGGCACCGGCGCCTTCATGCCTACCTACGAAAAATCGGTGGAACTGGCCGAGAGCATCGTCCAGGTGGGTAACGGCGCGGGCATGACCACGTCCGCCATCCTCACCGACATGAACGAATCGCTGGCGCCGTACGCCGGCAATGCGCTGGAAGTGCGCGGCGCGCTCGACTACCTGACCGGCAAATCGCGTCCTGCGCGCCTGCACGAAGTGACGATGGCGCTGTGCGCCGAGATGCTGGTGCTGGGCAAACTGGCGGCTACCGAACAGGAAGCGCGCGCCAAATTGCAGGCCGCGCTCGACAGCGGTGAAGCCGCCGAGCGCTTTGCGCGCATGGTGACGGCCCTGGGCGGCCCGGCGGACCTGATCGGCAATCCCGACAAGTACCTCGAACGCGCGCCGATCATCGTGCCGGCGCCGGCGCTGGTATCGGGCTACGCAACATCGACCAACTGCCGCGAAATCGGTCTGGCAGTCGTGTCGCTCGGTGGCGGCCGCCGCCGCGCGGCCGATCCCATCGACTTCGCCGTTGGCCTGACGGAATTGGCCGGCCTGGGCGACAAGGTGCAAGCGGGCCAGCCGCTGGCCATGGTGCACGCGCGCACGCAGGAAGCGGCCGAGCAGGCCGTGCGCGAAATCCAGGCCGCGTACCGGATCACCGAAGCGGCAGCCGCCGCCAACCCGGTCGTGTACCGCACGATACGGCCGTAAGCGGAGCGCCACTGCCGTTCCAGCCGCTTGCCTTCAATCCGTCATTCCGCATCGGCGGACCGCCGCGCAGGCGGGAATCCAATTTTTGCGCATGGACGCGGCCTTAAACGTAGCCAACACAACTCAACTGAATTGGATTCCCGCCTGCGCGGGAATGACGGTTCAAAGGACAACTAAAATGAACAAACAAGAACTGATCGCCGAAGCCGCCGCCGCGCGCCTGAAGGCTTACGCCCCGTACTCCAACTTCAAGGTTGGCGCCGCATTGCTCACCCATGACGGCAAGGTCTTCCACGGCTGTAACGTGGAAAACGCCGCGTACGGCCTGTGCAACTGCGCTGAACGCACGGCGTTCTTCAGCGCTTTTGCCCACGGCTACAAAATCGGCGAGTTCGACCAGCTGGTCGTGATCGGCGATACCGACGGCCCCATCGCCCCGTGCGGCGCCTGCCGCCAGGTGATCCTGGAATTGGGCGGCAACGAGCTGCCGGTGCTGCTCACCAATCTGAAGGGCGACATCGCCGAAACCACGGCGGCCGCACAGCTGCCGAACGCGTTCGGCGGCGCCGACCTGAAAAAGAAGTAAGCGCCCCTTGGTCTTCAAGAAGACAATCGACGTGCAGGCCGCCGTCGCCCTGGCGGCGGCGCAAGCCATTGCGGCCAAGACGCAAGGCACGTTCGGCGTGGGCGGCCTGATGCTGGACCAGCATGGCAACGTGCTGAAGTCCTTGCACAACAACGTAGTGAAGCACGGCCTGATTTTCGACCCCACCGCGCACGGCGAGCGCCAGTTGATCGACTGGTACTACGCCGAGCGCGCCAAGGGCCGGACACTGCCGGCGCCCGAAGACATCACCATCGTCACCACGCTCGATCCGTGCTGCATGTGCAGCGGGGCGATACTGGCCGGTGGTTTCAACGTGGTGGCGGCCGCGCCCGACCGCATTGCCGGCATCAATTACGAACTCGATGCCAGCTTTGGCGCGCTGCCCGACGGCTTGCGCGCGCAGGCCGGCCGCAGCTTCGCCTATCCGGCGGTGCTGGGCGCGTCGCTGTACGCGCGCACCGGCGCCGGCGCCACGCCGCGTTCTTTCTTTATCGGTAAAACCATCGCCGAAGCGACGCAAGCCTTGTGCGCGCTGGCGTTCGAGGCGACCTCGCGCGAGGTGGTGGAACTGTTTGCCACCGACCGCGTGCATGACCAGCTGCGCGACCCGGCCACGCTGCCGCCGGACCACCGCATCGTGCGCGCACTCAAGCAGCTGTATCCGGACGCACTGACGTATCGCAGCGCACCGCACGCGCCCGACGCCGGCCTGGCGCCGTTTTTACGCCAGGCCATGGCCCGCGACGAACGGGGCGCGCGCAGCGACAAGGGAGAAGACGGAAACGAAAGCGAAGACGGCGGCGATTCCGTGGCCCTGCTCGACGCGTTCGGCAATCTGCTGTTGTGCATGCCGGGCCGGCGCGCGCAATCGGACATCCGCAGCGCGTTCATGGAAACCACGCGCGCATATGCCCAGCTGCGTTACAAGCTGCTGGACGGCGCCACGCCGGAGCAGCAGGAGCAGGTGCGGACCTATCTCAGCCATCCGAAAGAGGGCACGTTTGTGTTCGCGCGCGGGCCGGACCACGGCGCCGTGAGCTTCATGGACCTGGGTGCCTATGCCTCGACCATGGAAGGGCCGCTGCCGGACCACAATCCGCACCAGTTTCAGTACGTGACGCCGCGCATGCCGGCGCCGGACCTGGCTGCCCTGTGCGCGGCCATGCCGCCGCTGTACCGCGACGTGATCCGCGTGCAGCCGGTGCAGGTGCGTGACCCGCAACTGGTGGCCGCGCTGGCCTGAGGCGCCGCCGCCAGTTAGACCTGCGGATCGTACGTGCCGATGCTCCAGATATGGCCTTCGGGATCGCGGCACGTAAACCCCCGGCCGCCATAGTCTTCGTCTTTAATTTCCAGCAGCACCTCGGCGCCCGATTCCAGCACGCGGCCGTACACCTGGTCGGCATCGTTGACGACCAGGTAGGTACTCTGGGTGACGAACTGGCCTACCTCGGCCGGCTGTTTCATCAGGCGGCCGAACTCGGTGTTGAACACGGAGCTGAGCATGATCATGCCGTTGCCAAAGGCGAGTTGGGCATGGGCGATGGTGGCGTCATCGTTTGGCACCACCAGTTGCGGCGTGAAGCCGAAGGTATCGGACAGCCATTTGATGGCGGCTGGCGCATCGCGGTAACGCAGGCACGGCACCACTGTGCACAGGGTTTGCTTGGGAATGCTGGTCATGGTCGCTCCCGGATCGGATAGTGGAACAGCTTTGATCGCGGCACCGCCGCAGCGTTCCAGGAAAATTTAGTATAGCTTGATCCGGGTCAGCGGGATTCACATTTGCGGGAACCGGTGGCGCTTTTTCATTGCAGCGGTTCCTTGACAGCGTGGCGGCGGTCGCCACTGCACGTGCACAGCACCAGCTTGACGACCAGGAAAATGGCAAACAGCGTCAGCGCCAGCGGCAGGATGCTGATGACGAAGGCCAGCACCAGCGCGCAACCGAGCAGCGCGGACCAGGACAGGCGGCGGATGCAGCGTGCGCCGTAGCGCAGCGCCTGCGAAAACGCGTGGACGATTTCATCGACGACATTGCCGGTGCGGTGGAAAAAATTACTCATGCTGGTCTCCTGTAAGGGTTGGGCGATGGAGTCACTGTAGCCATGGCGAGCGCGGCGCGGGTGCGGATTCCGATCAACTGCGTTTTTGGCGGGATCAGCGGCACCGGCGTGCGATGGATGGGGGCGCGCAGCCACCCGGGCGCCAGCTTTTGGGGAGCTAAAACTTGTCTGTTATAAAATTATCAGTGTTCTAAATGCAATTTTTCTGATATCATCGCAATTATTGTTGTGGATATGAAATTCGCCTGATATTTATCGCAACCCCACCTTCTCTTTAAGGATAGTCACCATGATGGTTCGTACCTGCGTCGCCCTTGCCGCTTCCACTCTGTTCGCAGGCGCCGTGCACGCCGCACCATTGACGGCTGACGAAATGCTCAAGCAGTTCAACGTAGTAGTGAATGGCGACCTGACCTCGACGTCGCACGTGCATGGCCGCACCTACGTTGGCGGCGCGCTGCAGGGCGGCGACTATGTGCAGGAAGTGGCGAAGACGGCAGCATCGGCGTACGCCGGCCTGACCGTGGGCGGCAGCGCCAGCGGCACTATCCACGTAAACGACCTTGGCGCTGTGGTGGGCGGCAGCGTGTCGGGCTTCACGGTCAACAAAGGCCAGGCCTACGTGGGTGGCAGCGCCAGTTCGTCGACCTTCAATAACGACGCCTGGATCGGCGGCGCCGCCAGCGGCGTCAACTTCAACGGCGCGGCCCATGCCGCGAGCACGGCGAACGGCACCAACATCAACAACAAGCTCGAAGCGCCCACCGCGCTGATGAACAGCGCCGTGGCCGCCGCCACCAGCACCGACTTTGCCAACGTCATGCACAATATGACGACCAAGCTGTCGGCGCTGTCGGCCACCAAGGATACCTCGGTCGCCTTCACCAACAACAGCCATGAAGTCACCTTCACCGGCACCGGCGACGCCAACGGCGTGCTGGTGTTCGATCTGACTGAACTCGACAGCAAGATCTTCTCGGCGACCACCACCGATATCTCGTTCAATCTGACCAACGCCACCACGGTGATTTTCAACACCAACGATGCGGCGCTGTCGCTGACTGCCAACATCAACGCGGACTATAGCCTGGGCAGCTCGCTGATCTGGAACTTTGCCGGCGCCGAGAGCGTGACCGTGGGCCGTACCTTCCTGGGCCAGGTGCTGGTGGCCGACGGCACGTTCAGCAACGTTGGCGGCGCCAACGTCGAAGGCGGCGTGTACGCGCAAACCTTCAACCAGTACGGCGAAGTGCACGTACAGCAGTTCAGCGGCAGCCTGGCTACCGCCGTGCCGGAAGCTGAAACTTACGCGATGATGCTCGCTGGGCTGGGTATGCTCGCCTTCATCTCCCGCCGTCGCAAGAGCGCCTGATACACCTCCAGCGCGGCGTTGCAGCGCCTTGTCGTACTATCGTACTGTCTGCGGCGCTGCGCCTTGCTCTGGAGGTGTATCAGGCGCTCTTGGCGGGAGCGCCTGATACACCTCCAGCGCGGCGTTGCAGCGCCTTGCCGTACGTTCGTACTGTCTTCGGCGCTGCGCCTTGCTCTGGAGGCGTCTCAGGCGCTCTTGGCGGGAGCGCCTGAGACGCCTCCAGCGCGGCGTTGCAGCGCCTTGACGTACTATCGTACTGTCTTCGGCGCTGCGCCTTGCTCTGGGGCGTCTCAAGCGCTCTGAGGGCTCTCAGGCGCTCTTAATTATGCCGGTGGCAGGCTGATCGCCGCTAATACCATGTCGACGATGACCTGTTCGCCATCGTCGAAGTCTTTTTTGTTCAGCTGTTTGCGATTCAGGACCAGCGCCATCTGCGGTGCGAAGTCGGCGTAGGACTGGGTCATGGCCCAGATGGCAAACAGCAGGTGGGTGGCGTTCACCGGCGCGATCTTGCCAGCCGCGATCCAGCCCTCGAACACCTCGATATCCTTGCGCAGCAGCGGCACCACGCGGCGCTGGATCTGCGCCCCGTACAGCTGGGCGCCGCTGATCACCTCCATCGCATACACGCGCGACGCCCACGGCTGCTCGCGCGAAAATTTCAATTTCGCCTGGACGTAGGCGCGCAGCACCGCGCGCGGTTCCTGGTCGGCGGCGGCCAGCTTGTCCATCCGTTCCAGCCAGTCGTCCAGCACATCGTCGAGCACCCGTTCGTACAGCGCCTGCTTGGTCGGAAAATAGTACATCAGGTTTTGCTTGGACAGGCCGGCCTGCTCGGCGATGGTGGCGATCGACGTGCCTTCGTAGCCGCTTTCGGCAAACACCCGTACGGCCACGGCCACCAGATCGGCTTCGAGCTTGTCGCGATTGAGGATGCGGCGCTTGATGCGGGGTGCGGCTTCCAGTAATTTGGTCATGGCATCTCTTTCAGGCGGAGCGGATAAGCCGCAGGAAGTCCAGCAGCTGCGGGTGATTGCTGTAGGCGACATTGAAACGGAACCACACCGATTCCGGCTGGCGCAGCATGAAGAAGTCGCACGGCGACAGCAGGATGCCGGCTTTGAGCGCGGCGTCGGCGATGGTCTTGCCGTTCCAGTCCGGCCGTGCTGGCGCATCCCATCCGGCCGACACGAACATGCCGCCACGCGGTCGCGCCAGCGGCTCCATGCCCACGCTGCGCAGGCTGTCGGTGGTGCGCTCGCGGCCTGCGTCCAGCTGCGCCACCAGCTTGTCCACCATGCGTTTATATGGGCGCGCGCTGATGGCGTGGTACACGGCGCGCTCGTTGATTTCGGATGTCGTCAGGCCCGTCAGCATTTTCACCCGCAGCAGCTCGGGCAGCAGCGAACTCGATGCGCAGATGGACCCCACGCGCAGCACCGGCGACAACGTCTTGGAGAAGCTGCCCACGCGGATCACCCGGCGCAGGCCGTCCATCGCCGCCAATGACGCCTCGCCGCGCTGCGCCAGCTCGCGGTAGATATCGTCCTCCACCAGCCAGAAATCGAACTGCTCGGCCAATGCCAGCAGCCGGTGCGCCTGGGCGGCAGAAAGGGACGTGCCCAGCGGGTTTTGCAGCACGGTGTTGACGAACATGAGCTTGGGCTGCGTGAGCGCGGCCTCGCGCGCCAGCAGCTCGACGTCGATGCCGTTTTCGCCGCGCGGTATGCCCACCGCGATGCAGCCGTGGTGGCGGATCAGCGAATGCAGGTTGCTGTAGCCGGGATCTTCCACGAACACGGTGTCGCCGGGGCGGGTGAGAGTGCGCAGGATCAGGTCGAACGCGTGGCTGGCGCCGTGCGTGAGCAGGATCTGTTCCGCATCGACGGCAAACAGTTCGTCGCTGAGGGTGGCCGCCATGTGGTGGCGCAGCGTGGGGAAGCCGAGCGAGTGGCCGTAGCCGCGCAACCGGTTGGACGGGATGCGCATCGCGTGGCGCACGGCGTCGAGCACGGTGTCGTCGCCGTACCACTCGGGCGGCAGCCAGCCCACGCCGGCGGCCAGCGCTTCCGAAACCCCTGAATACAAGTCCGGGGTGAGGGCGTCGATTGCCGTGGGCATGGTGTGCATGGCCATCGGCAGCAGGGTGGCGGGCAAGTCCTGGCGCGCGACAAAATAGCCGGAACCGCGGCGCGACATCAGCAAACCCAGTGTCACGAGCCGGTCATACGATTCGACAACTGTAAAGGTGCTGATGCCATTACACTTGGCAAACTGCCGCACCGACGGCATGCGCGTGCCCACACGCAACTCCCGGCGGCCCACCATGGCCGAGATGGCAGCCACGATCTGCTCAACCAGGCTGCCCTTCTTGCTGCGCTCTATGGGCACGACCGGCCACTCCGTAGCACAGTCTGCTTGATCCATCGCAATGCTTTCGGATTCCATTGTTGCGTTCCTTGCTAGCCAAAGCAAAACTGTACTGTTTTTGCCACCGATACGGTTGGACTGTTTTACCGCCTGTGTATATGTGCCATAGTTATATCGCTGACTATTATTGCATCATCATTTTGCCAACTGGTAAATTATTTTACGGGTTGTAAAAAATCCTTAGGAGATGTGCATGAACCTGTCCCGCCCTGATTCGATGGCGTCCTTCTGGATGCCATTTACCAATAACCGCGACTTCAAGGCCAACCCGCGCCTGCTGGTGTCGGCCGAAGGCATGTACTACAAGGACGTCGATGGCAACGCCATCCTCGACGGCACGGCCGGCCTGTGGTGCGTGCCGTGCGGCCACGCGCAACCGAAGATCGTCGCTGCCGTGCGCGAAATGGTGGGCCAGCTCGATTTCGCCCCCACGTTCCAGATGGGCCACCCGGCCGCGTTCGAGCTGGCCGACAAGCTGATGGACTACACCAACCACCGCTTCGGCCACGTGTTCTACACCAACTCGGGTTCCGAGGCCGTGGACACCGCGCTCAAGATGGCGCTGGCGTATCACCGCGCGCGCGGCGAAGCTGGCCGCACCCGTTTGATCGGCCGCGAACGCGGTTACCACGGCGTGGGCTTCGGCGGCATCTCGGTGGGCGGCATCGCCGGCAACCGCAAGCCTTACGGCGCCATGCTGCCCGGCGTCGACCACCTGCCGCATACCCACAACCTGGAAAAGAACGCCTACACGCGCGGCGTGCCGGAATACGGCGCCGAGCTGGCCGACGAACTGGAACGCATCGTCACGCTGCACGACGCGTCCACCATCGCTGCCGTGATCGTGGAGCCGGTAGCCGGTTCCACCGGCGTGCTGGTGCCGCCCAAGGGTTATCTGAAACGCCTGCGCGAACTGTGCACCAAGCACGGCATCCTCTTGATCTTCGATGAAGTGATCACCGGCTTCGGACGCCTCACCACGCCGTTCGCGGCCGACTACTTCGACGTCGAACCGGACCTGATGACGACTGCCAAAGGCCTGACCAACGGCACCATCCCGATGGGCGCCGTGTTCAGCAAACAGCATATCCACGACGCGTTCATGGATGCGCCACCTGGCATCGAACTGTTCCACGGTTACACGTATTCCGGCCACCCGGTGGCTTGCGCTGCATCGCTGGCCACGCTGGAAGTATTCAAGGAACAGGACATCCTCGGCCACGCGGCAGGCATGGTGGAATACTGGACCGACGCCGTGCATTCGCTCAAGGGCCTGCCGCACGTGATCGACATCCGCACCATCGGCCTGGTGGCCGGCATCGAGCTGGCGCCCATTGCCGGCAAGCCCGGCGCACGCGCGTTCGACGCGTTCAAGCAGGCGTTTGCGGACGGCGTGTTGATCCGCGTGACGGGGGACATCATCGCCTTGTCGCCGCCGCTGGTGCTCGAGAAAAAACACGTCGATGAGTTGTTCGGCAAGCTCACCACCATCCTGAAACACCTGAACTGAAGCGAACCCACGACATGAGCACTCTCGATACCCTCGATACCCTCGATACCATCAGCCATTTCATCAACGGCGCCAAGCAGGACACGGCCTCGGGTCGTTACGCCGATGTCTTCAACCCGGCACTGGGCGAGCCGGTCGCGCGCGTAGCGCTGGCCAGCGTGGAAGACGTGAACACCGCCGTGCGCGCGGCCGAAGCGGCCTTCCCGGCATGGTCTGCCACGCCGCCGCTCACGCGTGCGCGCGTGCTGTTCAAGTACCTGCAACTGTGCCAGCAGCACGTCGATGACTTTGCCGCCGTCGTCACGCTGGAACACGGTAAAACCTTTGCCGATGCCCAGGGTGAAGTGGCGCGCGGCATCGAGATGGTGGAGTTTGCAGTGGGCATACCGCAGATGCTGAAAGGCGAATTCACCGAGCAGATTTCGCGCGGCATCGACGCGTGGTCGCTGCGCCAGCCGCTCGGCGTGGTGGCCGGCATCACGCCATTTAATTTTCCAGTCATGGTGCCGATGTGGATGTTCCCGCTCGCTATCGCCTGCGGCAATACCTTCGTCTTGAAGCCTTCCGAGCGCGATCCGTCGGCATCGCTGCTGCATGCAAAATTGTTGAAGGAAGCGGGCCTGCCCGACGGTGTGTTCAACGTGGTGCAGGGCGATAAACTGGCGGTCGATGCGCTGCTCGATCACCCGTCCATCCAGGCCTTGAGCTTTGTGGGCAGCACGCCGATTGCCGAATACATTTATGCGCGCGGCTGCGCAGCGGGCAAACGCGTGCAGGCCCTGGGCGGCGCCAAGAACCACATGGTCGTCATGCCCGATGCCGACATGGACATGACGGTCGATGCCCTGATGGGCGCAGCTTTCGGCTCCGCCGGCGAGCGTTGCATGGCCATCTCGGTCGTGGCGGCAGTGGGCGACGCGGGCGACAAAATCATCGATGCACTGGCACAGCGCACGGCTGCACTGAAAGTGCGCGACGGCATGGCACATGACGCCGAAATGGGGCCCGTGGTTTCCAGCGCGGCCAAGCAGCGTATAGAGAAGTTGATCGGCGAAGGCGTGGAGCAGGGAGCCACATTGGTCGTCGATGGCCGCAACCACGTGGTGCCGGAACGCGAGAACGGCTTCTTCATCGGCGGCACGTTGTTCGATCACGTCACGCCCGACATGAGCATCTACAAGGAAGAGATTTTCGGTCCCGTGTTGTGCATCGTGCGCCTGCCCGATGTGGGTAGCGCGGTGGAGCTGATCAACCGCAACGAATACGGCAACGGCGTGGCGATTTACACGCGCGATGGCGGCACGGCGCGCGAATTCGTGCGGCAAATCCAGGTGGGCATGGTGGGCGTGAACGTGCCGTTGCCGGTGCCAATGGCCTTCAACAGTTTCGGCGGCTGGAAGCGCAGCTTGTTTGGCGATCATCATGCGTACGGACCGGAAGGCGTGCGCTTTTACACGCGCCATAAAGCAGTGATGGAACGCTGGCCGAATACCTCCACTGCTGGCGCGGAATTTGCATTCCCCCAGATGAAGTAAGGCTCGCTTTAGTTTCGTCGCCATTAATCGTTCACCAAGCATCGTTGGATCTAGCCAGGAAAAAAGAATGATGATCGAATCTCTCAACTACATGCCGCACCCGAAGGAGGCCAATGCCCAACTGGCTTCCCACTTCACCGACCTGGCGCCGGCGCTCAATGCACGGCAGGCCGCGATTGAAAGCGCGCGGTGCCTGTACTGCTACGACGCACCATGCACGCGCATTTGCCCCACCAGCATCGACGTTGCCAGTTTCGTCCGCAACATCCACGAAGAAAACGTCAACGGCGCCGCCACCAGCATCCTGAAACAGAATATCCTGGGCGGCAGTTGTGCGCGCGTGTGTCCCACCGAAATCCTGTGCGAAGACGCCTGCGTGCGCAATCACGACGCGGAAGGGCAGCCTGTAAAAATCGGCCTGCTGCAGCGCTACGCGATCGACAATATGCAGCTCACGGCGCACCCGTTCACGCGCGCTGCGGCTACCGGTAAAACCATCGCGGTGGTGGGCGCCGGTCCGGCCGGTTTGTCGTGCGCGCACCGGCTGGCCATGCTCGGCAACGACGTGGTGGTATTCGAGGCGCAGGAAAAATCGGGTGGCCTCAACGAGTACGGCATCGCCAAGTACAAGCTCACCGATAACTTCGCGCAGAAGGAAGTGCACTTCCTGCTGCAAATCGGCGGCATCGAGATTCGTCACGGCCAGCGCCTGGGCGACAATGTGCAACTGAAGGATTTGCACGCGCAGTACGATGCCGTGTTCCTCGGTTTGGGCCTGGGCGCCAGCAAGCAGCTCGGTCTTACCGGCGAAGATGCGCCCGGCTTGCTGGCTGCCGTTGATTACATCGCCGAGCTGCGTCAGGCCAGCGACTTATCGGCGCTGCCGCTGCCGTCGCGCGCGATTGTCATCGGCGCTGGCAACACGGCCATCGACATGGCGGTGCAAATCCAGCGCCTGGGTGCAGAAGAAGTCACGCTTGTGTATCGCCGTGGCTTCGAAGCGATGAGCGCCACCGAACATGAACAGCACATCGCCAAGGAAAACTTCGTGCGCATGCGTACGTGGGCGCAGCCGCAGCAGGTGCTGCTCGATGATGCGGGCCGCGTGCGCGGCATGCGCTTCGAGCGCACGCTTGACGTGGGCGGCCGCTTGACCGGCACCGGCGAGACGTTCGAGATTGCGGCCGACGCCATCTTCAAGGCCATCGGCCAGGGCATGGACGTGGCCAGCATCAGCGATCCGCTGGCGTCCACCCTGAAACGCGACGGCGACAAGATTTACGTCGATGACGGGTTCCGCACCGTGCTGCCGGGGATCTATGCTGGCGGCGATTGCGTGGCGCCGGGGCAGGATCTGACGGTGCAGGCGGTCCAGCACGGAAAATTGGCGGCCCACGCCATCCACAGCGACATCAACTCCAACCTGAAAGAGGCCGCATAATGGCTGATCTGAGCATCGAATTTTGCGGCATCAAATCGGTCAATCCGTTCTGGCTGGCCTCCGCGCCGCCCACCGATAAAGCCTACAACGTGGTGCGCGCCTTTGAAGCCGGCTGGGGCGGCGTGGTGTGGAAAACGCTGGGGGAAGATCCGGCCGCCGTCAACGTGTCGTCGCGCTACTCGGCCTTGTACGGCAAGAACCGCGAGGTGATCGGCTTCAACAACATCGAGCTGATTACCGACCGTTCGCTCGAGATCAACCTGCGCGAAATCACGCAAGTCAAAAAGGACTGGCCCGATCGCGTGATCATCGTCTCGCTGATGCTGCCGTGCGAAGAAAAGCTGTGGGCCGATATCCTGCCGCTGGTGGAAGCGACCGGCGCCGATGGCATTGAACTCAATTTCGGCTGCCCGCACGGCATGCCGGAGCGTGGCATGGGCGCGGCAGTAGGGCAGGTGCCCGAGTACGTGGAAATGGTCACGCGCTGGTGCAAGACCCACAGCAAGCTGCCGGTGATCGTCAAGCTCACGCCCAACATCACCGACGTGCGCGCACCGGCGCGCGCGGCCAAGGCTGGCGGCGCGGACGCGGTCTCGCTGATCAACACCATCAACTCGATCACGCACCTCGATCTGGACCAGATGGTGGCGTTCCCGGTCGTGGGCGGAGCCAGTACCCACGGCGGTTACTGCGGCACGGCGGTCAAGCCGATTGCGCTGAACATGGTGGCGGAAATCGCCCGCGATCCGGCCACGCAGGGCTTGCCCATTTCCGGCATCGGCGGCATCGGCAACTGGCGCGACGCGGCCGAGTTCATGGCGCTCGGTTCCGGCTGCGTGCAGGTGTGCACGGCGGCCATGCTGCATGGCTTCCGCATCGTCGAAGAAATGAAGGATGGCCTGTCGCGCTGGATGGATCAAAAGGGCTACGCCAAGGTCAGTGATTTCGTCGGCAAGGCGGTACCGAATACCACCGACTGGAAATACCTGAACATGAATTACCAGGTCATCGCTCAGATCAACCAGGACGACTGCATCAAGTGCGGGCGCTGCTACGTGGCGTGCGAAGACACGTCGCACCAGTCGATCAGCCAGATCATCGATGCTGCCGGCGGTCGCACCTACGAGGTGATCAAGGAAGAGTGCGTTGGCTGCAATCTGTGCGAGATCACCTGTCCGGTGCAGGGCTGCATCACGATGGTGCCGCAGCATACCGGCAAGCCCTACATGAACTGGACGCAAGACCCGCGCAACCCGCGCGCGGAGCATGTGGCGGCGGCAAAAACGGTAGAGGAAACGGCAGCAGCGGTATAGGTTCACTGGGTACGAAACTTGCAACGATGTTTTGCAGCTACGGCGATGTCGTCACAAGTACCCCGAACCGCTGATCCGTCATTCCCGCGCAGGCGGGAATGACGGATCCTGGTTTAGTGGTCGTCGTTCGCGCCGCAGCATATCGATCAACCCTTGGAGACCGCACCGTGACTAAAGAACTTCCCGTCAGCCCGCAACTGTGGAACGAAGACCTGGCGCCTACCACCGCTGCGCAGCGCACGTGGCGCTGGTATCACTTTGCCGCGCTGTGGGTGGGCATGGTGATGTGCATTCCGGCGTACACGCTGTCGGCCAGTTTGATTGAAGGCGGCATGTCCGGCTGGCAGGCGGTGCTCACGGTATTTCTCGCCAACGCCATCGTGCTGCTGCCGATGCTGTTGATCGGCCACGCGGGCACCAAGTTCGGCATCCCGTACGCGGTGCTGGCGCGGGCGTCGTTCGGCACGGCCGGCGCCAAGCTGCCGGCGCTGATGCGCGCCATTGTCGCCTGCGGCTGGTACGGCATTCAAACCTGGTTCGGCGGCCAGATGATCTACACGCTGCTAGGTGTGCTGATGGGCGGCGAAATCGGCGGCGACAAGATCGCGGTGTTGGGCATCAATGCGGCGCAGTTGCTGTGCTTCCTGGGCTTCTGGGCCATCCAGCTGTACTACATCGTGCACGGCATGGAGTCGATCCGCAAACTGGAAACCTATACCGCGCCGCTGAAAATCCTGATCTGCTTCGTGCTGCTGGCATGGGTGCACAGCAAGGCCGGCGGCTTCGGCGACCTGCTGTCGGCGCCGTCGCAGTTCGTCGAGGGCGGTAAAAAGGCCGGCCAGTTCTGGTCCGTGTTCTGGCCGTCGCTCACCGCCATGGTGGGCTTCTGGGCCACGCTGGCATTGAACATTCCCGACTTTACGCGCTTTGCCAAAACCCAGCGCGACCAGGTGGTGGGCCAGACCGTTGGCCTGCCGGTGCCGATGGCACTGTTGTCGATGATGGCGGTGATCGTCACCTCGGCCACGGTGGTCTTGTACGGCAAGGCGATCTGGGATCCGGTGGATCTGGCCAGCCGCATGACCGGCGTGGCGGTGCTGGTAGCTTTGATCATCCTGTTGATCGACACGGTGTCGGTCAACCTGGCCGCCAACCTGGTGGGACCGGCCTACGATTTCTCGGCGCTGGCCCCTAAACGCATCACTTACCGCACCGGCGGCTACCTGACGGCGGCCATTGCCATCGTCATGATGCCGTGGAAAATACTGGAATCCACCCAGGGCTATGTGTTCACCTGGCTGATCGGCTACTCGGCGCTGCTGGGCCCCATCGCCGGCATCCTGATCGTCGACTACTACCTGGTGCGCAAGACGGAACTGAACGTGGCGGAGCTGTACCGCGAAGGCGGACAGTACTCATATAACAACGGCTGGAACATGGCGGCGCTGGTGGCGTTCATCGTCGGCGTGCTGCCCAATATTCCCGGCTTCCTCAATGCCGCGTTTCCGGCGTCGTTCCCGGACGTGGGCGATGGTTTTAAAACGATCTATACCTACGCGTGGTTTGTTGGCGTTGCCATCTCTGCCGTGGTGTACGGGATCATGATGAAGGGAAAAACCGTGCCCGCCGTCGGCGCGCCGGTCCACCCCTAAGGAGACTGCAATGACTACCATTATCCGTGGCGGCACCGTCGTCAACGCTGACCGTGCTTTCCGCGCCGATGTGCTGTGTTATGGCGACAAGATCGTGGCCGTGGGCGAGAACCTCGACGCTCCGGCCTCGGCCAAGGTGATCGACGCCACCGGCCAGTACGTGATGCCGGGTGGGATCGACACCCACACCCACATGAACCTGCCGTTCATGGGCACCGTCACGTCCGACGATTTTTTCACCGGCACGGCGGCCGGCCTGGCCGGCGGCACCACCACCATCATGGATTTCGTCATTCCCGCGCCGAAGCAGAACCTGATCGAGGCGTACCACCAGTGGCGCGAGTGGTCGGCCAAGTCGGCCGGCGACTACACGTTCCACGTGGCGATCACGTGGTGGGACGACACCGTGCACCGCGACATGGGCATTCTGGTGCGCGACCATGGCGTGAACAGTTTCAAGCATTTCATGGCGTACAAGAACGCCATCATGGCCGACGACGAGACGCTGGTGAAAAGCTTCCGCCGTTCGCTGGAACTTGGTGCGATTCCCACCGTGCACGCGGAAAACGGTGAACTGGTCTACCAGCTGCAGCAGGATTTATTGAAGCGGGGCCTCACCGGTCCCAGCTCGCATCCGCTGTCGCGCCCACCGGCAGTGGAAGCGGAAGCGGCCAATCGCGCTATTGCGATTGCCAATGTCCTCAATACCCCGGTGTATATCGTCCACGTGTCGTGCGAGGAGTCGCTCGAGGCGATTACCCGCGCGCGCGCCAACGGCCAGCGGGTGTACGGCGAGGCGCTGGCAGGCCACCTGGTGATCGACGATAGCGTTTATCAGAGCGAGGACCTGGAATTTGCGGCCGGCCACGTGATGAGCCCACCGTTTCGCAGCAAGCACCATCAAACGGCGCTGTGGCACGGCCTGCAAAGCGGGAACCTGCACACGACCGCCACCGACCACTGCACGTTCTGCGCCGAGCAAAAGGCGGCCGGCAAGGACGACTTTACCAAGATCCCCAACGGCTGCGGCGGCGTGGAAGACCGCATGTCGATCGTATGGGACGCGGGTGTGAATACGGGCTTGCTCACGCCGTCGGAATTCGTGCGGGTCACATCCACCAACGCCGCGCAGATTTTTAACATCTATCCGCGCAAGGGCGTGATCGCCGTGGGTGCCGATGCCGATATCGTGGTGTGGGACCCGGAGGGCACCCGCACCATTTCAGCCAAAACGCAGTTTGCCAAGGGCGGCTTCAATGTGTTCGAGGGGCGCACCGTCAAGGGCATCCCGTCGACCACGCTGGCGGCGGGCAACGTGGTATTCCATCGCGGAGAATTGATGGCGGTGGAGGGCGCTGGCCGCCACATCGACCGTCCCGCATTTACGGCATTTTCAAGAGGAGCCGGGTTATGAGCGACATGCGTATCATGCGAATAAATGGAGACCGCCTGTGGGCGGCGCTGATGGAACTGGCCCAGATCGGCGCCACCGCCAAGGGCGGCGTCAAACGCCTGGCGCTCACCGACCTCGATAAGCAGGGCCGCGACCTGGTGGTCAAGTGGGGACGCGAAGCGGGCATGTCGATCACCATCGACCAGATCGGCAATGTGTTCATGCGCCGCGACGGCACCAACAACGCGCTGCCACCGGTCATGACCGGCAGCCATATCGACACCCAGCCCACAGGCGGCAAGTTCGATGGCAACTACGGCGTGCTGGCCGGGCTGGAAGTGGTGCGCACGCTGAACGATTTGAAGATCAAGACCGAAGCGCCAATCGAAGTCGCCTTCTGGACCAACGAGGAAGGCTCGCGCTTCGTGCCAGTGATGATGGGTTCCGGCGTGTTCTGCGGCGCCTTCAGCCTGGAGACCGCGTACGCCGCCAAAGATACCGACGGCAAGACCGTGGGCGAGGAACTGGAACGCATCGGCTACAAGGGCGACCAGGTACCGGGCCAGCATCCGATCGGCGCCTACTTCGAGACCCATATCGAGCAAGGCCCGGTGCTGGAAGACGCGGACAAGGTGATCGGCGTGGTGCCGGCCGTGATGGGACTGTCGTGGTACGACTGCGTGGTCACCGGCATGGAAGCGCATGCCGGTCCCACTCCGATGGGACTGCGCAAGGATGCGCTCCAGGTGTCCACAGTGATCATGCAGGAAGTGGTGGCGATTGCCAACCGCTATCCGCCGTATGGCCGTGGCACGGTGGGCATGGTGCAGGTGTTCCCCAACAGCCGCAACGTGATTCCGGGCGAAGTCAAATTCAGCATCGACCTGCGCAACGTGAACGATGAACTGCTCAACACCATGCACGGCGAGCTGCTGGCGTTCATCGACAAAACGCAAACCGACACCGGCTTGCGCATCGCGCTCGAACGCGTGTCGTACTACCCGCCATGCCCGTTCCACCCCGACTGCGTGGACGCGGTGCGCAGCGCCACGGCCAAACTCGGATATTCCACCATGGACGTGGTGTCGGGCGCGGGGCACGACGCGATTTACGCGGCGCGGCTGGCGCCATCGGGCATGATCTTCGTACCGTGCAAGGACGGCATCAGCCACAACGAAATCGAGGACGCCAAGCCCGAACACCTGGAAGCGGGCTGCAACGTGCTGCTGCACGCGATGCTGGAGCGCGCGCGGGTGGTGTAAGCTGGCGCGCATGACTGCGCATTTACTTTCCCATGGCGACTCACTGCTGGCGGCCGGCGACCTGGCCGGCGCCGGCGATGCGTATCTGCAAGCGCTGGCTGCCGATCCTGCATGCGGCCTGGCGCGCGCCAATCTCGGTTACGTCAGGGAGCGCCAGGGCGCGCTGCTCGAAGCGGAGCTCCATTATTTGCAGGCACTGGCGCTGCTGCCCGAGCATCCGCAGCTGCTGCAAAATTACGGTGTGCTGCTGCACAAGCTGAAACGGTTCGACGAGTCGGAAGCTGCGGCACGGCTGGCCGTCCAGCTGGCGCCCGACTCGGCGCCGGGGTGGAGCCAGCTCGGGGTGCTGTTCGCGTGCGTGCAGCGCGAGGAAGAGGCAGAAGCGTGCTACCGCCACGCGCTGGCGCTCGATCCCGGTTTTGCGCGTGCCAGTTTCAATCTTGCGTACGTGCTGCTGCGGCAGGGCCGCTTTGAAGAAGGCTGGCCGCTGCTTGCCGCGCGCTGGCAGTTCGAACCGCTGGCGCAGGCGTTCGACTGCGCGCCGTGGGAAGGTGAGCCACTGGCCGGCAAAGCCATCGTCATCGCCATGGAAGCTGGGCAGGGCGACATGATCCATTTCTGCCGTTATGCGGCGCTGTTGAAACAGCGCGGGGCCGCGCGCGTGGCCGTGGCCTGCCACCCGGCGCTGCGGCGGCTGTTCGTCACGCTGCCGGGTGTCGATGAAGTGTACGCATCGCCGGCGCCCATGGCGGGGTGGGATTTCTGGACGCATCCGATGCGCTTGCCGGCGTTGTTCGGCACCACGCTTGCGACCATTCCGGCGGCTATCCCGTATCTGTCCGCCGAACCGGCGCTGGCGCAGTGGTGGCGCGAGCGGCTTGCTGCCGCAGCGCCGGCCGGCAGCACCTTGCGCGTGGGCCTCGTATGGCAAGGCAACCCCGATTACGAAAACGACGCCGACCGCTCGCTGCCATCCTTGCACACGCTGGCGCCGCTGGCGGCCGTGGAAGGCATGACGTTCGTCAGCCTGCAAAAGGGCGCAGCCGAAGGCGAGGCCGCACAGCCGCCAACCGGCATGCACCTGCTGGAGATCGCGGGCGACCTGCACGACTTCGCCGACACCGCTGCTGTCCTCGCCAACCTCGACCTGGTCATCAGCGTCGATACGGCATTAGCCCACCTGGCCGGCGCCATGGGCAAACCGTGCTGGCTGCTGCTGCCCGACTATCGCTGCGACTGGCGCTGGATGACGGCGCGTGACGACACGCCGTGGTATCCGTCCACGCGGCTGTTTCGCCAGCCTTCAGCCGGGGATTGGGAAGCTGTCATAACGCGCGTGGCCTCGGCTATACTCAAATTTCAGGTTGCCTGGCATCTGGAGAGAGAAGATGAGGAGCCGCATTTTTAACTTGAAATCACCCCATTGAAAAAATAGGCATGACGCACGCAATCCTGAGCAACATCGCAGCGACCATTACCTTCATTGGCATGCTGAGCGCTGCACCGCTGGCGGTCAGCCAGGATGCTCGTGTGGCCTTTTCCAGGCCGAGTGGTCAAAATTGTGATCTGGAGGCGCCTCCGAATGCATCCGGAGAAGAAGGCGGACATGGCGTGCTACTCCAGGTCTGGCCACGGATCAAGGATATGGAAGCACGCTATACCGGCTGCCAAGCCATTTTCGTGACAACGGCGGAGCAGCCAACACGTCTCGGCTGGCTGGTGGAGGTCGTTGACGGAGAACCGAGGCGGCTATGGTCGCCCCAACCGGACATGCTTGAGAAATCCTCGTGTATCTATGAGCATGGAATGTTGATACAGGGAGAGCAGAAAACCTGTCCGGAGCAGTCCGAGCTGCTGATGCCATCGACGCCAGCCGGTTGCTTTTCTCGCCGCGATGCGATCACGCAGTGCGACCATGATGACGATATGTAGGCCTACAGCCGCTCGTCTTGCACGGCGTCTGCAACTGGTCCGGGATAATTGCATTTCATCCCCGTCAGCGCGCTATCTGTCTCAAAATTACTCGCGGCAATCGGAACCAACGTAGCATTCGCCATGGTTTCCCGTTCAACTGATTTTTTTGAAGAGGACGACATGCGAATGAAACTGCACTATCACCGGGTGATGGCGAGCTGCATGCTTGCCGGCCTGATGGCGGCCGGCGTTGCTCATGCTGCTCTTGTCGATACCGAACTGGTAGCACTGGTCCAGCGCTACGCCAACGCCCAAAGTAATTTCGACCAGGCGGCAATCCGCGCTGCAACCGACGAGCAGTTCGTTGAAATTTCGCCGGTCGGTGAAGTAGATAGCCGCGAGAAGGTGCTGTCGTTTTACGCCCCGGACCAGAAACGACCCGGCCCGCAGCTGCAGATCGATGAACCAGCGGTGCGCATTTTTGGCGACACCGCCGTGGTCTCGGCGCGCCTCAACTACAGCATGAATCAGGGTGGGCAAGCGCGCAACTTTGCCATGCGCGCGGGCTATGTGGCGCGGTTGGTCAACCAGCAGTGGGTGCTGGTTTCGGCGCAATACACCGGCATCCGCCCGCCGAAGTCATGACGCGTGTGGCCTCGGCTATACTCCAGTTTTAATTGCCGGGCTCGCCATGTACTGGATGAAGAAAATAGCTGTTGCGTTCCTTCTTTTACTGGGTGCAGCGCACGCTCAGGGAAGACAAACGTTGCAGTTTTCCGTGAGTGTCACGCCGGTGGTGCATTCGCTGTCGGAAGACCTGACCGTCAGGATTACGCTTAAAAACGTGGGGTCGAAGGCGGTCTATGTGTACCACGACCTGGACTATCTGGTGTACTCTTTTGCGCGCACCGAGGCGGGAAAAGCCGTACCACGGAAGTTCATCGAGGAGACCTTGCCGCCACCTCCTGACCGCGATTCATTTACGCGTCTGGTGCCGGGACAAGTGCTTGAACATACGCGGAGTTTGTCGCTGGACGATCTGGGCGTGTCCACTGCAGGGAAGTACCAGATTCAATTCTGGTACAGGTCCCCGTTCAATGGCGCTACTTCTTATGGACTTCCTGTCTGGTCCGGATTCCTGAAAACATGGTGCAGTGTAGAGGTAAGGGAGTAACCGCATAGTTCGTCTTGATGTGCCTGCGTTTCTTTGCTGAAGTACGTCGCAAGGTGAAAACCGGAGTGTTCATGAAAAGAATTTCCCAGATCTTTAGGATGTCGATGTCTTGGACCAGAAACGACCCGGCCCGCAGCTGCAGATCGATGAACCGGCGGTGCGCATCTTTGGCGATACCGCCGTCATATCAGCGCGCCTGAGCTACAGTCTGAACCAGGTAGGCCAAGCCCGTAGCTTCGCCATGCGAGCGGGCTACGTGGCGCGGCTGGTCAACAACCGGTGGCTGATGGTATCGGCGCAGTACACGGGCATCCGGCCGCCGAAACAGTGAGGTGTCCGCCCGGGGTGTAAATGCCACATGGCCTGGGCTATACTTCAATTCAGATTGCCAAGCAGGAGAATGCAGGTGGGGGCTACGAAAATGCGTGAGCGGGATTTTCAGCCCATATGGAGAGTGGTGATGGTCATGATTGCCATTGCCATTGCCATTGCCATTGCCATTGGCTTGACTTCTACGCATACCCCAGGAGTCGACCGCGCACAAAACATCGTATGGATCAAGGACATGCGGGATTTACCGGGACACCAGCTGCGTGGCGAAGCACTGGCAAAGCGGGATCTAAAGGCCGGCCAACTGAATTTTTACATATCGATTTGCACCTTTCCTGCTGCGTTCCCGGAAACCATCCGCGCCTATGAGATCAGGCAGTCCCTGTATCGTTCATCGGGCATCACGGTTAAGGCCAATCTCTGTAACGATGTCATACCAAACGCCGTCCAGCAGGAGGCATTTGTTGCTGGCTACAATGCAGTGATGGGCATGGCGATAGCAACACAGTTGGGAGCAGGGTGGGAAGAATCGCTGGAAAAACAGGTGTCGGTGCAGCAGCGAAAACATCCGAAGGGAAAGCTGCGTGCGCAGGATATCGACTTCGAGACTCCTTACTAGGTAATCTCGACATCTTGCGAGATACCGATTTTGCCGAGTCATTGTAGGTCGTATCGGAAGCGACGCACAAAATCGAGCAGCACCCGCGCCGCGATATCGGCATCATCGGCTGTCATGGTTTCCAGCGGATTGTGGCTGATGCCGCCGTTGCCGCAGCGCGTAAACAGCATGGCCACGTCGGTGATGGCCGCCATCGCCATCGCATCGTGGCCGGCGCCGGACAACAGGTCGAAACGCGGCAGACCGGCGCGTTCCACTGCGGCGCCCAGTTGCTGCATCAGGTTCGGTGCGCATGGCGCGGCGGCGGCGTCGACGATCTGCTGCATGCTGAATTCCACCTGGCGTCGCGCGCAGATCGCAGCGATCCCTGCCAATACATCGTGCACCGCCGCCAGCCGCACCGCATCGTCCGCCGCGCGGATATCGAGCGACAGCTTGCACGCGCCGGGTATCACATTGACCGAGCCGCCCGGCACTTCCAGCTGACCCACCGTGCCCACCAGCGACTGTCCTTGCGCACAGCGCTGCTCGACCAGCAGCACGATTTCCGCCGCTGCCGCCGCCGCATCCTTGCGCATGGTCATTGGCGTGGTGCCGGCGTGGCTGGCCAGTCCCGTCAACTGCACCAGGTAGCGCGAGCTGCCGGCAATGGCCGTGACCACGCCCAGCGCCAGGTCGCGCTGCAGCAGCACCGGGCCTTGTTCGATATGGACTTCCACATAAGCCAGAATATCTTCCGGCTTGCGCGCGATGGCGGGAATCTGCGCCACATCGTGGCCGGCGGACGTCAGCGCATCGCGCATGGACACGCCATCGGCATCGCGCTGGTCGAGCAGCGCCAGGTCGAAGCGGCCGGTAACCGCATTACTGCCGAGGAAAGTGCTCTTGAACCGCACACCTTCTTCTTCCGCAAAGCCCACCACCTCGAAGTGGAACGGCAGCTGTTCGCCGCGCCCATGCAGGTGCTGTACGATGGCAATCGGCAGCAGGATGCCGAGCCGGCCGTCATACTTGCCGCCGTTGCGCACGGTGTCGTAGTGGGAGCCGGTCATCAGGGTTTTCGCGCCCGGCACGGCGGAGCGGTACACGCCCACCACGTTGCCCACCGCGTCGATGTGCGCCTCCATGCCCGCTTGCGCCATCCAGTCGCGCAGCTGTGCTGCCGTGCGCTGGTGCGCGGGCGTTAGATAAGCGCAGGTGAGGTCGAAGTCTGCGCCGTCGACGTTGTCGGCATCGCTCCAGGCGCCGATGGTCTCGGCCCATTGCATGATGGTCGGGCCGAATTCCAATGTCACGCCCAGCAGGTCGTTCAGGCGGATTTCAGCGATGCGTTTTATCTGGCGCAGGCACTCGGCGATTTCGTCGGCGCGCTGGTTTTTCAGCCGGCGGGCAAAGGCGCCGATTACCTGGCGCCGCGTGAGGCCTTTGCCGGTGGGCCCCTTTACCGCCAGGATGAATGGGAAGCCGAATTTGGTGTTGTAGTCGGCGTTAAGCTGGTGCAGCGTGGCGAATTCCTCGGCGCTGCACAGGTGCAGGCCCGATGCCGCCTGTTCGCTGGTGGATTCCATGGTGAGCTGGCCGGCCACGGCGGCCTTGCCGGCCAGTTCCGGGTGTTCGCGGATCAGGCCCAGTTGCTCGTCGAGCGTGGCGCAGGTAACCACGTCCTGCAACGCCAGCTTCAGTGCCGTCTCGCTGGCGAATGGCCGGTGTGCAGCCGCGCGTTCCGGGATCCACGGCGAATGCTCGTAGATGCCGCGCAGGCGGTCGGTGAAGGTGGCGACGTCGCAGCTATTGAGCTCGGAGAGTGTGGTCATGGCGTGGGGTCCGTTATCGAGCACCTATCATAACCCCAGCGGAGTAGCGTGACATATGGCCGGCGCCCTACCGGTTATACGGCTGGCTTACTTTTTACCCCGCAAGGCGCTACGCTGCGGGGTCGGACCCCGCACAGGGTCCGACCCCTCTCACGTGGTGCGGGTTAAATTTACTTCAGTGTCAGGCCTTTGGCGGCGGCAGCCACCTGCTCGCGCAGCCATTTGTGCTCGGGCGCCTGGTGCACGCGTTCGTGCCACAGCTGGTAGAAGCGCATCGCCGGGAATTTTACCGGCAGCGTGTAGGCTTTTAACTGCATCTGCTTTTCGTACTGGCGCACGAACTGGCGGCCGGTGGTCAGTACCAGGTCGGTTTGCGCCAGCATGTTGGGGATCAGGCCGAAGTACGCCGATTCCACCACCACGTTGCGCTGCAAACCCTGGCGATCCAGAAAATCGTCGATCACGCCCAGGTAGCCGGGCAGCAGCTGGGTGGGCGCCACGTGCGGCAAGGTCAGATAATCGTCGAGCGTCATGCCGTCGCTGGGCGTGCGCAGCGCGTACGGACAGTCGGCGCGCATCACGCAGGTGATCGGGTCTTCGAACAGCTTGGACATGTGCAGGTGCTCGGGCGGCTCGTCCCAGTTGGCGATCACGAGATCCATGTCGCCGTCCGACAGCAAGCGCACGTAGTCCACGCGTGGACCGAGGCTGTGGATCTTGACGCGGCTGTTCGGCGAGCCGCGTCGCAAAAGCGCAACAAGGTTCGGTAAAAACTGGCTGTCCAGGTAATCGGGTGCGGCGACATGGAAGGTACGTCCTTCGATCTGCGGCACGAACGGCGATTTTTTCAGGAACAGGTTTTCCGTCTCGTCGAGAATGCGCTTGGCCGGCAGCAGCAGGCTCTCGCCGTGCTGGGTGGGCACCATGCCGCGCGCGCCGCGCACCAGGATAGGGTCGCCGGTCAGCTCGCGCAGCTTGCGCAGCGAAGCGGAAATCGAGGGCTGCGGCTGATTGAGTTTGAGCGCCACGCGCGAGACGTTTTTCTCCACCAGCAGCAGGTACAAAATACGGATCAGGTGGAGGTCCAGGTGTTGCGGCAAGGCGGCCATGAGACGATCTGTTCAGGTTATACGGGATACGATATGTTTAATATACTCGATAGTTCATGTGCATTGCACCATTTCCGTTTATCTTCTGTAAATTAGCCACAGCCCTGACCTGAAAGACTAGCCATGGAATTGTTCGCGTACCTCGTCCCTTATGGCCTTGACTGGCTCAACCTGTTGGTACGCTGGCTACACGTCATTACCGGCATCGCGTGGATCGGCGCGTCGTTCTATTTTGTGTGGCTCGATAATTCGATCCGCCCGCCGGCGCCCGGTTCCGAGCTGGCCAAAAAAGGCGTGTCGGGCGAGCTGTGGGCCGTGCATGGCGGCGGCTTTTATAATCCGCAAAAATACCTGGTGGCGCCGGCCGAACTGCCGAAGGAACTGCACTGGTTCAAGTGGGAAGCGTATTCCACCTGGCTGTCGGGCATCGCGCTGCTGACGATTGCCTACTACTTCAATGCCCAGGCCATGATGATCGACAAGTCGGTGGCCGACATCACCAGCTTGCAGGCGGTGGGCATCGGCATTGGCACGCTGGTCGTCGGCTGGACCGTCTACGATTTGCTGTGCCGCTCGCCGTTGGGCAAGCACGATCTGTGGTTTGGCGTGGTGGTGTTCGTGCTGATCGTCGCGGCGGCGTTTGGCCTCACCCATGTGCTGAGCGGCCGTGCCGCGTACATCCACGTGGGGGCGCTGATCGGCACCATCATGGTGGGCAATGTGCTGATGCTGATCATTCCCGGCCAGCGCAAGATGGTGGAAGCGATGTCCGCCGGCCGCATGCCCGATCCCGTGCACGGCCAGAAGGCCAAGCAGCGCAGCGTGCACAATAACTACTTCACCTTGCCGGTGCTGTTCATCATGATCAGCAACCACTACGCGATGACGTACCGCCACGAGCATGCATGGGCCGTGCTGGCCATGATCATGGCGGCCGGCGTGTTCATTCGCCACTTCTTCAACCTGCGCCACAAGGGCCGCGTCGAGTGGCGCTACCCGGTGATTGGCGTGGCGCTGCTGGCGGCGGTGGCGGTAGCGATTGCGCCGGCGCGTCCTGTGGTGGCTCCTGCTGCCCCTGCCGTTGATGCCCAGGCCTCGGCCAGGGAATTCGCGCAGGTAAAAACCATCATCGACCAGCGTTGCGTGGCGTGCCATGCGGCGCAGCCGAAGCAGCCGGGCTTTGTGGCCGCGCCGGCCGGTATCATGCTCGAGAACGAGGCGGAAATCCGCCAGAATGCCGAGAAAATCTACAAGCAGACGGTCCAGCTGAAAGCCATGCCGCTGGCGAACCTCACCCAGATGACCGACGCCGAACGGGCGCAGGTCGCGGCCTGGTACGAAGCGGGCGCAAAATAAGGAATGACGATGACGCAAAAAGAACAGCTGGCGCAGTGGATCGACGCCCACTTCGACGAACAGGTGGGCGTGCTGCAGCAACTGCTGCGGGTACCGACCGACACGCCGCCCGGTAACAATGCCCCGCACGCAGACCTGGTGGCGGACCTGGTGCAGGCCTATGGCTGGACCGCCGAAAAGCATGCAGTCCCGCAAGACCAGGTGCACGACTACGGCATGGAAAGCATCACCAACTTGATCGTGCGCCGCCCATACGGCGCCGACGGCCCTACGGTCGCGCTGAACGCCCACGGCGACGTGGTGCCGCCCGGCGACAACTGGACCTATCCGCCGTATGGCGGCGTGGTCGATCACGGCTATATCTATGGCCGCGCCGCCGCCGTGTCCAAGTGCGACTTCGCCACGTACATTTTCGCCACCCGCGCCCTGGAAGCGCTGGGCGTGCCGCTGCACGGTGCGCTGGAACTGCACTTCACGTACGACGAGGAATTCGGCGGCCTGCTGGGCCCCGGCTGGCTGCTCGAACAAAAACTGACCAAGCCCGATTACGTGATCGCCGCCGGCTTCAGTTACAACATCGTCACCGCGCATAACGCGTGTTTGCAGCTGGAGGTGACGGTGCACGGCAAGTCGGGCCACGGCGCCATGCCGGAGACCGGCCACGACGCCTTGCAGGCGGCTACCCGCATCCTCAACGCCATCTACGACGAGCTGCCGGAGCTGAAAAAGATCAAGTCGAAGATCGCCGGCATCGATTCGCCCACCATGCTGGTGGGCCGCATCGACGGCGGCACCAACACCAACGTGGTGCCGGGCAAGGTGGTGCTCAAGCTCGACCGGCGCATGATTCCCGAGGAAGACCCGGTGGCGGTGGAAGCGCGCGTGCGCGCCATCATTGCCAACGCGGTGGCGGGCCAGCCCGGCATCACGCTGGAGGTCAAGCGCCTGCTGCTGTCGCACGCGCTGCGCGAACTGCCGGGCACCGCTCAATTGGTGGACAGCCTGCAGCATAACGCCCAAACCTATCTCGGCGAGACCATCCCCGCGCAGGGCACGCCGCTGTACGCGGACGCGCGCCTGTACGGCGAGCACGGGATTCCGGCAGTGCTGTACGGCGCCGGCCCGCGCACGGTGCCCGAGTCGAATGCCAAAAAGGCCGACGAACGCCTCAACCTGGAAGACTTGCGCAAGGCGACCAAGGTGGTGGCGGCCACGCTGCTGGATTTCCTGGGGAAAAAGTAAATTGGCGTAAGTGCTACGGAACCGGCCCCGCCGCACAATTGTGCGCGCGGGTATTGCCGTATGATATGAGTATTACTATCCTACCGGCCGGACCGTGTATCGCTACGATTTAATCAGTTGCCACGACTGCGGCGTGCTGCACCAGCACCGCCCGCTGCAACCGCGCGAAAAGGCGCGGTGTGTGCGTTGCAGCTCGATTCTGTATCGCGGCATCCGGTCCGACCCGCGCGCCATGGCCGCCATTACCCTGGCGGCCATTTTTACCTTTCTGATCGCGCAGTTTTTCCCCATCGTCGAACTGTCGGTGGGCGGCTACAGCATCAGCGCCACGCTGCTCGGTTCCATCCACGTGCTCTGGCGCGAAAAGATGGAAATCGTGGCGTCGATCGTCACGCTGTTTACCATCGTGCTGCCGGCCGTGGAACTGGGCTCGCTGTTTTACGTCACGCTGGCGCTGAGTCGCGGCCACCGGCCGCCTTATTTCGATTCCATGCTGCGCGCGCTCGGCACCGCGCGCCGGTGGGGCATGACGGAGGTGCTGATGATCGGCATCCTGATCACCATCGTCAAGATGACCAGCCTGGCGCAGGTGATTGTCCATCCCGGCCTGTTCGCGTTTGCCGTGCTCACGCTGATGCTGGCGCTGGTGATGTCGTTCGACCCGAAAATCCTGTGGAATATCGGCGAGCACCTGCCGGGCCCCAACGGCATGCGGCCTTCGCAATCGGCGTTCAATTACCAGGCGCTGACCAGTGGCGCGCCGCTGGTGGCGTGCCACAGCTGCGGCCTGGTGGCGCCCGAGCGCGGTCGCCATCAACACTGTGAGCGCTGCCGGGCGGCGCTGCACCGGCGCCGTCCCGACAGCGTGGGCCGCACCTGGGCGTTGCTGCTCGCAGCCACTATTCTTTATGTGCCGGCCATGCTGCTGCCGGTGATGTACACCAATTCGCTGTTCGGCAAGGAGGACGACACCATCATCAGCGGCGTGCTGCTGTTCTGGAACAGCGGCTCGCAGGCACTGGCGATCATCATTTTCGTGGCCAGCATCGTGGTGCCGGTGATGAAGCTGGTGGCGCTGGCGATACTCGCTTTTACCGCGCAGCGCCGGTCGCGCTGGCGCCCGCAGCAGCGTACGACCTTGTACCGTATCGTCGAATTCGTCGGCCGCTGGTCGATGCTCGATATTTTTGTCATTACCCTGACGGTGGCGCTGGTGCGCTTCCAGTCGCTGGCGGTGATTACCGCCGGTCCGGGTGCGCTGGCGTTTTGCGCCGTGGTGGTCCTGACGATGATGGCGTCGATGCAGTTCGATCCGCGCCTGATCTGGGACCCCGTCGATACACATGGAGAGAAACATGCCTGAAAACGAAGACGGCCAACGGCCGGTGCACGAACCGGCCGTCGAGAAAGCCAATCGCTGGCTGCCCTCGCTGGTATGGCTGATCCCCTTGCTGGCGGCGCTGATCGGCGTGGGCCTGGTGATCAAGACCTTTGTCGACCAGGGGCCGTCGATGACGGTGAGCTTCCGCAGCGGCGACGGCCTGGAGCCGGGCAAGACCAAGGTCAAATACAAGGACGTCGATATCGGCATCGTGCGCTCGATTTCCATTTCGCGCGACCTGTCCAAGGTGCTGGTGAATATCGACATGAGCAAGGAAGCCTCGCGCTTCGCCGCCAGCGACACGCGGTTCTGGGTGGTGCGGCCCAAGGTGGGCGCCACCGGCGTTTCCGGCCTGGGTACGCTGCTGTCCGGCGCCTACATCGGTGTGGATGCCGGCAAGTCCGAGGAAACTGCCAGCGAGTTCGCTGGTCTGGAAGAAGCGCCGCAGGTGGCCACCGACGAGAAGGGCAACCTGTACACGCTGCATGCGGAGAGCCTCGGGTCGGTCGATGTCGGTTCGCCCGTGTATTACCGCCGCATTCCCGTGGGCCGCGTGACGGCGTTCGACCTGGAAGAGAAGGGCCGTGGGGTAAAACTAAAAGTGTTTATCCGCGCGCCGTTCGACCAGTATGTGGGCAAGAATGCGCGCTGGTGGCATGCCAGCGGCGTCGATGTGCGGCTCGATTCGTCCGGTTTCAAACTCAATACCCAATCGCTGGCGGCGCTGGTGGTGGGCGGCATTGCGTTCGAAAGCGCGGGCGGCACCAAGCCCGATGCGGTGGCGCCGGCCGGCAGCCAGTTCCTGCTCGCGGCAGACCAGGCCAGCGCGCTGCGCGAACCGGATGGTCCGGCCATTACCACGGTGCTGTACTTCGACCAGTCGCTGCGCGGCCTGTCGCAGGGTGCGCCGGTGGACTTCCGGGGCATCGTGCTGGGCGAGGTGCGGTCGGTCGGTGTGGAATACGATCGCGTCAAGAAAAGCTTCCGCATGCCGGTCACGGTGGACATGTACCCGGCACGCCTGGGCCGCGCCTTCCAGAAGAGCATCGGCGAGAACAATGACCCGAGCGCCGGGCCGGAACTGATGGAACGCATGGCGGCCAACGGCCTGCGCGGCCAGCTGCGCACCGGTAACCTGCTTACCGGCCAGCTGTACGTGGCGCTCGACTTCTTCCCGAATGCGAAGGCCGTCAAGATCGACGTCCACAAGGAGCCGCTCGAAATCCCGACAGTGCCCAACAGCCTCGATGAACTGCAGACGCAGCTCTCGAGCATCGCACGCAAGCTCGATAAGGTACCGTTCGAGGAAATCGGCACCACCCTGCGCGACACGCTGAAAAGCGCCGACAGCCTGCTCAAGCAGCTCGATTCGCAAGTGGTGCCCGAGATGAAGGACACGCTGGGCGCCGCCCGCAAAACCTTCGGCACCGCCGACGAGCTTCTGCAAAAGGATTCGCCGGTGCAGTCCGACCTGCGCGAAGCGCTGCAACAACTGACGCAAACCATGCAGTCGCTGAACCAGCTGTCCGACTACCTGGAACGCCATCCCGAGTCGCTCATTCGCGGCAAGGCGGAGAAAAAAGGAGAGAAAAAATGACGTACCGCTTCCACCTTCCGGCCGTCATCGCCGCAGTAGTCTTGATGGCCGGCTGCGCCGGCACGCCGCCCGAACGGTTTTACAGCCTCAGTAGCGGTATGGGCGCGCCGGCAGCAAAGAGCGGCGCCGCACCAGCCTACTACATCGAGATACCGGCTGTGACGGTGCCGCAGCAGGTGGCGCGCAGCCAGCTGGTGGTAACCACGGGCGACGGCCGCATGGACCTGCTGGAGCAGGACCGCTGGACCTCGCCGCCGGCTTCGGAAATCGGCCAGGCGCTGTCGCAGATCGTTACCAGCAACCTTGGCGTGGTGGACGTGTTCCGCACGCCCACGCCGGAAGGCGCCACCGTGTACCGCATCAGCACCAATGTGCAGCGCTTCGAGTCGGCCCCCGGCAAGTACGCGCTGCTCGACGCCGTATGGAGCGTGCGCCAGGTGGGCAGCCAGAAGGCGCTCACGTGCCGCACCGTGGCCAACGAAACTGTGGGTGATGGTAACGAAGCGCTGGTGGCCGGCCACCGCCGCGCGGTGGCGCGGCTTGGCGCCGACGTTGCCGGTGCGGTGCGGGCGCTGGCCGCCAACGGCAGCGCGGCCTGCCCTGCATAGAGGATCGCGATGGGACAAGTTTACCTGGTGCGCAGCGCGCAGGCGTCATTCGGCAGCGCCAATTACGACCAGTTATCGAACCGCGGCGTCGAGCAGGCACGCCTGCTGGGACAGTGGTTTGCCACACGCGAGCAGCGCTTCCACCGCGTGCTCACCGGTGGCCTGGCGCGCCATGCGCAAAGCGCGGATGCGTGCCGTTCGCAGATGCCGGCCGGGTTGTGGCCGCAGGGAGAACCTGAGATCGACCCCGGCTTCGCCGAATTCGACCACCACGAAGTGATGCTGCGCCATTGCCCCGACTTTGCCGACCCGGAAGCGTTTGCGCACCGGCTGGCCGGCCACGCGGAACCGCAGCGCGCGCTCGAGCACCTGTTCCGCGCAGCGATGCAGCGCTGGATGACGGGCTGGCACGACGACCAGTACGCCGAAGCATGGCCCGATTTCCGCAGCCGCGTGGTGGCGGCGCTGGAACGCCTGGATCAACCGGACAGCAAGCAGGCCACCATCGTGTTCACGTCGAGCGGCGTGATCGCCACGCTGATGCAGCACGTACTGGGACTGCAGGATTACCAGGTGATGGAAATGACCTGGAAAATGGCCAACTGCGCAGTCACGCGGCTGCTGCACCGGCCCGGCGAATTCGGCCTCGATTACCTGAACAACTACGCCCACCTCGAATGGCTGGGCGGCAGTGAAGCGCTGACGTACCGCTAACCCCCACGGCGCTGCCAGCGATACGCTTGCCATACCATTTGGGGTCGGACCCCGTACGGGGTCCGACCCCGGTCTGGCCGTGCGGGGTGAATCATCCTGTATGCGCGTACAGTATAATTCCGGCATGACTTGCACCGGTTTTATTCTTACGCGCCACTGGCGCGATACTGCGCACGGCACGGAGATCGACTTCTGGCTGGCCACTGACGACGGCCCCCGGAAAATCCGTCTTACTGCGCAGACGTCGATCGCCTTTGCCGAGGCAGGGCAGCGCTCGGCCATCGAGGCGCTGATGGATCAATCGGGCGCCATCGAACTGCGCGACCTGCAACTGAAAACCTTCCAGCAGGAGCCGGTGATCGGCGTGTACGCGGCGCGCTACAAGGCGCTTACCGCACTCGAGCGCACGCTGCGCGAACACGGCATCCGGATGTACGAGGCCGACATCCGCCCGCCCGAACGCTACCTGATGGAGCGCTTCATCTTTGCCGGGGTGACGGTGGAGGGCGGGCGCGTGGAAGGTTCCACTACTTTCGACTGCAAGCTGAAACCGGCGCCCGACTACCGGCCCGCGCTCAAGATCGTCTCGCTCGATATCGAAACCAGCGCCCACGGCGATTTGTATTCGATTGCCCTCGAAGGTTGCGGCCAGCGCCAGGTGTACATGCTGGGCGCCGCGCAGGAATCCGAACAGGCGATCGACTTCGACCTCGAATACTGCGCCACGCCGCGCCAGATCATCGAGCGCCTGAACGGCTGGTTTGCGCGCCACGATCCCGACGTGATCATCGGCTGGAACGTGGTGCAGTTCGACCTGCGCGTGCTGCAGAAAAACGCCGACAAGCACCGCATTGCGCTCACGCTGGGCCGCGAAAACAAGACCATCGAATGGCGCGAGCATCCGGGCAAGCAGGGTTATATGTTCGCGCCGGTGGTGGGGCGCATCGTCATCGACGGCATCGACGCGCTCAAGGCGGCATCGTGGATGTTCCAGTCGTACAGCCTGGAAAACGTCTCGCAGGAGATGCTGGGCGAGGGCAAGGATATCGGCAGCGACTACGACAAGATGGCGGAAATCGAGCGCCGCTTCCAGCAGGACAAGCCGGCGCTGGCCCACTACAATCTCAAGGACTGCGAACTGGTCACGCGCATTTTCGCCAAGGCCAACCTGCTGGCGTTCATGATCGAGCGCGCCACCGTCACCGGTTTGCAGGCCGACCACCTCGGTGGCTCGATCGCCGCGTTTGGCCACCACTACCTGCCGCGCATGCACCGCGAAGGCTACGTGGCGCCCAGCGTGGGCGACGTGTCGGGCGGGGCGTCGCCGGGCGGCTTCGTCATGGATTCCAAGCCGGGGCTGTACGATTCGGTCGTGGTGCTCGACTACAAAAGCCTGTACCCGTCCATCATCCGCACCTTCCTGGTCGATCCGGTGGGTTTGATCGAAGGCGAAATCGCTACCGATCCGGCGCTGCAGGTGGAAGGCGTGAACGGCACCGTGTTCTCGCGCACGAAGCACTGCCTGCCCGAGATCACCACGCAGATCTGGAAGCAGCGCGACGCCGCCAAGCGGGCGAAGAACGAGCCGTTGTCGCAGGCGCTCAAATTGTTGATGAATTCCTTTTGCGGCGTGCTGGGCGCCACCGAGTGCCGGTTCTTCAATCCACGGCTGGTGTCGTCGGTGACCTTGCGCGGCCACCAGATGATGAAGCAGACGCGCGCGCTGGTGGAAGCGCAGGGTTACGACGTAATCTACGGCGACACCGATTCGATTTTCATCTGGCTCAAAAAAGAGCACAGGAACGACGACGCGCTGGCCATCGGCCAGCAACTGGCGGACGGCATCAACGCCTGGTGGCGCACCATGCTGAAGGAAAAGCACGGCCTCGAATGCCATCTCGAAATCGAATTCGACACGCACTATCAAAAATTTTTCATGCCCACGATACGCGGCACGGACCTCGGCAGCAAGAAGCGCTATGCCGGTCTGACCATCAATGGCAAGGGTGAAGAGGAAGTGATTTATCGCGGGCTGGAAGTGGCGCGCAGCGACTGGACGCCGCTGGCGCAGCAGTTCCAGCAAGGCCTGTTCCTGCGCGTGTTCAAGAACCAGCCGTACCAGGATTATGTGCGCGAATATGCGGACCGCATGCTGGCCGGCGAGTGCGACGACCTGCTGGTGTACCGCAAGCGCCTGCGCCAGCCGCTCGACGAATACAAGGTGAACGTGCCGCCGCAGGTGCGCGCTGCGCGCCTGGCCGACGACTACAACCTGGCGCAGGGGCGCCCGCTGCGCTATCAGAACGGCGGCTGGATCAGCTACATGATGACCACCAGTGGCCCCGAACCGCTGGAAGCGCTGCGCTCGCAGATCGACTACGAACACTATCTGACCAAGCAGCTGCAGCCGATTGCGGACGCCATCCTGCAGCCGATGCACGACAGCTTCGGCAACCTCACCACCATGCAGTCGAGTCTTTTTTAAGGAGCATACGATGGACCAGTTCAAAAAACTGCACGACGGCAGCCAGTTGCTGCATTTGCCCAACGCCTGGGATGCGGGCAGCGCGCGACTGTTCGAAAGCCTCGGCGCGCCGGCGATTGCCACCACCAGCGCCGGCGTGGCGTGGGCTGCCGGTTATGCGGACGGCGGCCAGATGCCGGTGGACGTGGCGATTGCGGTGGCGGCGAATATCGCCCGCGTGCTGACGGTGCCGCTGTCGGTCGATTTCGAAAACGGTTACGCCGATGATCCCGAGACGGTAGCGCGCAGCGTGCTGCGCCTGATCGACGCCGGTGTGGCCGGCATCAACCTGGAAGATGGTCACGCTGCGCCGCAGGATCTGGCTGCCAAGGTCGTCGCCATCAAACAGTTGGCGGCGCAGTCGGGCAAGGACATCTTCATCAACGTGCGTACCGACGTGTATCTGAAAGGGCTGGCGCCAGAGGGCGAACGCGTGGCCGAGGTACTGAAACGTGCGGCGATGTACGCGGAGGCGGGCGCCGATGGCCTGTTCGTGCCCGGCATCGTCAAACCCGACGAGATCGCGGCGGTGGTGGCCGGCACTGCGCTGCCGGTCAATGTGATGGACTGGCCCGGCGTGCCGTCCGCCGCCCAACTGCACCAGCTGGGCGTGCGGCGCCTGAGTGCCGGTTCTGGCATTCCGCAGGCGTTGTGGGCGGTGGCGGCCGGCATGGGCAAGGATTTTCTCGCCACCGGCAACGGCGGTCCGCTGATGGCGCAGGCCATGCCGTACGGCGACTTGCAGGCGCTGTTCATTCCGGCGGCATAAACCCCGCCACCCACTACAGCGATAAGTCACTGCTACCACGTGGGGTCGGACCCCGTCCGGGGTCCGACCCCGGCCCTGGCAGTGCGGGTTTCTCAGGCCGGCTGGCGACCGGTGCTGCGGGTCACGGTGCGGTTATCGAAGCTGAACGCGCCGGCGCCAAACGCCACCACTTGCAGCAGGCCACCGGCCATGGCGAAGTTTTTCAGCAGGTGGATCACCTGGTTCTGATCACCCAGCGCGGTGTGGAAGGCCAGCGCAGTCACGATCGAGAACGCCGCCAGGATCGCCGCCACGATGCGGGTCTGGATGCCCAGCGCCAGCGCCACGCCGCCGCCCAGTTCCACCGCGATGGCCACTGCCATGGCCAGCGGTGCGAATGGCAGGCCGGACGAGGCAATGTAGCCGAGGGTGGCCGCTGGCGCCATCAGTTTGCCCACGCCGCTGAAGACGAAGATGGTGGCCAGCAGTACGCGGCCGATGGCAGGAATGATCGAAGTGTTTGGGTTATTGGTGTTCATGGCATTTCCTTTCAGTTGGTTGGGTTGCCGCTTGTTGCAGCAGTGCATGGGTTGAATCATAGTCACCGTGCATCCATCGTGGAAGCCTATATAATTGGATGGATAGTATCCAAGGAGTAGATATATGCTTGACGCGATGTCGATCGACCAGTTGCGCACCTTTATTGCTGCTGCCGACGAAGGCAGTTTTTCCGCCGCCGGCCGCAAGCTGCGCCGCGCCCAGTCCGTGGTCAGCACCACACTGGCCAACCTGGAACAGCAAGTGGGATTGGCGCTGTTTGACCGCACCGGCCGCTACCCGCAACTGACCGAAGCCGGCACCGCGCTGCTGGCGCAGGCCCGCATGGCCGTGGGCGGCATGGACGCGTTCAAGGCCCGCGCCCGCACGCTGGCCGAAGGACTGGAACCGGAACTGTCGGTGGCGGTCGATGTGATGTTTCCGATTGAAACCTTGACCACGGCCGTGCAGGCGTTTCAGGCAGCCTATCCGGGCACCCCGCTGCGGCTGTACGTGGAAGCGCTGGGCGCGGTAATCCAGCCGCTGCTCGACGGCCATTGCCGGCTCGCCATCATTGGCTCGCTGCCCGAGGTGCCCGATGGTTGCGCGTCCGAATACCTGCTCGACGTGGCGTCGGTCACGGTGGTGGCGCCCGGCCATCCGCTGGCGCAGGTCGAGGGCGTGATCCTGCGCGCGGAAGCGGCGCGCCACGTGCAGTTGGTGCTCACTGACCGTTCCACCCGCACGGCGGGCCGCAACTTCGGGGTGATTGCGGCGCAAACCTGGCGCCTGGGCGACCTCGGCGCCAAGCATGCGTTCTTGCGCGCCGGGCTCGGCTGGGGTTCGATGCCGCGCCACATGGTCGAGCAGGATCTGCAGGACGGCAAGCTGGTGGAAATCGCGCTGGAAATCCACCCGCTGCTGGGCGCCGGCTTTTCCATGCATGCGTTGCATACGCGCGACCATCCGCCGGGTCCGGCCGGTCGCTGGTTTGTCGAACGCCTCAAGCAGCTACACCGGACGTGACAGGTTTGTGAAACCTCGGTTACATATTGGTTACAATTTTGTGACAAAAAGTCTTTGACAGCTAGACGGAACGACAACACACTGGCCTGTGCCGGCTTAAGAAAACCATAAGTTTTCAGATGGCCGGCGCGTTAGCGGTTTCCTCTCACTGTAAAAGGAAGACTCATGACTTTGAACAAAGCATTGATGGCATTGACGTTGTCGCTGGCGGCCGGCGGCGCCATGGCCGGCGGTTCCACGACAGTCGATTTTTCGCAAGGTAATGAAGGTTGGTATGGCTTGCAGCCGGCGGACGGCAATGGCGGTTCCGGCGTCGATACCAGCATCGGTAACGGCGGCGCCTTGCGTACCGTGATTGAAAATTTCGGTATTGAATTTGGCACCACCACCAATGCCGCTTTTCTCGGCGATTACACGGCCAAGGGACCGGTGACGCTGGGGCTCGATATCAAGGCCAGTGAAATCAAGTATTTCGGCCAGGATGTCTCGCGCAACGTGGTGGTGGAATTGCGCGATTACGGCAACACGCCGGCAGGCATGCCGTATTCCAGCGTGTGGTACAACCTGGGCACCATCGACGCTACCCAGGATTGGCAACACCTGTCGGTGACCATCGGCGATCCGGCCTCCAGCGTGCTGCCAGCGGGCTGGGGCGGCTACGGCTCCAGCGACGATGCGGGCGGCCCCAAGCTGCCTGACGGCCGCAGCTTTGCCGACATCCTGTCGAGCGTGGACGAAGTGGTGTTCGGCACCTACGTGCCCGGCTATATGTACGGCTTCACCAACTTCGACGTGGCCGTGGACAACATCTCGATCAGCGCGGTACCGGAGCCGTCCACCTACGCCATGCTGCTTGGCGGCCTGGGCCTGATTGGCTGGGTGCGCCGCCGCAAGCTCTCGAACGGTGCCGGTCTGAGCGTGGCATAAATACCGGGTGAAGTTCAGGCGAACCAGGCCTTCAAACGCGCCAGTTCGCCTGCCGTGATGTGCATTACCGAGCCGTGCTTGGGACCGGAAAAATTGGTAGCGCGCATGCGCGAGCCTGCATCGTTGAAGCGCCCGAGGTTGGTAAAGTTGACGAAGTCGGCAGTTTCGGAAAAGCCCATGTTGTTGGGCTTGAGACCGAACACGTCGTACATCAGCACATAGTTCTTGCTGCCGATGCGGCGCCACACCATCGGCGCTTCGCACGCGACCGATTCGGGATCGATCTTGCGCGGGTCGAACTGGTAGCCGGTGTTGATGCGGTCCGATACCGCGTGGCGCAAACCGTTCGGGTTGTCGTGCGCCACGTAAAACAGGTGGTACTGGTTGCCCACCTTGGTGATGTCGCCGTCGATGGTGCTCTTGTCCTTGTCGGGGTAGTGGAACAATTGCTTGGGCGCGGACTCCAGCGTGGTGTACGCAGCGTTGGCGTACGAATACACCATGTAGTTCTGGCCGCCCTTGTGGCGGGTGGTGAAGTACACCATCAACTTGTTTTGCTCGGCGTCGAAGATGGTCTGCGGCGCCCATGCTGCGCCCACGTCGGCATACTCGGCCGGGAACAGCTGGTCGATGCGCACCAGCGCGTGGGTCCAGTGCACCAGGTCGTACGACTTCATCAGGATCAGCGCACGGTTGTTGCCCCAGCCATAATCCTCGCCGGGGCGTTCCCACTCAGTGCTGCGCAGGCCGGCGTCGCGGGCAAAGATGTGCAGGTCGGTCATCGACAAATAAAACGCGTTGTCGGGGCCGCGCATCAGGTGTGGGTCGCGCACGCCTTGCTGTTCGCCCAGGCCCTTGCCGGGCAGGACAGGCTGGCCGTCGTTGATGTCGGTGAACGTATAGCCATCGACCGACGTGGCGAAGTGGATCGCGTGCGTTTCGTCCTTGAAGTACACGAACAGGTAGGCTTGCATGTCCTGTTCTGCCGGGGCAATGGTGCCGGCCACCGGCGCGATGGTCGGCACGATGCGCAATTGTTTGCCGCCCGGCGCCGACGTGGCCGGGGTCACCTGGGCCCGCGCGAACGGCATCATCAGTGCGGCCGCGATGGCCATTGTCATTTCCCTGCGTTTCATTGCTGTCTCCAGATAATCTTTTTTTGGACGATACCATGGCGCACCGCTGTGGTAACAGCGTTGGCGGTCCGGCTGGCCGGTTTTTCATCGCAGCCGCGCGTTTGGTTATCGGTCGGGATCGATACCCGGAGGCGCGCGTTACAATGCGCTCTCCAGAGTCCAGCACGGGAGTGTCACAGTGAAAATTTCGAAGTCGTTGCCGCTATGGTCGGTCGCCTCACCGGTCGTGGCGTGGTTGCTGATCGCCGGACAAGCGCTGGGCGCCCCCGCCCTGATCGGTCCCAGCTACACCTTGCTGCTGGTGGCAGGCCTGTTTGCCGGCGTGCTGGCCGCCGTGTTCCATGCCGAGGTGGTCGCGCACAAGGTGGGCGAACCGTACGGCACGCTGGTGCTGGCGATTGCCGTGACGGCCATCGAGGTGGCGCTGATCGTCTCGCTGATGATTGCCGGGGGCGAATCGACGGCCGGCCTGGCGCGCGACACCGTGTTCGCCGCAGTAATGATCATCCTGAACGGCATGCTGGGCCTGTGCCTGCTGGCCGGCGCCAAGCGCCACGGCGAACAGACCTTTACCTTGTCGGGCGTGTCGGCTGCGCTGACCACGCTGGCGGCGATCTCGATCTTGACCATGGTACTGCCCAACTACACCACCACCGTGCCGGGCCCGGCGTACAGCTCGAGCCAGCTGGGCTTCATCGCGCTGGTGTCGATCGTGTTGTACGGTACGTTCGTGCTGGTGCAAACCGTGCGCCACCGCGACTATTTCCTGCCGGAAGTGGCGATCAACGACGAAGACACGCACGCGCCGCCGCCGCCGCTGAAGATGGCGTGGATTGCCGCCGCGCTCCTGCTGGCCTGCCTGGCCAGCGTGGTGCTGCTGGCCAAGCTGCTGTCGCCCACGCTGGAAGCCACCGTGCTCAAGCTCGGCGCACCGAAAGCCGTGGTGGGCATCATCATCGCTGCTGTCGTGCTGCTGCCGGAAGGTATTGCGGCGTTTCACGCGGCGCGCGCCAACCGCCTGCAAACCAGCCTGAACCTGGCGCTCGGTTCCGCGCTGGCCAGCATCGGTTTGACCATACCCGCCGTGGCCATCGTCTCGCTGATGACCGGCTGGACTTTGTCGCTCGGCATCGACGTCAAGTCGACCGTGTTGCTGCTGCTGTCGCTGCTGGTGGCCACGCTGTCGCTGGGCACGGGCCGCACGACCGTCATGCAGGGCACGGTGCACCTGGTGATCTTTGCCGTGTACCTGTTCACGGCCATCGTCCCTTAAAGGCACTTCGAATAACCTGCTGCGCGGCCCGCTATCGCCGCTGCGTTGCTCAGCGTACTTTCTTGCGCTACTCCCGGCGATAGCGCGCCGCACGCGACGATTTTTCGAGGTGCCTCAAGCGTTGCCGTTGTTGGCGGCGCGCAGGTAATCGACCAGCGCCCGCAGCTTGCCCGGCATGTGGGCGCGGTGCGGGTAGTACAGGTGGAAGGCGTCGTCCACCGCGCCCTGCCGCGCGAGGATCTGGATCAGCGCGCCGCTGGCCAATTCCGCGCTGGCAAAATCCTGGTACACAAAAGCGATGCCGTGGCCTTGCACGGCCGCATCGACCACTGATTTCATGTCGTCGAACATCAGCTTGCCCTGCACATCGACCTGCACCATTTGCCGCCGCACCTGGAATTTCCAGTCGAACAGTCTGCCGCCAAACGAGTAACGCTGGCGGATGCACTGGTGCTGCAGCAGTTCTTGCAGTGTTTGCGGCGCCGGCTGTTGCTGCAGATAGGCGGGCGACGCCACTACGATGCGGCGCTGCACTTTTCCCAATTGCACGGCCACCATGTCGTGTTCGAGCTTGCGGCCCAGCCGGATGCCGGCGTCGAAGCCGGCGCCCACGATGTCGCTCAGTTGATTGTCCAGCGCTATTTCCACCTGTATTTGCGGGTAGGCCGCGAAGAAGCCGGGCAGGTGCGGTTCCACCAGGATGCGGTACGCCACGTACGAACAATTCAGGCGCACCGTGCCAGACGGCTGGTCGGTGGCCAGCCGCGCCTGCGCCAGGGCGTTGCGGATCTGCGCCAGCGACGGCGCCACGGCCGCATCGAGCGCGGCGCCCGCTTCGGTCAGGCTGACGCTGCGCGTGGTGCGGTTGAACAGCCTGGCGTCGAGTTGCGCCTCCAGTTGCTTGAGCGTGCGCGAAACGGCCGTGGGCGTCACGCCCAGCTCGGCAGCGGCGCGGGCAAAGTTCAGGTGGCGCGCGGCAGCCGCGAACGTCACCAGGCCGGGCAGGTGCAAGGGCAGGGCGGCCATCGGAATTATCGATTTTTTGTTCATACTGTATCGCCTACTCTGAGGATTCACTTCATTATCGCCGTTCTTTATAGTGGCTGCTCAACCGCTACCAAAGGAGCAGCCATGCAGCACACCCGCACCGATTTATTCTCTCCCGTTCAATTCGGCGCGCTGGCGCTGGCCAACCGCATCGTCATGGCACCGTTGACGCGCAGTCGCATGGGCGCCGATGGCGTGCCCGGTGCGGTGCACGCCGAATACTATGCACAGCGCGCCAGCGCCGGACTGATCATCAGCGAAGCGACCAATATTTCGCCGCAGGCCCGGGGTTACGCCTTGACGCCCGGCATCTGGAACGAGCAACAGGTGGCTGGCTGGAAAATGGTGACCGATGCCGTGCACGCGGCCGGCGGCAAGATCGTCTGCCAGCTGTGGCACGTGGGCCGCTTCTCGCACGTGGATTTGCAGCCCGATGGCGCGGCGCCGGTGGCGCCATCGGCGATCCGCGCCCAGGGCCAGACTTATACCGAGCAAGGCATGCAGGACGTATCGATGCCGCGCGCGCTCGAGACCGGCGAGATGGCCGGCATCATCGCGCAGTACCGCCATGCTGCCGTCTGCGCGCAGCGGGCCGGCTTCGATGGCGTGGAAGTGCATTCGGCCAATAGCTATTTGCTCGACCAGTTCCTGCGCGACTCGACCAACCAGCGCACCGACCAGTACGGCGGCTCGATTGTCAATCGCACCCGGCTCACGCTGGAAGTCACCGCTGCCGTGGTGGACGTATGGGGCGCCGAGCGCGTCGGCATCCGGCTGTCGCCGGTGACACCCGACGCCGGCAACACGCCGCCCGACAGCGACGTGATGGCGACCTATGGCTACCTGATCGACCAGCTCAATGATTTCCAGTTGGCCTACCTGCATTGCGTGGAAGGCGCCACGGCCAGCTCGCGCGCCGTGCCCGAAGGCGTGGACCTGGACGCCTTGCGCGCCCGCTTCCACGGCCCGTACATCGGCAACAATCATTACGACCTCGACCTGGCGATCGCGCGCCGCGCCGAGGGCCGCATCGACGCGGTGGCGTTCGGCCGCCCGTTCATCGCCAACCCGGACCTGGTGGCGCGCCTGCGCAGCGGCGCGCCACTGGCCGAGGCGCCGCGTGCCAGTTACTACGGTGGCGGCGCCGCCGGCTACACCGACTGGCCAGCTGCCGGCGCAGCAGCACCCACGCTGGTGGACGACTACCAGGCCATCGTTGCCGTGCTCGAACAGTACAACCAGGGCGGCAAGCAGGCGGACAGTGCATTGATGAAGCCAGCGTTCAGCGAGCAGGCGACGATCTTCGGTGTCGATGGCGAGCACCAGCTGACCGGCGGTCCGATTGCCGGCTTGTTCCACACCATCGACACGGCCTTCCGGCCATCGCCGCAAGCACAGGCCGCCATCGTGCGGGTAGACATCGTGGGCACTGCCGCCAGTGCCCGCATCGATACCGACAATATCTCGGGGTTCCGGTTCACCGATTTTTTCAACCTGCTCAAGGTCGAGGGCAAATGGACCGTGGTGAGCAAGATTTATCACACCCATGCCTGATGCGGGGCAATGATGCTGTAGGGAAAAGTGCGGGCTAGAAACTGCAAGGGAGGTTAGGCTTATGCCATCTCAAGCATGAACAGGAGCCTGCATTGAACAAATATCAGTTGAGCCCCTGGCTCGCCAATATTCCGCTCGAAGACTGGATCGTTGCCGCCGTAGTAGGCGCCGTGGTGTTCTTCGCCTTGCACGGCCTGCAGATTTTCGTGCGCCGGCGCCTGGCGCACATGGCGGCCGGCGCTGGCGACGGTGCAGGTAACGGGGCCGCAGCCCCGGCCCAGCGGCCGCTGGCCGAGGTGCTGCATGCCACCGTGGCCAGCACCAGCAACCTGGTGATCGTGCTGATCGCCGTGCTGGCGGCCTTGACCACGCTTGATTTCGGCGCCGTGTGGAACCAGCGCATCGACCATTTATGGTTCATCGTGATCGGCGTGCAAGTCACGATTTATCTCACGCGCGCACTGTCGATCGGCATCCGCCGCTACTTCCGCAGCCAGTCCGACGATGCCGATGCACCGCTCACGGTGGCCAACACGCTGGTCAGCGGCGCCATCAAGACGCTGTTGTGGACCTTGCTGCTGCTGTCGGTGCTGTCCAATGCCGGCGTCAATATCACCACGTTCATTGCCAGCCTGGGTATTGGCGGTATCGCGATTGCGCTGGCGGCGCAGAACATCCTCGGTGACCTGTTTGCATCGCTGTCGATCGCGGTGGACAAGCCGTTCGAAGTGGGCGACGCCATCAACGTGCTGGGCGTATCGGGTACGGTCGAACACGTGGGCCTGAAAACCACGCGCATCCGCGCCGACAGCGGCGAGCAGATCGTGGCGTCGAATACCGACCTGCTGAAAAACGTGCTGCGCAACTACAAGCGCATGGCCACCCGCCGCATCGTCATGTCGTTCCGCATCAATCCCGATACGCCGGCATCGCTGGCCGGGCAGGTGCCGGCCGTGATCCGCACACTGGTGGAAGCGCAGCCCGATATCCGCTGCGACCGCGTGCATTTGAAATCCGTTACGCCCGAGGCGATCGAGTACGAGCTGGTGTTCTTCGTACTGACGTCGAACTACCTGGTGTACATGGATACCCAGCAAACCATTTTGCTCACCATGATGGACAAGTTTGCCGCCATGGGCATCAGCACCACGGCGCCGGCGCGCCACCTGTTGCTCGATGGCGCCGTCAATACGGCGATGGCGCCGCCGCCAGCCGCTGTACCGCAGGCATGAAGCAGTAACCGCGTCCGGCCACGGTGGCAATGTGAAGGCAGTGCGCGTCGCCGAGCAATTTGCGCAGCGCTGCCATCTGCACCCGCAGATTGATGTCTTCCACCACCATGCCGGGCCACACGCCGTCCATCAGCAGGCGCGCATCGAGTACCTGGCCCGGATGCGAAGCGAGCAATGTCAACAGGTCGAAGGCGCGGCCGCCGATGCGTACCGGCTGGCCGTGCTGTAACAGCAGGCGCTGCGCGGGCATCAGTTCGAAATCGAGGAAGGCCAGCGTTTCCGGTGTCGTGATGCTGTTGCTCATGACTGCCTCCGCCATTGGTGATAGATCACAGTTTTTAACAAGCTTTGCGCCGTCATCGCGCCTATGCTGGTCGCCAGTCCCTATCAGACCGGAGGTCATCATGGGCATCACCACACTGGGCGCGTTGCACACGGCATTGGCGCTGGTCGCGCTGCTGGCCGCGTTTATTTCACTGGGCCGCACCGGCCTGATCGCGTGGCACAGCCGGCTGGGCCGCCTGTATGTCGTCACCACGGTGCTGACGTGCATTACCGGCTTCGGCATCTTCCGGCGCGGCGGTTTTAATGAGGCGCACATGCTGGGCGTGGTCACGCTGCTCGCCATAGGCCTGGCGTGGCTCGCTGCGCGGGGCGCGCTGGGCGCCAGGTCGCCGTATATCGAAACGGTGGCGTTGTCGCTCACGGTATTTTTCCACTTTATTCCCGGCATCACCGAAACGTCGCTGCGCCTGCCGGTGGGCGCACCGCTGGCCGCCAGCACCGAGGAACCGTGGCTCAAGGTGGCAGCGTCCATCTTGTTCGTGGTGTTCCTGCTAGGTGCCTGGTGGCAGGTGCGGCACCTGCGGCGTCTCCACCAGCGCAGCGGCGGACGGGTGCGGCAATTCATGCCCACCGCCTGACGGCGCCAGGGTGCTCACGAAGCTGTAGCCCCGGCCCGGGACATTGACGATGTAGCGCGCCGCGCCGTGGTCGCCCTCGGCACCGTCGCCCAGCCGCCTGCGCAAGCCGGCGATGCGCACCCGCAGGCTGCTGTCTTCGACCACGCTGTGCGGCCACAGCGTGGCTTCCAGTGTGGCGTGGCTGACGACCTGGCCTGCTTGCGTTACCAGCGCCATGAGCAAATCCATGTCGCGTGCGCCCAGCTTGACGGTTTCGCCGCCCTGCAGCAGCAGGCGCCGTTCGGTGTCGAGCGCAAACGGTCCGAAGGCCAGCAACGGTGCTGTTCCATGGGCGGGCTGCATGACATTCTCCCTGGCTAGCGATAACAATATGATAATAACTGAGGGCGCGCGCCGTATCCAGTGAAAAGCCGACGCGCGCGGCACAGTGCAGCAATTTAAACAACGGTTTACCGGCGTGGTCATGCGCTTGTCACAAGCACTTGTTATCTTGCAAATCTTTAAACGATTGCCGGATAGACACCATGAACCGCAACTCCCTCTGCAAGGCGCTGCTGCTTGCTGGCTTGACCTCCGCCTTCCTCAGCGGCTGCAGCAGTGACTCCTCGCCTGTCAATGAAGCCGCTCCCACCACGCCCGTCGTGACCGCACCGAAAAACGTCATCTTCTTCCTCGGCGACGGCATGGGCATGACCACGATGACCGCCGCCCGCATCTACAGCGTGGGCGAAGAGGGCGAGCTGACCGTCGATACGCTGCCGGAATCGGCGTTCGTCAAAACGTATTCCAACGACGCCCAGGTAACCGACAGCGCACCGTCGATGGCCGCCTACATGACCGGCGTGAAGATGAACAATGAAGTGATTTCGATGTCGGCCAACACGGTGGCGATCGATCCGGTCAACGACGCCAACGGCAACAAGCTCGGTAACGCCTGCGGCACGGCCAACGGCACCTCGGTACCCACGCTGCTGGAAAACGCCAAAGCGCAAGGCCTGGCCACCGGCGTGGTCACCACTACCCGCGTCACCCACGCCACGCCGGCCGCAACGTACGCGCACATTTGCCACCGCGACCTCGAGAACGATATCGCTGCCGCATCGGTACCGGGCGGCACCGGCTTCAACAGCGCACTCGGTACCGGTCTCGACGTCATGCTCGGCGGCGGCAGCCAGTTCTTCGTGCCAGTTGCCGCTGGCGGCAAGCGCAGCGACGGCCGCAACCTGATCGACGAATCGAAGGCCAGGAACGCCACGTTTGTCAGCAACGTCACCGAACTCAATGCAATTGACGCCAGCAAGACCACCCGCCTGCTGGGCCTGTTCACTTCGAGCCATATGAGCTATGACCTCGACCGCGATCCAGCCAAGGAGCCGAGCCTGGCCGACATGGCCACCAAGGCGATGGACGTGCTGGCCAAGAACAGCAAGGGTTATTTCCTGATGGTGGAAGGCGGCCGCATCGACCACGCGCTGCACGAAACCACGGCCAAGAAAGCGCTGCACGACATGGTGGCGTTCGACAACGCCATCAAGGCGGTGCTGGCCAAGGCCAAACTGACCGATCCCACGCTGGCCAACACCCTGATCGTGGTCACCGCCGACCATGACCACACCTTGATCCTGAACGGCTATGCCAAGCGCACCGGCAAAACCACGGCCGCCAACGCGGGCGTGCTGGGCGTGGTGAAAAACTACGTCACTGGCGCCGTCGACAAGGACATGGACGGTGCACCGTATCCGATCATCGGTTTCGGCAACGGCGAGAGCCGCATCCAGGGCAGCCGCGCCAGCGCCGCCAGCCTCGACGAAAGCGTGACCGGCGCCAACACCTACCACCAGGAAGCGGTGGTGCGCACGGTGGCCGGTGGCGAAACCCACGGCGGTACCGATGTGTTCCTGGCCGCGACCGGCAAGGGCGCCGAGACCTTTACCGGCACCATCGACAACACCAAGGTCTACAGCCTGATCAAGACCGCCGCCGGCTTGTAATGCTACCAGACTGAACATAGAACGGATACCCGACATGAAACCTGCACTGATCGTTACCAGCCTGGCCCTGGCTTTCTCCACCGCCGTGGCACTGCCTGCCTACGCCGCCGGCGAAGCGAAAAACATCATCTTCTTCCTCGGCGACGGCATGGGCCCGACCACGATCACTGCCGCCCGTATCTACAAATACGGCGAAGACGGCAGCCTGACCATGGACACGCTCGAGCGCACCGCCCGCATCAAGACTTTCTCGGCCGATGCGCAAACCACCGACAGCGCACCATCGATGGCCGCGTACATGACCGGCGTAAAGATGAACAACGAGGTGATCTCGATGTCGGCTGAAACCGTGGCCACCAACCCGGGCCGCGACGCCAACGGCAACCTCGGCGTGAACAACTGCGCCGCCACCAACGGCACGGCGGCCGCCACCATCCTCGAACTGGCCAAGGCCAAGGGCAAGGCCGTGGGCACCATCACGACCACCGAGCTGACTCACGCCACGCCGGCCACGGCCTGGTCGCACATCTGCAACCGCAACGCCCAATACCATATCGCGGCCCAGCTGGTGCCTGGCGGTACCGGTTTTAATACCGCACTGGGCGATGGTGTCGACGTGCTGATGGGCGGTGGCCGCAATCACTTCACGCCTTACGGCACCGGCAATACCACCGGTCGCGCCGATGGCCGCAACCTCTTGACCGAGCTGGCCGCCAAGGGCTACACGGTCGCTGCCAACAAGACCGAAATGAATGCTGCCACCGGCAAGAAATTCATCGGCCTGTACAGTACCCGCAGCCACCTCGAATATGAACTCGACCGCACCGCCACGCCGCCGCTGGGCGAGGGCGCGCTGCAACCGAGCCTGGCCGAAATGACGGTCAAGGCCATGGACCTGCTGGCGCAAAACACCAACGGTTATTTCCTGATGGTGGAGGGCGGCCGCATCGACCACGCACTGCACGGCACCAATGCCAAGCGCGCGCTGACCGATACCATCGCGTTCGACGACGCCATCAAGGCGGCGCTGGCCAAGGCGAAATTGACCGACCCGACGCTTGCCAACACGCTGATCGTCGTCACTGCCGACCACGACCATACGCTGGCCTTCAACGGCTACGGCAAGCGCGGCAATCCCATCCTCGACATCAACCGTGGTTACCGCGACAACCAGCCGTCGAAAGATGCCGATGGCAAGACCTACACCACGCTGGTGTTCGGCAATGGTCCGACCCGACCCAACCTGCGCGATAACCTCGACAGCGCCACGGTGCTGGCCGATAACTATCTGCAGGAAACCGGCGTGCGCCTGTCGAGCGAAACCCACGGCGGCGGCGACGTCAAACTGTTCGCCACCGGTGCTGGCGCCAAGCCGTTCAAGGGCACGCTCGATAACACCAAGGTGTTTGGGCTGCTGAAGACGGCGTTTGGTTTTTAAGGTTGGCCGATGCCCACGTAACGCCATTGGGTTCGCTGTCATCAAAGCCGTCATTCCCGCGAAAGCGGGAATCCATAGACCGCGTGATCGGTTACTCAGCATGGATTCCCGCGTGCGCGGGAATGACGGAGCTGCGGTTTCCGGCTACTGCTACAGCGTGTTTGCCATCGCTAAAATGAACTTCCCCATGAAAATCTCCCGCATCTCCCTCCTGTTCGCCACCCTGTGCGTGGCCGGCACCGCCCACGCTGTCGTCAACACGCCCGCCATGGCGCCCGACCTCGACCTGGCCATCGTCTACTACAGCAAGACGGTCACACCAGATGGCGTCACGCGCGAGTCGCGGTACCAGGAAACCATGTTGCGCCGTCCCGGCCACGTGTGGAATGCCCGCGTGTTGCCGGCCCGGACTGCGCAGCCTGAGCACAGCCACGAGAGCGGCCACCGGCATGGCCTCAATCACGGCGCCATGCCGCGCCATGTGAGCTTGGAGGGCGGCGCGCCGCGGCTGGCGTTTGTCGATGCCAAAGAGCGCGCGGTGATCGCGATTCCCGCCACCGAGTTCAACAACGTCGACTTCGACGGTTCGTGGGAGCGGGCGTTTTACCTGCTCGAACCGCGCCTGTTGAAAACCATGACCGTCACCAACCGCGCCAGTCCCACACCCGGGGCCCGCTGGCGCGAGCGGGAAGACAATGGCGTGTACCAGCGCGTGCTGTGGGACGAGCAGCGGCAAATTCCGCTGGCCATGGAAAGCGGCGACAAGGCTGGCACGTTTTACCGGCGGGTGGATGTGACCGCCCGCGCCGGCGTGGCCGCCGCGCCGTGGAGCAAGTTACAGGGTTACGCTCAACGCGAGTACGCCGATTTCCTCGATTAAAAGCGGCGGATAACATCTTCATAGCTTTGTTGCAACGCCTAGCCGCACTGGCGTACTGCCTGCGTCGCTGCGCCCCGCTCTGAGGTTTTTCTCAGGCGCTTGAATTAGCTTGCGAGTCTACTTACTAGTTGATATAGTTCGGACATGAGCAACGACACCGCCCAACGCATTCTCGACACCGCCCAGACCCTGATCGTCGAGCGCGGCTATAACGGCTTCAGCTACGCGGATATTGCCGAGGTGGTCAAGGTCAGCAAAGCCAGCATTCACTTTCACTTTTCCACCAAGGCGGTACTGGTGGAGCAACTGGTGCGCCGGTATCGCGCCGATGTGCTGGGCAACCTGGGGCAACTGGCTGCCCAGGTGGCGCCGGCGCAGCAACGGCTTGCGCACTATGCGGGGTATTGGGAAAACTGCATCCGCACCAATACGTCGCCATATTGCATGGGCGCCATGCTGGCGTCCGAGTTGCCGACCTTGCCGGCAGAGATACAGCTAGAAGTCCGGGCTTTTTTCCAGGACATGCACGGTTGGCTGGCCAGTACCATCACCGATGGCGTGGCGCAGCAGGCACTGGTGGTGTCGCGCGACGTGGCGCTGGAAACCAGGTCGTTCCTGGGGGTGGTGCATGGCGCCATGCTCGATGCCCGCGTGTTTGGCGATGCCGCCACCTTCGCGGCCGTGGTCGGTGATGCTATCGGACGACTGCAACAGAAGTAGCACCATGGCGCCGGCCGAACCGGCGTTTTTTTTGCCTCATTAATCTACCAACTAGTAGGTTGATAATTTAATCGTATTCTTACTTTCAGGAGTTCATCATGGCCCATCCGATTTCCGCGCTCGGCGCTGTTCATACCGTTCTCAGCTTGATTCCCGTGGTTGCCGGCCTGGTGGCGTTTGCGCGTCACGGTCGCATCGATCCCGCCTCGACGATCGGCAAGGTTTATCTCGGCGGCATGGTGGTGTCGATCGTGACGTCGTTTGGTTTGTCGAGTACCGGTCACTTCAATGCCGGCCACGCGCTCGGTCTGCTGGCGTTGCTTGCTATGGCGGCGGGCGCGCTGGCGCCGCGCATCCGCGTGCTGGGCCGCGCCGCCGTCTACCTGCAAACCTTGGCGCTGTCGTTCAGTTTCATGTTGTTGCTGGTGCCGGGCACCAACGAAACGCTGTCGCGTTTGCCAGTGGACCATCCGCTTGCATCCGGTATCGACTCGCCGGTGGTGCAAACCGCATTGAGCGTATTGTTCGGCCTGTTCCTGGCGGGCACCGCCTACCAGATGTTCAAGCTGGCCACGCGACGCCCCCAGCCGCTGGCGGCGTAAGGAATGTAAAGATACTGTAATATTAAATTTAGTAGCATATTCATGCTACTAAATGACTAAATACGTAATTTATTTGGAACGTTTTTACGCCGCCTGAAAGTTAAACTTGTTGTTCATTTGCAAGCGTCAAGCCTGACGCGCTCAACGGGGACAGCAAGCGTATGACCGAAGTAAAGAAACGCAAGGTGCATAGCGCCGCTTTCAAGGCCCGCGTGGCCCTGGAAGCGGTGCGCGGCGACAAGACCGTGAGCGAGATTGCACATCTGCATTCCATCCACCCGGTCATGGTCAGCCAGTGGAAAAAGGAAATTCTTACCCAGGCCCACATCGTCTTCGAAGCCAAGCGCGGTCCCAAGGCGGAATAAGCGCAGCCCGCCGCATGCACCCCACTGTTGTTTTTTCGTCGTTTCCTCAAATTAATTTCATACGTATAAACCACGACGCTTGCCATTGCTGCCCATTGTCAGTGCGGTATTGTCATCCAATTTAAGCTATGGGCTGGTGCTTGCCATTCCAGCCACGGCAAGCGCAAGCGGGCGCATACACGGCGCTGCGCCGGCCTTTAGCCCCCTCGGAACCGCTAGCTTAAATTCACCGAACATGGCGCATCTGTGCCCATCTGTGGTGCATTTTTCGCGAATGGATATTCAAAATTCTTCGTTATATATTGAAAGTGAGCCACTTATATTGGTGCCCATCGTATGACGAAAGGACAATATGAAGCATCGCTTGATCCCCTTGCTGGTACTGGCGCTGGGCCTGAGCCTGGTGGGCTGCACGGCGGTGGCGCCAACCGCCGCTGTGGCGCCCCCTGCTGCGGCGGCGCCGTACGCCGACTACCTGACCATCGAACCGGGCACGCTGCCACTGGTGTTTTCGGTGCCGCACGGCGGCAACGTCAAGCTGCTTGACGCCCCCGAGCGCGCCAAGGGCACCAAGGTACAGGACGACCGTGTCAATGAACTGGCGGCCGCGATCCAGCGCCAGTTGCTGGCTAAATCGGGCCGGCAGGCGTACCTGGTGGGTGCCAGGATCAGCCGCAAATACATCGACTTCAATCGCAAGGCCGAAGACGCTTACGAGGCGCCGGCCGCCGCACCGATCTACGACGCCTACTATGGCGCGCTGCGCCGTGCAATCGACACGGTGCGGACGCAACCGGGCGCGCTGCTGGTCGACATCCACGGCCAGAGCCTGGACAAGGGCGCGATTTTCCGCGGCACCGGCAGCGGCCTGACTGCGCGCAATGCGCCGTTTTACGCCCGGCCCGATGGCCTGATTACCGGCCTCAATGCTGGCGGCCTCAACGTGCTGCCGCCGGCGGCCGACGACCAGGAAACCCATTTCAGCGGCGGCACCATCGTGCGCGTATTCGGTTACCAGACGCCGCAGGGCATCGACAGTATTCAGCTCGAATTCGGCGCCAACTGGCGCGCCGGTGACGAACGACTCGAACAAACCGCGGCCGTGGTAGCCGACGCGTTGCTGGCGCACTTGCGCGCCGCAGGCTACCGGTAAGGCCGGCGCCGGCTACCCGCCGGCGTTGCCTGCCATCGCAACACCTTCAATCTCTGCACCAGTGATTTTTTGGCCCACCGGGCCGAAGGGACTGGTGCGTCCAAAAATTTATTAAAACACGGGGAGTGACCTTGAACACGATGAAGAAAAGCGCCATTGCGCTGGCGTTGACGCTGGCGTATGCCAACCATGCTTACGCGCAGCAAGCGACGCAGCCAACCATCGAGCCGGACGAGTCGGTGCAGCGCGTGGAAATTACCGGTTCCAGCATCAAGCGCACGGCGGCTGAAGCAGCCGGTTCGGTGCAGGTGCTCACGCGCGAAGACATCGAGCGCACCGGCGAGACCACGGCGCTGGGCATCCTGACCACCACCGCAGCAGTGAGCACCAGCCTGAGCGCAGCCACCCAGGGCGCAGCCACGTTTGCCAACGGCTCGTCGGGCGTGGGCATGCGCGGGTTGGGCAAGGTGGCAACGCTGGTGCTGGTCAACGGCCGCCGCATTGCGCAGTATGCGCTGTCCGATGCTGCGCAGCAGAACTTCACCAACATCGATGCGATTCCTTCGGCCGCCATCGAGCGCATCGAGATCTTGAAAGATGGTGCCTCGGCCATCTATGGATCGGACGCGATTGCCGGCGTGATCAACATCATCTTGCGCAAGAATTTCCAGGGCTTCAAGATCAGCAGCAATTACCGCGAGGCCGATGGCTTCCGCGACCTGCGCACGCGCAACGTGGCGGGCATCGTCGGCTTCGGCGACCTCGACAGGGATGGCTACAACACCTACATCAACTACGAGTTTTACAAGAACGATGGTTACACCAGCGGCGAGATCGCCAAGTTCACGCCGGAATGGCAGCGCCTGACGCCGGGCCGTTCGACCTGGGATGCCAAGAGCCAGTATTCGCCAACTGGTAATTATTTCCGCAGCAGCACCAACATCGTGGCCGCACCGGGCTGCCCGGCCGACGCCATCGACCCGGTGGACAAGCAGTGCAAATACGATGCGCTGGCCACCGACGGCGCTGCCACCGGCTCGAAACGCTGGGCGCTGGCCAGCAATACCCACTTCCGCATCGGCAAGGCCATCGACGCCAACTTCGAGCTGACGGCCGCCGGCGCCACCACCGACTATTTGCTGAGCGCGTTCACCACCAATACCACCACGTCGGCGTCGTACTGGTACGACATGTACGGCGGCAACCTGATCGGCCCGTTCTACTATCCGAAACTGCCGGTAGGCCACCCGAATAATCCATATTCCACGCCGGTGGAATACCGCGCGCGCCTGATGGATACCGGCGACGGCTTCAACTTCAACCGCACCACGTCGCAACAGTACCGCGCCATGCTGAGCCTGACCGGTGACATCGGCACGTGGGAATGGAAATCGGCGCTTGGCCACATGAGGTCCACCGCCGACAAGGATTTCCGTGGCACCAGCGCCCAGGGTTACACCGACGCCATCGTCAGCGGCGCGTATAAATTCGGCCAGACCAATGACCGCGCGCTGCTCGAGTCGATGTTCCCGGTCCGTAATACCTACGGCAAGGCCGGCATCAGCTTCTGGGACGCCACCGTGGCGGGCGACGTGTTCCAGCTGCCGGCTGGCCCGGTGCGCCTGGCAGTCGGCACCGACATCCGCCGCGAATCGTATGAAATGAAAAGCTCGGACAACGTGCTCAGCGGCGAGCTGGTCAGCGCGTTCGGCCTGCAGGTCAAGGACACCGTCGATCATTACGCGCTGTTTGCCGAAGCCACCATTCCCGTCTTCAAGCGGCTGGAACTGTCGGTGGCCGGCCGTGGCGACAAGACCAGCAACAGCGAGGCGCATTTCTCTCCCAAGCTGGGCCTGCGCCTGAACGCCACCGACAGCCTGCTGCTGCGCGCCACCGCGTCGGGCGGCTTCCGCGCGCCCAACATCGTGGAATCGGGCAACGGCATGGGCCGCAGTTCGTACTCGACCGGCGTGCAGGACTACCGTCGCTGCCCGATCGGCAATGCCCTGAACGCGCTGGTGCAAAATTCCGCCACCGCCACCACCGGCGACAAGGCGCTGGCCAATACCTACCGCAATGCCGATTGCTCGGCCGTACTGCCGGCCTACGTGTCATCGAATCCGGACCTGAAACCCGAAACCTCGCGGACCATTACCGGTGGCGTGGTGTGGGAACCAATCAAGAACTGGACGCTGGCGGTCGACTACTACCATATCGAGCGGAAGGACCAGATCGGCACCCGCACGCTGGCCGATATTCTGAAGGGTGAAGCTTCGCTGCCGGAAGGCCAGCTGGTGCGCGTGGATAACACCGCCAACGACAACGAGTTCCTGGCGCTGGTGGCAAAATATGCGCCGGGCAACACCATCAATTACGGCAATATCGGCAAGGTGGCGCTGGTGTACAACCCGTACGTCAACAGCGGCAAAACCCGCACCTCGGGCTTCGACTTCGATGCCTCGGGCCGCTTCAATACGCCGCTGGGCCAGGTGCGCCTGAAACTGGAAGGCGAATACACCTGGAAATACCAGACCTGGAGCGTGACCGACAATGCCTATACCTCCAACCAGGCCGGCAACTACGACGGCGGCTCGCGCCTGAACACCAAGCTGCGCGCCAATATCAAGTCGGGCCAGTGGGACAACGGCGTGGCCATCAATTACAGCAGCGGTTACAGCTCCAACAGCGTGGCGTCGCCCACTTACTGTGCCACCCAGAGCGTGGCGGCCGAGTACTTCGATGTGTGCAGCCATATCGGCAGCAATACCACGGTCGATTACAACCTGGCGTACTCCGGCATCCCGCACGTGAAGCTGGCGCTGTTCGTCAACAACCTGTTCGAGCAGGATGCGCCGATCTCGTGGCGCGGCGGCTTCTCGCCGCAATTCCGCCGCATTGGCGTCACTGCCGCCTACACTTTTTAATGAGCTGACATGAAAAAACTCTCCGTACTATTACTCGCACTGACATTGACCGGGGGCGCTTGCGCCCAGCAATACCAGGGCCAGCCGCCGATCCGCGCCGCTGTCGATACCAGCAGCCGGCCCACCGACCGCCAGGCCAAGGGCGTGTTCCCGTTCAATGAAGACGGCGTGTATTTCTCCAACGACTTCGACGGCGCCCGCATCAATGGCATCGAACGCACCGGCGCCAACGCCTACACGATCACCATCACGCCGGAAAACGCACCGATCAACATGAGCCCGTGGTATGCCTTCCAGGTGTGGTCGAAGACCCCCACCGAGGTCAGCGTCAAGCTCGTCTATCCGGATGCGGCGCGCCACCGCTACACGCCGCAGCTCAGCACCGACGGCTTGCAATGGACGCCGCTCGCAGCGGACCGCCTGGTGGCCGACGATGCATCGCAGCCGTCCGACGGCGCCAGCAGCGCCACCGCGCGGCCGAAAAGCGTGACCTTGCGCTTACAGGCCGGCACGGCGCCGCTGTGGGTGGCGGGCCAGGAATTGCACACGTCCAGGCGCGTGTTCGGCTGGCTCGACGACATCGCGCGCCAGCATCATTTGAAGGTAAGCGAGATCGGCAAGAGCACCGGTGGCCGGCCGCTGAAGTTGCTCACACTGGGCAACCCGGCAGCCAAGAAAGCCATCGTGGTGATTTCACGCCAGCATCCGCCAGAGGTGACCGGTTACTTTGCCATGCAGTCGTTCGTCGATACCTTGGCGGCCAATACCGCGCTGGCCAAAAAATTCCGCAAGGACTGGACCGTGTACGTGGTGCCGCTGATGAACCCGGACGGCGTCGATGGCGGCTTCTGGCGCCATAACGTCGGCGGCATCGACCTCAATCGCGACTGGGCCGATTTCAACCAGCCCGAGACGCGCGCCGTGCGTGACTTCCTGCAACAGCGCGCCCAGGCCGGTACCAAGTTCTATTTCGGTATCGATTTCCATTCGACGTGGGACGATATTTATTACACGCTCGATCCCAAGTTCGTGGGCAACATGCCGGGCCTGGTGCCGGAATGGCTGGATCGCATCCAGCACGAAATTCCTAATTACAAGCCGGTGGTGCAGGCATCGGAGCGGCTGGAACCCACGACCGTGTCGCGCAACTATTTCCTCAAGCAGCACGGGATGGAAGCGATCGTGTTCGAGATCGGCGACAACACGCCGCGCGACAAGATCCGCCAAAAAGGGCAGGTCGGTGCGACCGAGCTGATGAAGCTGATCCTGGCGAAAACGGCGCGCTAACCATGACCAATTCCCTGATCCTGTCCCGCGCCTTGGCGCTGCCACTGGCCTTGGCTAGTACGCTGGTGCTGACGATGCCTGCGCCGGTGCTGGCGCAAGCGGCGCCGTCATCGTCAGCGCCGAAAAGCATTGCCGCGCTGACCGCCCATCTGCAAGCGCAACCGGGCTTTTTACCGGTCTGGCGCGATGCCGACAAAGGCCGCGTGCTGCTGGCCGTGAGCGAGCTCGATACCCAGTTCCTGCTGGCCAGCTCGCTGCCCTACGGCCTTGGGTCGAACGACGTGGGACTCGATCGGGGGCAACCCGGCGAAGTCAAACTGGTGCGCTTCCAAAAACGCGGCGCGCGACTATTCCTGGTCGAAGACAACACGGCCTACACGGCCAGCTCCACCAATGGTGATGAGCGCGCCAGCGCGGTGCAAGCGTTTGCCGCTGCCGTCATCTGGTCCGGCGATATTCTCGCCGCCGACGGTGGCAAATACCTGGTTGATTTTTCCAGCTTCCTGCTGGCCGACCAGCACGGCATTGCGCGGCGCCTGGCCAGCGCCAAACAGGGCAACTTCAGCGTCAACGCCGCACGCAGCGCCGTGCTCGCTGAACAAGCCAAGAGCTTCCCCGACAATACCGAACTGGAAGCGGAGCTGACATTTGCCGGCGCGGGCGAGGGCGCTGCCGTGCGCCGGGTGGCGGCCGATGCCGGCGCGGTGACCTTGCGCCAGCACATCAGCCTGGTGCGGCTGCCGGCCGCCGGTTTTACCCCGCGTGCGTTTCACCCCGGTTCCGGCGGCACCGCCAATGGCGTGATCGATTTCGGCGTGCCGCTGGCGGACAGCATCGACGTGCGCCGCCAGCGCCGCCACCGGCTCGAACACGTCGATCCGGCGGCAGCCAGCGGCCCGGTGAAAAAACCGATCGTGTATTACCTCGACCGCGGCGCGCCGGAACCGGTGCGCTCGGCCCTGCTTGACGGCGCGCGCTGGTGGGCGTCGGCGTTCGAGAAAGCGGGATTCCAGGATGCCTATCGCGTGGAACTGCTGCCCGAGGGCGTGGACCCGATGGACATCCGCTACAACGTCATCAACTGGGTACACCGCGATACGCGCGGCTGGTCGTACGGCAGCTCGCTGCTCGATCCGCGCACCGGCGAAATCATCCGGGGCGTGGTCACGCTCGACTCGCAGCGCGTGCGCCAAGACATCCTGATCGCCGAAAGCCTGCTGGCGCCGTACGGAATCAAAGCGGGCGACCCGGCGCGCCACGCCATGGTGCAACAGGCAGCGCTGGCGCGCCTGCGTCAGTTGGCCGCGCACGAAGTCGGGCACACGCTGGGCTTTACCCATAACTTCGCTGCCAGCCGCTATGCCGGCGGCAATGGCTCGGTGATGGATTATCCGCACCCGCTACTGACCATCGCCAACGGCGACATCGCCTTGAACCAGGCGTACGGCACCGGGCTGGGACCGTGGGATGACTTCGTGGTGGCGCACGCGTACACCACGTTTGCCACGCCGCAGGCCGAAGCCGAGGGACTGGCGCGGCTGCGCGCCCAGGCACAGGCGCAGGGCCTTGACTATGTCAGCGATGCCGACTCGCGTCCTGCTGGCGCCAGCCACCCGGGCGGCCTGATGTGGGACGTGGGCACGGACGCGCTGGCCGGCTGGGATGTGGTCATGGCGGCGCGCCGGCGCGCGCTGCAGCAGTTTTCCGTGGGCGTGCTGGCGGACGACCGCCAGTTGGGCGAACTGGAAGCACGGCTGGTGCCGGTGTACCTGCTGCACCGCTACCAGACCGAGGCCGTGGCGCGGCTGGTGGCCGGCGGCGCGTTCGACTACGCCACCGCTGGCGACGTGCGCAGCGGCGCGCGCCAGGCTGGTGTGCGCACCGTGCCGGCCAAGGTACAGCGCCATGCGCTGCGCCAGCTGGCCGCCAGCCTGCGCGCCGAGCAACTGGCCTTGCCGGCCTCGGTGCTCGACCTGCTCACGCCACCTGGCCAGGGCTACCAGCGCAGCCCCGAATACTTTGCCACCAACATGGAGCGCGGCTTCGATCCGTATGCGGCGGTGCAAGCGGCTGCCGCCCAGACCTGCCTGTACCTGTTCGATGCGGCGCGTGTGAATCGCCTGGCGTGGCAGCATGCACGCGATCCGCAGCAGCCTGGCGTGGCCGAGCTGCTGGCGCTGGTGCTGGCTGGCGGCTGGCAGGGCGATGCCAAGGCCGTGCGCGCGGCGCCCGGTGCGGCGGCCGTGCAACAGGCGGCCAACTGGATCGTGCTCGACAGCGCACTGCGCCTGCTCGACGGCGGCAAGCTGCATCCGCAGGTGGATGCCGACGTGCGCCAAGGCGTGCGCGAACTGGGCACCTGGCTGGCCCGCCATCCGGGCAGCGGCAGCGATGCCGCCAACCGCCGTGCCGCTGCCGACCTGATCGCGCGCTACCTGGCCGATCCGCAAAGCGTCAAGCTGCGGCCGGCGCCGGCAATTCCGCCGGGCGCACCGATCTGAGGACGTCAGTTACCGCGATAGGTGGAGTAACCGAACGGACTGAGCAGCAGCGGGATATGGTAGTGGGGCGACTTGCCATCGGTCGTGAATTCGACCGGAATGCGCGGGAAAAACGTCGCCTTGCCTTCGTGCCGGAAATGCTCGCCGGTCTCGAACACGATGCGGTAGTCGCCGGCCGCCATCTGCTCTCCTGGCGGGTACAGCGCGCCGATGCGGCCCTGGGCATCGGTCACGCCGGCAGCCAGCGCGCGCCATTGCTCACCGCTGCGCTGCTCCAGCGTGACGCGGATGCCGGCCGTGGGCTGGCCGCTTTGCAGATCGAGCACGTGGACGCTGAGCGGATTGGTTGCGGGTGCGGCGCTGGCCAGTGCGCATGAAGTGGCCAGCGCCAGCGCCAGGGTGAAGTGTTTAAGTGCGTGCAAGGTGATGCTCCTTTGAAGCTGATTAAGGGTTAATGCCGGGTTGGTCCAGCTCCGCCACGGCGGCAATCGCCGCCTGGGCATAGGCATGATCGTTGGCCGCACCGCCGCCACCGGCCACGCCGATAGCGCCCACCATCTGCTGCGCAACGGTCAACGGCACGCCGCCGCCCAGCAACAGCAGTTCCGGCAAGGTGTTCAGATTGCGGGCGTCCGGGTTGGCGGCGGCCTGCCGCGCCAGCTCCAGCGTGGCGGTGCGGGTGGACAGCGCGGTAAATGCCTTGCGCCGGCTCGCTTCGATATTGTGCGGGCCGACGCTTTCGGCGCGCTGCACCGCCAGCAGATGACCGCCGCGGTCCAGCACCGATACCACGATGGCGCGGCCGTCGCGCTGGCAGGCAGCCACCGCACCGGCGGCCAGGCGGTTGGCCGCATCGAGCGTCAGTTCAGGCTGCACGCGCAGCGGTGGAGGGGACGTGGCCGCCGTGGCGCCCAGCGCAGCGGCAAACATCAGGATGGTGGTTGACATGGGTTTCCAGGTAAGTGTTATCGGTTGCCATTCTGGCAGCGCGTTTCCAATGGCAGCCTGACCGCACGATGACAATGTTGTCATGTAGCGGTTCCGGCCCCGGGTATAGAATGGCCGTTTGACTGGCCCAACCTTGCCCATGACCATCCTGATCATCGAAGACGAACCGAAAACCGGCGATTACCTGCAGCGCGGCCTCGGTGAATCCGGCTTCACGGCGCGGCTGGCGCGCAACGGCCGCGAAGGCTTGCTGCTGGCCCGCGAGGACGGCGTGGAACTCGTGGTGCTGGACGTGATGTTGCCGGGCATGGATGGCTGGCAAGTGCTGGCCGCGCTGCGCGCCGACCCGGCCACCGCGCAAATTCCCGTGCTGTTCCTCACCGCGCGCGACGAAGTGCAGGACCGCGTACGCGGGCTGGAACTGGGCGCCGACGACTACCTGGTAAAGCCGTTTGCGTTCGTGGAACTGGTGGCGCGCATTCGCACCTTGCTGCGCCGTGGCCCGGCGCGTGAAGAAGAGCAGCTGCGCATCGGCGACCTGGAAATTGACGTGCTGCGCCGCCGCGTGCGGCGTGGCGCGGTCACCATCGTGCTCACCTCACAGGAATTCGCGCTGCTGCACCTGCTGGCGCGGCGCCAGGGCCAGGTGCTGTCGCGGTCGCTGATCGCGTCGCAGGTATGGGACATGAATTTCGACAGCGACACCAACGTCATCGACGTGGCCGTGCGCCGCCTGCGGCGCAAGGTCGATGATCCGTTCCCGCAAAAGCTGATCCACACGCGGCGCGGCATGGGCTACGTGTGCGACGTGGACGACACCGTGCCGCCCGCGCCATGAATGGCTCCCTGCACTGGCTGCGCCACTCGCTCGCTGCGCGCGTGACGGCGATGTTCATGCTGATCGTGGCGCTGGCGGCCGCCGGCCTGGGCGCGTACCTGTACCGCGAACTGGTGGACGAGATCGAGCGGCGCGACGATCTCCAGCTGCTGGGCAAACTGCGCCAGGTGCAGATCGTGCTGGGCCGCCCCGGTGCTGCCGAACTGGTACGCAACCATCCCGATTTTTTCCGCGACACCATGAGCGGCCAGGAAAATTCGCTGGTGCGCATCGTCGCGCCGGGCGTGGCGGGGCAGGGCGAGACTGTGCTGGCCGACATCAACCCGAGGGGCGAGCGCTATCCGGTGCCCATCGCTGACCGGGCCAGCGGCGCCAGCCCCGCCCGCGCCGCGATTGCCGACTGGACCGGCAGCCACGGCGAGCCTGGCCGCGTGGTGGCGGCCGCCGCCCGCCTGGGCGACGCCACCGTTACCGTGATCGTCGCGCGCCTGTACGGCGAGCGCGCGGCCATGTTTGCCAGCTACCGCCACCGCATTGTCGGCGCGGCCGCCATCAGCGCGCTGGCCGCCGCGCTGTGCGCCGCGGTGCTGCTGCATCGCGGCCTGCGGCCGTTGCGGATGGTGGCTGCACACGCGGCGCTGGTGCGTCCCGGCACGCTGGCGCGGCGGCTGGCGGCCGGCGACGCGCCGTCCGAACTGCTGCCGCTGGTGGCGGCGCTGAACGCCATGCTGGACCGGCTGCAGGAAGGCTATGCGCGGCTGTCCGGCTTTTCCGCCGACCTGGCGCACGAATTCCGCACGCCGATTACCAACCTGCTGGGGCAAAGCCAGGTGCTGCTGGCGCAACCGCGCAACGTGGCCGAGTACGAGCAACTGCTCGCATCCAACATCGAGGAACTGGAACGGCTGGCGCGCATGATCGAGAGCATGCTGTTTTTGGCGCGCGCGGGACAGGAAGACGTGCTGCCGGCGCGGCAATCGCTGACGGCCATGGATGAACTGCGCAAGGTGGCCGACTTTTTCGAGGGCATGGCCGAAGAGCAGGGCGTTCATATTTCCTGCACGGGTGATGCCGTGGTGCGGGCCGACCCGGCATTGCTGCGCCGCGCGCTGGCCAACCTGGTGTCGAACGCGGTGCGCCATGCCGCGCCGGGCAGCACCATCGTGCTCGATGCGCGCCAGCAGGCTGGCGTGACCGAACTGAGCGTGACCAACACCGGCGCGCCGATCGCCCCGGAACACTTGCCGCACCTGTTCGACCGCTTTTACCGCGCCGATCCGGCGCGCGGCAATGCCGATGGTTCGACCGGGCTGGGGCTGGCCATCGTCAGCGCCATCATGACCGTGCACGGCGGCACCGCCAGCGTGGCGGCGCACGGCGACCGCGCCTGTTTCACGCTGGCGTTTCCGTAGTCGCGGCGCCTGCCTGGCGCCAGCGCTCCCGTGACGGTAGCCAGCGGCCAGCCCGGCCTCGACAAACCGCTTGCACCGGCACCAAAACAGGAATATGATGACCGTCATGCGAAACAATTCATTAAAGCGTCCGGCTGGCAGCCGCAAGGAAGCAACCCACGACCGTATCGTCGAGGTAGCCTCGCGCGCCATCCGCCGCAGCGGCTACGATGGCACCGGCGTGGCCGACATCATGAAGGAAGCGGGCCTGACCCACGGCGGCTTTTACGCCCACTTTGCCTCGCGCGACGCCTTGCTGGCCGAAGCCGGCGACCGCGCCGGGGCCGAGTCGGTGGCGCTGGCGGCCAGGGTAGCGGCCGCCGCGCCGCCGGGCCAGGCGATCCGGGCCATCATGGAAGCTTACCTGTCGCCGCAACACATTGCCGCCATCGAGCATGGCTGCCCGGTGTCGGCGCTGGGGTCGGAAATGCCGCGCCAGGCGCCCGAGGTACGCCATGCCGCCACCGTGCACATCAAGGAGATGGTCGATGTGCTGGCGCGCCAGATGCCGGACTGGGGCCAGCCGCAGGCGCACGAACAGGCCATGGCGCTGCTGTGTTCCCTGATCGGCACCACCATGCTGGCCCGGGCGGTGGACGACCCCAAGCTGTCGGCAGCGCTGTGCGCCGCCACCCTCAAGCAGTGCCTGCCTGCTGCCGACTGACCGTCGGCGGTTTTTTTTAACTCAAAATATGATGATCGTCATATTATTCCGTGGTTCTTGGTTGTTTAACCGTTATAAAAGGAAACTCTCATGTCCAGCACTGCCCGTACTATCGCTGTCATCACCGGCGCCTCGTCCGGCATCGGCGCCGTCTATGCCGACCGGTTTGCCGCCCGCGGCTACGACCTGATCCTGGTTGCGCGCCGCGCCGACCGCCTGCAGGCGCTGGCTGCCCGCCTGGCCGCCCAGCACGGCGTGCAGGCAACGGCGCTGGTGGCCGACCTCGCCACCAGCGCCGGCCAGGACAGCGTGGCCCACGTGCTGGCCAATAACCCGGCCGTGAGCGTGCTGGTCAATAATGCCGGCATGGCCCGGCTGGCGCCGCTTGCCGCCAACAGCGCCGACGACGTTGCCGCCCAGCTGGCGCTCAACATCACCGCGCTCACCCGCCTGACCCATGCAGTGCTGCCAGCGTTCCGGCAGCGCAATGCCGGCACCATCATCAACGTGGCCTCGGTGCTGGGCCTGCACTCGCTGCCGATTACCGCCGTCTACAGCGGCACCAAGTCGTACGTCGTGGGCTTTACGCGCGGCATCGAGCAGGAGCTGGCCGATACCGGGGTCAGGGTGCAAGCCGTGCTGCCGGCCGCCACCGCGACCGACCTGTGGGACCCGTCGGGCGTGCCGCTCGCCGCGCTGGCGCCGGAGACCGTGATGGCAGCCGATGCCATGGTCGATGCAGCGCTGGCCGGCCTGGACCAGGGTGAAACGCTGACCCTGCCATCGGTGGCCGATGCCGCCCTGATCGCGCAGTACGAAACGGCCCGCGTGACATTGTTCACCAGTGCCCAGACCGGCACCGTCGCGCCGCGCCTGCTGCCAGCCCGGGGAGTATGAACATGCTGCTCGAACCCTATGCCCTGCGTGGCCTGGCGCTGGCCAACCGCGTGGTGATGGCGCCGCTCACGCGCAGCCGCGCCATCGGCAACGTCCCCAACAGCCTGATGGCCACGTACTATGCGCAGCGCGCCAGTGCCGGCCTGATCATCACCGAGGGCACGTCGCCGGCGCCCAACGGGCTTGGCTACCCGCGGATTCCGGGCCTGTTCAACGCTGCGCAGGTGGCCGGCTGGCGCCTGGTCACGGATGCCGTGCACGCCAGGGGCGGCAAGATCGTAGTGCAGCTGATGCACACGGGCCGCGTGTCCCACGCGGACAACCTGCCTGCCGGCGCCGTGGTGATGGGGCCGTCGCCGGAAGTGTGCCCGGGCGAGATGCAGGTGGACGGCAAGGGCCCGCTGCCGCACACGGCGCCGCGCGCCATGACGCACGCCGACATTGCCGCCACCGTGCAGGAATATGCCGACGCCGCGCGCCTGGCCATCGAAGCGGGCTTTGACGGCGTGGAGCTGCATGCGGCCAACGGCTACCTGCTCGAACAGTTCCTCAACCCGCTGGTCAACCGGCGCACCGACGGCTACGGCGCCGATGCTGCCGGCCGCAACCGGCTGGTGCTGGAAGTGGCGCGCGCGGCCGTGGCGGCCGTGGGCGCGGACCGGGTGGGCATCCGCCTGTCGCCGTACGGCGTGGTCAATGCCGCCGGCGCCTACGACGGCGTGGATGACCAGTACGTGGCGCTGGTATCGCAGCTGTCCGCGCTGGGACTGCTGTACGTACACGTGCTCGACCATAGCGCAATGGGCACGCCGCCGGTGCCGGCCGCCATCAAGGCCGCCTTACGCGCCGCCTTCGACGGCCCGTTCATTGCCGCTGGCGGCTTCGACCGTGCCAGCGCCGAACAGGTGACCGGCGCCGGCCAGGCCGACCTGGTGGCGTTCGGCCGCCCGTTCATTGCCAACCCCGATCTGGTGGAGCGGCTGCGCCGTGCAGCGCCATGGAATGCTCCCGCACCCGCCACGTTCTATACCCCGGGCGCGCAGGGGTATACCGACTACCCGTTCCTCGCAGACTGAAGGCGCATCATGCAGGCACTGATACTGAAAGCATACGGCAAGACCGGCGCCCTGGCGCTGGCCGAGGTGGCCCGTCCGGCGCCGGGCCCCGGCGAAATCCTGGTGCGGGTCCACGCGGCCGGCCTCAACCCGATCGACAATGCGATACCGAAGGGCGAGTTCAAGCCCTTGCTCAAGTTCGAGCTGCCTGCCGTGATGGGCAGCGACCTGGCCGGCGTGGTGGAGCAGGTGGGCGCCGGCGTCACCCGGTTTCGGGTGGGCGACGCCGTGTTTGCCAACCTGTTCGATACCGGCCGGGGTGCGCTGGCCGAGTTCGCGGTTGTGCCCGAACACGCGGCGGGGCCCAAGCCTGCCAACCTCGACTTCGTGCAGGCCGCCTCGATCCCGATGGTGGGCCTGACCGCGTGGCAGGCGTTCCACGAGCACCTGCAGCTGCAGCCTGGGCAGAAGGTGTTCATTCCCGCCGGCTCGGGCGGCATCGGCACCTTTGCCATCCAGCTGGCGAAGCAGATGGGCGCGCACGTGGCCACGACCACCAGCACCGCCAACGTGGCGCTGGTGCGCAGCCTGGGCGCCGACGAGGTGATCGACTACCGGCAGCAGCAATTTACCGACGTTCTCGGCGGTTACGACGCCGTGCTGGGCACCGTGCGCGGCGACAGCCTGGAGCAGGCGCTGCGCATCGTCCGCGCCGGCAGCCGCGTGGTGTCGCTGGTCGGCCCGCCCACGGCGCAGTTTGCCCGCGAGCGCGGCATGAACGTGGTGTTCCGTGCCGTGATGGCGCTGCTCAGCCGCAAGATCAGGGGACTGGCGCGGCGGCGCGGCGCCAGCTACGCTTTCCTGTTCATGCGGCCCGACGGCGCCCAGCTGGCGCAGATCGGCGCGCTGATCGAAGCGGGCCGCATCCGGCCCGTGATCGACCAGGTGTTCCCGCTGGCGCAGGCAACGCAGGCGCTGGACTACCTGGCGCAAGGCCGCGCCCGCGGCAAGGTCGTGGTCCGGATGGTGGAGGAGCGATGAGCGCCACGCCGAACACGATCCTGCCCGCGCGGCCGGTGGCGCTGGTCACCGGCGCCTCGTCCGGCATCGGCGCGGCCACTGCGCAACTGCTGGCGCAATCGGGCTACCAGGTGGTGGGCACCAGCCGCCGCGCCGCGCCTGCTGCCAGCGCGGCGGGCGGCAGCTTGGGCATGCTGGCGCTGGACGTCACGGACGACGCCTCGGTGGCCGCAGCCGTGGTCGAGGTCATCGCCCGCTACGGCCGCATCGACCTGCTCGTGAACAATGCAGGCTTTGGCGTGGCGCCGGCGGCTGCCGAGGAAAGTTCGCTGGCGCAGGCGCAGGCCATCTTCGACACCAATTTCTTTGGCGTGGTGCGCATGACGCGGGCCGTGGCGCCGCACATGCGCCGCCAGCGCAGCGGGCGCATCATCAACATCGGCTCGGTGCTGGGCTTTTTGCCGATGCCCTACATGGCGCTGTACTCGTCCACCAAGCACGCGGTGGCGGCGTACACCGAGTCGCTCGACCACGAGCTGCGCACGCACGGCATCCGCGTGTCGGTGGTGGAACCGGCCTACATCAATACGCCGTTCGACGCCAACCTGCTGCCGCCGGACGCCCCGCTCGACGTGTACGGCGCGATCCGCGCCAGCGTGGCCCGGCGCGTGAAGCAGGTGCTGGTGGGCGCCGACGGTCCCGAGGTGGTGGCGCGCATGGTGCTCAAGGCGGCGCAGGCCGCCAGGCCGGCGATCCGCTACGCGCCGGGACTGGCCAGCCGCCTGCGCCTGTTGCGCCGGTTTGCCCCGGCCCGCGTGCTGGACGCGGGCGTGCGCCGCGACCTGGGGCTGCTGGACTAGTTGCGGGGGGCGGCAGCCCGTACTGTCGCCGCGCCTTCGTTCTAAGCTGCGTCCCTGGCGGCCTGCTGCGCGCGCGCGTAGCTCTCCATCACGGCCGCATAATTGGGCGCGACCAGCGCGTACAGCTGCGCCAGGTCTGCGGCTTCCGGACGCGCCCAGGTGCGGTGCAGTTCCGACAGCAGCGCGTTGGTGGAGGTGGGCTTGACGCCGCCCTGCACAAAGCGCGCCAGCGATACCCGCGACGCCATGTCGCTGGGGTCGCCGGAGGCATCGATGACGGCATAGACGTCGTAGCCTGCCGCCACGGCGTCGAGCGCGGGAAACATCACGCACACGCTGGTCCACACACCGGCCATCACCAGCGTCTTGCGGCCGGTCGAGCGCACCTGCGCGACAAAGTCTCCATTGTCCCAGGCGTTCACTTCGCCCTTGCGCGGCACGTAGACGGCGTGCGGCGCCAGTTCGTGGATTTCCGGCATCAGCGGGCCGTTGCTGCCGGCCGGCTCCGACGCCGTGGTCATCACCGGGATCTTGAGCAGGCTGCACAGCCTGGCGATCATCGCCACATTGCGCCGCAGGTCGGCAACCGCGATATCCTTGACGGTCTGGAACAGACCGGACTGGTGATCGAGCAGCAGCACCAGGGTGTCGGCCGGGTCCAGCAGCCGCGCGCCGCCACCGGTCGGCAAGACGCTGGTTTTCGCTGCGGAAGTAGTTTGCATGATGATTCTCCTTGATTGAAGTAAATCGTATCCATTCCGGGATACACCAGCGCCACGCACCCGTACCACCGCTGCTGCCGATTCTTCAGCAACGCTGGCAGTGTGCCATGTCGTCTTCCTTGCCGCCGGTATCAACCGGCGTGATTCATGTACGGGTGCGTGCGCAGCGATGCGGCCAGCAGGTCGATGAAGTGGCGCACCTTCAGTGATCCGAAGTGATTTTCCCGGTGCAGGATGTGTACCGGTAACGGCGCTTCCTCGTGCTCGGCCAGGATGACCTGCAGTTGCCCCGCAGCCAGCGCGGCGCCCACCTGGTAGCACATCAGCCGGCATATCCCCAGCCCCGCCAGCACGGCGTCGATCGCTTCATCATTGCTGGTGACGGTCAGGCGCGGCTTGATACGGACGGCGGTCCGGTTGCCGGCGCCGCCGAATTTCCACTCCACGCTCTGCGACACGCCGGCGGTCGTGACAATCGTATGCCGCTGCAAATCGGCGGGATAGCGGGGCACGCCGTGGCGGGCCAGGTATTCCGGCGCGGCGCACAGCACCCGTCGCACCTGTCCGACGCGCAGGCCTTTGGCGCTGGAGTCCGGCAAATTGCCGATGCGGACGGCGACGTCGATGCCTTCGTCCACCAAGTTGACGCAACGGTCGAGGAATTGTCCCGAGACCTCGACATCGGGATACAGTTTCAGGAATTCGACGATGCAGGGCATGATGAACCGTCCGTACCCGGCCGGCGCGGTGACCGCAAGTTCACCCCTGGGCGCGGCATTTCCCCCGGTGGCGATTTCGTTGGCTTCGGCAATGCTGGCCAGGATCTCGCGGCTGTCGTTCAGGTAGCGGCGCCCGACTTCCGTGAGCCGGACATTGCGCGTGGTACGGCGCAGCAGCCGCACGCCCAGCAATGCCTCCAGTCCGCCGATGGCGCGCGTGACCGACGCCGGCGACAGGTCCAGCCGCCGCGACGCGCCGACAAAACTTTCCTGTTCGCCCACGGCGACAAACACTTGCATGAGATGTATCTGATCCATAACTTGGCTGCTCCAGATGGTTAGGAAGGGAGACCATATCCACGGGAACAAGTTTGACCGATTTTGATCGTTTCATCGCAGCGCGGGGCGCAGATGGCGTCGGGTTTCCCCCCGTAACGGGGGGAGCGCCAACGGTGCGCAGTCAGAGACTGAGGATGCCGCGTTGTAACCCGATCATCACCGCGTGTGCGCGGTCGCGGGCCTGCAGCTTCAGCAGGATGCTGCTGACATAGCCTTTGATGGTTTCTGGGGAGAGGCGCAGTTCCTCGGCAATCGAGGCATTCGAGTTGCCGCGCGCGACCAGCTTGAGGACATCAACCTCGCGCCCGGTGATCGCATTGCCGCTGCGGTTGGCCAGCAAGGCCTGCGTCAGCGCTGGCGGAATGCAGTGGCCGCCGGCGTGGACACTGCGCACAGTTTCCAGCAGTGTCTTGCGGACAGCACTCTTGAACAGATAGCCGACCGCGCCCACCTTGATCGCGCGCGCCGCATGGACATCGCCCTCCAGCGTGGTCAGCACCACCAGACGGGCGAACGGGAACTCGGCGCGGATCGCAGCGATGACGTCGATCCCGCTCATGTCGGGCATTTGCAGGTCGATCAGCGCGACAGCGGGGCGCATGTCGCGGTAGAGCGCAATCGCCTCCGCACCGGTGGCGGCCTGACCGACCAGGTAAAGATCCGGTTCGCCGGCAATGACGCTGGCTATGCCCTGCTGGAACAGGGGATGGTCATCGACGGTCATGACCGTGATCGGTAACGGCTGGTAAGCGTTCATGCAGATGGGGGGAATCTGATGGTCGGTGTAGACGGGTTATCAACAGCCTACAACAGCCACAGCGGGAGCTCAATCCCTCGATAGAGTAACCCCACCCAGGCCGATGGCAGCGCCGCGCGCCGTCAACAATCACACGCCCAGTTCAGACCCGCCGGGATGATCGGCCGGACGCGGGCCCAGCGGCCAGTGCGAAATTGTGAATTTTAGTTAGCGCAACGATGTTTCCCGCGATGCAGGCAAATCTCGCCGCGGAGGAAAAACATTGGCATAATGAAAATGCGTTTCCCTGACACCCATACCATCATCATGAAAAAAATCCTGGCAGTGCTAGTAACCGCCTGGCTGGCGTTGTGCGGTCTGCAGCCGGCCGGCGCCGCGCCGGCCCCCGGTCGCCTGGAGTTGATCGACATGCAGCACACGGCATGGACTGCCCGCGACGGCGTGCCGTTCAACATCCAGGGCATCGAACAGACCGCCGACGGCTGGCTGCTGGTAGGCGGCGACGAGGGACTCTATCGTTTTGACGGCGCCCGGTTCGAGTTGTACCAGCCGCGCTCAGGCAGCCTCTTCAGCGGCGGCATCCTGGCCATGGGGCGGCTGTCGGACGGCCGCCTGTGGATGTCGGCCAGCGGCCACGGTCTGGCACTGTTGCACGATGGTGTGGCAACCACGTTCGGCGAAGCCGACGGCCTGCCGCGTGCGTCGTTCTACAAGGTGGTGCGCGAAGCCGATGGACGGCTATGGGTGGCCAGCTCGGTGGGTATTGTTCAGCTGGAACCGGGCGCCAGGCGCTGGCACGATGCCAATGCGGCGCTCGGCCTGCCGGCCAAATTCCTGGCCATGGATTTGCTGCAGGACCGGCAGGGTACTTTCTGGCTGTTGAGCACGGCCGGCCTGTTTTCGCGTCCGGCAGGCACCCAGGTCTTTGCCAAGGTGGCGGAACGGCATATGGCCGGCCGCCTCGCGGAAACCCCGGATGGCCGGGTGTGGGCATCCGAACCGGAAGGGCACGGCGTGCAGCTGCTGTACGCACCGCCAGGCACCAGGGCCACCGCGCCGGACATGTCGGTTTCCGACAGCATCAGGTTCATGTTCGACAAGGCCGGCAGCCTGTGGTTCGGTGGCGAAGGCGGGGTACGCCAGATGGTGTTTGACGGCGGCAAGTCCACCGTGCGCGAGTTCACCGTCCACCAGGGGTTGACCGCGGAGGATGTGTCGGCGCTGTTCCAGGACCGCGAGGGCAATGTCTGGATCGCCACCTCCGAAGGCCTCGATCAGTTCCGTCCGCGCCGCGTGCAGGAGCTGGAGCTGGCGCCGATGCTGACCTTTGGCGCTCCCTTGTTGGCCGGCAGCCATGGCGATGTGTGGATCGACCAGTATTACTATCCGGCGCTGGGCGCTGCGCCCGTGCGCTATGGTCCTGGCGGCAGCGACGCCACGCTGGTGAAGGTGCTCTACCGCGATCCGCGCGGCCAGGTGTGGAGCGGCGCACGCGACGGGCTGTGGCAGGTGAACGGCAGCCAGCGGGTACACATTGCGCCGCCGGCCGCGCTCGGCAAACGCAGTTTCATTGTCATCCTCGATATGGTCATGGATGCCGACGGCGGTCTGTGGGTGTCGTTTGCCGGCAGTGGCGTGTACCGTTTGAAGGATGGCGCCTGGACCGCACTGGGCGGCATGCCGGAGCTGGACAAGTCGGTCGTACTGAGCATGACGGCCGACGCCGCTGGCCAGCTCTGGTTCGGCGCCATCGACAATACCGTGTTCAAGCTGGCGGGAGGCAAGGCCATCAAGCTGGGGGCAAAGGAAGGGTTGAAGCTGGGCGATACCGATGCCATCATGCCGTATCGCGACGGCATCCTGGTGGGCGGTCAGCAAGGCCTGATGTGGTTTGACGGCAAGGTGTTCCGCTCGCTGAAGGGCGCCGGCGAGGCGCGCTTTTCCGGTGTCAAGAGTATGCTGGTGGCGCCCGATGGCCGCTTGTGGATCAACTCGTCGCAAGGCCTGCAGGCCATCGATGCCAAGGAAATCGCCCAGGCCACGCAGCAGCCCGGCCATGCGATGCGCGTACTGCAGTTCAATTTCAACGACGGCGTGCGCGGCATCGCGTCGAACGAGTCATCCACGCCGCGCCTGACACGGCTGAGTACCGGCGAGATGCTGTTTGCGACGACCAACGGCGTATACCGGCTGGACCCGCAGCGTTACCGGACCAATCCCTTGCCGCCACCGGTGCACATCACCGGCATCTGGTCGGACAGCGCGGCGCGGCCCATGCGGCCATCGCAACCGGAAGTGCAGCTGCCACCATCGCCGGAGAGCGTGCGCATCGATTACACGGCGCTGAGCCTGACATTGCCGCAGCGGGTGCAGTTTCGCTACATGCTCGACGGAGTCGATACCCAATGGCAGGAGGCCGGTAACCGCCGCTCGGCGTATTACACCACGCTGGCGCCCGGTAGTTACCGCTTCCGCGTGCTGGCCGCCAACGAGGATGGCGTCTGGAACACCGATGGCGCCAGCGTGATGCTGGTGGTGCCGCCGACGCTGGTGCAAACGTTATGGTTCAAGCTGCTGTGCGCGGCAGTGCTGGTGCTGCTGGCATGGGTCGTCCACCGGCTGAGGCTGCGCCAGGCGTTGCGGCGCATGCAGCGCAGCTTCGAGGTGCGGATGGCCGAGCGCGAGCGCATTGCCCGTACCCTGCACGACACCTACCTGCAAAGCGTGCAGTCGCTGATCCTGCGCTTCCACAGTATCAAGGCGGTGCTGCCGAAGAACGATGCGGTCCAGCAGCAGATCGACGCCGCGCTGGACGCCGCCGACGCGGTGGCCGAGGAGGGGCGCGACCAGTTGATGGATTTGCGCGTGAACCACCTGTGCCAGGGCGAGCTGGCGCCGGCCCTGGAAACCGCCTGCCGCGCCGCCTGCGAGCAACAGGGCGTGGCGTTCTCGGTGGCGGAGCAGGGTGCGCGGCGCGCATTGAAGGTCGAGGTGAAGGACGAGCTGTTTGCGATTGCCCGCGAAGCGGTGGCGAACGCGCTACGCCATTCCGGCAGTGCGGACGTGTCGGTCCTGCTGGCGTACCAGGCCGCTGGCCTGACGCTGGCAGTGCGCGACCAGGGCAAGGGCCTCGATGACGCCGTGCTGCAATCCGGACGGCGCGAGCGGCATTGGGGGCTGACCGGCATGCGCGAGCGGGCCACCCGCATCGGCGCCATCCTGACGATCGACAGCAAGCCCGGTCACGGGACGTCGATCGAGGTGGCGCTGCGCGCCAGGCTGGCGTACCTGTAGGCCGGCGGCGCGGCTACTGCGCCAGCCCCAGGTCGGTGGCCACCTGCTGGCGTAACAGGTACTTCTGGATCTTGCCGGTGACCGTCATCGGGAACGATGGCACGAAGCGGATGTAGCGCGGAATCTTGTAGCGGGCGATCTGGTCCTGGCAAAACGCCCGGATCTCGTCTTCGTCCACGGTCATGCCCGGGCGCACGATGATGCAGGCGCACAGTTCTTCGCCATACTTGGCGTCGGGCACGCCCACGCATTGCACGTCCTGCACCTTGGGATGGCGGTACAGGAATTCCTCGATCTCACGCGGGTAAATGTTTTCGCCGCCGCGTATCACCATGTCCTTGGCGCGGCCCACGATGGCGGCAAAGCCTCCCTCGTCGATCACGGCCAGGTCGCCCGTGTGCAGCCAGCGGGCGGCGTCGATGGTGTCGCGCGTCTGTTCGGCGTCGCCCCAGTAGCCGAGCATGACCGAGTAGCCGCGCGTGAGCAGTTCGCCTTTCACGCCGCGCGGCACGATGCGCCCGTCGCCATCGACGATTTTCACTTCCAGGTGCGGATGGACGCGGCCGATGGTGGACACGCGCAGGTGTACCGGATCATCAACCGAACTCTGGAAGCTGACGGGCGAGGTTTCCGTCATGCCGTAAGCGATCGTGATTTCCGTTAAGTGCATGCGGTCGATGACGCGGCTCATCACCTCGGCCGGGCACGGCGAGCCGGCCATGATGCCGGTGCGCAGCGTGGATAAATCGTAGCTGGCGAAATCGGGATGGTCGAGCATGCCGATGAACATGGTGGGCACGCCGTGCAAACCGGTGCAGCGTTCGGCCTGCACCGTGGCCAGTACCGCAGCCGGCTCGAAACTCTCGCCGGGAAACACCATGGTCGCGCCATGCGTCACGCACGCCAGGTTACCGAGCACCATGCCGAAGCAGTGATAGAGCGGCACCGGGATGCACAGCCGGTCGCGGCTGGTCAGGCGCATGGCCTCGCCGATAAAAAAACCGTTGTTGAGGATGTTGTGGTGCGTAAGCGTGGCGCCCTTGGGTGCACCGGTGGTGCCAGACGTGAACTGGATATTGACGGCATCATCGAACTGCAGCGTAGTGTCGATGGCGGCCAGGTGCGCCAGTTGCGCCGCGTTGGGCGCGCTCAGCAGGTCGTCGAAGTTGTGCATGCCCGGCGTGCGGTCCGCGCCGAGGCGGATCACGTGGCGCAGGTGGGGCAGCGTGTCCGCGCGCAGCTGGCCCGGATTGCTCTTGTGCAGCGGGGGCAGCACGGCGTTGACAATGGCCAGGTAGTCGCTCGATTTGAAAGCGGGCGCCAGGATCAGCGCCGCGCACTGCACCTTGCCCAGCACGTATTCGAGTTCGCTGCGGCGGTACGCCGGGTTGATGTTGACCAGCACCAGCCCGGCGCGCGCGGTGGCAAATTGCACCAGCACCCACTCGGCGCAATTCTGCGACCAGATGCCTACCCGGTCGCCCGGCAGCAAGCCCAGCGCCAGCAGGTTGGCGGCCAGGCGCGTGACGCGCGCATCGAGCTCGGCGTAGGTCCAGCGCACCTGCTGGTGGGGCACCACCAGCGCATCGTTGCTGGCGTGGCGCGCCGCGACGCCGGCCAAAAAATGGCCGATGGTCTCGCCAATCAGCGGCACGTCGCAGGCGCCGTGCACGTAGCTCGGTGGTGGGGTGTGGTCGTGGTTCAGTTCAGCGCTCGGGTGTGGCATGTCGTCTCCATGGCGTTGTTTTGACTGGGGGTCAGTCTAGCATTGCCAATGGCAGCGACGTTGCGCGGGAGTTTGAGATGGTCGGGGTGAGAGGATTCGAACCTCCGGCCTCTACGTCCCGAATAATGAGCGTACGATCCCATAGCTAGAAGGAAACAGGGTTTCAACTGAGTTTTTGAAAAAGTACTACACTTAGTACTACATTAATGAGCAGCAAAAAAATAAAGAACCCCAGTTGAGTAATAATGCGCACTACAGGGTGAAATTCGCGTAACGTGCAACATTTTCAATTGACCAATATAAGGCGAATTGATCAAAGGTCGGATACCTCGACTAGTTGCAGGGACCTTGCAAGACCAAGAATTAACTGTCGTTTAAACCGATAGTTCCAAAATCATCGTGGCGCACAGGTTTCGATTACTAGTGCCCACTACGTCTTTTCACTTTCGCCGAGGTTCTTGAGTCAGCGTTAGATAGATGAGCGCTGCACCTGGTGTCTCTGACTGCTCGCAGGGCTGCGCTGACCTTCCGGACATCGGCACGGATTTGTACGCACCAGAATGGTGCGTGTGCGTGTGCGCTTGCGGTCACGGACGGTAGTCGGGCTGCCGAGCTTGCCGAATTCGGCGTACAGCACCTTACGCGGCCCTGTGCGGGTGACGTAAGGCACCGCTCAATTGGAAACCGGTGCGCTTCTGATTGAAGCACACGTCCTTGCTGTCACAGTTCTACCATGCCTGTTCGGCCGGGCTGCCGATCTAGTCTGGGTGGGCCATAGCCTGGCCGAGGGTGATGGGCATTGCTGTGGACAAGAGCAATGCCACTGCTGGGAGCGCGGTCAGCGCAGTGAGCGTAGATTCGGCAGAGAGGAAGTCAGTGCAGAAAGTAGCATATGAGAAAAATGCGAATGTACTCTAGCTCAGCCGACAAGTGCCGGGGAGGTGCGGGACGAATTATCCGGACAAAAAACTGGCCTGCGTACGCACGGCCGCGTGAGGTATGGCTCCTGGCTGTGGCTGTTATCTGAGAATATAATGCTTTAACATCACTTCCCACTGAGAAAATGGTCGCCAGCAAAAACGATGCGCTAATCCTTAGAATTGCCGATAAATTGAGGCTGATAGCAGCGCATGAGTTGCAGGCATTGGCCGAAGACATGGCGGTCCTGACCTGTCCTGATCGTTATTACGGGCGGCCCCTGATCCGGCAGGGGAGGAATGCTTTTGCACAGACAACGAAGGGATGGCCGGATGCCTATGTTGCGACGGGCACGAACATCGTCGATGGCATCGAGGCCACACGCGACCAGAACAAATGGGAAAAGCATTTGCGTGAGGATTTAGCAAAGGCGAAAGACCCGAAGCATCTAAACTTGTCGGGCTATTTTTTTGTTGGTGGAAATCCGAAAGACGAGCCGCAAGCGAAGACAGTTGCGCACTGGATGAATGAGTTCATCTCCTACGGAATTCCGGCATCCAATATCCAGCTATTGATCGGCAAACATCTCGCCATCGAGCTTGCGGATCCGAAATACGCCAGGGTTCGACAAGACCATCTCGGCATTCCCTTTCAGGGCACATATTTCGAGGCCAGTGACCAAGCATGGACTGCATCAAGAGAAAAAGGGTTATTTCACCCAAGTAAGTCTGATTTCTCCAGCGGGTTTGTGTACCAACCGGCAATCACGACAGCGGTTATCCACCAGTTGTTGACTGAAGCAGAAGCGTATGTGATTGGTAACGGCGCCTGTGGAAAAACCACACTTGCCCAGTCCATCAGCCTCGATTCGCGGTTTCTCCTTTCGCCAGTGTATGTGCTGGATCTCGCCCGCTTGAGTCCTTTCGCCACAAACGGCGAGCTCATGAATGAGATGCTTGAGCTCTCAGGCAAGCGCGTGTTGTTTGTCATCGACAATACCCACGTTGATGAACAGCGGGCTGAGATGCTCTTGTCCTATTGGAAAGAATTTTGTAAGCCTGCCGATGTGCGTCTCCTGTTGATGGGGCGTCGGACTAGGGCGGGTAAGGCACCCCGGCTCGGGCATCTTTCCCCGCAGAAGCTCGAAGTATCTCAAATGGATCTCACCGGTATCGTTAAATGCCTCTTCCATCATCATCAAAAAAATTTTGCGGGAGTACCTGAAGAAGCGTTGGAGTCGTGGATCGCTACCTTCGGCGGTAACCTTCTGCACACATCCGAGAAGGGCGTTGATTTGGTGGCGTTCAGTGCCGCGGTATCTCAACGTTCTGCTGATCTGCTCTCTGGAGATTGGCGCTTGAGCGCAGAAGATGTGCTTCAGGCGGTACGACAGCGCTACCTTGAAAAGGTCGACATTGCGGAAGACCGGGCGAATTTGATCCGGGTTGCAGCGTTGGCAGAATATGAGATTCCCGTCCCTTTGGCAGCCCTTCCATATCCGGCCACGGGCGTAGCCCGGTTGAGGGAGCTGGGCCTGATACTCGAGCACCAACAAAATCTCTCAATGGTACATGCGGCTTTGGGCAATCTATTACTCTCGGCCGCTGCGTTCTTCCGTGTTGCTGCAGAGAGGGACGCGGCAGCGCGCGCAGTTCCTGCGCTCTGCGCGCGGATGATTTTAAGAAGTTCGAGTGAAGAGGAGAAACTGCGTCTGCGAGCCGTATTGAGCGCTGCACTTGATGCCGCGGACTGGTTGCAGGATTGCGCCGGCCTTCCAGACATCGGTACGGCCTTGTCTGTAAGCTTGCGTGCCAAGGATTCGGCCGTGGCTGTGGTCGCTAATCAGCTCCAGGGCAATCAGCGTCTCATTCATCTGGTAAAAACGACGCGTAGTCTCGAGGCCATTACGTTCTTTTCCAAGCGTCTGAAGTCGCTCGGATTGGCAAGCATTGCCGCGGAAGTTCTTTCAACGTCGACGAAGGACCGGTGGCTAGCGTTGGAACCCACCTTTCTGCATGCAAGTGCGAGCGAGACCATCGGTTTCCTGAAGACCGTTTCCGACCCTGCCCAGCTGTTGAAACAAATCTCATTGGACAAGTGGAATGCGGCGCGGGCGGCAGCCCGGTTCGAGACGGCGTCGGCTACTTCGCAACTGTGCAGGTATCTCGAATCGAACAAGGCCCGAGGCTTGGCAGCTGCTCCGGCAAAATGTTTCATTGAACATCTCAAGGATGGCGCCCTGCACAGCTCCGACCTCGGCGATATCTCGAATGTGGTTCGCTATGCCGACGCCAGCGAGGCTAGTTTGCTGCGGTTCTTCGACGAGCTGAAGGCATCCGGCTGGCTTGCCGAGGCTTTTGCGAACACACGGCAAGGCCAGCTCTGCGGCGCGCTTATGTCGTTTAATAACACCTTGAGCACTCTCGTACGTCAGGCCATCTTTATTCCGGAGCTCCGAGAGCGCATTGACAAGGAATTGCAGGAGGTGAGGGGACACGATCCTGCGCTCGTTGCCCGTGCAGTCTGCTTGTTAGGCGCCGCAGTTGCGCTCTGGCCCAGCCTGGCTCCTGTGAGCAACTGGCGATGGCCGCAGGGTCTGAGTATCGCTACAGTGTACAACTCGCGTGCGCCTACAAGTGGCGCGTCGAAGGTCGGAATGTATGAGCTTCAGTTCTGGAGTGGCTTGAGGTGGCTGGCTGCGCAACAGGTGAATATGCCGCAGGCTGTAGCGCCCGCCTTTGGAGCGGCCTTCCTTGCACGGTTACAGAATGCACAGGCGCCAACGCCGATGGGACAAGCTTACAAGGACCAGCTGATTGTGTGGAGCGAAGCCTGCCAGAAGAGAGGGTGGCGGCTATGATCGGCACATTGCAGTGAGGACCGTCTTGCTGTTCACCATCGGAAACAAGAAATTTGGTCGGGGTGAGAGGATTCGAACCTCCGGCCTCTACGTCCCGAACGTAGCGCTCTACCGGGCTAAGCTACACCCCGACGTGTATCCATTTCAGCACAATCTCGCTGTGCTTTCAATTGCGTGATGCGCGGGCGCCACGGTGCTGGCGCCACCGCCGCGATAGTTTCTGTTGTCTTGACGGGGCTCACCGCGCGGCGCCCGGTTGCAGCAATGCCCGCAGCCACCCATCGATCACGGCGGTGCCCGGATAGTCGGCGTTGCCCAGCAGGCGGTTGATTTCCATGTGGCCGCGCAGGCCCTTGCCGTCCACGCTGGCCACTTGTACCGGTGTGCCTGCCTGGCGCAGGGCCGCGCCCAGCGCTTCGGTCTGGGTCTTGCCATCGGCGCGGTCCACGTGCGCCAGCAGGAATGCCGGTGCGTTCGGGGCGGCCGCCTGCAAGGTAGGTGACAGCTGGCGCTGGCGCGACGTGTCGGTACCGAAGGCGGCCAGGTAGGTCGATCGCATCAGCCGGCCGCTGTCGGCCATCTGGCGCGCCACGTCGTAGGCGGCGCCGTCCAGTGCGATCACGCCGCGCAGGTCGGACAGTGTCATCCCGGCAGCGGCCAGGTATTGCGGGTCGGTGCCGACCAGGGCCACCAGGTGGGCGCCGGCGCTATGGCCCATCAGCACAATGCGCGTGGTGTCGATGCCGAGGCGCGCGGCATTGCTGCGCACCCAGGCGATGGCTGCGGCAACGTCGGCCGCCTGCTGTTCCACGGTGGCGTTCGGCACCAGCCGGTAATTGATGGAGGCGAAAGCGTAGCCGTCGCCGGTCCAGTGGGCGACCTGCTGCGGGCCGGTGGCGCTAGCCTTGTCGCCGCGCTGCCAGCCGCCGCCGTGAACAAACACGATCAGTGGCGCGGGCTGGTTACTGGTGGGCCGCGCGTAGTCGAGCTGTTGCAATGGCGCGGCGCCGTAAGCGTAGGCCGTAGAGGCGGCCGGTGCCGACGGTGCAGCAGGTGCAGCGCCGGCGGACGCCGATGCTGTGGACAGCAACGCAACCGATAGCGTGGCGGCGATCAGGCGGCGCCAGGCTGCCGCAGCAAACAGGTGGTGCAAGTGGTGCAGGGTTGGCAGGCATCGCATCGCGTTTCCTCGGCGTCGTTCACACCGGCAAGTCTAGCACTGCGCGGACCGCCGGCGCACGCCAGCGTGGTCGGCCTGCGCTTCACGTCGTGGACGACTGATGGGCCGCCAACTGCAGCGCCGCCGTCTGCAAGCGCCGGTGGACCGGCTCCGGCCGGCCGAACAGGTAGCCCTGGAAGTGCGTGCAGCCTTCGGCCTGCAGGCGCGCGAATTGTTCGCGGGTTTCCACGCCTTCCGCCGTGGTCTTGATCAGCAGGCTGTTGCTCAGGCCAGTGATGGCGCGGATGATGGCCAGCGCTTCGCGGCTTTCGCCCAGGTCGCGCACGAACGACTTGTCGATCTTGATGCGGTCGAACGGGAACGAGCGCAGGTAGCTGAGCGACGAATAGCCGGTGCCGAAATCGTCGAGCGAAATCGCCACCCCCAGCGCCTTGAGCGCGCGCAGCGTCTTGACGTTGTCCTGGCTGTTTTCCAGCAGGACCGACTCGGTGATTTCCAGCTCCAGGCGCGCGGCCGGCAGGCCGGAGTCGGCCAGCGCCACCGCCACCATGCCCACCAGCCCCGGGTGGTTGAACTGGGCCGGCGACAGGTTCACCGCGACCGATTCTCCGCCGGTCCAGGTGACCGCTTCCTGGCAGGCCAGGTGCAGCGCACGTTCACCAAGTTCGTGGATCAAGCCGGTTTCCTCGGCCAGCGGAATGAAGTCCACCGGCGACACCTGGCCACGGGTGGGGTGGTTCCAGCGCATCAGCGCTTCGTAACCGGATATCCGGCGTCCCTGCTTGTCCACGATGGGCTGGTAGTGCATGGCGATCTGGCCCAGGCGCAGCGCGCAGCGCAAGTCGGCTTCGGTCTGGCGCCGCACGCGCACCGCTTCTTCCAGCTCGGGGCGGAACACTTCGCGGCGGTTGCGGCCGTTGCGCTTGGCCTCGTAGAGCGCCATGTCGGCAAAGCGCAATAGTTCCTCCGACGTGCTGCCGATGTTGGACGAGGCGATGCCGATGCTCAGGCCTACCTTGAAGCTGTGCTCGTCGATCAGGAACGGTGGCGCCACCGCGTGGATCAGGCGGTCGGCCAGGCGGTTGGCTTCGTCCATCGACCGCAAGCCCGGCAGCACCACGGCAAACTCGTCGCCGCCCAGGCGCGCCAGCGTGTCCTGCGCGCGCAGATGCTTTTGCAGGCGCTTGCTCAGTTCCAGCAGCAGCTTGTCGCCATAGGCATGGCCGAGCGCGTCGTTGACGTGCTTGAAGTTGTCGAGATCGAGGCACAGGATGGCCGTGATGCTGCGGCCGTCAAAACCGGCGGTCAAGGCCGTGTCCAGCCGTTCGCGGAAGAAGGCGCGGTTGGGCAGGTTGGTGAGACCATCGTGCTGCGCCATGTGGTGGATTTGCGCGTAGGCGGCCAGTTCCTCGGTCACGTCTTCGCTGATCAGCAGGATGTAGTCGCCTGCGCCATCGGGATGGGTGCCACGCACCGCCCGGCTGCGCAGCATGCGCTCGCCCAGCGCAGTCTGGACCAGGCTTTCGTCATGTGCTGCATGGGTAGGCTCGGCGCCGCATAGTTCGCGCCCGACCTGCCCTTCGATATAGTCCGCCACGTCAGGTTGCAGACAGGCGCGCACCGCCTTCCCCGACAGATCGATCGGCGCGCCGTGGAACAGTTGCTGGGCGCGCTGGTTGGCCAGCAGGATGTGGCCGGTGGTGCAATCCTGCGCCAGCACGCTGGCGGGGATGTTGGAAATCACGGAATCAAGAAAGCGCGACAGCGCGGCCATCTGCTGGCTGTAGCGTTCCGCCAGCTCTTTCGCTTGCAGCAGGCGCTCTTCCTGCCGGCGCCGCTCGGTGATGTCGCGCGTGATCTTGGCAAATCCGATCAGCTTGCCCTCGTCATCATAAATGGCGTCGATCACGACATCGGCCCAGAACGCGCTGCCATCCTTGCGCAGCCGCAGGCCCTCGGCCTGGAAGCGTCCGTGCTCGCGGGCGATGGCCAGGTTTTTGTCGGGGATGCCGGCGCCCACTTCCTCTGCCAAATAAAAACGCGAGTAGTGCCGGCCCACGATTTCGTCGGCCGTGTACCCCTTGGCGCGTTCGGCGCCGGCGTTCCAGTTGGCCACGATGCCTTCCGGGGTGAGCATGTAGATGGCGTAATCGACCACGCCTTCCACGAGGGCGCGGTACATCAGATCGGAGTTGCCAAACGGGGAGGTCATAACGTCCAGACGGTAAGTGGGCTGAAGGAAACGGCAAGCGAATCGATGATTTTGCTGAACTGGTTTCCTTGAGTCAAGAAATGCGGGGCGTGATCTGAAGCGAAAATGAAGATTGGAGAGGCATTCCCTTCAGTTGAGAGCCTGGATGCCGCCCCGCAGTGCTGAACCAATGCGTATAGCTGGTGCAGGAATGCATCGCGTTGATCGATGATTTGCTGATCCACCGCATCACCAGCTCGATACGTTGCCCATCTCCAACACATTTCCCGAAGTTGGCAAAGTTCTTGCTTTGCAAAAAGAATAAGATGGTTAAGCTCGTTTCACGGCTTCATCACGCATCATTTCGGGGCGCAGCCCTATCCAATGTTGGCGACCGGGGGGAATACACGCATGAAGACACAACAGAAAGTCATGTTCAGCGCCGTGGCTGCGGCCATGGCGGTGTGGGCGATGGCCATCCATCCGGCGCGCGCGCAGGCCGTGGCCGCCAGCGACCAGATCGAAGTGGTCACCGTCACCGCGCAAAAGCGCAAGGAAGATCCGGCCAAGGTGGCGATGAGTATCTCGGCGGTGACCGGCAAGCAGTTGCAGGAGGAGCATATCCGCGACATCACCGATCTGACGCGCGTGGTGCCCAATATTTCCTTCACGGCCGCCAGCGGCAATGGCGGCGCCGGGCCGGGCACTTCCAATATCGAAATACGCGGCATCAGCTCCACGGCCGGCGCCGCCACGGTGGGCGTGTACCTCGGCGATACGCCGGTCACGGTCGGCAACGTGTACACGATGGGCAATATCGAGCCGCGCTTTTTCGATATCGACCGGGTGGAAGTGCTGCGCGGGCCGCAAGCAACCTTGTACGGCGCCAGTTCGATGGGCGGCACCATCAAGTTCGTGCCCAATGAACCGGACCTGAAAGAACGCGAATTCACCACGTACACCGAAGCGTCGCACACCAAGGGCGGCAGCCCCAGCTGGTCGGCCAATGTGGTGGCCAACTTCCCGCTGCTCGTCGACGAGCTGGCGCTGCGCATTGGCGTGCAGGCCCAGCACGCGGGCGGCTATATCGACCAGGTGGATGGCGCCGGTGCCGGGCTGGCCGAAAACATCAACAAGATCAGTGACCAGGAATTGCGCCTGGCACTCAAGTGGCGGCCTACGCGAGCGCTCACTATCACGCCGTCGCTGTACTACCAGCGGCTCGATGCGAAAGACATTTCGGCTTTCAATCTCGATCGCCCCAACTACCAGGCGCAGAAACAGGTGCGCGAGCCGTCGCTCGACAAGCTGTTCGCGCCCAGCGTTACCGTCAACTGGGACCTGGGCGGCGCCGATTTGACGTCTGCCACCAGCTATTTTTCGCGCAAGTTCGACCGCACCCAGAACGGTTCCGCGTACAACAGCTATTCGCTCTCCACCTTTTTGACGTCCACGGAGGACGGCGGCAAGGCGCCGCCCGAACTGATCGAGGCGATTGCCGGCCTGCCGTCGGCCGTGTACCTGCAAAACCGCGTGCGCCAGGTGGCGCAGGAATTCCGCCTGGCGTCGCGCCCTTACGACGCTACCGTGTCACCGTGGACCTGGCTGCTTGGCACCTATTATTCGCGCCAGCGCACCGACATTGCCGAGAACGATCCAATCTTCGGCCTGACCGATACCTTCTCCTCGTTCGGCTTCGACATCTACGATCCCGAACTGCTGCCCGATGTGCTGCCCGGTTCGTTCCCGAACGACGATTCGTTTGCCGGCCAGTTCCATTACCGCGAAAGGCAGGCATCGCTGTTTGGCGAAGCCAATTACTATTTCACTCCCAGCGTGCACGCGACCGTCGGCGCGCGCTATTTAAAGGCCAAGTCGACGCTGGACCAGCGCAACGGCAACTACCTGGCCGGCGCCGGCAATAACAGCGGCACCAGCCTGTCGTCGCACGCGTTCACCCCCAAGTACGCGGTGACGTGGGAAATTGATCCGTCCAATACCGTGTACACCAGCGTGGCCAAGGGTTTCCGCCTGGGCGGCTCGAACATCTTCGTGCCGCCGACCACTTGCGGCCCCGATCTGGAACTCAACGGCCTGACGGCAGGCCCGCCCAACTACGCGGCCGACAGCCTGTGGAGCTACGAGGTGGGCAGCAAGTCGCGGTTCCTGGGCAACCGCCTGACGGTCAATGCCGACGTGTTTTACGTAAAATGGAAAAACATCCAGCAGGGCGTGTACCTGCCCACCTGCGCCTATACCTATAACGCCAATGCTGGCGACGCCACCACCAAAGGCTTTGAATTCGACATCAAGGCCAAGCCGATGGCGGGCCTGACCTTGAGCGCGTCGGGCGGTTATGTCAAGGCAGAGCTCAGCAACGATGCCGGCATCCAGAACGGCGTGGTGGGCGCGGTGGCCGGGGCGCGCATCCAGGGCGTGCCGAACTACAACGCGGCAATCAGCGCGCGCTACAACTTTGCCTTGGGCGCCCGCAGCGCGTTCGTGATGGGCGGTGTGCAGTGGGTGGGCGCCAGCAAGGGTTCGCTCAATCCCGAGTCCACCGACTACGACCGGCCCGGTTACCACACGGCCGATTTCAGCGCGGGAACCAGCCTGGACAACTACACGGTGACCGTGTTCGTCAAGAATGCGTTCGACAACGATACCGTGATCCAGCACCCGCAGGTGGCGTCGATCGTGCAGGGTTACCGCCTGATGCCACGCGCCATCGGCGTCAGCCTGGCGACCAAGTTCTAGGCGATAATGCTGTCTTTGATTCTACGTTCAAAGGCAGCATGATGGCGATCACGATTTATCACAACACTGCGTGCGGCACGTCGCGCAAGACCCTAGAAGCGATCCGCGCCACCGGCGCGGAGCCGACAATCATCGACTACGTGAAAAACCCGCCCACCCGCGCTGTGCTCGAAGACCTGATCGCCCGGTCCGGTCTCACCGTGCGCCAGGCCATGCGCGACAAGGGCGATTTATACGGCGAGCTGGGCCTCGGCGACCTGTCGCTGCCGGATTCGGCTTTGCTCGATGCCATGATGGCCCACCCGATCCTGATCAACCGTCCGTTCGTGGTGACGGACAAGGGTGTGCGCCTGTGCCGGCCGTCGGAGCTGGTGCTGGAAATTTTGTAACCCGCACGGCCACGGCCACGGCCGGGGTCAGACCCCGGCGGGGTCCGACCCCAAGCGGTACGGCATGCGTATCGCTGGCGGTGGGGGCGGGGTGCTTGTTAGTGCGTACGGTTGACCGAGAAGTGCGCCAGTTGCAGCAAGGACTCCTTGTACACCCCGGCCGGCAGATCGGCAATCGCCGCCGACGCGCGGTCGGCGGCAATCTCGGCCTGGCGGCGCGTATAGTCGAGCGCGCCGCTGGTGGTGATGGCAGCGAGCACGCTGTCGAAATGTTCTTCGTCGCCCTGCTCGATGCAGGTGCGCACCAGGTCGCGCTGTTCCGGCGTGCCGTGTTCCATCAGGTAGATCAATGGCATGGTCGGCTTGCCTTCGCGCAGGTCGTCGCCCACGTTCTTGCCGATTTCGCTGGCGTCGCCGGCGTAGTCGAGCACGTCGTCGATGAGCTGGAACGCGGTGCCCAGCGAGCGGCCGTATTCGCCGGCAGCGGCGATCTGGTCGTCGTTGGCGCCGGCGATCAGCGCGCCCAGTTCGGCGGCGGCTTCAAACAGCTTGGCAGTCTTGGAACCGATCACTTGCAGGTAGCGTTCCTGGCTCACGTCCGGGTCGTGCATGTTCAGCAACTGCAGCACTTCACCTTCGGCCAGCACATTGGTGGCGTCGGACAGGATTTGCATCACCCGCATATTGTCCAGGCGCACCATCATCTGGAACGAGCGCGAGTGCAGGAAGTCGCCCACCAGCACCGATGCCGCATTGCCGAACAGCGCATTGGCGGTAGCGCGGCCACGGCGCAGCGACGATTCATCGACCACGTCGTCGTGCAGCAGGGTGGCGGTGTGGATGAATTCGACGACGGCGGCCAGCTCGTGGTGAGCCTTGCCCTGATAACCATAGGCTTTAGCCACCAGCAAGACCAGCACCGGGCGCAGGCGTTTGCCGCCGGCGCTGATGATGTATTCGGCGATCTGGTTGACCAGGCTGACTTCGGAATGCAAATTCCGGCGGATCACCGCATTGACCGCATCCATGTCGGCGGCGATCGGTTGGGCGATGGAGTTTTCTGGGGCGGTGTGGGTAGCGGCAGACAAGACGAACCTGTGCGTTGACATTATAGGTGCCGAGATTATACGACATGCCCTCCACCCCGGGGGGCGTTGGTGAAATTGCCTACCTTGGCTTGGCGAAAAGCTTGCCTTAAAGGGGAGGCGTGTTGACTGACATACCACGCCGCCAGCCATTTGTGAATAGTTTTTGACGCGAAAACGCATCCCATGTATAATCTGCGGTTCCCCGGTTTCCATGCAGGCAGCATGCACTTGTGCCCGCAAGGCGTCGGCGGATTTTTCTCAACATATGAAGAGGTTTCAAATCATGTACGCGGTCATAAAAACCGGTGGCAAACAATACAAAGTTGTCGCTGGCGAAAAACTTAAAGTAGAACAGATACCTGCAGACATTGGTTCCGAAATCACCATTGACCAAGTCCTCGCCGTTGGCGCGGGCGACAGCATCAAGTTTGGTGCTCCCCTGGTTGAAGGTGCTACGGTACTGGTTACTGTTGTGGCTCAAGGTCGTCACGATAAGGTGAAGATTTTCAAGATGCGTCGTCGTAAGCACTACCAGAAGCATCAAGGCCATCGTCAGAATTACACCGAAATCCAAATCGTCTCGATCAACGGCTAATCCCGTTCCGGCACACTCTAGTACTCAAGGAGCTTTAGCATGGCACACAAAAAAGGCGGCGGCACAACGCGAAATGGTCGTGACTCAGAATCAAAACGCCTGGGCGTTAAGGTTTACGGCGGTCAAACGATCAATGCAGGCGGCATCATCATTCGTCAACGCGGCACCCCAGTGCGCGCCGGCGAAGGCGTTGGCACCGGCAAAGACCACACCCTGTTCGCTCTGGTGGACGGCGTGGTCAAGTTCGTGATCAAGGGCGCAGGCTCGAAGCAGTACGTTACCGTAGTAGCAGCAGCGTAAATTACGCTCACGGCCCGGCGCGCCTTTATTGGCAGCGCGGGCCGATTTTGTAAGGCGCAAGCCTTCAATCGAAAAGGCTCTGCCCATGGTAGGGCCTTTTAGTTTTATGGCGGTACATCATGAAGTTTATCGACGAAGCAAAAATTGAAGTAATCGGTGGTGACGGCGGCAATGGTTGCGCCTCGTTTTGCCGTGAAAAATTCCGCCCATTTGGCGGCCCTGACGGCGGCGACGGCGGCAAGGGTGGCTCGATCTGGGCCGTAGCGGACCGTAACATCAATACCTTGGTCGATTTCCGCTTCTCCAAGGTGCACCGCGCGAAAGACGGCGAATCGGGCCGTGGCGCCGATTGCTACGGCAAGGGCGCTGACGATATCCATATGCGCATGCCGGTCGGCACCCTGATCATCGACGACGTGTCGGGCGAGATCCTGGCCGACCTGACCGAACACGGTCAGATGGAATTGCTGGCCAAGGGCGGCGAAGGCGGCTGGGGCAATATCCACTTCAAGACCTCGACCAACCGCGCGCCGCGTCAAAAGACCGAGGGCAAGGAAGGCGAACGCCGCGAAATCCGCCTCGAGCTGAAAGTGCTGGCGGACGTGGGCCTCTTGGGCATGCCCAACGCCGGTAAATCGACGTTCATTTCGGCCGTATCGAATGCCCGTCCGAAGATTGCCGATTACCCGTTCACCACCCTGTTCCCGAACCTGGGCGTGGTGCGCGTATCGCACGAAAAAAGCTTTGTGATCGCCGACATTCCGGGCCTGATCGAAGGCGCCGCCGAAGGCGCGGGCCTCGGTCACCAGTTCCTGCGCCACTTGCAGCGCACCGGTCTGCTGTTGCACATCGTCGACCTGGCGCCGTTCGAGACCAATGTCGATCCGGTCAAGGAAGCCAAGGCGCTGGTCAACGAGCTGAAAAAATACGATGAAGCGCTGGTGGACAAGCCACGCTGGCTGGTACTGAACAAGCTCGACATGGTGCCGGAAGCGGAACGCGTCAAGCGCGTGAAGGACTTCATCAAGAAGTTCGGCTTCAAGGGCCCGGTGTTCGAAATCTCCGCGCTGAGCCGCGACGGCACGCAAGAGCTGGTCAACGCCATCCAGATGCACCTGGAGCAAGTGCGCCATACCGAGCAGCGCAGCGAAGAAACCCAGATGACCGAAGAAGCACGCGGCATCTCGTCGATCGATCCGGACGATCCGCGCTTCAAGATTCTCGACTGATTTTCAGCCGAGTTCGCTCCAGTCCTCGACGTAAGGTAGTATCAAAGGCATAATCAGCGATCAGCTGATTATGCCTTTCCATTTCGGCGCCGCCTTTGTCATCGCAAGGCCGGCGACCGCCAGCGGCAAGCAGGGCGATCCGCCCCACATCAAAGCACAATTACAGCGACGGGGCCTCGAAAACCGTCGCGAGCGGTTCGCTATCGTCGGGAGTAGCGCAAGCGTACGGAGGTACGCTGAGCAACGCAGCGGCGATAGGGGGGCGCGCAGCAGGTTTTCGCGGTCCCGTTTTTTCTTCGCTTGTCTGGAGCAGTGTCGCATTCATGAATTCCGTCATACAAAAAGCCCAACGCATCATCATCAAGGTCGGCTCATCGCTGGTCACCAACGACGGCCGCGGCCTCGATCACGCAGCGATTGCCCGCTGGGCCGCGCAAATCGCCGCCTTGCGCGCGCTGGGCAAGCAAGTGGTGCTGGTCTCGTCCGGCGCGATTGCCGAGGGCATGCTCCGCCTCGGCTTCGAGCGCCGGCCGCACGACATCCACGAATTGCAGGCGTGCGCTGCCGTCGGCCAGATGGGCCTGGCGCAAATCTATGAAACCAGCTTTCGCGCCCACGGCCTCGGCACGGCCCAAGTGCTGCTTACGCACGCCGATCTGGCCGACCGCGAACGCTATCTGAACGCGCGGTCCACGCTCACCACCTTGCTGCGCCTGGGTATCGTGCCGATCATCAACGAGAACGACACGGTCGTCACCGACGAAATCAAGTTCGGCGACAACGACACGCTTGGCGCGCTGGTGGCCAACCTGATCGAGGCCGACGCCCTGATCATCCTCACCGACCAGAAGGGTTTGTATAGCGCCGATCCGCGCAAGGACCCGCAAGCCGTGTTGATCCAGCACGGCCGCGCCGGCGACCTGACCCTGGAAGCGATGGCCGGCGGCGCTGGCAGCAGCTTGGGCCGTGGCGGCATGCTGACCAAGATCCTGGCCGCCAAGCGCGCCGCCAAGTCCGGCGCCCATACGGTGATCGCTTACGGCCGCGAAGACAAGGTGCTGGAACGCCTGGCAGCTGGCGAAGCGATCGGCACCGAGCTGCAGGCGCAAACCGGCCACCTGACTGCGCGCAAGCAATGGATGGCTGACCACCTGCACACGGCAGGGCAGGTCGTGCTCGACGCGGGCGCCGTGCAAAAGCTGACGGCCGAAGGCAAGTCGCTGCTGCCGATCGGCGTGATCGAAGTAAAAGGGGAGTTCGGCCGCGGTGCCGTGATCACTTGTGTGGACCAGGCCGGCGTGCCGGTGGCGCGCGGGCTGTCCAACTACACCAGCGCCGAAACCCGCCGCATCATGCGCAAGTCATCGAACGAGATCGAATCGATCCTCGGCTTCGTGGAAGGCCACGAGCTGGTGCATCGCGATAACCTGGTGCTGGTGTAGCGACGGCTGACTACAGCTGGCCGTAGCGGAAACCCATGCCCAGCGCGGCCGGCCATTTCAGCCACAACAGCAATATCAGGCCGCCGTACCACAGCGTATAGAGGCCATGCACGAGTGGCGCGGGCAGGTGGCGTAGCAAAAAAGCGTACATATCAGTGTCCCGGTAAAAGTGGGGCGAACAGTACCGTCATGGAACGCCAGGCGGCCACCAGATCGGGTGTTGACGTCAACGCGAAACTCAGTATCACGAACTGCAAGGTCAGGAACCAGCTGAAGGCGCGCCACAATACATTGCCGCGCAATGCGGCGGCCCACGGCACATGTTTCGACCACAGGTGCACCAGCACCAGGCCGGCGCCATGGAACAGGCCCCAGGCCAGGTAGCGCGGCGACAATTCATGCCACAGCCCCAGCACCACCATGCTGGCCAGGCTGGACAGCATGTATTGCCGGGTGCGCGACAGGATAGGCCGGAACACGAAATCGCGGCACCATTCCGACACCGTGATGTGCCAGCGCCGCCAGAACTCTTGTAGATTGCCGGCGGCGAAAGGGAAGCGGAAGTTTTCCGGCACCCGGATCCCGAGCAGGGCGGCGAAGCCGATGGCGATGTCGCAGTAGCCCGAAAACTGCCAGTACAGATTGAGACCGTAGCCGAGCAGCGGCAAATAGGCGTCAAACCACGAGTGGCCGGTCGGGTTGCCGAGCAGGTTGAGCTTATGGTCGAGCAGGTAACCTGCCAGCAGCACCACTTTCACATAGCCATACAGGATGCGCTGCAACGCCTGTGACGCCAGTTGCGGCTCCCAGCGCGCGCGCAGCAGTTCGAGCCGGAAAGCGTCGTACCGTTGTACTGGGCCTACCGCCAGCGTGGGCGGGAACAGCAGCCAGGCCAGGGTGCTGGCGGCGCGGCTGTCGCGTAGCATGCCGCCGCCGTGTTCGGCGATCAGGTGCCAGGCTTTCAGCGAGACGAAGGCGAAGCCGATCCAGGCTAGCAGGCCGTGGCTGGCCTTGCCGTACTGGTAGGCGCCGAACATCAGCAGCACACCGGCCAGGCCCACGGTACGCATGGCGCTCTGGCGCTGCCATTGCGGACCGCAAATCAATGCTACCCACAGCAGCAACCCGGTCCATGCTGCCAAACTCGACCAGCCGTCATGGGCCAGCAAGACACCGCCACCTGCCGCCAGCAGCCATGGCCGCCATGCCGATGGCAGGCGCCAGTACAGCAATACCGTGGCCAGCATGCACAGCATGCCGAAAGGAGTAAGCCACACCATATCAGTGTCCTCTCGCCAATTGCTGTAGCTGCGCGGTCCACCATGGCGCGAAGCGGCGCGCGCCGGCATCGTTCATATGACGGCCATCGCAGTAGAGCGCATCCTGAAAGACGGGGGAAGTGAGGTAACTGACGCTGGGACCCGGCGGCAAAGCGCTGTGCCAACGCTCCAGCCAGCGCTGCTTTTCCACGGCGATGTGCATTTCCAGCGCATCACTGCGCCGTAGTTCGAGCACGACGATATGCACGCCGCGCCGCGTCAGTCGCAGCAAACTATCGCGCAGCGAGGCATCGACACCGGCATCGGCCAGCAAGCTATTTTGTTGGGTTATCAACTTGGTCATCTGTTGATGGAGTGCCGCAGGGCGCAGCGACTTACATGCAAATGGTACCGTTTGATCAATCAGCAGCGGTGGTACAACCAGCCCGGCAAGCCCGATGTATTCCATTGGGACACTGACTGTATCGGTAACTATTTTTGCTAGCGAATGCCGTGCTTCCTGCATGATGGTGTCGGCATTGGGCGGATAGAGCAAGTTGGCTTCGAGCACCAACACGTCGGGAGGCGTGTGTTCCAGCGAGTCTATTACGGCGCGCAATGGTCCTAAACTCAGATCGCCCTTGGTCAGGCGCATGACGGCGATATCGGGCAATGGCGGGTTGAGCGCAGGCGGAGTTGCCGCCCACAACAACGATGTGCCCAGCGCTAACACGCGTACCCGCTCCTGGCGAGGTGCCAGGGTGAGAAATTTCTGGGTGCGGGCTGCCAATACGTCGCTTGTCTCGCGCATGGCCGACAGGCGGATCGGAATCAGCAGGGCTGCCATGCACAGTCCCAGAATAGCGGTATATACGCAAACGCGCAGCGGTGGTGCGTTGCCCATCTTAACGCGTCAATCGCTGGATCAGCTGGACCGTGGCGCACAGTGTTTCCATGTGCACCACGTCAGATGGACTCAGACGTATTTTGAACATGGTTTCCAGACCAATTACGAAATTTATGTGTGCCAGCGAATCCCAGCCTGGCGTGTTGGCCGGTCCCGAGTTGTCCTGCAGGGTGTGCACCGGGACGTGAAACAGTTCGGCCGCCAACGCATGGATTTGCGCACGCGGATCGTGGGCAGTGCCCGACGCCACCGGCGCCACGGCTAGCGACCGCTGCAGTTGCGCAGAGATCACCTTGCCCGAAGGCGTGCGTGGCAATTGCGTGCTGAACACGATGCGCTTGGGCAGCTCGTGGGCGCCCAGGTGCAGCGCGCAATGGGCCAGCAACTGCTGGCTGTCTGCTTCCATGGCAGGACGCAGCACCACGCAGGAAACGGGAATTTCGCCCCAGGTGGGGTCGGGCAGCGCCACGGTGGCCGCTTCCAGCACGGCCGGGTGGCGCAGCAGCACGCCATTGATGGCTTCGGGCGACAGGTTGTAGCCGCCGCATATGATCAGGTCCTTGATGCGGCCGGTAATCCAGTACACGCCGTCGCTATCACGCCGCGCCAGGTCGCCGGTGTGCAGCCAGCCATCGCGCAGCGCGGCGGCGGTCGCTTCCGGATTATCGAGGTAGCCGTGCATCAGGTTGGCGCCCTGCAGGCACAATTCGCCATCTTCATTGTCTGCTGCTGCGCTGCCATCCTCGCGCAGGATCTTGGCTTGCATATCACGCGGCATGCCCACGCTGCCGATCTTGTGCGTGGCGGCATCCGGGCCGGCGTACAGGCCGCAGGCACCGGTTTCGCTGAGGCCGTACGTGTTGATCAGCGTGACCTTGAAGGTGTCGGAGAAGCCGGTCCAGATGGCCGCACTCAGTGGTGCACTGCAGGAAACAGCAAGCCGGAAATGGCCGTTGTCGAAATTTTCCGCCAGGTGGCTGCCGTATTGCTGCAACAGCGCCAGCGCGGTCGGGGCGCTGATCAGGTGGCTGACCTGCTCGCGGTAGATGGCGATTAACAGCGTTTCGATGCCCACGATGGAGAACGGCGCCGGACGTACCAGCGCGCAGCCGCGCTGGTACGCCAGCAGCAAGCCTTGCACCAGGCCGTCGCCGTGTGACAGCGGCATCAGGTTCATCACGCGCGATGTATTGTCGAGACCGTAATGCTGACCGATGGTGTGCAAGTGCGCCAGCAGCGCCGGCCAGTGCATTTCCACGCCTTTCGGCCGCGCCGTGCTGCCCGAAGTAAACACCACGTAAGCGGGACCGTGCTGGCGTACCGGCGGCAGTGCCGCCGGCGCCGGCGCTTCCAGCAGTCCCGGCCAGTTGTCGAGGTCAACCGGGGCACGCTTGCCCAGCAATTTGCCCAGCAGCTTGCCCTTGGCCTGCGCGCCCGCCACCCGGATCACCTGTGCCGGCAGCGCCATGCCGGCCGCTTGCCACTGGTCGATGCGGTCGGCATCGGCAATCACGCCGGCCACCTGCGCATGCGCGAGCAAATGCTGGACCTGCTCGGCCGCGGTACCCGGATCGAGCAACAGCGGTAGCGTGCCCGCGCGCAGGCAACCGAGCAGCAGGGGGATGACGGCGTGATCGTCCCGTACCATGAACAGCACCCGCTGCCCGATCAGCTTGCCAGCTGACAGGCGGCCCGCCACCAGCGCGATCTGGGTATCGAGTTCACCATACGACAGGTTTTTGGGGCCGATCAAAAAAGGTGCCTGGGCCTGGCCCGGGCGATTCTGAAACTGTTCAAACATGTGCTGCTTTCTAATCTTTGAAAGTGGTGTGCGCCAGCTGCTTGCGATCAAGCTTGCCGGCTGCAGTGTAGGGAAGCGTGGCGCGCACGCGCCACAGGCGCGGCAGCACATCGGCGGTGGCCTGGCGGCGGCAGGCATCGACAAACGTGGTCATGTCGAAACCGGTGTCGACAACCAGCAAGCCGATCAGGCCTTGCGGGCTTGCCGTGATGGCGGCCTCGCGCACGTGGGGCAGGGCGCACACGGCGCGCTCGAGCGGCGCCGGGTGGACGATGTCGCCGAACTCGTTCTTCAGGCGGTCGTCGTGGCGGCCCAGCAGCGTGATCGTGCCCAGCCCGTCGTGGCTGGCAATGTCACCGGTGTAGAGCCAGCCGTCGCGGGCGATGGCGGCCGTCTGCGCCGGGTCACGCCAGTAGCCGAGCATCAGCTGGTTGCTGTGCACGCGCAACTCGCCGGCCTGTCCTGCTGGCAGCGGCGTGCCGTCGGCAGCGCAAATCTGCACCACGGCGCCGGTTGCCTTGCCGCCCGGCTGGCCCGCGCCGGGCGCATGGTTGAATACCATGCACAGCCCGCCGGTTTCGGTCAGGCCGTAATAATCGATAATGGCGATTCCCATGCGCTGCGCCAGCGTTGCATGCAGCGCCGATTGCAGCGGTGCGCCGGTGGACAGAATTTGCCGCAGGCCGGCCGGGCGCAGCGTCAGGTGCGGCGGCAACAGGTCCAGCATCGACAGCCAGGCCGGGCCGGTGGACAACACTGTCACGCCGTGGCGTTGCACGGCCTGCAAGGTCTTGCCCACGCTGTGGCGCTCGGCGTCGGCCGCCAGGTACACGGTCGCGCCGGCAAACGGTGCTGCCAGCATCGGGTTGCGCAAGCCGCTCATGGTGTGGAAGTCGCCCAGCGACAGCAGCCGGTCCTGGTCGTGCCAGGCAAATTCGGTAGCGGCCAGCTGGCCGCTGTGGATCAGCGCGCGCTGGCTGTGGACCACGCCTTTCGGTGTACCGGTGCTGCCCGACGTGAACAGGATCACGGCCGGATCATCGGGCCGCACGGTGTGAACGGTGGCAGCCGGTGGCAGTTCCAGCCAGTCTTCGAGCAGGGCCGACAGTTCGGGCAAGGCGCAGTCCGCCGCCAGCGCGGCGCTGTCGTCGGTGTCTTCCAGTTCGTCGAGCAGCAGCGCCGGGCAGGCCGCCAGCGCGGCAGCGCTGTGGCGTGGCCGGTCCAGTACCAGCAGGCTAGGCGCAATACGGTCGAGCAGCGGCGCCAGCTGCGTTGGCGTTTCGGCCAATTCCTTGCGCAATGGCACCAGCACGGCGCCGAGGCGCCAGATCGCCCAGCTGAGCAGCACGGCTTCCGGGTGCTGCGAGCACAACATCACCACGCGGTCGCCGGGGCCAACGCCCAAGGTGTGCAAGCCTTGTTGCAGGGCCGGCACCAGCAGCGCGACGTCGTCCATGCCGAATTCGCTGTCGTCGATGCCGCACAGCAGTAGTGGACGCTCGCGGTACAGCGCAGGCAGCAGTTGCCACAGGTATTCGAAGGTTTCTTCCTGCGGCAGCGGCCGCACGATCTGGCTGGCGTAGTACGACTGCAGGCGCGCCATGGCGCCGCTGACCGGCGCCAGTTGCAGCAGTTCGCCATCGACCAGCGCACGGGCCTGCTCGCACACGTGCGGCACCGGCAGCTGCAGGCGCTGCGCGGTCTCGTCCAGCGTGCGCAATTGGCCCAGCTGGAACAGGATTTGCAATTGTTCGGGTGTCAGCACTTGCGGGCCTTGCCGTTCCAGGCGTTCGGCGTAGCAGGGGTGGCGCACCAGCAAGTCTTCCATCAGGCCGCCCAGTGCCTCGGGGTCAGGCACGGCGCAGCCGTTCAGGCTGTCGAGCCGCAGCAATGCGTTGACGACGCCGCGCGCCGCTGGCACGGCGATATCGAGGTCGGCCCGGCGCAGCCGTGCGTCCTGCCACTGTGGCGGCACCAGCGCCACCAGGCCGTTGTAATGGTGCGTGTCGGGTTCATTCGACAAGGTGGTGGCGCCATGGACGCCGGCATCGAACAGCGTCGGTTCGGCCATGACCAGCGCGCTGCGCTGCAGCCGGCCCTGCGCCGCTTGCAACCGTTCCAGGTGGCGCCGGCCATGGAGAATCAGGCCGCCGCGTTCGAAGAATGGCGCCGGTTCACTGTTGGCCATGTGCACATGCGGGAAGATGATGGGCGCCTCGGCGCGGGTGATGCGCAGCAGGTCACCCAGCAGGGTGGCCGGTGCGTAGCGGTGCAGGGTGTCGAGGCCGTGGATCAGCGCAAACTGGCGGTCGCGGAACGGCAGCGGGCTGCCCGGCGCCACGAACACGATGTCGTGATTTGGTGCGCGCCCGTGCGCTGGCAGCCAATGGGCATAACCCATGTAGCCCAGCACGTCGAAATTGCCTTCCCAGAGCGATATCACGTGCTGCTGCGGAAACGCCGCCGCCAGCATTTCGCCACTCCAGCCGGTGCGGCCCCAGGTATCGAGGATCAGGTCGCCCGGCTGCAGCTGCGCCCGCACCAGGTCGAACAGCGCACAAAACGCGCGCGTCGATTCGTTAAACGGCTGGAACGCGGCATAGCGGTCGGGGATGCGGCGCACATGGCGGCGGTGCATGAACGACAGGTAATCGGCGCTGGGCGTGAGTTTCGCCTGCAACTGCGGCAGCGCAGCGCGCGCGTCGGCCGCGCTGCCCAGCTGCGGCTCGGTAAACAGCGGGAAGCCTTGCACCACCGGGATGTGCAGCGCGCAGGCGGCACAGCTCAGCACCCCCTCCAGCATGGGCGAGCCGGGGACGATATCACTGGTCAGTGGCAGGCGACATGCAGGGCATGCCAGGGTGTCTAACGTGGATGTCTGCATACAAAACGTTTGAATGATGGCGTTGAAGGCTTGCTCAGATCACGGCTGGCGGCGGGGTTTTACTGCGGTAATCGCACAGGTCGGCCTGCATGCAGTTCCAGCACTCTGGCTTGCGCGCCTTGCAGGTGTAGCGGCCGTGCAGGATCAACCAATGATGAGCATCTTGCAAAAATTCCTTTGGTATAAACTTTAACAGTTTCTGCTCGACGATGTCGACGTTCTTGCCCGGCGCCAGGCCGGTGCGGTTCGAGACGCGGAAAATGTGCGTGTCTACCGCCATGGTCGGCTCCCCGAACGCCGTGTTGAGCACCACGTTGGCGGTCTTGCGGCCCACGCCGGGCAATGCTTCCAGCGATGCGCGGTCGCGCGGCACTTCGCCGCCGTGCAATTCCGCCAGCATCCGGCACGTGGCGATAACGTTCTTGCCCTTGGTTTTGTACAGGCCGATAGTCTGGATGTAGGTCTTGAGTTCTTCTTCGCCGAGGTCGAGCATCGCTTGCGGCGTGTTCGCCACCGGGTACAGCTTGCGCGTGGCCTTGTTGACGCCGACGTCGGTCGCCTGCGCCGACAGCAGCACGGCAATCAGCAGTTCAAACGGTGTGGTGTATTCGAGTTCGGTTTTCGGGTGGGGATTGGCGGCGCGGAAGCGCACGAACATTTCGTAGCGTTTGGCTGGATTCATGCAGGCTTGGTTCCGTTCTGGCTGGCGGCGGCCGCTTGGGCTGCCGCTTCTTCTTTTTTCAGGCGCGCGCGTTCCATGGCAGCGGCAATGATGGCTTTCTTGCGTTCCAGTGCTTCTGCCGAGGCGGCATCGGCCGGGTCGATGGCATTGACGGTTTCCATCTTGTGCCGGGCCTTGGCAGCGAGGCGGGCGTCGTTGTCCTGCTGGTCTTGCAGCAGGCGGGCCGTGCGGCGGTCGTGGCGCGCGCGCGCAGCGTCGGCATCGGCCTGGGTCCAGGCATCCCATCCCGTGGTCTCGGTCACCGGGTACATGACGATGCAATCGACCGGGCACGGATGGACGCACAGGTCGCAACCGGTGCACAGGTCGGGCACGATGGTGTGCATGAGCTTGGCGGCGCCGACGATGGCGTCCACCGGGCATGCCTGGATGCACAGCGTGCAACCGATGCACAGCGATTCGTCGATGTAGGCAACCGCGCGCGGCCGTTCCCGGCCGTTGACGGGGTTCAGTGGTATCACTTTGCGGCCGGTGACGGCGGACAGGCGCGCGATACCCTCGGCGCCGCCAGGCGGGCACTGGTTGATCTCGGCCGCGCCGCTGGCGATTGCTTGCGCATACGGCCGGCAGCCGTCGTAGCCGCACTTGGTGCATTGCGTCTGCGGCAGCACGTCTTCAATGTGCGCGGCAAGGGAGGGAGAGTCGGGATACGCCACGGTGATCGTCAAAACGGTAAAACGGTATTATCGGTCATCTGGCCCGAAATTCCGTAAACATACCTGTTGCGCGCATGGATATGCCTGCGCACTCCTGACGACCACGTTGCCACAGGCTAGCGTGATCACTTGGGGTCGGACCCCGTACGGGGTCCGACTTCGGCCTGGCGATGCGGGTTTAACCGTGCTGTTGAATAAACGCGGTAATTTTCGGACACACGACCTCGCGCCAGCGGCGGCCCGAGAAAATGCCGTAGTGGCCAGCACCAGGCGCCACGAAGTCTTGCTGCATGGCGGCCGGGATATTGCTGCACAGGTCGTGCGCGGCCTGGGTCTGGCCGGCGCCCGAGATATCGTCCAGCTCGCCTTCCACGGTGAACAGCGCCACCGTGGTGATATCCTGTGGCCGTACCAGCTGGCCGCCGACCTTCCACGTGCCGCGCGGCAGGTCGAAGTCCTGGAACACGGTTTTAATGGTGTCGAGGTAGTACTCGGCCGGCATGTCGAGCACGGCGTTGTATTCGTCGTAGAACTTGCGGTGCGATTCGGCGGTTTCTTCGTCACCCTTGACCAGGTGGTCGTAAAAGTCGCGGTGACTCTGGGCGTGGCGGCCCGGGTTCATGGCGATAAAGCCGGCGTGCTGCAGGAAGCCCGGATACACCTTGCGGCCGAAACCGGGGTAATTCGGCGGCACCGGGTAAATCACGGTGTTTTCGAACCACGAGAATTTTTTCTCGGTAGCCAGGTTGTTGACAGCGGTGGGCGAGCGACGCGGATCGATCGGGCCGCCCATCATGGTCATGGTCTTGGGCAGCTTGGGGTCGTTCGCCGTGGCCATCAGGGCGATGGCAGCCAGCACCGGCACCGTGGGCTGGCACACGGAAATCACGTGGACGGCGGGACCGAGGTGGCGGATAAAGTCCTGCACATAATAAACGTAATCGTCGAGGTGGAAGGCGCCATCGGCCAGCGGCACCATGCGCGCATCGGTCCAGTCGGTGATATACACGTCGTGCTCGACCAGCAGGCCGCGCACGGTGTCGCGCAGCAGCGTGGAGTGGTGTCCAGACAGCGGTGCAACCAGCAGCACCGTGGGTTGCGCCAGTTGGCCGATTTGCTCGTCACCGAGGTCTTTGCGGAAATGGATCAGGCGGCAGAACGGCTTGGTGATTGCCACCTGCTCGATGATGCCCACCGGTTCCGCCAGGCCCTTGACTGGCGACGCGTCAATTTCAAACTGCGGCTTTTCGTAGTCCTTGCCCAGTCGGTACATCAGCTCGTAACCGGCGGCGATGCGCTGCGAAAACGGCGTGTGCGCCAGCGGCGAGACGGGGTTGCTGAAGATTTTGGCAGACGCATCAGCCCATTGCATCAGGGGCGTGAGCAGCGAACGTTGCATTTCGTGCAGTTGGTAGAGCATGTGAGGTCCCGGTATTATTGTGTGGCGCAGTGCTTATGGTGCACTGCACCAGTGGCGTTCATCATACGCCTGTTAAGGCGTAACCCGAAGCATTTCAGGCTGCCTCAGGGCAAGGACCGGGCGACGCCGCAACACTCGTCCTGTGTGAACAATAATACTGCTGAACGCATAAAAAAAGCAGCGTTTCCGCTGCTTTTGTGTAGGACAGTCACCCGCGCTGTTGCTTTGCGCGGGCAGTTCCGTTCGCTTAGTCGAAGACCGGGGTTTCCACGCCCAGCACCTTGTGCAGCTTTGGCGAGGTGGTGGTGTACTGCATGTGGATTTTTTTGTCCGGGAAGATGTACGGCGCCGCGCCGAAGGCCGCCAGTGCCGCTTCGTGGAAGCCCGACAGGATCAGTTTTTTCTTGCCAGGGTAGGTGTTGATGTCACCCACGGCAAAGATGCCCGGTACATTGGTTTCGAATTTTTCCGTGTCCTGCACCTTCAGCTGGCGGCGCTCGATGTCCAGGCCCCACTCGGCGATCGGGCCCAGTTTTGGCGACAGGCCGTAGAACACCAGCAGCATGTCCAGCGGTACGCGACGGGTCACGCCGTCCTGGCCGGTCACCTTCAGTTCGGTCAGTTTGTCGTCCTTGGTTTCGAAACCGGTGGCCTGGCCCACGATCAGTTGCATTTCGTAGTCGTCGCACAGCGCTTTCATCTTGGCGACCGATGCCGGTGCTGCACGGAAGTCTTCGCGGCGGTGCAGCAGAACCACCGATTCCGCTTTACCCACGAAGTTCAGGGCCCAGTCCAGCGCCGAGTCGCCGCCGCCGCAGATCACCAGGTTCTTGCCTTCGAACTGGGCCGGATCCTTGACCTTGTAGTGCAGTTGCGAGCCTTCGAACACGTCGATGCCATCGACCTTCAGGGTGCGCGCCTGGAACGAACCGACGCCGGCGGCGATGAAGATGGTCTTGGTGATGAACTCGGTGCCGGCCGTGGTGGCCACATCGAAACGGCCGTCGTCACGGCGTTGTACCTTGACCACTTCCTGGCCCAGGTGGAACGTCGGTTCGAACGGTTCGATCTGTTTGAGCAGATTGTCGGTCAGTTCCTGGCCGGTGCACGATGGCACGGCCGGGATGTCGTAGATCGGCTTGTCAGGATACAGTTCGACGCATTGTCCGCCCACCGCGCCCAGCGAATCGATGACGTGGGCTTTGATTTCCAGCAGACCCAGTTCGAAGACCTGGAACAGGCCGACCGGGCCGGCGCCAATGATGACGGCATCGGTTTCGATGACGCCGGTAGGGGTGACAGTGCTATTCATTCGTTTTTCCTGTGATTTCAATAATGGTTAGGCAACACAAGGCTGCACACAGTACGTGCGCGCTGCCCGGCGCCGCCCGGCCAGGACGGGAGTCTTAGCGTACCAGCAGGTGCAGCTTATCTTTGACGTCCTTGAACTGGTCCGCGTCCGGCAGCGGGGCGACGGTCTTGGTGATCGAAGGCCAGTTGCGCGACAGATCGGCGTTGATCTTGATGTATTGCTGCTGGTCGCCAGGAACATCTTCTTCGGCATAAATTGCGTTGACCGGGCATTCGGCCACGCAGACGGCGCAATCGATGCACTCGTCCGGGTCGATGGCGAGGAAGTTCGGTCCAGAGCGGAAACAATCTACCGGGCAAACATCGACGCAGTCCGTATAACGGCAGCTGATGCAAGATTCGGTGACAACGTGGGTCATAACAGTCCTATCAATGTTGGTGCGCAGTGGTTCCGGCAGGTGTGGGATGGCCGGCTAACCTCGGCAAAGCACTGTATTTTAAGGTAATTCCTTATTTCTCACAAACTGCGCTTATATACAATACATATAAGCAAATGCGCTCGCGCCCCGCAGCAGGCCTCGACTTAAGGGGGGGGCGGGCCGGCGCTGCCCCCGCACACTGGCGCACCCCGGGCGCAACTGGCATGATGCTGGCTTTGTGATACTACTCGAGGGAATGCATGGCGGACATCAACATCGTCCAGGAACACCACCTGGCGCCCGAACAGGCCCGTGCGGCGGCGCAACAAGTGGCCGACAAACTGTCCGAACAATTTGAATTGACGTCGCGCTGGGATGGCGACGTGCTGCGTTTCGAGCGCAGCGGCGTGAACGGCACATTGAGTTTGCTGCCGAACCAGGCGCAGTTGCAAATTGCGCTCGGTTTTCCGATCAGCGCGTTTGCGTCCCAGATCGAGAGCAAGGTTGCCGACAAGATGCGCCGGGTGTTTACCGCCAGTTAACCCGCACGACAAGTGCTGGGGTCGGACCCTGTTCGGGGTCCGACCCCAAACCCGGGGCGCTAACTGATCGGGGGCGGCGGGGGAGGGGTTACTTCAGTTCTTCGATCAGGTCGATGTATTGCTGCTTGGCGTCGTCGGCGCCGGTGCCTTTCAAGGCATCCCAGGCGTCGAACTTGGCGCGGCCGACCATGTCGGTAAAGCCGGGACGCTCGCCGGTCGCATCGCCCACCGACGCCTGCTTGAACAAACCATAGATTTTCAGCAGGGTCATATTGTCCGGACGTTCCGGCAGGTTTTTCGAATCGGCCTGCGCTTGCTCGAATTGTGCTTGTAAGGTCATGTCTTCTCCAGAGGTAAGGGGTACCCGGCATGATAACCGCAGCACCTTGTAAAACCGTTAGAGGACACCCTCAAAAACACAACGGCGGCCATGCCAGGCTTGAGCCTTACATGAACCGCCGTCTTGTTTCCTGCCTGGTCCTGCTGGGGGCACGCGTGGCCGCGTGCCGGGGCCAATTACTTGGCTTTTTTAGCTGGGTTGACAGCCGACTTCAGGGTCGCACCCGCCGAGAATTTCGGGGTTTTCGACGCGGCGATCTTGATCGCTTCGCCGGTAGCTGGATTGCGACCTTTGCGTGCAGCACGTTTGGCAACGGAGAAGGTGCCGAAGCCGGTGATGCCTACCGTGTCGCCTTTTTTCAGACGTTCGGTCACGATGGCGATCAAGGTGTTTACTGCGGTGTTGGCGGCAGCAGCAGACATCTCGGTGCGTTTCGCAAATTCAGCAATCAGTTCGCCTTTTTTCATTACTACCTCCTTGGTTATTAGAGCGCGCAGATTAGCATAAATATTGTCAGATGTAATGGTTTCTGCGTGAAGAGTTTCAAAGTAACCCTTGCTGCACCTGCCGTACTCGCATTTCGATCCGCCAACTGCCTGTATATAAAGGGCTTACGCGAGCGTGGCGGACATCGCATGATGTTAAAAAAGGTTTATCATGGCACGACTTGCGCAGTGACGACGAGCACGATGATGAGCTTTTCAGACGACACCCTGATTGCCTATGCCGACGGCGCACTTGACGCCGCGACCCGCCGCGCCGTCGAATCGGCCATGCAGCGCGACGCCGGCCTGGCGCGGCGCGTGGCGCGGTTGCGCGCGGCACGCGACGATGTCGCCATCGACCATGCGCGGTTGAAGTCCCATGGCAAGGGTGGGCAATCCGGAAAAGTCGTGCAGCTGGCCACCATCCGCGCCCAGCGCAACGCCGTCGAACACGCGGCGCGCAAGGCAATGCAGCCGCGCTGGACCTGGCGCCAATGGAGTGCGGTCACGCTGGCGCTGTGCATCGGCGTGCTGGCGGGTCGGTTCGTCCTGGTCTACTGGCAGCCAGCCTGGCTGGGCGAGCCGCCGCCGGCGCCCACCACGGTCATCAGCCGCAACGGCATGCTGGTGGCGCAGGGCAAGCTCGATGCCGCCTTGACCGGGCAAATGGGGGGCGCGGCGCCGTCGGAGGGCGATGTACGGGTGGGGTTGAGTTTTCTGTCGAACGGGGGCGGTTATTGCCGCACCTTTACGCTGGTGGGCCTGAGCCAGGACCTGGTGGGCATGGCGTGCCGTGCCAGCGACGAGTGGCGGGTGCCGGTGCTGGTGCAAAACATGCGGCCCACGCCGCAGATGGGCACCAGCCGGATCGGCATGGCTGGCACCGAAATGCCTACCGCCGTGCTGGAAGCGATCGACCAGCGCATCGTGGGCGGCATGATGGACAGCCGCGCCGAGCTCGAAGCGCTGCGGCGCAACTGGCAGCGTAATTAAACGCCCAGCAGTTCCACGTCGAAGATCAGGGTGGCGTTGGGCGGAATCACGCCGCCGGCGCCGCGTGCACCGTAACCGAGTTCCGCTGGAATGATCAGTTGACGGGCGCCGCCGATTTTCATGCCTTGCACGCCTTCGTCCCAGCCGCGAATGACCATGCCCGCGCCCAGCGCGAATTCGAACGGATCGTTGCGGTCTTTGCTCGAATCGAACTTGGCGCCCTTGGTGCCGTCGTCGTTGCGCAGCCAGCCGGTGTAGTGGACGGTAACGTTTTGACCAGCTTTGGCTTCGGCGCCGTCGCCAACCGTCAGTTCGATGAATTGCAGGCCGGAGTCGGTAGTGATGGTGGACATAGCTATATTCCTTCTTCGTTGAAAACAAGGCATGAATTGTAGCAGCAGCGCCCGCGACGTGTAGCGTACGCGCCGCCCGCATGAATAATTGTGAACTTTCCCCCTCGGTAAGACCGGGTTTCCACGTAAAATAAAGTCTTTGCTCCTACAAGCGATTTCTTCATGTTCAGCAGTCTCCGCCGCAGTCTCCGCAATACTGTATTTTCCACCGTGTGCGCGCTGCTGTGTGCGCAGAGCGCGCAGGCCAATGTCGTGGTGGTACTGAACTCGCGCGATGCTACCGTGCAGTTGCTGGACCAGGACACCTTCAAGAGCCTGTCGACCTTCCCGGTCGGCAAGGAACCGCACCACCTGATGGCCACGCCCGACAACAAGTCGCTGATCGTGGCCAGTTCGGTCGGCAACGAACTGATTTTCCTGAACCCCAAATCGGGCCAGATTCAGCGCACCGTCAAGGACATCCTCGATCCGTACCAGATCGGCTTTTCGCCGGACCAGAAATGGTTCGTCTCGAACTCGCTGCGGCTCGACCGGGTGGACCTGTACCGCTACGACGGCACCAACCTGACCTTGTCGAAGCGCATTCCGCTGGCCAAGCTGCCAAGCCACATGGCCTTCAACGCCGCCAGCACCGTGGTGTTCATCACCCAGCAGGGCAGCGACCAGGTCAGCGCCATCGACCTGGCCACGGGCGTGGTCAAATGGACCATGTCGGTTGGCAAGCTGCCGGCCGGTATCGCCATGACGCCCGATGACAAGTACCTGATGGTGGGCATCATGGGCAGCGATTACGTCGAAGTGATCGACTGGAAAACCCAGAAGACGGTCAAGCGCATCAAGACCGGCATGGGCGCGCACAATTTCCGCTCGGCCGGCGATGGCCGTTACACCTATGTGTCGAACCGGGTGTCCAACTCGATTAACATCGTCGACCAGAAGACGCTGGAAAACGTGGGCCAGATCAATGTACCGGGTGGTCCTGACTGCATGGAAATCACCGACGACGGCAAGACCATGTGGGTGACGCTGCGCTGGATTAAAAAAGTGGCCGTGATCGACCTGAAAACCCGCAAGGTCACCAAGCTGATTCCGGTGGGCCGCTCGCCGCACGGCGTGTTCTTCATCAATTCCGCCCAGCGCTGATGGCAAGTTTTACCATGCGCCGCACCGCCGCGTTGTTGCTGCTGTCCACCGCACTGCAGGCCGCGGTAGCGGCCCCGGCCGGCGTCTGCAAGGGCACGATTTACCTGACATTCGACACCGGCAGCCAGTCGCAGGCCGAACTGATTGCCGACACCCTCAAGCGCCACCACATCCAGGCCACGTTCTTCCTGGCTAACGAAAAAACCGTGCGCGGCGATTACTCGCTCGACCCGTCGTGGTCGGCGTACTGGAAGGCACGCGTGGCCGAAGGCCATGCGATCGGCTCGCACACGTTCGACCATGACGTGCTGACCGGCGAAAAAGACGGCAAGTTCCGCGTCAAGCCGGGCTTCGGGCCACTGGCCGGCAAGATCCGCAGCCTCACGCCCGACCAATATTGCGACGAAATCAAGCGCGTGGACCGCCGCTTCGTGGAGTTGACCGGCAGCCACCTCGATCCGCTGTGGCGCGCGCCGGCCGGCCGTACTTCGGCGCACACGGTGGCGGCGGCCAAGGCATGCGGCTATGCCCACGTGGGCTGGTCGCCGGCCGGCTTCTCCGGCGACGAGCTCTCAAGCAAGGCTTACCCGAATGCGGTATTGTTGCGGAAGTCCTTGAGCGACCTGCGCAATGGCGATATTTTCCTGGCCCATATGGGCATCTGGTCGCGCCAGGATGCGTGGGCGCCGGCCAACCTGGAACCGCTGATCAGCGGCCTGGAGCAAAAAGGTTTTTGCTTCGCCACGCTGCGCGACCATCCTGATTATTCCTCACTCTTCAAACAGCGATGATGCAATTGATTTCAGACTGGTTCGGCACCGCCCAGGGGTGGCTGTTCGAAACGGTGATCCAGCCGCTGGTGTTCCAGCTCGGCTTTGGCGAGTACGTCGAGGAAGCGTTCGAAGGTACCGAGTGGCTGCTGATCGGCGTGCTGGAGCTGACCCTGCTGTTCATCGTGCTGCGGCCGATGGAAGCGCTGATCCCGGTGCACAAGTTCAACGACCCGCGCGCGCGCTGGAACGATTTTATCTACACGGTGCTGCACCGCATCGGCCTGTTCTCGGTGCTGATCTTCTTTACCCTCGATCCGCTGATGGATGCGCTGGCGGGATTGCTGCGCTTCGAGAGTTTCCAGCCACTCAATCTGGAAAGCCTGTGGCCGGGCATTAGCCCGCTCGGTGCGTTTGTCGTGTATTTCGTCGTGCTCGATTTTTTCGATTACTGGTATCACCGCGCGTCGCACCATTTCAACTGGTGGTGGGCGCTGCACGGCTTGCACCACAGCCAGCAGAATATGAACTTGTGGAGCGATAACCGCAACCACCTGTTCGACGACTTCCTGCGCGACATCTACATGGGCGTGATCGCGCTGTGCATCGGCGTGGAACCGTCGCAGTACGTGCTGCTGGTATCGGTCTCGCGCATCCTGCAAAGCCTGCAGCATGCCAACGTGCGCATTCACTTCGGCTGGCTCGGCGAGCGTTTATTGGTGTCGCCGCGCTACCACCGGATGCACCACGCGATTGGCATCGGCCATGAGTCGAAAGGTGCCGGCACGCTGGGCGGCTGCAATTTCGCCGTGCTGCTGCCGGTGTGGGATATCATTTTCAGGACCGCCAACTTTACGCCGGAATTCGTCACCACCGGCATCCGCGACCAGCTGCCCAAGACGGCGGCCGATGGCACCGTGGTGCCGGGCCGCGAATACGGCCGTGGCTTCTGGTCGCAGCACTGGCTGGCGTTGAAGCGCCTGGTGGAATATGCACGAAAGGACGTGGTCTGATGAGGGCAGCTCGAAAAACCTACTGCGCGTTGCATTGCCGGTCTGCGATGCTCGCTGTGCACCAGCACAGCTGCGCTTCTCGACCAGCACTGCCGCCGCTCGCGACGGTTTTTCGAGGTGCCCATGAGTAACGTGTTGCGCGCCTGGGGCCGCGCCTTCCTGTCGCAATGGCATGGCAAGCTGCTGGCAATGAGCATCGCGCCATTCCTGCTGGCCGTGGGCGTGTGGGCCGTGCTGCTGTATCTCGGCTTGCAGCCGCTGATCGACGCCATGCACGCGCTGTTTTCCGAACATAATCTGTTTGCCACCAGCACCAGCTGGCTGCGCTCGCTGGGCCTGGGCACGCTGACGGCCGTGGTGGTGCCGTTGATCGCCATGCTGCTGTTATTGCCGCTGATGATCATGACGGCGCTGATTTTTATCGGCGTGATCGCCATGCCGGTGATCTGCCGCCACGTGGGGCTGCGCCACTATCCGCAGCTGGAACAGCGCAAGGGCGGCACCTTGCTCGGTAGCGTTGGCACCGCCGTGGGCGGCATGCTGATTTTTATCGGCCTGTGGATCATCACCTTGCCGCTGTACGTGTTTCCGCCGCTGGCCGTGCTGGTGCAGGCGCTGCTGTGGGGCTGGCTTACCTGCCGCGTGATGGTGTACGACGTGCTGGCCGACTACGCCAGCGCCGAAGAGCGGCGCGCCATGCTGGCCGCACACCGCTGGCCGCTGCTCATCATCGGCCTGGTGTCGGGCGCGGCGGGCGCCTTGCCCGGTGCGATCTGGCTCGGCGGCGTGGCGGCAGTGGTATTGTTCCCATTCCTGGCAGCGGCGTCGATCTGGCTGTACGTGCTGGTATTTATCTTTACCGGTTTGTGGTTCGCTTATTATTGCCTGGAGGCGCTGGCGCGCATGCGCGCCGCCGCACCCGCAGTGGCAGACCCCACCCCCATCGAACTCTGAGAAAGCAGGACTTTATGGCCATCGGACTTATCATCATCGGCGACGAAATCCTGTCGGGCAGGCGCGTCGACCAGCATTTTTCCAAGGTCGTGCAGATCCTGTCCGCGCGCGGCCTCAAGCTGGACTGGGCCGAGGTGCTGGGCGACGACCCGGCGCGCATCGTTGCCACGCTAAAGCGCACGTTTGCCACCGACGATATCGTGTTTTGCTGCGGCGGCATCGGCGCCACACCGGACGACCACACGCGCCAGGCCGCGGCCGACGCGCTGGGCCTGCCGCTGGTGCTGCACCAGCAGGGCAAGTTGAATATCGAACAGCGCATCGTGCAAATGGGCGAGGAGGCCGGCCAGCCGGCCGATTTGAACTCGCCCGAAAACCTGCACCGCCTGAAAATGGCCGAGTTTGCCGAAGGCGCGGCGCTGATCCCGAATGCCTACAACAACATCGCCGGCTTCTCGCTGCACCAGCATTATTTCGTGCCGGGCTTCCCGGTGATGGCGTGGCCCATGATCGAATGGGTGCTCGACAACCAGTACGCCCACCTGTTCAACCGCGAGCCGCACCTGGAGCAGTCGGTGCTGGTGTACGAGGCCGCCGAATCGTCGCTGACGCCGCTGATGGTGGCGCTGGAACAGCAGTACCCGCGCGTCAAAGTATTCAGCCTGCCCAGCGTGGGCGACGCCACCACGCGCCGCCACATCGAGCTGGGCGTGAAGGGCGAACCGGCGCAGACGCTGGAAGCGTTTCAGCAGCTGCGTGATGAATTGACGCGTTTGAACGTGGAGTTCGCGTCGCACTGAAACCCGCACGGCCAGTGCCGCGGTCGGACCTCGCACGGGGTCCGACCCCAAGTGGTATGGCATGCTGATCGCTGCAAGTGATGGAGGGTTGGCACTGTCGTTGTTTTTTTGCGAAAATTCTCGCGGCAGCGCAATTATTCTGCAAACGCACCGGCCGGTAACGCCACCTTGTGGTGCAATGGTAACTAGCAGGTTTTACTGAACAGCTGACCGGTTTGTCTCATATGTTAAGCAATCGTCGTTTCCGCCGGCCCCTGGTGCGTGTTGCGCGCAAATTGCGTGCAGGCGCGGCAGCCCTCGGATATCGGCGCAAGCGTCACCTTCGAGTTGTACCCCCCATGCCCATAGAAGATACCGAAGCGCACCTCGCGCAGGCGCCGCTGGATGCGCCCCATGCCACGCCACCTGCGGATCAACCGTCCGCGCCACCGCCCAGAAAGAGCAAGCGCACGCGCAACGCCTTGATCCTGGTGCTGCTGGTGGGCGCCTCGTTTGCCGTGTATTTCGGTGTGCAGGAAAGCCGCACGTCGTCGCTGCAGGCGCGCATCTTTACCGACCTGGCCGGCAAGATGACGTACAAGGTGCAGCCTGGCGCCAGCAAATCGATCCGGTTCCCGCACGACAGCCCGTACGACGAGCGGCTGGGCTACTCGAGCATGCCCGACTATATTGGCCGCCTGAGCGCACGCGAATACCAGGTCAGCGCGCAGTCGCGCATGTCGGCCAGGATGGTGGAACTGGCCGACCGTGGCATCTTCCCCACGTACCACGAGAAAACCAAGACCGGCCTGACCATTTACGATTGCCGCGCCCAGCAGCTGTACGCCACTGCGTACCCGGAACGCATCTACAGCAAGTTCGAGCAGGCGCCGATGGCGCTGATCAGCTCCCTGCTATACATCGAAAACCGCGAACTGCTCGACAATACCTACCCCAAGCGCAACCCCGCCGTGGAATGGGACCGGCTGGCCAAGGCCGTGCTGGAAAAGAGCATGAGCGCACTGGGTGCCGGCCACCGCGCGGCAGGCGGCAGCACGCTGGCCACGCAAATCGAAAAATACCGTCACTCGCCCGAGGGCCGTACCGGTTCCATGCAGGACAAGCTGCAGCAAATGATTTCGGCCAGCCTGCGCTCGTACCAGGATGGTCCCGATACCACCAAGGCGCGCCGGCGCATCGTCATCGAATACCTGAACACGGTGCCGCTGTCGGCCAAGTCCGGCTACGGTGAAGTCAATGGCGTCGGTGACGGCATGTGGGTGTGGTACGGCCGCAGCTTCGACGAATTCAACCGCATCATGGCCCGCAACCTCGAACAGCCCGATGCCGACACCGCGCTGGTGTACAAGGAAGCGCTGAGCCTGATGATCGCGCAGCGCCGCCCCAGCTATTACCTCGGCGACGGCGCCGAGGATCTGGACCAGCTGGCCGACAGCCACTTGCGCATCCTGGCCAAGGACGGCGTCATCACGGCCGCCATGCGCGACATGGCCCTGAAACAAAAGCTGCATCCGGCCAAGGGCAACGGCTTGCAGGCGGCGCCGCCGATGACGTTTGTCTCGCGCAAGGCCACCAACGCCATCCGCAACCACCTGGCCAATCTGCTGGGCGACAACCGGATGTACAACCTCGACCGCCTCGACCTCGACGTGACCAGCACGCTCGACGCGCAGGCGCAAACCGCCGTTACGCAAGTGCTGAACGACTTGCGCGACCCCGAGCGCGCCAAGGCTGCCGGCCTTACCGGCAAGGGCATGCTGGGCAATGGCGACCCGGCCAACGTGGTGTACAGCTTTACCTTGCTGGAAAAAGGGCCGCAGACCAATTTCCTGCGCCTGCAAACCGATAACTTCGACCAGCCGCTCGACATCAACGAAGGCGCCAAGCTCGACCTGGGATCCACCGCCAAGCTGCGCACGCTGGTCAGCTACCTCGACATCATGGACCAGCTGCACAAGAAGTATGCGGGCATGGATTCGGCCGAGCTGGGCAAGGCGGTGATCGATCCGCAGGACAAGCTGTCGCTGTGGGCGGTCGACTACTTCAAGGGCCTGCCGCAAAGTGACGATGCGCGGGCACTCACGCCCATGCTGCACGCGGCCATGGAACGCAAGTATTCCGGCAACCCGGGCGAGGGCTTCTTCACCGGCGGCGGCCTGCATTACTTCGGCAACTTCTCCAAGGAAGACAACGGCAAGATCCTCACCGTGACCGAGGCGCTGCGCCGCTCCACCAACCTGGTGTTCGTACGCCTGATGCGTGACGTCGCCAAGTTCTATATGTTCCAGACGCCGGGTTCGTCCGCCTCGCTGCTGGCCGACGCCGACGATCCGCGCCGCGCCCAGTACCTGGCGCGCTTTGCGGACAAGGAAGGCAAGGAGTTCCTGGCGCGCTTCTGGGCCAAGTACAAGGGCAAGCCGGCGTCCGAGTTCGACAACATCATGCTGGCCAACCTGCGCCGCACGCCGGTGCGCCTGGCCGTGATCCACCGTACCGTGTACCCGAAAGCGACCGAACAGGAGTTTGCCTCGTTCCTGCGCGCCAACCTGTCGTCGCAAAACGAGGTGTCGGACGAAAAAGTCGCCAAGCTCTACGACCAGTACGCGATCGACCAGTGGTCGCTGGCCGACCGTGGTTACCTGGCCAGCATTCACCCGCTGGAACTGTGGATGGTGGCCTACCTGCACGCCAACCCTGGCGCCACGCTCACGCAGCTGAACACGGCCAGCGAGAAGCAGCGGCAAGAGGTGTACCAGTGGCTGCTGAAGACCAAGCGCAAGCACGCCCAGGACCGCCGCATTGCCGGCCTGCTGGAAGTGGAAGGCTTCATGGAAATCCACAAGCAGTGGAAGAAGATGGGCTATCCGTTCGATTCGCTGGTGCCATCGTATGCGACCACGCTGGGCGCTTCGGCCGACCGCCCGGCCGCGCTGGCTGAACTGATGGGCATCATCGTCAACGGCGGTGTGCGCAAGGCCAGCCAGCGTGTCACCGCGCTGCATTTTGCCAAGAACACGCCGTACGACACCACCGTCACCCGCGCCAAGCCGGTCAGCAATGAGCAGGTGCTGGCGCCGGAAGTGGCGCGCATGGTGGCCGAGGCGATCCGTGGCGTGGTATCGGACGGCACCGCCAAGCGCGCCCGCGGCGCGTTCACCACGTCGGACGGCATCATGTTGCCGGTCGGTGGCAAGACCGGTACCGGTGACCAGCGTTTCGACGTGTATGGCGGCGGCGGCCGGTTGATCGAATCGCGCTACGTGAACCGGTCGGCCACGTTCGTGTTCAATATCGGCGAGCGTTTCTTTGGCAGCATGACGGCGTACGTGCATGGGCCGGAGTCAAAGAACTACGACTTCACCAGCGCGTTGCCGGTGCAATTGCTGGTGGTGCTGGCACCGCACCTGATGCCGTTGATCGATCCGAAGTGGGTGGCCCAGCCGACCACGCCGCCGGCAGTGCCGGGTACCGCGCCGGGGATTGCGCCCGTGGTGGCAGTGGCGGCGCCGCCCAAGCCGGTGGCGGCAACGCCGCTGCGCGCCTGCGGCGGCTGAGTGTACCCGCGTTAGCCCCCGATCCGTCATCCTCGCGAAAGCGGGGATCCATACTGAGCTGGATTCGCACGCGCTCTATGGATCCCGCATCGGCGGACCGCCGCGTACGCGAGGATGACGGCTGTTCGGCTGGCTGCAAGAGAATAGCCAACTTCACTCGAATGGCCAACGCCACTCGGCGCCATCGTGTTTCCCTTGCTTACTGCGCCAATTATTGGCAATGTAGCACCCCATGAAACCGATGCGCCACCACATGTCCAAAATCCTCAAGTTCACGCAGTTTTCCTTGCGTGACCTGCTCGCGTCCACCGCTCCTACCGTGCTGCTGATTGTCGGCGTCTGCCTGCTCGCTTACTGGCTGGTGGATCCGGCGCCGCCGCGCACCGTGCGCCTCGGTACCGGCCAGGAAAACAGCGCCTACGAAGAATTCGGCAAGAAATACGCGGCCATGCTGGCCAAGCACGGTGTGACCGTCACGCTGGTGCCGTCGGCCGGTTCCGGTGAAAACCTCGACAATCTGCGCGCTGGCAAGGTCGATATCGCCTTCGTGCAAAGCGGCAGCACCAACGAGGAAGCGTCCGAACGCGAAGACCTCAGTTCCCTGGGCAGCCTGTTCGTCGAGCCGCTGTGGCTGTTCCTGCGCGAGCGGCAAGACAAGCAACCGATCACCCAGCTGGGCCAATTGCGCGGCATGAAGATCAACTTTGGCCCCAACGGCTCGGGCGCACCGCGCCTGCTGCACCAGGTGCTGGACTTGAACGGTCTGGAAAAGGGCGACGTCCAGCGCTTTTCGCTGGCCAATACGCCGGCCGTGGTGGAGCTGCTGGAAGGGCGCATCGACGGCCTGGTGTTCACGTCGGCGCCGGAAGCGCCGCTGATCCAGATGCTGCTGCAAACGCCCGGCATCCAGCTGTTCGACTTTACCCAGGCCGAAGCCTATGCGCGCAAGCTGCCGTTTCTTACCCACGTGACGCTGCCGCGCGGCATTGTCGATCTGGGGCGCGACATCCCGGCCCGCGAATACAGCCTGATCGCGCCCACCGCCACGCTGGTGGCGCGCGAAGATTTGCATCCGGCGCTGGTGGATTTATTCGTGCAGGGCGCCAGTACCATCCATAACGGCGCCGGCTGGTTCCAGCAGCAGGGCCAGTTCCCGTCAGCCAAATACACGGAGATTGCGGTCGATCCCGAGGCGGCCAAGTTTTACAAGAACGGGCCGCCGCTGTTGCAGCGGTATATGCCGTTCTGGGCCGCCAATTTCCTCGACCGCATGTGGGTGGTGGTGCTGGCGCTGAGCGCCCTGATCCTGCCGCTGTCGAAGATCGTGCCGCCGCTGTACGTGTGGCGGATCCGGTCGCGCGTCTATAAATGGTACGGACAGCTGCGCACGGTGGAGCAGACGGTGGAAGAGGCGCCGGAAGCGGCGCGTTTGCAGGTGTATGAACAACAACTCAAGCGGCTCGACGAGATCGAGGAGCTGGTGAACCAGATCTCGATCCCGCTGTCGTTTGCCGACGGCTTGTACGGCTTAAGGTCGCACATCCAGTTCGTGCGCAAGCGGATCCAGTTCCTGATGGAGGAGATGGCGGGGCCGGGGTTGGATTTGGATGAAGTGCCGGTTTAAGGTTCTACGGAGCAGCCGTTCTATGGATCCCCGCGTGCGCGGGGATGACGGCTCACCTGCCGCTGACTTAAAAGCCGTCATCCTCGCGAAAGCGGGGATCCATAGGCCTTGTGAGTCGTGTCAGCTTACGCCCCCGTCCACGGCAAGCCCGCCTTGCACCACCCATTAATATTCTTGCGATGGGTATGCTCATCCTTCTCGCCCTCGAAGCCTTCGAGAATATCAAAACACTGCTGATACCCGTGCTCGGCCGCCAGCTTGGCCGCACCACGCGAGCGCACGCCGGACCGGCACAGGAATAACAACACCTGGTCCTTGCGCGCCACCGAGTTCAATTGCTCGATAAAATCCTGATTGGCGTTGCCACCCGGATAAGTCGTCCACTGCACCGCACCATGTTGGGCCTCGGGGATTTTCACCCGGCCCACCCAGTCGCGCTCGGCATTGGTGCGCACGTCCACCAGCTTGACTGCGTTGTCCATTGCCAGCAGGTCGAACGCTTCCTCGGGCGTGACCGCGCCGGCATAGGCCCAATCCCGGTTGCGGCCGCGCGCCGTCGTCAGAATCTCATCAAATTTGCTCATGTCATGTTCCCGTAGAGGTTTGCGATTATTATAGGCTTCCTGCGCCAGCCCACGGCTAGCCGCACCAAAACGAGGCATTTTCACGAGAAATTCCTAATTTGCACAAATTCAGTGCGGATTCGTGAAAATGCACTACGATGGTGCTGTGTTGTCCGGCATCAAATTCGAGTGCTGCAGTCATGCGCCCGATTTTGGACGCACTTGGCGGCAAGTTCAAGGACGCTATCGACATAACCTTATGCGATTGTTATGTAAGTTCGGCTGGCATGGATACTGCTTAGAGTAGGTGCACCAGTTCCGCAAATTATCTTAGGAGAGACGCATGGCAATGACAGCCGCAGAAGTTCTGAAAATGGTCCAGGAAAACGAAGTGAAATTCGTTGATTTCCGTTTCGCTGATACCCGTGGTAAAGAACAGCACGTTACCGTGCCTGTGTCGGCTTTCGACATCGACAAGTTCGAATCGGGTCACGCTTTCGACGGTTCCTCGATCGCCGGCTGGAAGGGTATTGAAGCATCGGACATGATCCTGATGCCTGATCCAAACACCGCGAACATCGATCCCTTCATGGAAGAGACCACGCTGTTCATGCAATGCGACGTGATCGAGCCTGCCGACGGCAAGGGCTACGACCGCGATCCACGCTCCATCGCCAAGCGCGCTGAAGCCTACCTGAAATCGTCGGGCCTGGGCGACACCGCCTACTTCGGTCCCGAGCCAGAATTCTTCATCTTCGACAGCGTGCGCTGGAAGATCGACATGTCCGGCTGCTTCGTCAAGATCGACTCCGACGAAGCGTCGTGGTCCACCGGCGAAAAAATCGAAGGCGGCAACAGCGGCCATCGTCCAACCGTCAAGGGCGGCTACTTCCCGGTTCCACCAGTGGACAGCTTCCAGGACATGCGTTCGGAAATGTGCCTGATCCTGGAATCGCTGGGCATCCCGGTCGAAGTGCACCACCACGAAGTGGCTGGCGCCGGCCAGAACGAAATCGGCACCAAGTTCTCGACCCTGGTCGAGCGCGCCGACTGGACCCAGAACCTGAAATACGTGGTCTGGAACGTGGCCCACAGCTACGGCAAAACCGCCACCTTCATGCCAAAACCTATCGTTGGCGACAACGGTTCGGGCATGCACGTGCACCAGTCGATCTGGAAAGACGGCGTCAACCTGTTCGCCGGCGACGGCTATGCCGGCCTGTCCGATACCGCGCTGTTCTACATCGGCGGCATCATCAAGCACGCCAAGGCACTGAACGCGATCACCAACCCAGGCACCAACTCGTACAAGCGCCTGGTGCCAGGCTTTGAAGCCCCGGTCAAACTGGCGTACTCGGCCAAAAACCGTTCGGCCTCGATCCGCATCCCGCACGTTGCCAATCCAAAAGGCCGTCGTATCGAGACCCGTTTCCCGGATCCACTGGCCAACGTGTACCTGTGCTTTGCTGCGCTGCTGATGGCTGGCCTGGACGGTATCCAGAACAAGATCCACCCGGGCGAAGCAGCGTCGAAAGACCTGTACCACCTGCCGCCGGAAGAAGATGCACTGATCCCGACCGTGTGCGCATCGCTGGAAGAAGCGCTGGAAAACCTGGACAAGGACCGCGAGTTCCTGACCCGTGGCGGCGTGTTCTCGGACTCGATGATCGATGCCTACATCGAACTGAAAATGCAGGACGTTCAGCGCATGCGCATGACGACTCACCCTGCAGAGTTCGACATGTACTACTCGCTGTAAATTCGGCTGTAATAGCGAATCGCAAGGCGCCGGCCGGTCTGGCGCCTGTCGTAAAAACGCGGGAGAAGGCGCAGGCTTTCCCCGCGTTTTTGTTTGGACTGTTGTATAGTCGCGTGGATCCACCACCCACGGAATGACGATGATTTTGAGTTTGCAACGCGGCACGCTGGCGGCCGTGCTGGCGCTGGCGGGCAGTACGGCCGCCGCCCAGGGCGTGATCTATAAATGCACGCCGCCCGGTGGCAGCGTCGAATACACCGACATCAAGCGCGGCGCCTATTGCAAGGCGATGGACTTGCCGGGCACGGTGATTGCCGCGCCGCCCCGGCACACTGCGCCGGCGCGTGCGCCAGCCCCGCCCGGTCAGGCAGCCCAGCCGGTTGCCGTGCCCGGCGCCTTTCCCCGCGTGGACAATGCCGAGCAGCGCGCGCGCGACGCCGACCGCCGCGCCATCCTCGAAGACGAGCTGACCAGCGAGCAGCAAAAACTGGCCGCATTGCGCGCCGAGTTCAACAACGGCACGCCCGAACGGCGCGGCGACGAGCGCAACTACGCCAAGTACCAGGAACGCACCGCCACGCTGCGCGACAGCGTGGCCCGCTCGGAAAAGAATGTCGAAGCCCTGAAACGTGAAATCGCCAATATTCGCTAACCCCTCCGCTAACCCTCCGCTAACCTGCTGCCGATGAGTCCCCGATGAGCCCTGTCAACGCCAACCCCCAACCGCACCGCCCGCCCATGCTGGCCGGCCTGGAATTGCTGGCCTCCGCCGTCGTCATGCTCGACGCCGATGGCCATATCGCCTACGCCAACGCGGCGGCGGAAAATCTGCTGGCCAGCTCGCTCAAGGCGATGTCGCGCCAAAAGCTCAGCGCCCAGTTCATCAATCCCGATGAGCTCGACCACATTTGCGCCCAGGCGCGCGAGCACAAGTTCTCCGACCTGCGCCAGGACCTCACGCTCGAGCGCGCCGGCCGCGATCCGCTGCATGTGCACAGCATTGTCTCGGCGCTGGACGAGCCGCCCGGCCACATCCTGATCGAACTGCGCGAACACCTGCAGCATTTAAAACTCGACCGCGAGGAACGCATCCTCGACCAGAGCCAGGTAAACAAGGAGCTGATCCGCAACCTGGCGCACGAAATCAAAAACCCGCTCGGCGGCATCCGCGGCGCCGCCCAGTTGCTCGAGATGGAATTGCCGGCGCTGCACGCGGTGCAGCTGCGCGAGTACACCCAGGTCATCATCAAGGAAGCGGACCGCCTGCAAACGCTGGTGGACCGCCTGCTGGCGCCGCACCGCCGTCCGCACATCGTCGGCGACGTGAATATCCACGAAGTACTGGAACGGGTGCGCAGCCTGATGCTGGCCGAGTTCCCGTCCGGCCTGACGATTTTGCGCGATTACGATGCGTCGATTCCCGAATTCCGCGGCGACAAGGAGCAGCTGATCCAGACCGTGCTGAACATCGCCCACAACGCCGCGCAAGCGCTGGCCACGCAGATGGAAGAGGGCGAAGCGCAGCTGGTTTTCAAGACCCGGGTGGCGCGCCAGGTCACTTTGGCCAAGGTCCGTTACGGGCTGGCATTAGACTTGCATATCATCGACAATGGGCCCGGCATCGCGCCCCAGATCCGTGACCGTATTTTCTACCCGCTGGTGTCGGGCAGGGAGGGCGGCAGCGGACTGGGACTGACTTTGGCACAAACCTTCGTGCAACAGCACATGGGCGTGATCGAATGCGATAGCCGGCCTGGATACACGGATTTCCGCATCCTGCTGCCATTGCCATAAGCCGTGGTCAGCGGGAACGCGATTTCCCTCGATAGACGATCCACGCGGAATAGACATAACACATGAAGCCAATCTGGATAGTAGACGACGACGAATCGATCCGCTGGGTACTGGAAAAAGCGCTGGCCCGGGAAAACCTGGCCACGAAAAGTTTTGCCAATGCGCGCGATGCCATCGCCGCGCTGGAATACGAGACGCCGCAAGTGCTGGTGTCCGACATACGCATGCCGGGCGATTCCGGCCTCGACCTGCTGCAACTGGTGAAGTCACGCTTCCCCGGCCTGCCGGTCATTATCATCACGGCGTTTTCCGACCTCGACTCGGCGGTGGCCGCATTCCAGGGCGGCGCCTTCGAATACCTGGCCAAGCCGTTCGACATCGACAAGGCGGTGGAGCTGATCCGCCGTGCGCTGGACGAGAGCCTGCGCGAAACCAGCGTCGAATCGGGCCCGGCGGAAACCCCGGAAATCCTCGGCCAGGCGCCGGCCATGCAGGAAGTGTTCCGCGCCATCGGCCGCCTGTCGCAGTCGAACGTAACGGTGCTCATCACCGGCGAATCGGGGTCCGGCAAGGAGCTGGTGGCGCGCGCGCTGCACAAGCACAGCCCACGGGCGGCGCAGCCGTTCATTGCCCTCAACACGGCGGCAATTCCAAAAGACTTGCTCGAGTCCGAACTGTTCGGCCACGAACGCGGCGCCTTCACCGGTGCGCAAACCACGCGCCGGGGCCGCTTCGAGCAGGCCGAGAACGGCACCCTGTTTTTGGATGAAATCGGCGACATGCCGTTCGACCTGCAAACCCGCCTGCTGCGGGTGCTGTCCGACGGCCATTTCTATCGGGTCGGCGGCCATCAGCCATTGAAAGCCAATGTGCGCGTGATTACCGCCACGCACCAGAACCTCGAACAGCGCGTGCGCGAAGGCTTGTTCCGCGAAGACTTGTATCACCGTCTGAACGTGATTCGCCTGCGCTTGCCCAGTTTGAGGGAACGGCGCGAAGACATCCCTATTTTGGTGCGTCACTTCCTGGTGCAAAGCGCCAAGCAGCTCGGCGTGGAAGCCAAGCGCATGAGCGACGCGGCACTGACCTTCCTGTGCAGCCTGGAATTGCCGGGTAACGTAAGGCAACTTGAAAACCTGTGCAACTGGATTACCGTGATGGCGCCGGGCCAGACCGTCGAGGTCAAGGACTTGCCGCTGGAACTGACCCAGGAGCAGCCCGGCAGCGGCAGTGTGTATGGCGGCCAGGGTGCGCAAGGTGGGCAGGCGGCGGTGGCGGAAGGCTATGGCGCGATCCAGCACCACGGCACTGTCACCAGCATCGCCACGTCTGAAGCTGCGGCCGTGCCGGCCACGCCCGACGCCTGGCTCGGTCTGCTGGAAATGCAGGCAGCCTCAATGCTCAGCGGTGGCCAGCAGGAAGTGATGGCGGTGCTGGGCCGGCAATTCGAGTCGGCGCTGATCCGCACCGCGCTCAAGCACACGCACGGCCGCAAGAACGATGCGGCAGTACGGCTGGGCATAGGCCGCAACACCATCACCCGCAAGATCGCCGAACTGGGCATCGACGGCGCCAAGGACGACTGATCCGTCTTCCACAGTGGGCAGGTATGTTGTACCAGATTAAGGTAAGCTCTTGGCTGTGTAAGCCAGGGGCTTTATTTTTATGGAACGCGTATGTTGCTCAATTGTGTGGCCTATCAAGATGGGCAAAAGCTGGCCGATATCCCGGTCGAAGAAATCAGTGATTATTTAGAAAAGCCCGAAACGTTCGTCTGGGTGGCGCTGCACGAAGCCAAGTCCGACGAGCTGGCCGTCATGCAGCACGAGTTCGGCCTGCACGAGCTGGCCGTGGAAGACGCCAACCGTGGCCACCAGCGTCCCAAGATCGAGGAATACGGCGACTCGCTGTTCATCGTCATCAAGACCGTGGAATTTCGCGATGGCGAGATCGTGCTTGGTGAAGTCGATATCTTTGTCGGCCAAAACTATGTACTGTCCTCGCGCGACGGCCAGAGCAGCAAGGGTTTTCTCGGGGTGCGCGCCCGTGCCGAAAAAGAACCGCACATGCTGCGCCTGGGTCCCGCGTTCGTACTGTATGCGCTGATGGATGCGATTGTGGACCGTTATTTCCCGGTGCTGGAAATGCTGGAAACCGAACTGGAAAAGATCGAGGAACTGATCTTCAGCCGTGGTCGCCAGCGCGACAATATCGAGCGCCTGTACGAACTGAAAAGCAAGGTCACCGCGGTGCGCCACGCGGTGGTGCCGCTGATGGAAGCAGTAGGGCGCCTGTATGGCGGCCGGGTGCCGTCGGTGTGCCTGGAAACCCAGGATTATTTCCGCGATGTCCACGACCACCTGCACCGCATCAGCGCCTCGCTCGACACCATTCGCGACACGATCGCCACGGCAATCCAGGTCAACCTGTCGATGACGGCCATCGAGGAGAGCGAAGTCAATAAACGCCTGGCGGCATGGGCGGCAATTTTCGCCATCGTTACCGCGTTTGCGGGCGTGTGGGGGATGAACTTCAAGTTCATGCCCGAGCTGGAATGGAAGTACGGCTATCCGATGGCGCTGACGGTGATGATCTTCGTGTGCTGGATCCTGCACCGGCGGTTTAAAAAGGCTGGCTGGTTGTAGGCATAAAAAAGCCCCGGTGTCTTGCGACCCGGGGCTTTTGCACAACTGTCCAAACGATCTAAACTATTTGGATGATTAGAAGTTGTAGGTGCCGCGCAGGTAGAACGTGCGACCCATCGGGTCGGCGTAACGTGGATCGTAGCCCGACTGGAACGCGGTGGTCTGGTACGACAGCGGTGGATCGCGGTCGAACAGGTTGCGCACGCCGGCGGTCAGGGTCAGGCCCTTGATCGCCTGCCACGAACCGTAACCGTCAAAGGTCGTGTACGACGGCACGTGGTTGGTCTCGTCCTGGTCCTGGTAACCCGATTTGTAGCGGGCGGTCAGGCCGGCGCCAAACTTGTCCTTGCTCCAGTTCAGGTTGACGGTGTTCTGCCAGCGGAAGATCACGCCGTCGCCCGAGAACGATGCCAGCTTGTTGTTGAAGTTACCGCCAACAAAGTTCTGGTATTCGTACTTGTGCACCCAGGTGCTGTTCATGGCGAACGTGAAATTACCGTAGTCGCGGGTACGCAGGCGGTAGTTGGCTGCCAGGTCGATACCATTGGTGTTCATGTCGCCAAGGTTCTGGTTGTGCAGGTCCAGGTAGCCGCAAGTGATCGGGTTAGGGCACTGCGAACCGTCGGTGGCCAGGTCGCCGTTGGCATTGCGGTGGTACACCGACGCAAACGTTACCGGATCACGCAGCACGTCGAAGTCTTTCAGCGTGCTGATCTGCTGCTCGAGGCGGATGTTCCAGTAGTCGGCGGACAGGGTCAGGTTGGTGACCGGTTCCCATACGATGCCGATGTTGCCCGATTTCGAGCGCTCCGGGCTCAGGTTGCGGTTACCGCCATTGAGCACCTGGAACTGCTGGCCGCAGTTGGTGATTTCCGACTTGCCGTCGGCCACAACGCCGCCGGGGCAGTTGATCGGATCGTTGAGCGCGTTGGCAGCATTGGTGTACGCATCTTGCGCATACAGTTCATACAGCGACGGTGCACGGAAACCTTTCGAGTACGAACCACGTACCAGCACCGAACGGGCTGGCTGGTAGCGGAAGCTGAACTTCGGATTGGTGGTGTGGCCGAAGTCGCTGTACTTGTCGTAACGCACGGCTGCGGTGACATCGAGGTTTTTCAGCAGCGGCACGTTCAGCTCGGAGAAGAACGCGGTCACGGTACGCTTGCCCACGCTCAGGCCGGCCGGGTCGATACCGGTCGAAGCCACCACGCGTTCGGCAAACGGGGTATTGACCGCGCTGCGGAATTCCTGGTGTTCGTATTGTGCACCCACGGCCAGGCCAGCCTGGTTGCCGGTCTGGAACCAGTCGCCCACTTCGCGGCTGGCCTTGAAGTCGGCGCCCTTGTTGGTGCCCTTGGCATTCTGGATGTTGCCGCTCAGTGCAGCGCTGTTGATCAGCGCCATGCCGGCGTCGTCCTGCGCACCGAACACATTGATCACGCCATCGCGCACGCCCTGGGTGATGATGCCGCCATCGCTGTAGCCGTTGAGGTTTTGCTTGACCTTGTTTTCGTTGTAGGTCACGGCGGTCTGGTAATCCCAGCCGGCGACAGCGCCATTCAGCGAAAGGACCAGGCGGTTTTGCTTGTTGATGCTCTCATCGGTACGCACGCCGGTTGGCATGTCGCGCCAGCGCGCCTGCACGAAGCCCGGATTGACACCGGCCGGCAGATCGTTTTCCGTATAGGCCGGATTGATGCCGATGGCATCCGGCGTGGCGCCATTGCCCGGGAAGTAAGGGTTGAGCGTGCCGTTCGGGCGCAGGCGGTTGATGTACAGGTTGCCGTACGGGACCGGGGCGATCGTGGTGCCAACCTTGCTTTCGGTCGACAGCAGTTCCAAGCCCAGCTCATGGTTTTCGTTCAGCTTGAAGGTACCCTTGACCAGGCCGGTGGTGCGCTCGGACTTTGGTACGTAGTCGACGAACGGCGACGTGGTCATGTAGCAGCTGCTGCCGCTGGCAGGGAGCAGGTAGTCGCCAGTGGCGCAGGCGGGGCCCGCCGGGTTGGCGCCCTTGCTGCCCTGGAAGTAGTTGGCCGGGCTGGTGGAGCTCGACAAGCCGCCAGGGAAACGGCGGTTGATGTCGCGGTCGGTGCCGGACAGCGCGTGCTGGTACTGGTGGTCGACCATGGCAAAAATATTGTAGCCATCGTCCTGCAGGTCACCGAAGCCCACGCCGATGTTGGCGTTGTTGGCCGAACCGCCGCCATGCTGGGTGGCATCGGCGCCCACGGTGACGGTGCCGCCGCGGTAGTCTTTTTTGGTGATGAAGTTGATCACACCGCCCACGGCGTCGGAGCCGTACAGCGACGAAGCGCCGTCACGCAGCACTTCCACGCGCTCGATGGCGGCGAACGGGATCATGTTCAGGTCGGGCGCCGAGCTGTCGAACGCATTGTTGGCCAGGCGGCGGCCGTTCAGCAGTACCAGGGTCTTGTTGGCGCCGATGCCGCGCAGGTCGGCAAACGCCGCGCCGCCGGTGCTCGAACCCACCGACTGGCTGGTGCCGCGGCTCGATTGCGAGACGCTCAGGTTGGCCATCACCTGTTCTACCGTGGTGATGCCTTCTTTTTTCAGGTCGTCCATGCGCAGCACGGTGACGGGCACGGCGGTTTCCGCATCAATACGCTTGATGGCCGAACCGGTGATTTCCACGCGCTGGACCGGCGCATCCGCCTGTTGCGCCAGCGCTGGCTGGGCCATGACCAGCGCGGCGCCGCCGGCAAATACCAGGCGCAACGAACGCGCCATTACTTTTTCCATAATCATTGCAACAACTCCCGAAAGCTTTTTTATCTTGATAAACGTCTTATTCCGAATAATTCATAAGTAAATTACTCGGGGCGCTTATGAGACCATTCAGCCCACGAAGGGTCAATGCACGCACTGTAACAAGCTTGAAATAAACAACACTTTCGGCACTATTTACAAAATAAACCGAAGAATTTACACAAAAAAACATTTTTTTAGAAAAATTATGCCCAAAGCGTGGTAAGCAATCGTTGATGAGTCAAATCGAGGATGTCATGAGCAATAATTCCGTGCCCGAACCAGGGCTGTACGGCGTCGATGGGGGCCGCGTGCTGGCAGAGGCAGCGCTGCGCGCAATTACCGACTCCACCGCCCGCGCGCGCGGCGACGACTTCCTGCGCCTGATGGTGCGCGACCTGGCGCGCGCGCTCGACGTTCATTACGTGATCGCTGGCCGCGTGGCGGTGCTGGCCGACGGCGCCGAAGGCATCCGCACGCTGGCCGTATGGGGCGGTACCGATTACCTGGACAACATGGAATACAGTTTGCGCCACACGCCGTGCCAGGACGTGACCGACCAGAGCATGTGCTTCCACGCCTGCGGCATCCAGGCCGACTATCCGCACGACACCTTGCTGGTGGACATGGGGGCCGACAGCTATATCGGCATGCCGATGATCGATACCGAGGGCACCACGCTGGGCATCCTGTCGGCCATCGACACCCGGCCGATGTCCGAGGACAAGCGCCTGCTGGCGCTGTCCCTGCTGTCGATCTTTGCCACCCGCTGCGCCGCCGAGTTGCAGCACCAGGACCGCGAGCAGTTGCTCGAACAAAAAGTCCGCCAGCGCACCGACGCGCTGCTGGCGGCGCAGGCGATCCTGGTCGAGCAGGAAAAAATGGTGGCGCTGGGCGCGCTGGTGGCCGGCGTGGCGCACGAGGTCAACACGCCGATCGGCGTGGCGGTCACCGCGTCCTCCAGCCTGAGCAGCTATGCCGATGAGCTGGTGCGCTGCGTGACCAGCGAGCGGGTCAGCCGCTCGACGCTGGTGGCCACTGCGGAGCGGCTGCGCGACGCCGCGCTGCTGATCGAGCGCAACCTGGCGCGCGCCGCCGACCTGATCGGCAACTTCAAGCAACTGGCGGTGGACCAGGGCAGCGACCACGTGATGCAGCTCGATGTGCGCGACCATGCACTGGGCGTGGTATCGGCGCACGGCCCGGAGTTGCGCAAGGTCGGCATCGAGGTCGAGATCGCGCTGCCCGCCGGCCTGCTGCTGCGGCTCGACGCCGGGCGCTGGTCGCAGGTACTGTCGAATTTGTTGATGAACTCGGCCAAGCACGGCTATCCAGACGGTGGCCCCGGCCGGGTGGTGCTGCGCGGCGACGTGGTCCTCGAGGACGGCGCGCGCTGGCTGCTGCTGGAGTTCAGCGACGATGGCGCGGGGCTCACGCGCGAAGTGCGCGAGCGGCTGTTCGAACCGTTTTTTACCACCAAGCGCGGGCAGGGCGGTTCCGGCCTGGGCATGCACATCGTCTACACCATCATGCACCAGATGGGCGGCCACGTGGCGGTGGCCGCCGATGGTCCCGGTTGCCGCGTCAAGCTGCGGCTGCCGGTCCGTGATTAGAACACTCCGCAAGCTTCCTGCAGCGCTACGCCAGCCGGACCGAGTGGAGTCGTGCGGGTGTCAGCCCTTGGCGGCCTGGGCGGCGGCCATCGACAGCGCCACGGCCTCGGCGATCTTGATGCCGTCCACGCCGGCCGACAGGATGCCGCCCGCGTAACCGGCGCCTTCGCCGGCCGGGAACAGGCCGGCCGTGTTCAGGCTTTGCAGGGTATCGTCGCGGCGCTTGATGCGGATCGGCGACGAAGTGCGGGTTTCCAGACCGGTCAGCACGGCGTCGTGCTTGAAGTAGCCCTTCAGTTGCTTGTCGAATGCCGGGAATGCTTCACGCAGCGCGGTCACCGCGTACTCGGGCAGGATTGCTGCCAGGTCGGTCAGGTGCACGCCTGGCTTGTACGAAGGCACCACGGCGCCAAACGCGGTGGAGGCTTTGCCAGCGACGAAATCGCCCATCAACTGGCCCGGCGCGTCGTAGTTGCCGCCGCCCAGTTCAAACGCCTTTTCTTCCAGCCGGCGCTGCAGTTCCACGCCAGCGAGCGGGTGGCCCGGATAATCGACTTCCGGCGAAATGCTGACCACGATGGCGCTGTTGGCATTGCGCTCATTGCGCGAATACTGGCTCATGCCGTTGGTGACCAGGCGGCCCGGTTCGGACGCTGCCGCCACCACGGTGCCGCCCGGGCACATGCAGAAGCTGTAGACGGCGCGGCCGTTCGAGGCGTGGTGCACCAGCTTGTAGTCGGCCGCGCCGAGGATCGGGTGACCGGCGTTGGGGCCGAAGCGGCAGGTGTCGATCAGCGATTGCGGGTGCTCGACCCGGAAGCCGATCGAGAACGGTTTCGCCTCCACGTACACGCCGCGGTCATACAGCATCTGGAAGGTGTCGCGTGCGCTGTGGCCAATGGCCAGCACGACGTGGTCGGTGACGATGTGCTCGCCGCTTTCCAATGTCACGCCGCGCACTTGGCGGCCGTTGGCGGTGTCTTCGATGACAAGATCGGTGACCTTGGACTCGAAGCGGTATTCGCCGCCCAGCGCTTCGATGTTCTCACGCATCGATTCCACCATTTTCACCAGCCGGAATGTGCCGATGTGCGGCTTGCTGACGTAAATGATTTCTTCCGGCGCGCCCGCTTGCACGAACTCGGTGAGCACCTTGCGGCCATAGTGTTTCGGATCCTTGATCTGGCTATACAGTTTGCCGTCAGAAAACGTGCCCGCGCCGCCTTCGCCGTACTGCACATTCGATTCCGGGTTGAGCTTGCGCTGGCGCCAGAAACCGAAGGTGTCCACGGTACGGTCGCGCACGATCTTGCCGCGCTCGAGGATGATCGGGCGCAGGCCCATTTGCGCCAGGATCAGCGCCGCCAGCAGCCCGCACGGGCCGATGCCGATCACGACCGGACGCTGGAAGTCGGGATGGCTGGCCAGTTGCGGGCCATCGGCCACAAACTTGTACGCCATGTCGGGCGAGGGCATCAGGTGGGTGTCGTGGCGCAGCCGTTCCAGTACGGCAGCCTCGTCAACCACTTCGACATCAACCGAGTAAATGAGGACGATGGCCGCTTTTTTGCGGGCATCGTAACTGCGCTTGAACACCGTGAAACCGGTCAGGTCTTCGGTCGGAATGCCGAGGCGCGCCAGCAGGGCGGTGCGCAGGTCGGCTTCGGCATGGTTCAGGGGGAGTTTGACTTCATTTAATCGCAGCATGGTGTTTATCCGAAAAGTGCAGGGCTCCGTATCTAGCGGAGAGCGGGTGCGGCCGGCGCGATGCACGGCGCAGGGCGGTATTTTACTCCTTCCGCCCGCGCATGACCGGCCAGACGGCTGGCTTCGTCAGCGCCGGCGCCAAGCGCTGCCGGGCATTACCGCGATACATCTTGCACAAGATTTATGGTGGAAAATCCCCGGAAACAGCTGCTGCTTCGGCGTAATATTTGGCCGAACTGGCAATGCGGTAAATTATGTACTTCCGCGCATGGCTGTTTTCTGCATCATGCTGGTGAGCAAATTTCACTGCCGCACCGCCATGTGGCAAAGATGCCCACAACAAAAAAACCACACTGCGACTTTCGGCGGAAGGCAAAACGCCGTATTGGCGTTTTTGCTGCGACTGCACAATCAGCTCGATGCCCCCATGTAAAAAACGGTGAAATTCGGTAAATCCCCGGGCTACACCTGGGCGTGCCCCCGCTGTGATTGCTGCGTTGCAAAATAACTATCGTTGCACCAAAAACGAGCGCTGACGCACTAATTTGGATGGTTGCTGCACCATTTCCGAATAAGCTATGGCGAAAAATCACATTATGAAAATTAATGTGTTGTTTTACGGCTATAGTTTCTATCTAATAAATTGACATTGCTCCCGCCCGTATGTTCCCATGTAATCGCTGCGTCACATTTGTAACCTGCTGACACATCTATCAGGATGACCTTTACCCGGGGATTCCCTACAAAAAATTCAGGCACATGCCCAGAAGGAGTCTTTTTCATGAAGTTGCGTATCAAGCCTATGCCAGTCGCAATCTTGCAAGTCATTGCAAGCGGCGCATTCTCCGTAGCTGCCCTCACTCCGGCGATGGCGCAAAACACCAGCGGCGCTGAACCAGTACAACGCGTTGTTGTGACCGGCTCCCTGATCAGCCGTACCGATACCGAAACCGCGACGCCGGTCCAGGTCATCACCGCCGCTGACATCCAGCGCAGCGGTAAAACCTCGGTTGCCGAACTGTTGTCCGACCTGGCCTCGAACGGCGCCGGCACCCTGGGCACCGGTTTCAGCGGCGCGTTCGCCAATGGCGCTTCCGGTATTTCGCTGCGCGGCTTGAGCGTGGGCGCGACCCTGGTGTTGCTGGACGGCCACCGCGTTGCCCCGTACGCAATCGGCGACGATGCCCAGCGCTCGTTCGTTGACGTCTCCAATATTCCATTCGATGCCATCGAAAGCATCGAAGTCCTGAAAGCCGGCGCTTCGTCGCTGTACGGTTCGGATGCTGTGGCCGGCGTGGTCAACATCAAACTGAAAAAGAGCTTTACCGGCACCCGTCTGTCGGCTGAAGGCGGCACCACCCAGCACGGCGGCGGCACCACCAAGCGCGCGTCGTTCTCGACCGGCTTCGGCGATCTGGATGCCGACGGTTACAACGCCTTCGTGACCGCAGAATATCGCCGTCAGGGCGGCATCAAGATTTCCGACCGTCTGGGCAATGACTGGAACGACCGCGACTGGACCGCCCGTGGCGGTAACAACCTGACCCTGGGCGTGCCGACGTCGTTGAATAACATGTTGACGCCGGCTAACACGCCGTTCCTGTTCAACCCGTCGGGTGCGGCCTTGCCAGGTATCAATCCTGCGACCAATCAGCCGTACAGCGCTACCGATAACCCGGCCAACTACCAGTTCCTGAATTCGAACTGCGATTTCACCAAGTACCGTGCAGGGCAGTGCGCAGTGGCCGACAATTCGTCGTTCATCCAGCCAAAAACCGAAAACATCAACGTACTGGCCGGCTTCACCAAGAAGCTCGCTGGCGACTGGGAAATGGGCGTCAAAGGCTCGTATTTCCGTCGTGAAAGCTCGAACAACCGCGGCGTGCCGCCAGTGTTCTCGGCCACCAGCTTTGCAGGTAACACGGCGCTGAGCCCGGACGGTACCCTGACCCCTCGCGTGGGTGCCCTTGGCGCCACCACGTTCCCTGCCGGTTCGGCAGTGGGCGCAGGCATTACCAACAATCTGCCGGGCACGGCACGCCTGTACGGCTATGTTCCGGGCACGGCTGCCTCCAGCACCTCGGACAACACCGCCACGGCCACCCGCCTGGCGCTGGATCTGAACGGTACGGCATACGGTTGGGACATGCGTCTGGCCGGCGGCGTGACCGAATCCAAGGTCGAGATCGACTACAGCGGTTACATCGACCGCAATGCGCTGTACAACTCGTTGCGCAGCGGTGCGTTCAACGTGCTGGGCGGCAATTCGCAAGCGCTGACCGACACCATCTCGCCACGCTTCTCGAACACCAACACGTCCAAGCTGAACTACGCCGACGCGACTGCCAGCCGCGAGCTGACCCAGCTGGGCGCCGGCCCGCTGGTCTTCGCAGCCGGTCTGCACTGGCACAAGCGTGAATGGGATGCGCCACCGTCGAGCCTGACCGCCAACGGCCAGGTCGCCAGCACCTCGCCGTTCGTGTTCGGCTCGGAAACCAACACCGCCGCGTTTGCTGAGTTGCAAGCGACCCTGATCAAGAACGTCGAAACCAGCATCTCCGGTCGTTATGACCACTTCGACACCTACGGTCACTCGTTCACCCCGGCTGCCAACTTCAAGTGGACGCCATCGAAGCAGTTCGCCCTGCGCGGTAACTTCGCCCGCGGCTTCCGTGCACCGAATCCGGCGGAATCGGGCAGCGCAGGCTCGTTCTTCTCGTACAACGCGATCAACGATCCGGTCCTGTGCCCAACCGGCGACACCAAGGCAGTTGGCAGCGTACCGATCTATTGCAGCTTCACGCCAGTGTTCGTGCAGCAGACCAGTAAAAACCTGTCGCCAGAAAAATCCAAGTCGTATGACCTGGGTATCGTGCTGGCGCCAGTGCAAGGCCTGGGCGTGACCCTCGATTACTACAAGATCGAGCTGAGCAACCAGATCGTCAGCGCCGCTACCAGCGACCCTAACTACGTGCCAAGCTTCGTGCGCGGTGCTCCAGTTCAGATGGATACCGTGCAAGCTGACGGCTCGATCGCTTCGGTACTGTCGCCAGTTGGCCCAGCACTGTACGCAACCTCGGGTTACATCAACGCCGGTAAAACCACCACCAGCGGTATCGAAGCGGCTATCAACTATCGCTTCAACCTGCCGAACGACCTGGGCAGCATCCGTACCGACCTGAGCGCTGCTCACACGTTCGACTACACCCAGAGCGTCAACGGCGTGAGCTACCAGCTGGCTGGTACGCAAGGTCCATCGGGCGTTGGCGGTGCAACCGGCAATCCGAAAAACCGCGCACAGTTCTCGCTGACCTGGGCCCGTGGTCCGCTGGATGTCACCACCAGCGTCAACTACACCAGCTCGTTCTCGTCGCTTGACCCATCCGTGGGCGGCACCGATTGCGCATCGACCGGTACCGATGTTGGCGGCCGTAACTACTTCGCCAACCTGGTACAACCTGCCAGCTACTGCCGCGTTGCTTCGTTCACGGTGACCAACCTGAACCTGCAATACAAGCTGTCGCCGAACCTGACCCTGAAAGGCACGATCCTGAACGTGTTCGACAAGGCTCCACCGATCGACGTCGGCACCTACGGCAACTCGGGCGTGCAAACTGCCTACAACGCTTCGCTGCACCAGGCAGGCGCTGTTGGCCGCTTCTTCAGCCTCGGTCTGGGCTACACCTTCTAATAAAGAGGGCACATGGCGGCAGCAATGCCGCCCATGTAACAAAGGGCAGGATGATTCGTCATCCTGCCCTTTTTTTATCCGATTTCCGGTTCGGTCAGATGCCGCCCCAGGCTGCCGCCAGGATCGCCAGTGCTGCCAGGCCGGCCGTTTCGGTGCGCAGCACGCGCGGGCCCATCGACAGCGACAGCGCGCCGGCGGCAATGGCTGCCGCTTCTTCCTCATCGCTGTAACCGCCTTCCGGACCCACCAGCAGGCACGTCGCTTGCGGCGGCGTGGCGTGCGCCCATTGCGCCAGCGATTGTTCCGCGCGCGGGCTGAGCAGAATGCGCTGCACGCCAGCGGCAGGCGCGGCGATCCAGCGGTTGAAGTCCTGCACCGGCGCCACGGCCGCCAGCCGGTTGCGGCCGCACTGCTCGGACGCGCTCACGACCACGCCCTGCCAATGCGCCAGCCGCTTTTCGGCACGGTCGCCCGCCAGTCGCACCACCGAGCGGCGCGCGGTCAGCGGCACGATGGCGGTCACGCCCAGTTCGACCGCCTTTTCCACGATCCAGTCCATCTTGCTGCCCTCGGGCAAACCCTGGGCCAAGGTCAGCGCGAACGGCAGTTCGGCTTCGCGCGGCGCGTGTGCCGTGATTTCAGCGCTGGCGCTGCGGCGACCGAGCTCGGTCAATGCGGCCGTGTATTCCCCGCCTTCGCCATTGAACAGCGTGACCAGGTCGCCCGGCGCCAGGCGCAGCACCTGGACATGGTGGGCCACGGTGTCGGGCAGGGAAATAATCTGGCCGATGGCCAGTGGCTGGGGGCAGAAGAAGCGGGGCATGGCAACAGTCGGCAGTGGTTAACAAGCGCAATTTTAAATGGTGGCTGTCATCGTCTGGTAAAATAATGGGCTCAGCAAGCGTCGTGCGCGTGTCTGCGCCCCTTGCGCCCAGTTCCCATACTCTCAGACCTACGATGACTTCTACGCTCCCCCACACCAATATGGCCCACGCGATCCGCGCGCTGGCAATGGACGCTGTCCAGAAGGCCAACTCCGGCCACCCAGGCATGCCGATGGGCATGGCCGAAATCGCCGTTGCGCTGTGGAGTGGTCACTACCGCCACAACCCGGCCAACCCGAAATGGGTCAATCGCGACCGCTTCCTGTTGTCCAATGGCCACGGCTCGATGCTGCACTACGCGCTGCTGCACCTGTCCGGCTATGCGGTGACCATGGATGACATCCGCGACTTCCGCCAGATGCACTCGAAAACCCCGGGCCACCCGGAAGTGGACATCACGCCGGGCGTGGAAACCACCACCGGCCCGCTGGGCCAGGGCCTGGCCAACGCGGTCGGCATGGCGCTGGCCGAATGGCTGCTGGCAAGCGAATTCAACAAACCTGGTTTCGACGTGGTCGACCACTACACCTACGCATTCCTCGGCGACGGCTGCCTGATGGAAGGCATTTCGCACGAAGTGTGCGCACTGGCCGGCACCCTGGGCCTGTCCAAGCTGATCGCGCTGTATGACGACAACGGCATTTCCATCGACGGCAAGGTCGAAGGCTGGTTCACCGACGACACCCCGGCCCGCTTTGAAGCGTACGGCTGGAACGTGATCCGCGCGGTCGACGGCCACGACGTCGCTGCCGTATCGGCCGCGATTGCCGCCGCCAAGACCGCCACCAAGCCTACCCTGATCTGCTGCAAGACCGTGATCGGCAAGGGTTCGCCGAACCTGCAAGGCGGCGACAAGGTGCACGGCGCCGCGCTGGGCGACAAGGAAATCGCCAACGTGCGCGAATACATCGGCTGGAGCTCGGCCCCGTTCGACATTCCGGCCGACCTCTACACCGCCTGGGACGCCAAGGATGCAGGCGCTGCGCACGAAGCCGCCTGGACCAAGTTGTTCAGCGACTACAGCGTCCAGTTCCCGGCCGAAGCTGCTGAACTGAGCCGCCGCATGGCCGGCGATCTGCCAGCCGCGTTTGAAGAAACGCTGGCTGCCGCGATTGCCGCCACCGTGGAAAAGAAAGAAACCATCGCCACCCGCAAGGCCAGCCAGAACGCGATTCAGGCGCTGGCGCCGATCCTGCCGGAATTCCTCGGCGGCTCGGCTGACCTGACCAGCTCGAACCTCACCAACTGGAAAGAATCGGTGGCCGTTCGTTCGGGCAAACCTGGCAACCACGTCAACTACGGCGTGCGCGAGTTCGGCATGGCCGCGATCATGAACGGCGTTGCCCTGCACGGCGGTTACATCCCGTTCGGCGCCACGTTCCTGACCTTCTCCGACTACAGCCGCAACGCGCTGCGCATGGCTGCGCTGATGAAACAGCGTTCGCTGTTCGTGTTCACCCACGATTCGATCGGCCTCGGTGAAGACGGTCCTACCCACCAGTCCGTGGAGCACATCTCGTCGATGCGCTTGATCCCCAACCTCGACAACTGGCGTCCATGCGACACCACCGAATCGATGGTGGCATGGGGCGAAGCGGTCAAGCGTAAAAACGGTCCATCGACCCTGATCTTCTCGCGCCAGAATCTGCCATTCCAGGAACGCGCGCCGGAAACCATCGCCGCGATTGCCCGCGGCGGTTACGTGCTGCAGGAAGTAATCGATGCCAAGGTGACCTTGATCGCCACCGGCTCGGAAGTGGAACTGGCCGTGGCTGCCGCCTCGGCGCTGAACGCTGAAGGCATTCCTGCCCGCGTGGTATCGATGCCGTCGACCGACGTGTTCGACCGCCAGGACGCCGCCTACAAAGCCAGCGTATTGACCAAGGGCGTGCCACGCGTGGCCATCGAAGCCGGCGTCACCGATTTCTGGTACAAGTACGTGGGCCTGGAAGGCGCCGTGGTGGGTATCGATACGTTTGGCGAGTCCGCTCCCGCAGGCGTGCTGTTCAAGCACTTCGGCTTCACGGTCGAAAATGTTGTCGCGAAAGCCAAACTGGTCATTGCTTAATCTATAATTGCTGCGTTAACTATTTTTTCTATCAGGAGTAAAGTATGACGATCAAAGTTGCAATTAACGGCTACGGCCGTATCGGCCGCAATGTGCTGCGCGCTTTCTACGAAGGCGGCAAAAAGCAGGACATCCAGATCGTTGCGATCAACGACCTGGGCGATGCCAAATCGAATGCCCACCTGACCCGCTACGACACCGCCCACGGCAAATTCCCTGGCACCGTGGAAGTCGACGGCGACAACATGATCGTGAACGGCGATGTGATCCGCGTGTTCGCCCAGCGTAACCCGGCAGAAATCCCATGGGGCGACCTGGGCGTGGACGTCGTGCTCGAGTGCACCGGCTTCTTCACCACCAAGGAAAAAGCGTCGGCCCACCTGAAAGGCGGCGCTAAAAAGGTCATCATCTCGGCACCGGGCGGCAAGGACGTGGACGCCACCATCGTGTACGGCGTGAACCAGGACGTGCTGAAAGCCTCGGACACGGTGATCTCGAATGCATCGTGCACCACCAACTGCCTGGCCCCGCTGGTCAAGCCACTGAACGACGCCATCGGCCTGGAAACCGGCCTGATGACCACCGTGCACGCTTACACCAACGACCAGGTGCTGTCGGACGTCATGCACGAAGACTTGCGCCGCGCCCGTTCGGCCACCATGAGCATGATCCCGACCAAGACCGGCGCTGCTGCCGCGGTTGGCCTGGTGCTGCCGGAACTGAACGGCAAGCTCGATGGTTTCGCGATCCGCGTTCCAACCATCAACGTTTCGCTGGTCGACCTGACCTTCATCGCCAAGCGCGACACCACCGTTGACGAAGTCAACGCGCTGATGAAAGCAGCCGCCGAGGGCAGCCTGAAAGAAGTACTGACCTACCAGACCGAACCACTGGTATCGATCGACTTCAACCACAACCCGGCATCGTCGAACTTCGATTCGACCCTGACCAAGGTATCGGGCCGCCTGGTCAAAGTCTCGTCGTGGTACGACAACGAGTGGGGCTTCTCGAACCGCATGCTCGACACCACCGTCGCGCTGATGAACGCCAAGTAATTTCGGCGGTTGAATGAAAAACGCTCCGGACCCTGATGGGTTCGGAGCGTTTTTTTTTGCCCGGCCAGCAAGGCCGGGCAGTGGGCAGACCGTTACAGCGTTACGCGCAGGCCGAGGTAGTAGCGGCGGCCGATCGGATCGTACGTGGATGCATCGGTTTCGGTGCCGGTGGAATTGCCGGGCAGGCCGCTGATGATCGGTGGCGCCTTGGCGTCGAACGCGTTGTTCAGACCGAGGTACACCTGGACCGACTTCTTGATGTCGTAGGTGAACTGGAAGTCATTATACGTCCGCGAACCCACCTTGACCGCGCCCGGGGCGATTTCCAGGCTCTTCAGGAACTGGTCGTCGAGCGCCACCGGGCCGTTGTACGAGGCGGTCCAGGTGGCGCCAAAGTTGCCCACCTTGTAGGCCGCGTTGAACACGGCCTTGTTGCGTGGCGCATTGATTTGTGACGAGGTCACTTCGCCCACGTCGTTGTTGCGCGGGGTATCGGGATCAGGCGTGGCCTTGGTCCACAGCTCGCGCAGGCGGGTGTACGCCAGTTGCGTGCTCAGGCGGCCAGGACCCACGCGGTCGGCCCACGAGACGGTGACGTCGACACCCTCGGTGCCCACGCCGCCGCTGTTGGTGACGGCGGTGTCGCTGTACTCGATGGAGCCGGCCGACAGGTTGCCCACGCGGGCAGGGCGGCGCGTGATGAAGCTGCAGAAGGCCTGGTTACCCTGGCTGTAGCACTGGTCCATCGCGTACTGGCGCTCGGTGGAAACGATGGCGTCCGAGATGTTGATCTTGAAGTAGTCGGCGGTGAAAGTGAACTTGCTCAACACCGGGATCGAGCGTGGCGTGACCACCAGGCCGATGGTGGTCGAGCGACCTTTTTCCGACTTCAGGTTCGGGTTGCCGGTGTTGTAGCCGCTGATGCCCTGGATGTCCGGCTGGCCCAGCGTGAACACGCCGTTGTTGGCTGCCATATTGGCCAGCACGCCCGGTGCCGCCTTGCAGTTGGTGGCAATTGCCGTGGTCATTGCCTGGGTAATGCCTTCGCACGGATCGACCAGGCCGCTTGGGAAGTCCTGCGTTGGCGCCTGGTACAGTTCATTGATGTTCGGCGCCCGGGTGGACTGGGCGCGGGTGGCCCGCAGCTTGAAGTCCGGGGTGATGGCCCATTCCGCGCCCACGTTCCAGCTGTTGGTGCTGCCCACGGTGGAATAGTCGCCGTGGCGGAACGTGGCCAGCAGGTCGAGGTTCTTGGCCAGCATGACGTCTTTGAGCAGCGGCAAGCGGGTTTCCACGAATACTTCGCGCACGTCGAACTTGCCGAAGGTGGGCGGAATCGCATTGCCGGCATTCAGGCCGGCCTGGGTGAGCGGGTCGGGGATCGACGACGACTCTTCGCTGCGCCATTCAAACCCGGCAGCGATGCCGATTTTGCCGGCTGGCAGTTGCCACAACTCGCCGTTGATCGACACGCCAGCCAGTTTCTGGGTAACCGAGGTGAGCAGCGAACCCGGTGCGGTCACGTACTTGAGCGCGGCCGGTGTAATGGTATTGAAGCCAAAAATATTGATCGGCACGCAGCCCTCGGCCACGGCATTGACGTCGCGGCAGACCGGCGCGCCATCGGCGCCGGGGACGGCGTCGAGCGCGTAGCGCATATTCGGTACGTTGATCTGGCCGGTAGAGCTCTGGGCTTCCTTGGTCTTGCCGTAGCTGACGTAGGCGTCGTAGTTCCAGTCGCCGAAATTGCCCTTCAGACCGGTGGCCAGGCGGAAGGTGTCGCGGTCGGCCTGGGCCGCGCGGGGACCGAACTCGGACAGGCGGCGGGTGAAGTAATAGTCAGGAATGCCATCGCCGTCGGTGTCGCTGATGCGGTCCCACAGGTATTGCGGTACCAGCGGGTTTTTCACCAGCGTGCCGTTGACCAGTGCGCCGGCCGGCGCCTGGCCACTGCCTTTGAAAATATCGTCCGAGCCGAGCGGGAACGACTCGATCTTGGTGTTGGTCTTGGTGGCGGCGTACGTGCCTTCGAAGAACGCGCTGTGGTTCGGGGTAAGGGCGCGGGTGCCATTCAGGGCAAACAGGAAACGCTCGGTTGGCACGGCGATCGTGCGCAGTGCGGAACGGTTGTAGCCGGTCGCGCCAGCGCCATTGGTGCCGTTGCCATTCCACGGGATGACATTGCCGTTGGCGTCGTACGTGAAGTCTTCTTCATCGCCGTAGAAATGGCCTTGCGGCGCATAGCCCGAATAGAACGGCTTGTTCGGCACGAAGGCCAGGTCCGGACGGCCCTTGGAGATCGACGAGGTCTGGTCGATTGCCGAAAACGCCCGGTCGCGCGAATACACGGCGCCCTGCTTGGTGTAGCCGAAGTGGCCCATCAGGTTGCTGGCGCCGTCGGCGCTGGTGGTGCCGTAAGTGAGCGACAACTTGCGCTTGCTGTCGTCGCCCTTGCTGCTGCGGCCGCCCTGGGCGTCGATGGTCAAGCCATCGAAATTACGCTTGAGGATGATGTTGACCACGCCGGCCACGGCGTCGGAGCCGTAGGTGGCGGAAGCGCCGCCGGTGAGCAGTTCGACGCGCTCGATGAAGTCGGTGGGGATGGTGTTGAGGTCGACTGCCGTGTCGCCGGGTACGCCGGACACGAAGCGGCGACCGTTGACCAGCACCAGCGTGCGCGAATCGCCCATGTTACGCAGGTTGACGGTGGTAACACCGCCGCCCGACGTTAAAAAGTTGGAGTTGGTACGGCTCAGCGCCGGGGTACCCATGGTGGGATTTTTTTGCAGCAGTTCCTGCAAGTTGGTGGCGCCCGACGCGGCGATATCGGCCGACGTCAGGATTTGCAGCGGCGAGGGGGAGTCGGCGCCAGGACTGGCAATACGGGAGCCGGTAATCTGGACCTTCTGGATCGGTTCGGTGACTTCCTGTGCATGGGCGGTGGGTATTCCGATGGCTAATCCGGCAACGCAGATCATGCGTACCGAACGGGACAACTTTCTCTCTCTGATCATGACAACTCCCTGGATGATTTCGTTATGTCGGTGCATTACGCAGCGGTCGAAATAATCATTTTTCGACGCGCTACTTTCTCACCGAGATATAGGGATGTAAATAGAAAGAGACAATATTCCCAAGAAAGCAACACTTGCATGATAGTAGCCAGTGCGGCGGGCCCGGGATCTCAACGTGCGCCGAACAGCTCCTGCCACAGCGTGAGCACGTGCTGCACTTCGCCGGCCACCAGCGCCGGATCGACGCGCGCCAGGTCCTGGCCCTGCAGGCGCAGCTGGTGCTGCAGCTTGCGCAGCTTGCGGTAGGCATTGCCCACCTCGGCTGCCAGGTCGACCTCGATCAGGCCCAGGCCGGCCATCATTTTCAGCAAGCCGATATTGCCCATGTTGACGGTCAGTTCCGGGTGCGCCGCCGCATGTTGCAGCACCAGGTACTGGACCATGAATTCGATGTCGATCATGCCGCCCGCATCCTGCTTGAGGTCGAACATCGCGGTGGGGTTCGGCTTGGCGTCGGCCATGCGCTTGCGCATGGCGATCACTTCCGCGCGCAGCGGGCCGTCGGGCGGGCGGACCTTGCGCAGCACGGCGTCGCGGATCTGGTCGAAGCGCTGGCCGATGGCGGTGTCGCCGGCGCAGAAACGGGCGCGCGTCAGTGCCTGGTGCTCCCAGATCCAGGCCGCGTTGTCCTGGTATTTTTCAAATGCGCCCACGCTGGACACCAGCATGCCCGAAGCGCCGTCGGGGCGCAGCGCAGTGTCGATGTCGAACAGGATGCCGGCCGAGGTGTACGACGTCATCCAGGTGATAAACCGCTGCGCCAGCTTGGCGTACTGGGCCGGTGCATCCTGGTCCGGATCGTCGTACAGGAAAATCACGTCGAGGTCGGACACATAGCCCAGCTCCTTGCCTCCGAGCTTGCCGTAGGCGATCACGGCAAAGCGTGGCACCTCGCGGTGGCGCGTGGCCACGGTTTGCCAGATGGCCTGGATCGCCGCATCGACGATGGTGTCCGCCAGTGCCGACAGGTAGTCGGCCAGCTTTTCCACGGTGAGGTCACCGGCCAGGTCCTGGGCCAGCAGGTGGAACAGCTGGGCGTGGTGGATTTCGCGCAGGATGTCCATTTGCCGCTCGGTGTCGCCAGCAGCGGCCGCAAGTTGCAAACGCAGGTCGGCCGCCAGCGAGACCGGATCGAACACGGCGTTGCGCACCCGGTCGTCGAGCAGTTCGTCAAGCAGGATCGGGTGCTGGCTAAGGAACTTGGCGGCCCAGCCGCTGGCATGCACCATGCGGATCACCCGCGCCAGCGTGTGCGGGTATTCGGTCAGCAGCGACAGATAGGCCGAGCGGCGCGCTACCGCCTCCAGGAAATCGAGCAGGCGGCCCAGCGTGGCGTGCTGGTCGCCGCCGGTTTCCCGGGCGCATTCCACGATTAGCGGCAGCGCGGTGTTGATCAGCGCCTGCAGGCGGTTGCGGCTCGCTTCCGGCAGCGATTGCAGGCGCGGCGCCTGCCAGGTGGCGATCAGGCGCTTGGCTGCACCTTCTGCATCGGTAAAGCCCAGCGCGGAAAACTGCGTGACCATCGCCTCGCGGTTGTCGGGATCGGCGCACTCGTTGCTCGATTGCAGTTCGATGGTGTGTTCGTTTTCGCTGGTTTTATCGGCAAACATTTCATCGAACTGGCCGGCCACGAACTGGCGGTGCGCTTCCAGCTGCGCCAGCAAGGTCGCCACGTCTGCCAGGCCCATCATTTCGGCCACCAGCTGGCGGTCGGCGTCGTTGGCGGGCAGGGTGTGGGTCTGGGCGTCGTCCAGGTATTGCAGGCGGTGTTCGAGGTTGCGCAGGAAGGTGTAGGAAGCGAGCAGCTGGTACACGATGGCGTGCGAAAGCAGGCCTTTTTCGGCAACGATGCGCAAGGTGGTGCGGGTGGAGCGGTCGCGCAGGGCGGCGTCGCGGCCACCGCGGATCAGCTGGAAGACCTGGGTGAGGAATTCGATTTCGCGGATGCCGCCCCGGCCGAGCTTGACGTTATTGCTGCGGTCCGGGTGCAGGCGCTCCTGGCGGTTCACTTCGGCGCGGATTTGCGCGTGCATGGTGCGGATCGCATCGATCACGCCAAAGTCCAGGTAGCGGCGGAACACGAACGGCCGCACGATGGCGTCGAGCGCAGCGATATCCTCGGCGCGGCCGGTGACGGCGCGCGCCTTCACCCACGCATACCGCTCCCATTCGCGGCCCTGGACGATCAGGTAGTTTTCCACCATCGACAGGCTGGCCGCCAGCGGACCGGACCCGCCATTGGGCCGCAATGCCATATCGACGCGGAACGTGTAGCCATCTTCGGTGATCTCCGCCAGGGCAGCAATCAGCTTTTTGCCCAGCCGAATAAAGTATTCGTGGTTGGACAGGCTGCGCTGGCCCGGGCCGGCCACCGTGTCGCCGTCTTCCGGGTACACGAAAATCAGGTCAATGTCGGACGAGACATTCAGTTCGCGGCCCCCTTGCTTGCCCATCGCCAGCACCATCAGCTCCTGCACCGCGCCCGAGTCGCGCCCGGTGGGCACGCCGTGGGTAGCGCGCAGTTCGGCGTCGATTTCCGCCACGTGGCGCGCAATCGCAAAGTCGGCAAAGCGGGTCATCGCTTCCACCACTTCGGCCAGGTCGGCCTGGCCCGCCAGGTCACGCCGGATCAGGCCGCACACCAGCAGGTTGCGCAGCCGGCGCATGGCGCGCACCAGCGGCAACGGCGGCGCTGCGGGCGCTGCTGCCACGGCCTCCTGCGCCAGCCAGGCGTCGAGGTCGAGCTCGGCGATATTGACCTGGGAAATCGTGTCGGACTTGGCGGCGCGGTCCGGCGCGGCGGCCAGCCAGCGCTGGTAGAAACGGGAGACGGAAGGGGCGATCATGGGGCGACTGTTTCCTGACACTAAGAAAGCTGAAGAATAAACACGCGGCAAATATGCCTTAAATGGCGGAAGTGGCTGATTACCGTGTAAAAACATGCCTTTACACGGTCCGCTTGCACTGTGCCGGGCATGTGATGCGGTAGAATTGTTGCACAGGCATGAGCTTGAACCGGATGTAAAGTGTAGCGTTTAATCGATGCGTGGCCTGCCAGTGACCGAATTTTAATTATTTGATGCAAAAAACAGAAGAGGAGACCGAGACAGCCCAAGGGCCGTTGGCCGTGCGCTGGCACCGGCTGCGCGCCGCCTATCGGGTGTGCAATGTGGCCACCCATCACGTTCTCGGATTCACGCTCAAGCTCACGCTGCTGGTCTATTTTGCCTTCACCATCCTGTTCCTGGTGTTGCGCTACGCGGTGTTACCCAATATTGAACATTATCGCGATGACATTGAACGCATCGCCAGCCGCGCCGCCGGCAATCCCGTCACCATTGCCCGCATCGACGCCTCGTGGACCGGTTTCCGGCCCAACCTGCTGTTGAACGACGTGGTATTGCACGACAAGGGGGGGCGGGCCGCGCTGCGCCTGCCTGCTGTGGCTGCCACCTTGTCGTGGATGACCGTCATCACTGCCGAGCCGCGCTTTCACGCGCTGACGTTGACGCGGCCCGACCTCGACATCCGCCGCGAAGCCGATGGCCGCCTGTACGTTGCCGGCCGTTACCTCGATCCGGCCGCGCCGGCCGACGGCAAGGGCCTGGACTGGCTGCTGTCGCAGCGCGAAATCGTCATCCGCGACGGCCGCCTGCGCTGGACCGACCTGCAACGGGGCGCCGCGCCGCTGGCGCTGGCCGGCGTCACGCTGCGGCTGCGCAACCACTGGCTGCGCCACCAGCTGGCGCTGCAAGCCACGCCGCCCGCCGCGCTGGCCGGTCCGCTCGATATCCGCGCCGACTTTGCCCACCCCGCGTTTGGCGCCCGCGTGTCGAATACGTCGATGTGGAAGGGCGAGCTGTACGCCAACCTGCGCGATACCGACGTTGCCGCCTGGAAGGCCTGGATCGACTTCCCGTTTGAATTGAATACCGGCGGCGGCTCGCTGCGCACCTGGCTCAGCTTTGACCAGCAGCGCCTGACCGGTTTTACCGCCGATCTCGACCTGCGCGACGTCTCGGCCGTGCTGGCCAAGGACTTGCCGTTGCTCGACCTGCAACAACTGACGGGCCGCATCGCCGCGCGCGAGGAATTGCCGCCGCTGGCATCGCCCGGCCCGGCCGGTGCCAACGGTGCCAACGGCGCCAACGTTGCCGGCACCGCGCGGTTCGGCGCGCGCGGCCACCGCATCGACATCAGCGACCTGACCCTGACCACCAGCGACGGCCTGGTGATGGCACCCACGTCGCTGTCCGAGCAATTTACGGCTGCCGCCGGTCCCAAACCGGAAAAATACCAGATCCGCGCGCCGCAGCTCGACCTGCGCACGCTGGCCGACATCGCCTCGCGCCTGCCGCTGTCGCCGCAGCAGCGCAGCTTGCTGGCCGATACCGCACCGAGCGGCTTGCTGCGCAATTTTTCGGCCGAGTGGCAGGGCGCGTTTCCGGCGCTGCAATCGTACCGGGTCAAGGGCGAGCTGATCGGTGTGAGCCTGAAGCCGCAGCAGGCGCGCGCGGCCCAGCCCAAGGCGGGGCGCCAACCCGCCACGGCGGCAGTACCGGCCATCCCCGGTTTCGACAACCTGACCGGCGCCGTCGATGCCACCGACCAGGGCGGCAGTTTCAGCCTGGCGTCCGAGCAGCTGGTGCTGCAATTGCCCGGCTATTTCACCGATGCAGCGCTGCCGTTCGACCGCCTCAATCTCAAGGCCCGCTGGTCGTTTGAGGCAAATAATCAGCTGTTGCTGCGCATCGACAGCATGGATTTCCTGCAAGAGGGCTTGAGCGGTACGCTGCAGGGCAGCCACACCATGCCGCTGTCCGGCAAGGGCGCCGGCCAGGCGGACCTGACCGGTACGCTGGACGGCTTCCAGCTCAACCGCATCAACCGCTACCTGCCGCTGCAGACGCCGCCCGAGCTGTATGCATGGCTTACCGGCGCACTCGAAGGCGGCACGGCCAGCGATGTCAGCGTGCGGGTGCGCGGCGACCTGGCGCACTTCCCGTTCCAGGGCGAGCATGCGCCGCACGGCGAATTCAAGGTGGCCGGCAAGCTCACTGAAGGCAAGCTGAATTATTCGCCGGGCCATTATCTGCGTGGCGGAAAAGACATCGGCAAGGATGGCCAGCCGCTGCCCGAATGGCCGCAGGCCGAGCACATCAAGGGCAGCTTCGTGTTCGAGCGCGGCCGCATGGAAATCCGTGGCGACACCGCCACCACGGCCGGCGTTGCGCTCACCAATGTCAAGGCAGTGATCCCGGACTTGACGATCCACGATTCGATGCTGGAAATCGACGGCAACGCTGCCGGGCCGATGCAGGAATTTCTCAAGTATGTCGATCACAGCCCGGTACTGGAATGGATCTCGCGCTTTACCGCCGACACCGAGGCAACCGGCAATGCCGCGCTGGCACTCAAGCTGCGCCTGCCGCTGGCGCACCTGATCGATGCCAAGGTGGACGGCACCCTGCAACTGAATAACAACGACATCGTGCTGATGAAAGAGTTGCCAGTGGTGCAGGCCGCGCAGGGCAAGATCGAATTCAACGAGCGCGGCGTCAACCTGAATGCCTTGTCCGGCATCTTCCTCGACGGTCCGGTAGCGATTACCGGCGGCACCCAGCGCGACAACACCATCGTCATCAAGCTGGGCGGCATGCTGACCGCCGACGGCTTCCGCAAGACCTACCCGGCGCCGGTCATGCAGCGGCTGGCCAGCCATTTCTCGGGCACGGCACGCTACAACGGTACCGTCACGGTGCGCGACCACCAGGTGGTGGTGGCGGTCGATTCCAGCCTGTCCGGGCTGGCGCTGGACTTGCCGGCGCCGCTGGGCAAGGCGGCGCTCGACAACTTGCCGCTGCGCTTCGTGCTCAACAGCGGCCTGACGGCGGACGCGGGCGGTGCGCTGCATGACGACATCCGGATTCAGCTGGGCAGCGGCATTGCCGCCCATTACCAGCGCCAGAAGCAGGTCACCGCCACCGGCAGCACGCCGTGGCAGCTGGTGCGCGGCGGCATCGGCATCAACACACCGGCGCCGGAACCGGAGAGCGGCCTGGCTTTCAACATCAGCTTGCCGGCGATTAACGCCGACGCCTGGCTCGACTTCGGCAAGGCCGTGGCGGGCGACGATGCTGGCGCCGGCACCAGCGGCACCAGCGGCGCCGCCGACGACGGCGCCGACTTCAGCCAGTACGTGGTGCCCGACGCGATTGCCGCGCGCACCAGCGAACTGCTGATCGGCGCCCGCAAGCTGGAAAACGTGGTGGTGGGCGTGACCCGCCGCAAAACCGTCTGGCAGGCAAATATCGATTCCACCCAGGCCAACGGCCACCTGACCTGGAGCGAGCCATCGACCGGTCACGGCCTGGGCAAGGTCACTGCGCGGCTGTCGTCGCTGGTGATCCCGGCGTCGGCCTCGAACGAAGTGGCCGATCTGCTCGACGGCAAGAGCAGCGCGGCGGCCACCATTCCCGCGCTCGACATCAAGATCGAACGGTTCGAACTGTTTAATAAACCGCTGGGCCAGCTCGACCTGCAAGCGAGCAATGTGCAACTGGCCGATTCGCGCGAATGGCGCATCGGCAAGCTCTCGCTGGCCAATGCCGACGGCGAGCTGACCGGCACCGGTAAATGGACCACGCGCGGCAATGCCCACACCACCGACCTGCATTTCAACCTCGACATTTCGGACGCCGGCAAACTGCTCGACCGCTTCGGCTTTGTCGGCACCGTGCGCAACGGCAAGGGTTGGCTGAAAGGCGACGTCGCCTGGAACGGCTTGCCCTACGCCATGGACCTGCCCAGCCTGTCGGGCCAGATCGCCATGAACGTGGAGAAAGGCCAGTTCCTCAAGCAGGACCCGGGCGCTGCCAAGCTGCTCGGCGTGCTCAGCTTGCAAGCATTGCCGCGCCTGCTCAAGCTCGATTTCCACGACGTCTTTTCGGAAGGGCTGGCATTTGACGGTCTGACCGCCGACGCCACCATCAACCACGGCATCGTGCGTACCGAGAACCTGAAGATGCATGGCATGGCCGCCACCGTGCTGATGGACGGTAATGCCGACATCGCCAACGAACTGACCAACCTGCACGTGGTGGTGATCCCGGAAGTCAATCTCGGCACGGCGCCGCTGGTGTATGCGCTGGCCGTCAATCCAGTGATCGGTCTGGGCAGCTTTTTGGCGCAATTATTCCTCAGCGCCCCCGTGATGAAGGCATTGACCTATCATATGCAGGTGTCCGGCCCGTGGAAGGCGCCGGTCGTTACCAAGCTCGACGCCGCCAAGGCGAATGCATCGCCGGCGCCGAGCGCCAACTAATCCACACCGTTCAGGGAGTACCGCCATGCGCCACGCTGTCGCCGCCATCCAGATGATTTCGTCGCCGTCCGTGCCGGACAATATCGCCACCGCCGACCGGCTGGTGCGCCAGGCCGCCGCTGGCGGCGCCGAACTGGTGCTGCTGCCCGAGTACTGGGCCATCATGGGCTTGCACGATACCGACAAGGTGGCCGTGGCCGAGCCGCTGGGCAGTGGCCCGATCCAGGACTTCATGGCCGGGCTGGCGCGCGAACTGGGCATCTGGCTGATCGGCGGCACGTTGCCGCTGGCATCCGATGACGCCACCAAGGTCGTCAACACCACGCTGGTGTACGACCCGCAAGGTCAGGCGGCGGGCCGCTACGACAAGATCCACCTGTTCGGTTTCAGCAAGGGCACCGAGTCGTACAACGAATCGAAAACCATCGTGCCCGGCAAAAACCTCGGCGTGCTGGACGCGCCGTTCGGCAAGGTGGGCATGTCGGTCTGTTACGATCTGCGCTTCCCCGAATTGTTCCGCGCCATGGGGCCGGTATCGCTGATCGTATTGCCTGCCGCCTTTACCTACACGACCGGCCAGGCGCACTGGGAAATTCTGCTGCGCGCCCGCGCGATTGAAAACCAGTGCTATGTGCTGGCGGCTGCGCAGGGCGGCATGCATCCGAACGGCCGCCGCACCTGGGGCCACAGCATGCTGATCGACCCGTGGGGCGCGGTGAAAGCCGTGCTGGCCGAGGGCGAGGGCGTGGTGGCGGGCGAGATCGACCCGGCCTTCATGGAAGGCGTGCGCCAGAGCCTGCCCGCGCTGAAGCACCGGACCATGTAATACCTTATTTGCAAGAGAGCACCCGCATGAAACTATTCGAACCCAATTTGTCCACGCTGGCCGTGGCGCGCGACATCCTGCTCACGCCATTTGGCCTGGACGAGGACAAGTTGCTGAAAACCCTGGGGTCGATGTTCACCCACAAGGTCGACTATGCCGACCTGTACTTCCAGTTCACCAAGAGCGAAGGCTGGAGCCTGGAAGAGGGCATCGTCAAGACCGGCAGTTTCTCGATCGACCAGGGCGTGGGTGTGCGCGCGGTATCGGGCGACCGCACGGCGTTTTCGTATTCGGACGATATTTCGGAAGCCGCACTGCACGCGGCCGCCGCCGCCACCCGCACCATCGCCCGGCATGGCGCCGGCAAGGTGAAGGTGGCCGGCGCCATGACGCCGGTGGGTGGCCGCGCGCTGTACCTGCCGCACGATCCGCTGGCGTCGCTCGATGCCGCGGCCAAGGTGGCGCTGCTCGAACGGATTGAAAAACTGGCGCGCGCCAAAGATCCGCGCGTGGTGCAGGTAATGGCGGGCCTGGCCGGCGAATACGACGTGGTGCTGGTGGTGCGCAGCGACGGCGTGCTGGCGGCCGATATCCGACCGCTGGTGCGGCTGTCGCTGACCGTGATCGTCGAGCAGGATGGTCGCCGCGAGACCGGTTCGTCCGGCGGGGGCGGGCGCTACAGCTATGGCTACTTCAGCGACGAACTGCTCGATGCGTATGCGACCGAGGCGGTGCAGTCGGCGCTGGTCAATCTCGATGCGCGGCCGGCGCCGGCCGGCCAGATGACGGTGGTGCTGGGATCGGGCTGGCCCGGCATTCTGCTGCACGAAGCGATCGGCCATGGCCTCGAGGGCGACTTCAATCGCAAGGGTTCTTCGACGTTCTCGGGCATGATCGGCGAACGGGTGGCGGCCAAAGGCGTGACCGTGGTGGACGACGGCACCTTGCCCGACCGCCGTGGTTCGCTCAACATCGATGACGAGGGCAATCCCACCCAGTGCACCACGCTGATCGAGGACGGCATCTTGAAAGGCTACATCCAGGACACCATGAATGCGCGCCTGATGAAAATGCCGGTGACGGGCAATGCCCGGCGCGAATCGTTCGCCCACCTGCCCATGCCGCGCATGACCAACACGTATATGCTCGGTGGCGACCGCGATCCGCAGGAAATCATCGCTTCGGTCAAACATGGCCTGTACGCGGTCAATTTCGGCGGCGGCCAGGTCGATATCACGAACGGCAAGTTCGTGTTCTCGGCCAGTGAGGCCTACATGATTGAAGATGGCAAGGTGACGTATCCGGTAAAAGGCGCCACGCTGATCGGCAACGGCCCCGAGGTGCTCAATCGCGTGTCGATGATCGGCAACGACATGCGCCTCGATCCCGGCGTGGGAGTGTGCGGCAAGGAAGGGCAAAGCGTGCCGGTGGGCGTAGGGCAACCGACCTTGCGCATCGACGGCATGACCGTCGGCGGCACTGCCTGATGACGTAAAAAAACCCGGCAGCGCCGGGTTTTTTACATCATCAGAACTTGTACGTCGCCTTCACATAGAACGTGCGGCCCAGCGGATCCGTGTAGCGTGGATCGTAACCGCTCTGGAACGTCGTGCCCTGGTTGGTGTACGGCGGGTTGGTGTCGAACAGGTTTTTCATGCCCACCGTCAGATCGGTGTTCTTGAAGCCGGCATAGCTGGCCGACAGCGAGAACGTCGAATACGCGCGTACCTTGTGCTTGTACTCGTCGTCCACGTCGTTCTGGTCCACGTAACCGCTCAGGAACTTGTTCGACAGGCTCGCGCTCCACACGCCTTGTTTCCAGTTGATGGTGGCGTTGTGCTTCCAGCGGAATACCGGGTTGTCGTCGCCATACACGCCGACGTTTTCCACGAACTCGCCGCCGGTCTCGTTCTGGTACTTGTAGCTGTGCACCCAGGTGCCATCGAACACGAACGCGAAGTCACCGGCCGCGCTGCGCGGCAGTTTCCAGCGCAGCGTGGTGTCGATGCCCGACGTGTGCACTTCACCGAGGTTGTCCAGCACCGCATTCACGTACTGCAGCGTCTTGCCATCGGCCGAGTACACGAAGTAGTCCGCATATTTCTCGTAGTTGTTGAAGATGGTGGTCTCCGACACCGTGCCGATCTTGTTGCGGATCTTGATGTTGAAGTAGTCGAGCGACACGCTCACCGAATTGGTTGGCTCGAACACGGCGCCCAGTGCGAAGGTCTTCGATTTTTCCGGTTTCAAATTCGGATTGCCGCCGCTGCGGATGTATTGCTGCTGGTTGCAGGCCACGTTCGGATTCGCGCCACCCACCACGGTGCCGCCCGGGCACAGCACCGGATCGTCATACGAGTTGCCGGTGAAAGTGGACGTGGCCGGGCCATGCAGATCGTACAGCGTGGGCGCGCGGAAGCCGGTGTTGTACGAGGTGCGGAACAGCACCTGCTTGCTGGGCTGCCAGCGCAGGCCGATCTTCGGATTGAAGCTGCCACCCACATCGTTGTAATGGTCGTAACGCGCGGCCAGCGACAGTTCCACGTCCTTGGCCAGCGGCGCGCTCAGTTCCGAGTACAGCGCGGCGATATTGCGCTGGCCCGACTGGTCTTGCGCATCGGCGTAGCCGGAGCTCGATGCCTGCGAGGCCAGTTCGGTGTTGACGTCATACGTCGCTTTGTCGTGGCGGAACTCGGTGCCGATGGCGAAGCCGACTGCACCGGCCGGCAGCGTGAAGATTTCGCGGCTGGCCTTGGCATCGACGCCGATGCTGGTCATGCGCGCCGACAGGTATTCGCCGCGCAGCTGCGCCGCATCGAGGTACGCCGCGCCTTCGGTCGATTGCTCACCGAACGGGTTCAGGATGCCGGACAGTACGCCGGCTTTCATCAAGGTGTCGTTGGTATAGCCTTCTACAAACGCGCTGGTGGCTTTGCTGGTGGCGTAGGTCAGGCCCACGTTGTAGTCCCAGCCGGCCACCAGGCCTTCGGAGCCGAGCACCAGGCGGTCCGAGATACTGGTGTCGTAGCCGACGCGGTTGCCGGCGGCTACGGTGCGCCAGTTGACGGTCAGGTCTTCGCCGGTGAGGCCGGCCACGGCCGGTACGCCGGCGCTGCCGCCCGGGTAGTACGGGCTGGCGGACGTCATGGTGATGCCGGTCAGCGGCGACGGTGCGATCGAGCTGCTGTTGGTGCTGCGGCTGTGCAGGTATTCGGCGGTGCCGAGGTTGTCGCCGCCCAGCTTGAAGGTAGCCTTGCCAAGGAACGACTCCTGCTTGGTCTTCGGAATCGACTGGATGTAGGCGGTGGTATCGGTGCGGCAGGTGCCATTGGTGGCAGCAATCAGGCCCTTGCCCACGCAGCCGCTGGCGGCATACGGGTTGCCGGTGATGCCGTTATCGGAATAGAAGTTGCCCGGCTGCGAAGTGCCGCTGCTGTTGTTGATGCCACGGTCCGGGCGCACGCTGGTGTTGGAGAAGTCGCGTTCGACGGCTGACAGCGCGGTCTGCTTGTGCAAGTCCACTACGCCGAAGAAGTTGTAGCCGTCTTTGTCGAGGTCGCCGAAGCCGCCCGACAGGTTCAGGCGCGTTTCGCCGCCCGAGCCGCTGGCCTGCGGCTGGTAGCGTTCCACGCTGACGGTGGCGCCTTGCACTTCGCGCTTGGTGATGAAGTTGATCACGCCGCCAATGGCGTCGGTGCCGTAGATGGCCGAGGCGCCGTCGCGCAGCACTTCCACCCGTTCCAGCGCCGACAGCGGAATGATGTTCAAGTCCACGCTGGAACCGTTGAACGGGTGGTTGGCGATGCGCCGGCCGTTCAGCAGGACCAGGGTCTTGTTGCTGCCCAGGCCGCGCAAGTCGGCGGTGGCAATGCCGCCGGTACCGGAACCCACCGACTGGCTGCTGGTGGTCGAGCTCTGGTTCATCGAGATGGTGTTGAGGACTTCAGCCGCCGTGGTCAGGCCCTGCTTGACGAAGTCGCTGGCCTTGATCGACGTGATCGGCAGCGCCGTCTCGCTGGCCAGGCGTTTGATGCTCGAGCCGGTCACTTCAACGCGCTGGATAATGGCGTCGTCGCTACCGGTTTGCGCCATGGCGCCATGCATGCCGCTTGCCAGGGTACCGACAAACATCAGGCGCAGGGCCCGGGACATTGCTCTTTCCGACGTTTTAATAATCGTCATTGTTATCACTCCTGCTGTGCATTTCTATGGGTGGGTTTTGTCATCGAGACAGCCCATCAAAACATTCGCTGGCAGGGGTGAACAATGCCGGACGAATAACAATGCTAATAACCAACAGTAGCGAACAAATACACCTGTAAAGACGATTTCCTGCGTTAAATGTACGGAACAGCCGCGCAGCCCGCATGGTGTGGTCGCGCAGCGGCCTTACATTTCGACACACGCTGCATGATGTAAAGACAATCGCACAGGTGTAAATTTTTGTAGGGAAGGGCTTGCCAACCTTGTAGCGATGGGCGTATAGTCGTTTGACTCTTTACCAGACAACCACTGAACGCGTTTGCCATGACCTGCTTCTTCTTTACCGGCTACTTTTACTTTAGCAATTCCAACCCCAAGGCGGTGGAGTAGCGGCCGGTGCACGTAGCAGTAAAACGAGTTCCAGCAAATCCTGAAAAAACCGCCTCCCCAGGCGGTTTTTTTTTACCCCGACTTTTTGATACATTGGAGAACAGCATGCCCCGTACCGATGATTTACGTATCCGCGAAATGAAGGAATTGACGCCACCGTCCCACCTGATTCGCGAGTATGCGTGCACGGAAACGGCCGAGCACACGGCAGCCAACGCCCGCATCGCGCTGCACCGCATCCTGCACGGCCAGGACGACCGCCTGATGGTGGTGGTGGGCCCGTGCTCGATCCACGATCCGAAGGCGGCGATGGAATATGCGCGGCGCCTGATCGTGCTGCGTAACGAACTCAAGGGCGATCTGGAAATCGTCATGCGCGTGTACTTCGAAAAACCGCGCACCACGGTGGGCTGGAAAGGCCTGATCAACGACCCGTTCATGGACAGCAGCTTCCGCATCAACGACGGTCTGCGCATGGCGCGCGAACTGCTGCGCGACATCAACGACCTGGGCCTGCCTGCCGGCACCGAGTACCTCGACGTGATCAGCCCGCAGTACATTGCCGACCTGATCAGCTGGGGCGCGATCGGCGCCCGTACCACCGAGTCGCAGGTGCACCGCGAGCTGGCGTCCGGCCTGTCCTGTCCGGTCGGTTTCAAGAACGGTACCGATGGCAACGTCAAGATCGCCGTCGATGCGATCAAGGCGGCGTCGCAGCCGCATCATTTCCTGTCGGTGACCAAGGGCGGCCACTCGGCCATCGTGTCCACCGCCGGCAATGAAGACTGCCACATCATCCTGCGCGGCGGCAAGGCGCCGAACTACGATGCGGCCAGCGTGGAAGAAGCATGCAAGGCGATTGCCGCGCAGGGCCTGGCGGCGCGGGTGATGATCGACGCGTCGCACGCCAACAGTTCGAAAAAGCCGGAAAACCAGGTGCCGGTGTGCGCTGACATTGCCGGCCAGGTGGCGCGCGGCGACAGCCGCATCGTGGGGGTGATGGTGGAATCGCACCTGGTGGGCGGCCGCCAGGACCTGGAACCAGGCAAGGAACTGACGTACGGCCAGTCGGTCACCGACGGTTGCATCGACTGGGACAGCAGCGTGCAAGTGCTGCAAGGTCTGGCCGCAGCCGTACGCCAGCGCCGGCTGGCAACGCAGGCGGCCGAAGCGGCATCCAAGTAAGCAGGCAAAGCCTGCCGTGCCCGCCGGGCGCGGCAGGCATGGCCCCGAGGGGTGTCCGAAGTCGAGGCGGCGGGGCGGCGGGGCGCGATGCCGGCGCCGCGCCCGCGATGGTTGCTTAGCAGCCGCTGCCGCTGCACAACTTCATGGTGGTGTTGCCATAGCGCTGTTCGGGAGACAGCTTGGCCCTTTCGCCGCCGACGTGTGCGGTGGCCAGTTTGACCCCGCCATCGTTGCCGACCGTGGCGTACATCACGCCTGCCGCCGAGTAATCGGCCGCAGCGTCGCTGATCTTGCTCTCGAGATTGATACCGTTCCCGGCATCCAGGACGGCTACGCCGGCTTCATCGCTGTAGACGCTGCAACCGGTTGCCATCGCGCCTGCCATCAATACTGTTACCCATAGTTTGCTCGTCATCGCAATCCCCTTTTTTTATTCTCAAAAGAATAAGGCTATTTTAAAATTGGCAAGTTCTCAAGCAGTTCTTGGTAAAGTAGGTACGCTGCATAACAGATCAGCTTGATTGGTCGGCCTGGCAGAGCGACAGGAGCGATCAAAGCGCCCAAAACCCTGTGGTATAAAAGCAAAACAGGCCGTTCCGCATATCAATGTTTTTGAGAAAAAGTGCTTGCGTGATGCTAGGCAGCATCAGCAATTCTCGCCGCACAGCTTGATGGTGCGGTTGCCGTGATGCTGTTCGGGCTCCAGAATGACTGCGGAACCTGGCTCCAGGTTGCCATTACCGGCGTCGCCGGCGCGCAGTGGCAGCAGCGCGGCGCTGCCGTGCAGGCCAGGCTTGGCATACATGATGCCGGTTGCCGGATCGAGGTCGGCAGCGTGATTTCCGGTGCTGGTCGTTACCTCGCCGGTTGTCGATGTTGCCAGGCTGGCGTTGGGCAGCGTTACGGTGTCGCTGCTATCCGCGCTGCAGCCAGCCATCAGCATGCCGATAAACGTCACTCCTAACCATCGCTTACAAGTCATTGCTTCTTACCGGTCAGTTGCAAAAACAAAATATTATTTTAAATTGAGCAATGTTTCAAGTGGTTATTGCAATTAAACGGTTGGCGTGCGGCATTTGTGAAGAGCAAAAAAAAAGCCGGACCGCACGAGGGCGGTCCGGCTTTGCTATGTAAAGCTCAGGCGATCAGTAGAACTTGTAGCTGGCGCCCAGTTTCATGTAGCGGCCGATGGCGCCGGAAGCGTCCATCGGGTTGTAGCTCATGCCGCCGTAGGTTTGTGGATCGAGCGGTGCCATCTTGTCGAGCACGTTGTTCATCGACGCGAACAGGGTCAGCTGTTTGCTGATGTTGTAGCGGGTCGACAGGTCCAGCGTGGTGAACGACGCGATTTCGCACTTGGCGTTAGGTGCATTGGCGCCACCGACCAGGGTGTTGGCGCACAGGGCACCGGCGTACGCGGTGTTGTCCATCTTGCTGCGGTAGTTGACGTTGCCGGTCACATTCAGGTCACCCAGATCCCACGAGGCATTCAGGTTGATCTTGTTTTTCGGCGTGCCGGCGCAGTTCGACGTGTCGCAGTTGCCGTGGGTGCCAGCGTACTGGTAACGCACGGTGGCCGACTCGTTACGTACCCACGAAGCAACATGGGTCATGTTCAAGCCGATCACGGCGCGGCCGTACTGGCCCAGGCGCAGACGCTGTTTGATGTCCAGGTCGATACCGCTTACTTCGGTGAAGCTCGAGTTGCGGTACGGTGCCTGGGTCAGTACCAGCGTGCCGGTGTTGGGAATCGCGGTGCCGTTGACCACCAGGTTGTTGTCGTTACGCACTGCGGTTGGCAGGGCGGCAGCCTGGTCGTACGGCAGCGAGTTGATTTCGTTGGTACGCTTGATTTTCCACGCGTCCAGCGACAGGCTCGTGCCTTCCAGCGGATCCCAGACCAGGCCCAGGGTTTTGCCTTTCGATTCTTCCGGCTTCAGGCTTGGATCGCCAACCTTGACGGCAGCGATGGTGATCGCGCAATCGGTCGACGTCGCGCCGCCGGCTGCTGGCACGCCACCCGGGCAACGGACCGGATCGCGCACCGGCGCCGAGCCGGTCGATTGCGAACCGACGTTGCTTTCGGCCGCGCCCGGAGCACGGAAGCCCTCGGTGTACGTGCCGCGCAGGGCGAAGGTTTTGACCGGGGTCCACTTGATGCCGGCTTTTGGCGTGGTCGAGCTGAAGCGGTCGTACTTGTCGTAACGCAGGGCGGCCGACAGTTCCACGGTTTTCACGATCGGCGCCAGGATCTCGGCAAACACGGCCTTGACCTTCGAGTCGCCGAAGGCCGCCACGTAGTTCGAGTTGATGGTGCCGTCTTCCGAACCCGACAGCGATGGGTTGGACAGCTGTTCCTTGCGGTATTCGCCGCCCATGGCCAGGCCCATTTTGCCGCCTGGCAGGTCGAACAGTTCACGCGACGCCTTGAAGTCGACGATGTCGAGCTTGGTGGTCGATACCGAGGTGGCGTTCACGCGCAGCGCTGCGTACAGCGAGGCCGGGTTGCGGTAGGCCTGGTCGCCGATGTAGTACGGGAAGTACTGCGAGGTCGGATCGCTCAGGGCCGAACGCAGCACGTTCATATTGATCATGTTGCTGTAGCCCAGGTCCAGCGACGACTCGGAGTGGGTGTAGCCGGCATCGTAGTCCCAGCCTGCGGCCGAACCCTTGATGCCGATGACGGCGCGCTTGAAGGCGTTGTTGGCGCTACGGGTGCTGGCGCCCACGTCGAAGGCCGAGTAGCGCAGGCGGGTTGCCACGCCGTACGGGTTTTGCGGGTGGCTTGCGGCCAGCAGCGCCAGGTTGCCGTAGTTGATGAAGCCTTGCGGGTTGGCAGCATTGGCGGGGAATGCCACGGTAGGCGTGACGTTGGCCGGGATCATCATGAACGACGTGTCGCGCTTCGAGTAGCCGAGTTCGGCATACGCCTGGGTGTCGTCGTTGATTTGCCAGGTGCCGCGCGTGTACAGGTTGATCGACTCGATTTCCGGCTGCATGTCGCGGAACTGGTCGTTGTGCCACAGGCAGCCGCCGCCCGAGCCGGTCTGGTCGGTGGTAGCCGACAGCGTCGAGCAGCCTGGCAGCGAGACGTAGTTGTTGGTCAGCGGATTGCGGATCGAACCGGTCGGGCTCGGGCTGGCGGTGTTGGCGCCGGCAATGTAACCGGCGGCGAACTGGGTGCCGACCGGGTAGCCGTATGGACGCAGGTCCGACTTGCCGATGTAGCCGCGGTCCTTGCGGTCGCTGTTTTTCAGGCTGTCGGCCTGGAAGTATTCGGCATTGAAGACGACGTTGAACTTGTCTTCATCGAGGTTGCCCTTGCCCCAGGTGACTGAAGCCTTGTTCTGCTTGGCGTCGCTGTAGCGCGAGAAGCCGGTATCGGCCTTCATTTGCAGACCGGTGAAGTCCTTGCGCAGGATGATGTTGACCACGCCGGCAATCGCATCGGCGCCGTAGGTGGACGAGGCGCCATCCTTGAGGATTTCGATGCGCTCGACGATTTGCATCGGAATGGTCGAGATGTCGGTGAAGCTTTTCTGGCCATCATCGGCGCGGGCAAACGGCGCCATGCGGCGGCCGTTCAGCAGCACCAGGGTGGACGTGGCGCCCAGGCCACGCAGCGAGATCGCGGTGGAGCCGGCGGCAAAACCATTGCCAAAGCCGGTTGGCAGCGAACCGGCGCCATCGGCGGTCAGGGTTTGCAGGTATTCGGAAACCGTGCCCTTGCCCGATTTCATCAGGTCTTCGCTGGTGATGACTTGCACCGGCGACGCGGTCTCGGCGGTAGCGCGCTTGATGCTCGAACCGGTGATTTCAACGCGCTGGACCGGGGTGGCAGCTGGCGCCTCGGCGGTCTGGGCCATCGCTGGCACGGCCAGCAAACTTGCGGCGGCGACGCTACCCGAGAACATCAGGCGGACCGAACGGGACAATACTCTTTCCATCATCATGCTGAAACTCTCCACTGAACTGACTGATTGACCACCTGGCGCGGGCACCTGGGCCGCACGACGGCGTTATTTGTTGGGCAGGGATGACACTGCCTGTTTTCAATAAAAACATTCCACTAGTACATGTGTCAATCTGTACAACCCTTGGCAATCCGCCTGATATGGCACGGTTCGGCCGTGCGCCACCAGGGGCGGGTGCACTGTGCCAGAACGGGCATCGTCGCACTTCATACGGATAACATCGTTAAACATGCTTTTAAAACGAATATTCATATATCAAATATCTGACAGTGTAAAATATTGAAAAAGCATGAAAAAAGATGAAAATTAAACTGTAACAACGGCGCGAATTGTGACTATTTGACGACAAATCGCCGTTTGAGGGGGCGAATGTTCGTTTGCGGTTGAAAAATAAACGCAACGATTGCGCCGGTACTTTCTACCTCCTTTCTGCCACCTGGCAGATGGCCGGGCGGGACCCGGTCAGGTAGACATGGCAGGGGCCTTGCCCCGCAAGCGAGGTTGGCGCCGGGGCATGGTCATGCGCTTTTTACGTTAAGATATCCAGATGCCGAACTTTATCCATTTGCTGCAAGAATATGGCGTGCTGATCGTGTTTGCGATCGTGCTGATTGAACAAATTGGCCTGCCGATTCCTGCCTATCCCATCCTGATTGTCGCCGGCGCGCTGTCGGTCGATGGCGACTTCAACTGGCCCGCCGTGCTGGCGGTGGCCGTGTGCGCGTGTTTGCTCAGCGACGGTTTCTGGTTCCGCATGGGCCGCGTGTATGGCAAGCGCATCCTCAAGCTGCTGTGCCGCATTTCGCTGTCGCCCGACTATTGCGTGAGCCAGACCGAGGACAGCTTTACGCGCTGGGGTCCGCGCATGCTGATCGTCTCCAAGTTCATTCCCGGTTTTAATACGATCGCGGCGCCGCTGTCCGGCGCCATGGGCGTGCACAGCCGTACCTTCTTTGCCTACAGCATGCTGGGCGCCGCGCTGTGGAGCGGCACCGGCATTGCCATCGGCGCGTTTTTCCACGCCAGCATCGATTCCGTGCTGACCGCGCTCAGCACCATGGGCACGACGGCGCTGATGGTGTTGCTGGCGTTGCTGGCGCTGTTCATCGCGTACAAATACCTGGAGCGCAAGCGCTTCCGCCAGGCCGTGCAGATCGACCGCGTGACCATCGAGGAAATCAAGCAGCTGATCGAGCAGGGCAGCGACCCGGTGCTGATCGATGCGCGCAGCGTGACGGCGCAACTGCTGGAACCGGCCGTGCCCGGCGCCTTGCTGTTCAACGGCGGCCAGCCGGCGCCGGACCTGATCGCGGTGGACCGCGACCGCCACGTGGTCGTGTACTGCAGCTGCCCCAACGATGTCACGGCCGCCCAGGTGGCCAAGGAACTCAAGCAGCACGGCTTCACGCTGGCGCGCCCGCTGCATGGCGGGCTCGATGCCTGGAACGCCGCCTTCGGCGTGCGGCCGGTGGTCGATGACGAGGCGCCGGCATCTGCCTGAGGCTGGTAGTCTTACTACGCCCGATGGGCCTGCTGGCATTTGATCCGTCATTCCCGCGCACGCGGGAATCCATGCTAAGCAGGCCAGGCACGCACTCTATGGATCCCCGCGTGCGCGAGGATGACGGAGCGGGTTGCGTGGAGCGCTTCGTGCGCCACCGCGTGGCTTTATCGTGCCAGGCCTTGTACTAAAACTACAAACAGCTTGCCAGTCTTGGTAAAAATACCTTAAGCTTGGGCTTCAACTAATTTTCATCGACCATGACAGCTATCCTCTCGCCATCCTCCCTGATCAACGACTTTGCCGGCGGCCCGCGCTTGCTGGCAGATGTCGGCGGCACCAACGCGCGGTTTGCGCTGGAAACTGCCCCGGGTCGTATCGTGGCGATCGACGTGCTGCCGTGCGCCGACTATCCCACCCTGGCGGCCGCCTTGCTGTCGTACCTGGGTTCGGCCCTGGTGGCCGAAACCTGCGCCGTGGGCGCGGGCGGTATCCGCCATGGCGCCATCGCCATTGCCAACCCGGTCATCGGCGACATGGTGCGCATGACCAATCATCACTGGGCGTTTTCAATTGAGGCGCTGCGCCAGGAAGTCGACTTCGACACCTTGCTGGTGGTCAACGACTTTACGGCGCTGGCCAGCGCACTGCCATTCCTGTCTGACGAGCAAAAGCGTCAGGTGGGCAAGGGGGTTGCCGTGGCCGGTACGCCGCTGGGCCTGATTGGCGCCGGTACCGGCCTCGGGGTCTCCGGACTGATACCTGGCAAGGATGGCTGGACTGCGCTGCTCAGCGAGGGCGGTCATGTCAGCTTCGCACCGGTCAACCCGACCGAAGTGGCAATTTTGCAATTTGCCTGGAAAGAATTCGAACACGTCTCGGCCGAGCGCCTGATGTCGGGCGCCGGCATCGAGCTGATCTACCGGGCCCTGGCCGACCAGCATGGCGTGACTGCCGAGCCGCTCACCGCCGCCGACATTTCGCGCCGCGCGCTGTCCGGCGACTGCGCATTGTGCGACGAGGTCATCGAAGCGTTTTGCTGCATGCTGGGCACCATTGCCAGCAACCTGGTGGTCACGCTCGGTGCCCAGGGCGGTATTTATATCGGCGGCGGCATCGTGCCGCGCCTCGGTGAACGCTTTGGCCGCTCCGGCTTCCGCGCGCGTTTCGAACACAAGGGACGCTTCCACCAGTACCTGACGCAAGTGCCTACCTGGGTCATTACCGCCGACTACCCGGCCTTTGTTGGCGTTTCGGCCATTTTGTCGGAAAGACTTGCTGCTGTGTAAGCCACGTTACATTTCGCTGCGGCGAATTGCGCTTTTTATGGTTTTATCAGGTACAATCCATCTGGTTGGTTGAAACGACCTGGATAGGTCTTGCCGGTTTTCGCCCGAAAACGGCATACGATGCCAGGGTTTCATTAGATTGCGTCACGAAATATGCGATGGCCCAGGCCGTCGCGGCAGTTCCCTCTCTCCCGCCAGGCGTCTCGCCGGCGTCGGAAAAAAACAGCGTCAGCGACTACTCCGGCAGGCGGCATCATGGATGCGGCGCCTTCCTCAATGACTCACTGAATGTGATTGATTTCATTCTTTGCATGTGTATGCAGCCATAAGATTGCTATGGATAATGCTGAGGCCAAAAAAGTCCTCGAAACCGCCTTGTTATGTGCGCGTGAGCCACTGACGATGCACAGTCTGAAAAAACTGTTTATCGACGAGGAGCAGCCGCCGGGCGAGCACGACGCCGCCGTCGGCGCCGACCAGATCAAGGAATTGCTGGAACAGCTGCGCAGCGACTGGTCCGACAAGGGTGTGGAAGTGGTCAGCCTGTCGAGCGGCTGGCGCTTCCAGAGCCGGCCCGAGATGAAACACTATCTCGACCGGCTCAGTACGGAAAAGCCGCCGCGCTATTCGCGGGCCACGCTGGAAACCCTGGCCATCATCGCCTACCGCCAGCCGGTCACGCGCGGCGATATCGAGGAAATCCGCGGTGTGGCCGTCAATTCGCAGACGATCAAGATGCTGGAAGATCGCGGCTGGATCGACGTGGTGGGCCACCGCGATGTGGTGGGCCGGCCCTCGTTGCTGGGCACTACCCGCCAGTTTCTCGATGACCTGGGATTGAATGCGCTGTCGCAGTTGCCGCCGTTGCAGCAAGTGAGCGAAGCGCAGGGTAGCGGACCCGATATGGCCGCGCTGGAAGCGGCCCTGCAACAGAACTTTGAAAAAGCCGCGCACGGCGATCGTGTCGCGCAAGCAAACGATGGCACGGAGGTGCCGGTGGCTATAGCAGCCGCGAACAGCCCGGACTCCGGCCAAGAAGTTAATCAAGACCACGTGAATCGCCCAGATTTAACGGTGGACGTTGAGCACAAGCAAGAAACGAACAATGAACAATCCTAATACCCCAGAGACAGTCCCCGCCGTGGCAGAAGAAGTGGTCGCCAAGCCAAAACGCCGCACCAAGGCCCAGATCGCAGCGGAAGCCGGCGGTACCGCCGACGCACCTGCAGCTGCCGTGAGCGAGGCTGCGCCAGCGGCCAAGCCAAAACGCAAGCCGAAGGCTGATGTGGCTGATGTTGCTGCCGCCGCGCCTGTCGAAGCAGTAGCTGCCGACGCGGTCGCACCAGTCAAGAAATCGCGCGCCAAGCCGGCCGCCAAGGTGGCCGATGCCGCCGTGGCCGCGCCGGTTGCCGCCGCGCCAGCCGCCGTTGTTGCCGTGGCTGCTGCTGCTGCTGATGCTGAGGCACCAGCCAAGCCGGCCCGCGCACCGCGCGCCAAAAAAGTGGCAGTGGCCGATGCCGCCGCCCAGCCTGTTGACGCATCAGTTGCCGTGGCCGCCGATGGCGCCGCCCCGGCAGATGCCGCGCCGCGCGCCGACCGTGGTCAGCGTCCGCGCGGTCCGCGCCAGATGCGCGAACAGCGCGCCGTGCGCGAAGCACTGAATCCGAAAGTCGAACCAGTGCTGGACGCCGCTGCACCAGCACCGGCAGTCGATGGCGTTGAAGGCGCCGAAGGCGTTGCCGCCGGAGCACGCCAGCCGAACGAACGCGGCCAGCGCAACGGCCGTGGCCCGCAGCAAGCTGGTCAAACTCGCGGCAAGAACGGTAAAAACGGCAAAAATGGCAAAGGTCGTGCCCAGAACGGCGACAAGCCGAACGAAGCTGACGCCGCATTCTCGTTCGTCACGTCCGATGCGTTCGACAGCGAAGAAGGTGGCCGTGGCCGCCATCAGGCCAAGGCCGTGCGCCGCGACCTGACGTCCGACGACGACGCACCCAAGCTGCACAAGGTGCTGGCCGAAGCCGGTCTCGGTTCGCGCCGCGACATGGAAGACTTGATCGTGGCCGGCCGCGTGTCGGTGAACGGCGAACCGGCCCACATCGGCCAGCGCATCTTGCCGACCGATGCAGTCCGCATCAACGGCAAGCTGATCCAGCGTCGCGTTAGCAAGAAACCGCCGCGCGTGCTGGTGTACCACAAGCCGGCTGGTGAAATTGTCTCCACCGACGATCCGGAAGGCCGTCCATCGGTGTTCTCGCGCCTGCCAACCATGAAGGCCGGCAAATGGCTGGCCGTTGGCCGTCTCGACTTCAACACCGAAGGCTTGCTGCTGTTCACTACGTCCGGTGACCTGGCCAATCGCCTGATGCACCCGCGCTATGGCATCGACCGCGAATACGCGGTGCGCACGCTGGGTGTGCTGGAAGAAGGCATGCGCCAGAAGCTGCTGGCCGGCGTCGAGCTGGAAGACGGTCTGGCGCAGTTCTCGAAAATTGCCGACGGCGGTGGTGAAGGCATCAACAAGTGGTACCGCGTGATCATCGGCGAAGGCCGGAATCGCGAAGTGCGCCGCATGTTCGAAGCAATCGGCCTGACCGTGTCGCGCCTGATCCGTACCCGTTACGGCGCCATGACCCTGCCTAGCAGCCTGAAACGTGGCCGTTGGGAAGAGCTGGAAGAAAACCAGGTGCGCGACATGCTGGCCGTGTACGGCGTCGAGAAAAAAGGTGGTGCCGATGGCGCCGCTGTTGCTGGCGCTGCACCGGCCCGTACCGGCAAAGGCCCGCAAGCCAGGCCAGCGCAAAACAAGGGTCCGGAAAAACGTCCGCAGCGCGGCCGTGCCGACTACGACGACCGCGACGATGATGACGAGGACGACAGCGACGAACCGAACTTCAACCGCGCTGATGTCAGCAATGACAACGCGCTGCCATTTGCCAAGGCGCCACGCGGCCAGGGCCGTGGTCAGGGTGGTTTTGGTGGCCAGGGCCGTTCCAACGGTGGTGGCGGCCAGGGTCGCGGCGCGCCGGGCGGTCAAGGCGGCTTCGGCGGCCAGGGCGGTGGCCAGGGTGGTCAGGGTGGCCGCACTGGCGGCGGCGCCGGTCGTGCCGGTGGCGCCCAGGGTTCGAGCCGTCCCGGCGGTCGTCCGCAGGGTATTGGTGCTTACGCTGGCGGTCGTCCGCTGGGCGATGCGGCGCCGGCCCGTGCTGGCGGCCCACGTCCGCAAGGGCAGGGGGGTCAGGGCCAGGGTGGGCAGGGCCGTGGTCAGCAGGCCAAGCCGGCTGGCAAAGGTCCGCGCCAGCCCGATCCGCTGCAAACCACGTTCGGCTTCGGCAATAGCAGCGGCGCGCCGCGCCGTGGCCAGCAGCAGCCGCGTGGCGGCGCCAGCGATCACGGCATGCCGCGTCGCCGTAAAGGCTGAACCCGCACGGCCAGGGCCGGGGTCGGACCCCGGGGGGGGCGACCCCAAGCGGTGCAGCTGGCAACGCAGGGGAGTGCCGTACGGGCTTGAATTTCGCCCAAAACGCCCTATTTAGGCTGTTGTAGCGCTGTCTTTACACCCCGTGTGATTGCAGCGCTCAGCGAATAAGGTTATAATAACCAGCCTGGTAAAAGTTCTTGTCCGGATAAAACCGCAGGAAACCTTTGCTCAGGTTGGTATTACTGGAAGATGGGCACTTGCCCATTTTTTTTTTGTTGAACGGGTTTGATACCCTTTTGAATGCCGGTTTTCTGAAAGTACGGAAACAGGCCTTAATCTGGAGAATTTCTTGCAGCTGCCGCAGTTAATTGAAACGACCGTCACCGGTCTGGGCTATGAGCTGGTTGATGTCGAACGGGCCGAGCGCGGAGTGCTGCGCGTGTTTATCGATTTCACCGCGGCCGACGCTGAAGAAAAAGGCCCCATCACCGTGGAAGATTGCGCCACGGTGAGTCACCAGCTGTCGCACGTGCTGACGGTCGAGAACGTCGCTTACGAACGTCTCGAGATTTCGTCGCCAGGGCTCGATCGCCCGGTGCGCAAGCTGGAAGACTTCGTGCGTTTTGCCGGTTGCGAAGCAATCGTCAAACTGCGCACCGCGATGCCGGGTACGAACAACCGGAAATCGTTCCAGGGGATCTTGCAAGAACCCCAGGGCGAAAATTTGTCGTTGGAATTTGAAAGCAATGATGGTCCGGCGCTGTTGGAGTTTACGCTCGCCGATATGGATAAGGCACGCTTGGTGCCGCAGGTGGTTTTTAAGGGACGCAAAGCATGAGTCGCGAAGTTTTGTTATTGGTAGACGCGCTGGCGCGTGAAAAGAACGTCGATAAGGATGTCGTTTTCGGCGCCCTGGAATTCGCATTGGCGCAAGCCGCGAAGAAACGGTATGAGGGTGAAGTAGACATCCGCGTTTCGATCGACCGCGAGTCGGGTGAATTCGAATCGTTCCGCCGCTGGCACGTGGTACCCGATGAAGCCGGCCTGCAACTGCCGGACCAGGAAATCCTGCACTTCGAAGCCAAGGAACAAATCGCCGACATCGAAGTGGACGACCACATTGAAGAGCCGATCGAGTCCGTGGAATTCGGCCGCCGTTTCGCGCAAGACACCAAGCAAGTGGTGCTGCAGCGCGTCCGCGACGCCGAGCGCGAACAGATCCTGGCCGACTTCCTGGAACGTGGCGACTCGCTCGTCACCGGCACCATCAAGCGCATGGAACGTGGCGACGCCATCGTCGAGTCGGGCAAGATCGAAGCCCGCCTGCCACGCGACCAGATGATCCCTAAGGAAAATCTGCGTATTGGCGATCGAGTCCGTGCTTACATCCTGCGCGTGGACCGCAATATGCGCGGCCCGCAAGTAATTCTGTCGCGCACCGCGCCGGAATTCATTTCCAAGCTGTTCGAGCTGGAAGTGCCGGAAATCGAACAAGGCATGCTGGAAATTAAATCCGCTGCCCGCGACGCCGGCGTGCGCGCCAAGATCGCCGTCTACACGGCCGACAAGCGCATCGACCCGATCGGTACTTGCGTCGGCATGCGCGGTTCGCGCGTGCAGGCCGTGACCGGCGAACTCGGCGGCGAACGCGTGGACATCGTGCTGTGGTCGGAAGATCCGGCCCAGTTCGTGATTGGCGCACTGGCCCCGGCCAATGTGTCGTCGATCATGGTCGATGAAGAAAAGCACGCGATGGACGTGGTCGTGGACGAGGAAAACCTCGCCATCGCCATCGGCCGCTCGGGCCAGAACGTACGCCTGGCGTCCGATCTGACCGGCTGGAAGATCAACATCATGACGGCCGAGGAATCGGCCGACAAGGCAGCCCAGGAAACCGCAGCAGTGCGTGCACTGTTCATGGAAAAACTGGACGTTGACCAGGAAGTCGCCGACATCCTGGTAGAAGAGGGCTTTGCCAGCCTGGAAGAAATCGCTTACGTGCCGATCTCCGAAATGCTGGAAATCGACTCGTTTGACGAAGATACCGTCAACGAACTGCGTACCCGTGCCCGTGACGCCCTGGTGACCGAAGCGATTGCTTCGGAAGAAGGCCTGGAAGGCATGGAAGAGGCACTGGTCGGTCTGGAAGGCATGGACCGCATCACCGCCGGTAAGCTGGGCCTGGCAGGTATCAAGACTGTTGAAGCATTTGCAGGCCTGGCCTACGACGAATTTGGCGCCATTCTGGCCTTCTCGTCCGACCGCGCCCGCGCGCTGATTTCGAATGAATTTGAAGATGTGACCGACGATGAGATGAAACTGGTCGATTCGAAGTACGACGACCGAGCGAAGGGCCTGCAAGCCAAGGCCTGGACCCTGGCAGAATCGGCAAAGGCTTAATTTGAGTATCTTTATCATCTCCGCGACACATAGAAAAGAGGACTGAATGGCGAGTAACAACGTAGCCCAATTTGCCACCGAACTGAAGATGCCTGCAGACTTGCTGCTGACGCAGCTGCGTTCTGCCGGCGTCGAAAAAAGTTCGACGTCAGATCCATTGTCGAAAGATGATAAGGATAAGCTGCTCGATCACCTGCGTCGTACCCACGGCGCAGCAGCTGAAGTGGAAAAGAAAAAAATCACGCTGACGCGTAAGGAAACGACTGAAATCAAGCAGGCCGATGCCAATGGCAAAGCCCGCACGATCCAGGTCGCCGTCAAGAAAACGCGTACTTTCGTACAGCGCGACGAACCTGCCACGACCGCTCCTGCCGCGCCTGCCGCGCCAGTGATCGATCCGGCCGAAGTCGCCCGTCGCGAAGAAGAAGTGCGCAAGCAAGCCGAACTGATCGCACGTCAGGAAGCCGACCTGCGCGAGAAGCAGGAACGCCTGGCCAAGCTCGACGCCGAGAAGGAAGCGCAAGCGAAAGCTACCGCTGCTGCCGAAGCGCAAGCGAAGAAAGAAGCCGATGCCGAAGCCAAGCGCGATGCTGAACAAGCCGCCGCCAAGGCTGCCGCTTCCGCACTGAACGCTGCCAACGCCAGCACCAATGCTGCCGACGCTACCGCCAACGCGGCTGCCACGGCCGCTGCGGAAGCGCAGAAAAAAGCTGCTGCCGAAGAAGCCAAGAAAAAGCTGGACGCTGCCGCCAAGGAAGCTGCTGAAAAAGCTGCTGCCACCGAGCGCGCTCGTAAAGCCGTGGCTGACGAAGTGGCACAAATCAAGGCCATGATGAACGCGCCACGTCGCGCCATCAAGGCACCGGAGCCGGCACCGGCACCGGTCAAGCCAAAAGTTGCCGAAGGCACGCTGCACAAGCCAGCGACCACGGCCGCTACTGCTGCCAAGCCGGGCGACAAGCCAGGCGACAAAAAGCCGGGCGACAAGAAATCGATCAAGTCGGCCAATGTGGCATCGACCTGGTCCGACGACAAAAAACGCGGTGCACCTGGCGGCGGCAAAGGTCGTGGTCCTTCGGGCCCGTCGACCGGTCGCGACAGCTGGCGCGGTGGCAAGGGTGGTCGTCGTCATTCGCAAGCGGATGATCGCGAAACCAACTTCCAGGCCCCAACCGAAGCCGTGGTCAAAGACGTGCACGTACCGGAAACCATCACCGTGGCCGAACTGGCCCACAAGATGTCGGTCAAGGCGTCCGAGGTCATCAAGCAACTGATGAAGCTGGGCCAGATGTGCACCATTAACCAGGTGCTGGACCAGGAAACCGCGATGATCGTCGTCGAAGAAATGGGCCACAAAGCCCACGCCGCCGAGGAAGACGACCCGGAAGCAATCCTGGCCGACCAGGGTGAGCACGCTCACTTCGAGTCCAAGCCACGCGCACCGGTGGTGACCGTCATGGGTCACGTCGACCACGGTAAAACCTCGCTGCTGGACTACATCCGTCGCGCCAAGGTTGCGTCGGGCGAAGCCGGCGGGATTACCCAGCACATCGGCGCTTACCACGTCGATACGCCACGCGGCATGATCACGTTCCTCGATACGCCAGGTCACGAAGCCTTTACGGCCATGCGTGCCCGCGGTGCGAAAGCAACCGACATCGTGATTCTGGTGGTGGCAGCCGACGACGGCGTGATGCCGCAAACCAAGGAAGCTATCGCTCACGCGAAAGCTGCCGGCGTACCGCTGGTTGTGGCGATCAACAAGATCGACAAACCGGGTGGCAACGTGGACCGCGTTACGCAAGAGCTGGTCGCCGAGAGCGTGGTACCGGAAGAGTACGGTGGCGATTCGCCATTCGTGCCGGTATCGGCCAAAACCGGTGTTGGTATCGACGCGCTGCTGGAGCAAGTGCTGCTGCAAGCCGAGGTACTGGAACTGAAAGCACCGATCGATGCGCCGGCCCGTGGCCTGGTCGTCGAAGGTCGCCTGGACAAGGGCAAGGGCCCGGTCGCTACCGTGCTGGTGCAATCCGGTACGCTGCGTCGCGGCGACGTGATCCTGGCTGGCTCCTCGTTTGGCCGCGTACGCGCCATGCTCGACGAGAACGGCAAGCCGATCACCGAAGCCGGTCCATCGATCCCGGTCGAAATCCAGGGCCTGACCGAAGTGCCGCAAGCCGGTGAAGAAGTCATGGTCATGGCCGACGAGCGCAAGGCGCGTGAAATTGGTCTGTTCCGTCAAGGTAAGTTCCGCGACGTGAAACTGGCCAAGCAGCAAGCCGCGAAGCTGGAAAACATGTTCGACCAGATGGCCGAAGGCGAAGTCAAAAACCTGCCGTTGATCATCAAGACCGACGTGCAAGGTTCGCAGGAAGCGCTGGTCTCGTCGCTGCAAAAACTGTCCACCTCGGAAGTTCGGGTACAGGTTGTGCACGCTGCGGTTGGTGGCATTACGGAATCGGACGTCAATCTGGCGGTGGCCTCGAAAGCGGTCATCATCGGCTTCAACGCCCGTGCCGATGCTCAGGCGCGCAAGCTGGCCGAGTCCAACGGCGTCGACATTCGCTACTACAACATCATTTACGATGCGATCGACGAGATCAAATCGGCGTTGTCGGGCATGCTGGCACCGGAAAAACGCGAAACCGTTACCGGCCAGGTCGAGATTCGCCAGGTTATCCTGGTCTCGAAAGTCGGCGCCATTGCCGGTTGCCTGGTTACCGATGGCGTGGTCAAGCGTTCGTCTTCCGTGCGTCTGCTGCGCAACAACATCGTGGTGTGGACTGGCGAGATCGACTCGCTCAAGCGCTTCAAGGACGATGCGAAAGAAGTCCGCGCCGGTCTGGAATGCGGCTTGTCGCTGAAGAACTACAACGACATCCAGGTGGGCGACTCCCTGGAAGTGTTCGAAGTGCAGGAAATCGCCCGTACCCTGTAATTACAGGCGATCAATGTAGTAACAGGTGAAGTGGACGGGTGCTTTTGAGTGCCCGTCCACTTTGCCGTTTATGGAATATCATCATGGCAAAACATAGTAAAACCATCCCGCAGCGCGGCTTGCGCGTTGCCGATCAAATCCAGAAAGACCTGTCGGAACTGATCGCGTTCGAACTCAAGGACCCACGCGTGGGCATGATCACGCTGGCCGAAGTGCAGATCACTCCCGATTACGCGCACGCCAAGATCTACTTCACCATGCTCAAGGACGATGCCGAGACCGTGAAGAACACGCTGGCCGGTCTGCAGGCGGCGTCGGGCTACCTGCGCAATATGCTGGGCAAGCGCCTGCACATCCACACCTTGCCGGCACTGCACTTCGTGCACGACACGTCGGCCGCGCGCGGCATGGCCATGTCGGCGCTGATCGACCAGGCCAACGCTACCCGCTCGCTCGATGATGGTGTCGACGAAGGTGCTAAAGACGGCAAGGAAGAATGAACCAGGCCAAAGTAAAACGCGTGCGCGACCTGGTCGATGGCGTGCTGTTGCTCGACAAGCCGGTGGGCTTTTCCAGCAACGACGCGCTGATCAAGGCCAAGCGCGTGCTCAACGCCAAGAAGGCAGGCCACACCGGTACCCTCGATCCGTTTGCCACGGGACTGTTGCCGCTGTGCTTTGGCGAAGCCACCAAGTTCTCGCAGGATTTATTGGAAGCCGATAAAACCTACGAAACCGTGGTGCACCTGGGCCAGACCACCGATACCGGCGACACCGAAGGCGAAGTAGTGGACACGCGCGACGTCAACGTCACGCTGGACCAGATCCACGCCGTGCTGGAGAAATTCCGCGGGCCGATCGCGCAGGTGCCGCCGATGTATTCGGCGCTGAAGCGTGACGGCAAGCCGCTGTACGAATACGCGCGCGCTGGCATCACGCTCGAACGCGAAGCGCGCAACGTCATCATCCACAAGCTGGAACTGGTGTCGTACGACGCGCCGATGCTCAAACTGTCCGTCACGTGCAGCAAGGGCACGTACATCCGCGTACTGGGCCAGGACATCGGCGAAGCCTTGGGTTGTGGCGCACACTTGAACGCGCTGCGCCGCACGCAGGTGGGGCCGTTGACCATGGAGCACATGTTGACGCTCGACGCCCTGATCGCCCATCCCGAGCCATTGAGCTTGCTGGCGCCGGTCGATGCACTGCTGGCCAGTTTCCCGGCCGTGCAGCTGAATGCCGAGCTGGCCAAGCGTTTTCTGAACGGCCAGCGCCTGGCGCTGGGCAAGGAAGAGGTCGCAGTGCCTGCCGAACAGGGCAGGGTACGGGTTTATCTCGACGACAAGTTGCTGGGTACGGCCATGCTGGGCGAATACAGCATTCTGGCACCCGAGCGGCTGATCGCTTTTGTAGCACCGCAGTGAGCGCTGAAAAGCAACGTCCAGCAACTCATTGAAAATATACAGGTTTCCGGCGATAGAGTTGCAACGCAACATGCTATACTAGCCGGCTTTCCGTACAGCTTTTTGTACGCACCCGCAGTTTTTCCGCAAATATACGACTATGTCCACTACTAAACGCGCAATTCGCAACATTGCAATCATCGCCCACGTTGACCACGGTAAAACCACCCTGGTTGACCAACTGCTCCGCCAGTCCGGCACCTTCCGCGAAAACCAGGCGGTCGATACCCGTGTCATGGACTCGAACGATCTCGAAAAAGAGCGCGGCATCACGATTCTGTCCAAGAATTGCGCAGTCGAGTACGAAGGCACCCACATCAACATCGTTGACACCCCAGGCCACGCCGACTTCGGCGGCGAAGTGGAACGTGTACTGTCGATGGTTGACTCGGTTCTGCTGCTGATCGATGCGCAAGAAGGCCCGATGCCACAGACCCGCTTTGTGACCCGTAAAGCGCTGGCCCTGGGCCTGAAGCCGATCGTCGTGGTCAACAAGGTCGACCGTCCAGGTGCACGTCCTGAATGGGCGATCAACCAGACCTTCGAACTGTTCGACAAGCTGGGCGCAACCGACGAACAACTGGACTTCCCGATTGTTTACGCTTCGGGCCTGAACGGCTATGCCGGCCTGACCGAAGACGTACGCGGCGGCGACATGAAGCCACTGTTCGACGCCATCCTGCAACACGTACCAGTGCGTGACGACAATCCGGACGGTCCGCTGCAAATGCAAATCACCTCGCTCGACTACTCGTCGTACGTGGGTAAAATCGGTATTGGCCGTATCAACCGCGGTCGCGTAAAAACCGGCCAGGACGTCATCGTTCTGAACGGCCCAGGCGCTACCCCGATCAAAGGCCGCATCAACCAGGTGCTGAACTTCAAGGGCCTGGAACGCGTGCTGGTGGACGACGCTGTTGCTGGCGACATCGTGCTGATCAACGGTATCGAAGAAATCGGCATCGGTTCGACCGTGTGCGCACCGGACACCCCGGAAGCGCTGCCGATGCTGACCGTCGACGAGCCTACCCTGACCATGAACTTCATGGTCAACAACTCGCCGCTGGCTGGCCGCGAAGGCAAGTTCGTGACCTCGCGTCAACTGCGCGACCGTCTGGACAAAGAACTGAAAGCCAACGTTGCGCTGCGCGTGGCACCGACCGAAGACGACACCACGTTCGAAGTATCGGGCCGTGGCGAGCTGCACCTGACCATCCTGATCGAAAACATGCGTCGCGAAGGTTTCGAGATGGCTGTATCGCGTCCGCGCGTGGTGTTCAAAATGGTGGATGGCGTACGCCATGAGCCGTACGAGCAGCTGTCGGTTGACGTGGAAGAAGCCAACCAGGGTGGCGTCATGGAAGAGCTGGGCCGTCGTCGTGGCGACCTGCAAAACATGGAATCGGACGGCAAAGGCCGTGTGCGTCTGGAATACCGTATTCCAGCACGTGGCCTGATCGGCTTCCAGGGCGAATTCATGACCCTGACCCGTGGTACCGGCCTGATGAGCCACGTGTTCGATGCGTACGCACCGGTCGACACCTCGAAAGGTGAGCTGGGCGGCCGTCGCAACGGCGTGCTGATCTCGCAGGACGACGGCGCTGCCGTTGCCTACGCTATCTGGAAACTGCAAGATCGCGGCCGCATGTTCGTGGTCCACAACGACCCGGTGTACGAAGGCATGATCATCGGTATCCACTCGCGTGACAACGATCTGGTCGTGAACCCGATCAAGGGCAAGCAGCTGACCAACGTGCGTTCGTCGGGTACCGACGAAGCCGTACGCCTGGTGCCGCCTATCCAGATGTCGCTCGAGTACGCTGTTGAATTCATCGACGACGACGAACTGGTGGAAATCACCCCGAAATCGATCCGCCTGCGCAAGCGCTTCCTGAAAGAGCACGAGCGCAAGAAAGCATCGCGCGAAGCGTAATTCGCTTCCCGGTCGAAAAAGCCGCCTTCGGGCGGCTTTTTTTATGCCTGCAACCCGCACGGCCATGCCGGGGTCGGACCCCGTGCGGGGTCCGACCCCACGTGGTAACGGTGGCGTATTGCAAAAGGAGATTGAGGGGTACATTTGATAAAGATCATCTAAGCATGAATACCTGCTGGCAATCGGCAAAAATCCATGATTCGGATTCGTTTGCCTTTTCCCCGGCACTGGAGTACTTTGGTGCATGGCAACATGACCATGCATGGAGGATTTCTGTGAGTGATGAAAAGCATAATCCGTGGACCGGTTTGATGAACTGGCCCGGCAATCCGTTCAACGTCGCCCAGCAGGGCCTCGACTACTGGGTGGACGCGTGCCAGCGCTCGATCCTGTTCCTCGACGTCTTGCGGCAGCGCGGCACGGAGAGCAATGCGCGCGCCGCCAAGACCGCGCCGCACGTTCTGACCTTCCCGTTCGAGATCATCATGGACGGCGCCACGCTCGAGCGCCCCGTGAATTACGGCCTGTGTTACATCGCGCCGCCCGACGGCGTAGAGCCGGACCCTACCAAGCGCCCGTTCATCGTGTTCGATCCGCGCGCCGGTCACGGTCCCGGCATTGGCGGCATGAAGCACGATAGCGAAATCGGCGTGGTGCTGAAAGCCGGCCACCCGTGCTACTTCGTCGGTTTTACGCCTGTGCCGGTGCCGGGCCAGACCATCGAGGACGTGTGCCGCGCCGAAGCGGCGTTCATCGCCCACGTGGCCGAGCGCCACCCGCAAGCCGACGGCAAGCCTGCCCTGATCGGTAACTGCCAGGCCGGCTGGCAAATCATGATGACCGCGGCCCTGAAACCGGACCTGGTGGGCCCGCTGGTACTGGCCGGCGCACCGCTGTCGTACTGGGCTGGCGTGCGCGGCAAGAATCCGCTGCGCTACCTCGGTGGCGCCCTGGGCGGGACCTGGATGACCACGCTTGCGGGCGACCTCGGTAACGGCATCTTCGACGGCGCCCAGCTGGTGGCCAACTTTGAAAAGATGAATCCGTCGAACACCCTGTGGAGCAAGAACTACAACGTCTATTCCAAGATCGACACCGAGGCGCCGCGCTTCCTCGAGTTTGAAAAGTGGTGGGGCAACCCGGTACTGCTGAACGCCGGCGAGATGCAGTACATCGCCGACTCGCTGTTTGTCGGTAACAAGCTGAGCGACGCCGTGCTGCAGGACAGCGACGGCCACCGCATCGACCTGCGCAACATCAAGTCGCCGATCGTGGTGTTTTGCTCGTGGGGCGACGACATCACGCCGCCGCAGCAGGCGCTGGGCTGGGTGCTCGACCTGTACGAGGACGATGCCGCGCTGGTTGCCGGCGGCCAGACCATTATTTATTCGATGCACCAGAGTATCGGCCACCTCGGCATTTTTGTTTCCGCTTCGGTGGCCAACAAGGAGCACGAGGAATTCACGGCCGCGATGGACATGATCGACATCATGCCGCCCGGCCTGTACGAAGCGGTGTTCCTCGAAAAAGACGAGGAAATGCTGCAGGAAGAACTGGCTGCCGGCGACATGATGGGCGGCGATTACGTGATGCGCTTCGAGCGCCGCAACCTCGAGTCTCTGCGCGCGCTGGGTGGCAACGACGAGGAAGACGAACGCCGTTTCGCCACCGTGGCGCGGCTGTCGGAAATCAACCAGGGCCTGTACCGCCAGTTCGCCAGCCCGCTCGTGAAAAGCATGGTGACCGAGCAGAGCGCCAAGCAGCTGCGCGAGTCGCACCCGCTGCGCCTGCGCTACACGGCGTTTTCGAGCAAGAACAAGCTGCTCGACGGTATTCCGGCGCTGGCCGAACGGGTACGCGCCCAGCGTCGTCCGGTCGCCAAGGACAATATCTTCCTGCAGATGCAGGAGGCGATGTCCAGGCAAATCGTTGCCTCGCTCGATTTGTATCGCGATGTGCGCGACCAGGCTACCGAGAAATTCTTCCTCGACGTGTATGGTTCGCCGGTGCTACAAGCGCTGGTGGGGTTGAAAGCGAGTGGCGACGCGCGGCCCCGCATCGGCCGCGACCTGGCGCGCGAAACGGCCTTGACGGCGCACCGCATGGCGGCGGCCGGCAAGACGGCGGAGGGCGGTACTACCGAGGCCATCATTCGCGGCTTGCTGTACATCTACCGCAGCCCCGAGATGAGCGCGGCCGACGAACGCGCGTTTGCCACCATCCGCCAACTGCGGCTGCGCACGGCCGACGACGTGGAACTGAGCGTCACGCACTTCAAGACCATCTTGCGCGAGCAGTACTTGATGTTGCAGGTGGACGAAGAAGCGGCGATGCGCGATTTGCCATTGCTGCTGCCGGACGACCCGGATGCGCGTGCCACGGCCTTGGGCATTGTGCGGCAGGTGGTGGGAGCGACCGGCACCGTCACCGGCGATGCCGCTACCAGGCTTGAACGCGTGGCCGCGATGTTCGGTCCCAAGCTGGCCGTCGTGCGCAAGAAAAAGCAGGGGAGTGATGCGGCGTGATCGCAGCCGGTAGTTTTTGATCCGTCATCCTCGCGCACGCGGGAATCCAGTTCGAATAACGCGGCGTAGTTTTATCCGTAGCTCTCGGTCCGTCATTCCCGCGCAGGCGGGAATCCAATTCCGTGGCGCCGCCTGGGCATAAAGCGCAGTCAACACTGATCGCGTGACATTGGATCCCCGCCTGTGCGGGGATGACGGTTTTTAAGTCAGCAATTTCTATAGCGCTTTCCGCATAAACACGCTGAGCGGATCGTCGCGGTAATCGCCGTACGGTCCGCACTGTTCAAATCCATGCCGCGCATACAGCGCAATTGCCTCGGGCTGCGAAGGCCCGGTTTCCAGCACCATCAACCCACAACCGGCTTCCCGTGTGGCCGCTTCCAGCGCCGCCATCAAGCGCTTGGCCGCACCCAACCCGCGTGCCTCGGGCTTTACGTACATCCGTTTGATTTCGCCGTATTCCTGCGACAACACCACCGCCGCGCAACCGACCAGCGCACCCGCTGCATCGCGCGCCACCGCAAACTTCACCTCCGGCTGCATCAGCGACCGCAAGTCCAGCGCATACACGCTCTCGGGCGGATACAAGGTGAGCTGGTAAGCATCGAGGTCGGCAATCAGGGCAATGATTTCGGGCTGGTTCGGTGTTTCAAAAGCGATTTCAAGCATTGGCGTAATTCCGTGGTAGGCAAAGACGCCAAGTATCGCGCCCGCCCGCTATTGCTGCAAGTCGGCCGTGATGCTGCGCCCGCCGGCAGCTTGGCGGTATAATGACGACCCCCTTACGCCATCAGCCGTTGCCGCCATGACCATCCTCGATCCGACCACTACTGCCACCGCCCCCGCCAGCGTGCCGGGCCGCCGCCTGTCGGTGGCGCCGATGATGGACTGGACCGACCGCCACTGCCGCGTGTTCCACCGCCACATCAGCCAGCACACCTGGCTGTACACGGAGATGGTCACCACCGGCGCGCTGGTGTATGGCGACGTCGAACGCCACCTGCGCTTCAACGACGAAGAACACCCGGTGGCGTTGCAGCTGGGCGGCAGCGATCCGGCCGACCTCGCCACGAGTGCCAAACTGGGCGAGAAGTGGGGCTACGACGAAATCAACCTCAACTGCGGTTGCCCGTCCGAGCGCGTGCAAAAGGGCGCGTTTGGCGCGTGCCTGATGGCCGAACCGCAACTGGTGGCCGATTGCGTGAAGGCGATGCGCGATGCCGTCAGCATCGACGTCACCGTCAAGCACCGGATCGGCATCGACAAGAGCGAAAGCTATGACTTCGTGCGCGATTTCGTCGGCACCGTGGCTGATGCCGGTTGCACCACGTTCGTGGTTCATGCGCGCAATGCCATCCTGAAAGGCTTGTCGCCGAAAGAAAACCGCGAAATCCCGCCGCTCAAGTACGATTTTGCCTATCGCCTCAAGCGCGATTTCCCCGATTTCGAAATCATCATCAATGGCGGCATCAAGACCGAGGCCGAGATCGACGAACACCTGCGCCATGTCGATGGCGTGATGCTGGGTCGCGAGGCGTATCACAACCCGTTCCTGATGGCCAACTTCGACCAGCGCTACTACGGCGCCACCACTGAACCGAAGTCGCGCGCCGAGGTGCTGGAAGCAATGATTCCATACATCCAGGCCCAACTGGCGCAATACGGCGTGCATGGCCTGAAGATGAATTCGATTACGCGCCACATGCTGGGACTGATGCAGGGCCTGCCGGGCGCCAAGTCGTTCCGCCAGACGCTGTCGGACTCGAAGCAGCTCGCGCTTGGTGACGCCACTTTGGTGCGCCAGGCCGCCGCGCGCCTGCTTGGTGCATAAATTCCCCTCATCTTCCCCGCTTTTCTCTTCCCGCTTTTCAAACGATAGGCAAGCATAATTTCCAAGTGTTGGAATTTCCACTCAGAAATTATGTTTCCATCGCATCCAGATCTTTTTTCCTTGCCCTGCGGAAAAAGTTGCATCTATAATTCATTCCTATACACAACTTTCCACCGTCTTTCGTTTGTGTAGTGCGACGCAAAAACGACAACGCGACGCTGGTGGAGCGCCAAATTTTGCATTCGCAGTCATTGTTTGCTAATGTCATGCTTTATTGCTTAGCTGCAATGTTCTGATTGGCAAGGTCCCAGCTCCTGACGGGCCATCCAGGGCAAATTCTTATCAACAGTGTCACCTACGAAGAGACGAAATGAATTTAGCAAAAATGAAAGTTGGCATGCGCTTGGGCCTCGGATTTGCCCTGGTCCTGATTTTCCTGATCGCGGTGACCACGGTGGGTATCTTCCGCATGGCGCAGATCCAGGATCGCCTCGATCACGTTATCAGCGTCAACAACGTGGTAACGCGCCTGGTCACCGATATGCGCACCAACGTTGCCGACCGTATCAGCTCGCTGCGCATCCTGACCCTGTTGACCGAAGCGGGCGACATGGAGCCGGAACTGAACCGTGTCAAGGAACTGGCCGCCAAGTACGCCGATGCACAAAATAAACTGAGCGCCCAATTTGCCAAGGAAGCGCTGCCGGAAGAGAAAGCACTGCTGGCCACCATCAAGGAGCAGGAAGCGATTGCCATGCCGGCCATCGCCAAGGCGACCGAACTGTGGCTGGGCAACCAGGCAGAAGCCGCCACCCGCGTGTTGATCAAGGAAATCCGTCCGGCGCAGAAAAAATGGATGTCGGCGCTGGAACAACTGGGCACCCTGGAAGACAAGCTGAACGCCGATATGCAGGTGGAAGCCGCGGCCGGCTTTGCCAGCGGCCGTACCTTCATGATTATCATGGGCCTGCTGGCCGTGGCAATCTCGGTTGTTGCTGCTGTCGTCATCACCCGTGGCCTGCTGAAACAACTGGGCGCCGAGCCAGCCTACACGTCGGCGATTGCCAGCAGCATCGCCAATGGCGACCTGGCCGTGGCGATCAACACCAGCTCCACCGACAAGGACAGCCTGTTGTACGAAATGCGTGAAATGCGCGACAGCCTGGTGGACATCGTTGGCCAGGTTCGTTCCGGCACCGAGACCATCGGCACCGCCACCCGTGAAATCGCCGCCGGTAACACCGACCTGTCGGCCCGTACCGAAATGCAGGCGAGTTCGCTGGAAAAAACCGCGACCGCGATGGAAGAGCTGACCTCGACCGTGAAACAGAATGCCGACAATGCCCGTGAAGCCAACCAATTGGCCTCGGCCGCTTCGGATGTGGCAATCAAGGGCGGCAAAGTGGTGTCGGAAGTGGTCAACACCATGAGCTCGATCGATGCCTCGGCCAAGAAGATCGTGGACATCATCGGCGTGATCGACGGTATCGCTTTCCAGACCAACATCCTGGCGCTGAACGCTGCCGTGGAAGCTGCCCGTGCCGGCGAACAAGGCCGCGGCTTTGCAGTGGTGGCGTCGGAAGTGCGCAACCTGGCCCAGCGTTCCGCTGGCGCCGCCAAAGAAATCAAGATGCTCATCGATGACTCGGTGGAAAAAGTGGGCGCCGGCACCAAGCTGGTTGGCCAGGCCGGTGTGACGATGGAAGAAGTGGTGTCGTCGGTCCGCCGCGTGACCGACATCATGAGCGAGATCGCCAACGCCAGCCAGGAGCAAAGCGCCGGCATCGAACAGGTCAACCTGTCGATCATCGAGATGGACAGCATGACCCAGCAAAACGCCGCGCTGGTGGAAGAATCCGCCGCCGCAGCAAAGAGCTTGCAAGATCAGGCCGACGAGTTGTCCCGCGTCGTCAGCATCTTCAAGCTGGTGGAAGGCGAGGAACGTGCCGCAGCGCCGGTGTACGTGCCAGCCCAGCAAGCAGTAAAGGCGGCAGCAGTGAAGGCAACTGTGAAGCCCATCACCGCCGCCCGTGCTCCGGTAAAGAAACTGGCCAACAAGCCAGCGCCTGCACCGGCAGCCAAGCCGAAGAAAGTCGTCAACGCGCCGAGCACCGCGAATGCTGACGAATGGGAAGAGTTTTAACGAATAGTTTTGCCCGGGCCGCTGTCACGTTGTTGCGTGACGGTGGGTACGCCAAGGCGGGCCGGGAACCCTTACCTTTATCGTAGTTAAGAATAATTGAGAGAAATAACATGACCAAGTTTTCGACCGTAATCGCTGCCTTCCTGTTGTCCGCTACTTCCGCTGCCGCCATGGCTGCCGAAGTCCCTGCTTCGCTCGACGCTAAAAACTGCAAGGCTGAATATCCAAAAGCTTCGTTGATCAACGAAGAGCAGGGCGACGTCAAGATGGCCTTCCTGGTGGGCGCGGACGGTAACGTTGTAGATTCCAAACTGGAAAAATCGAGCGGCTTCAAAAACCTCGATAAGGCCGCCATCAAAGCGCTGTCGGCATGCAAATTCAAGCCTGGTACGAAAGATGGCGCCGTCGCCCAGACCTGGGCCAAGGTCGACTATAGCTGGAAGCTGTAAACCACCCGTTCTTCTCACACTGAACCGCCGCACAATTTATCCATTAGGGGAAAAATCATGATGACGAACAAGCGTATGTTGGCCCTGGTTGCAGCCGTACTCGTATCGAGCGCACCAGCCGTGTTTGCTGCCGAAGTACCTGCCAGTTTCGATGCCAAGAATTGCAAGGCCGACTATCCAAAAGCGTCGCTGATGAACGAAGAGCAGGGCACGGTATCGATGTCGTTCCTGGTCAAGCCCGATGGCTCGGTAGCCGATTCCAAGGTTGAAAAAACCAGCGGCTTCAAGAACCTCGACAAGGCCGCCATCAAGGCCCTGAGCGCCTGCAAATTCAAACCAGGCACCAAGGACGGCGCACCAGCCGAAACCTGGACCAAGGTTGATTACGCCTGGAAACTCGACTGATCTGATAAGTTGTTGTGAGGGAAAAAGGAGCCGTTCGCGGCTCCTTTTTATTTGGCGCACGGTATCGGTGTGTAACAAGCTGTAATGGCGCTCCTTTCGCGCTACACTTCCTTCTATAGTACGATTCTGAACAAGGAGAATTGGCGATGAAATCGATCTTTGCAGTGGTCGGCGTGATGGCGGCGCTGACAGGATGCGCTACCCAGCAACCTTACTACGCCCAACAACAGGTCGTGAGCGACCCGTACCAATGGCGCACGGTATCGGTGATGCCGTCCGACCGCGCACCGGGGCAGGCGTCGGGTCCGGTGTACACCACCGAAGAGCTGCCGCAGCCGAGCTCGCGCGTGGTGTATGCGCAGCCTGCCACCACCACCTATATTACGCAGCCGTCCACGGTGATCTACCAGCCCGCGCCCGTGTATTACCAGCCGTCGCCGTCGTATTATTATCCGCCGGTCTCCATCGGCCTTAACTTCGGCTTCGGCCGGTACTGGGGCGGTGGTGGCGGCCGCGGCTACTACGGCGGCCACGGCGGCCGTGGTGGCTGGCGCCGTTAAGCCTGCCAGTTGTACCGGCGTAAAAAATCCCGCTCTGCCCAACGGCACAGCGGGATTTTTTTAAGCCTGAACCTGCAGGACGGTCCGGCGCGGCTTAGCGCAAGGTGTAGACCGATGCTGGTGTATGTTTCAGTGCATTTTCTTCGACCAGTACCAGGGTCGAAGCACACACCAGACTCAATGCTAAAGCGCCGTAAGCGAAGCGGACGTAGCGTGCCATGACAGACTCCCGGGTAGGTTTGAATTCGATGAATGAATCATAATTCGCCATCGACCCTAACGGGATCAGCCAAACGTCCGACGTTCTGTAGGACAACGGCTTGGGTCTATCCTAAAGTCAACTTATCGCGTCTTCCACAAGGTGATCGGTGCGGCCGGCGCGGTGTCGAGCTTGTTGCACACGTCCAGCCATTGGGTCAGGCGATCCGGTTGCTTGAGGTGGATGCCCATGCCATCGATGATGCCCACCTGGTCGAGGTAGCGCGCATCGATTCTGGCCTTGGACACGGTAGGTGCGGCCATGACCATGCGGTCGTAGGCCTTGCGGGCCTTGTGCTCCCACTTGTGCAAGCCGGTTTCATCGAAGCGGTTGGCTTCGAAATACACGGTCAGCGAGCCGTCCGGATTGCCAAAGCCGACAATGCCGGAGCCACTGCGGATGGCGGCGTTGGTGGACGGCTCGAACAGCGCGGAAGGGACAAAGACGCCGGCGCGACCGTCCGTGTCGGGGCGACCGACAGGCGTGTCTTTGCTATAGGTGGATACTTCGGTGATGGATTTTTCTTCGGACATGATGGGGAGAAGTGTGACGTCGCGTTCGTTAGGCGACACAGCCTCATTGTAGCGCTTATCTAGTTCTCTATGGAAATACTCTGCAGGAAATATTGTAATGCAACGGTATCAGCGGCGCGGCACGAAACGCCAGTCCGCGCCGTCCAGTTCAAACCTGAAGTCGGTCTTGACGTTGGCGCGGCCCGGGATGGTCAGGGTAGTGTCGCATTGCAGGTAGCCGGTCTTGCGTTCCACCTCGCAATCTCCCACCGCCTGCACACCCATGCCCGGTGCCGCCTTGATTTGTTCATCCTTGGCGGCTGAGGCATTGGTGGCCAGTTCGTGCTCCGCCCACGCATGCATGGCAGCTTTTGCCTGCTCCGGCGTGGGGCCGGGGAATAGGGCATGCCTGCGCTCCACGCCGGTCCAGGTGCCGCCATCCTGGCGCAGCGGCAGCACGGTAAAACCGTCGCGCATGCCGGCGCTCATGCCCACCAGGCACACGGTTTCTTCAGTTACTTCCGGCGACGGCCGGCAGCCGCGCACGCTGGTAATGCGCAGCGACAGCGGAATCGGCGACGATGATTTGGCCATGCCGGCATCCGCTGCGGCCTGGATTTGTTCGATGGTCGGTGCAGCGAAGGCATGGATGGGCAACGTGGCAAACAGGGCGGTAGTAACGAAAGCGAAAGCGAGAGGGCGCATGAAAATATTGTCTTTTAGTGAGGAGATGCGAGTCTAACACTTGCGATCCAGCAACGACGCAGTGTGGCTCGCCGGTGCGGTTACCTGAGGCGGCCAGCGTCTATCCAGCGCTGCGTCATGGCGCGTGCGAGGTCGTAGCGGGCACAATTGTATTGCTCAAGCTGGTCGAGTTCGATTTTCACGATGGCGCGCAATGCTGCCAGATCTGTCGCGTTGATCGATACTTCCGTCAGCGCGTCGTTGAGCGTTTTGCCATAGAAGACGATGAACTGCATGAGCTCATTCTCAGGCGGCTGGTGCGCTTGTTACCGTCGGCGAAGGGCTGAATAAGATTAATAGATAACATTATCACCGAAAGAAAGCGTGACAAGATTAATGGCGTGATGGACCGGCAAGCACGATGAATTATTCTAATGGGCTGATATAACCCGTAGCCCAAAAGCAAAAAGCCCAATCCGAAGACTGGGCCTTTCACATAATTTTTTGGGGTGGCTGATGGGGCTCGAACCCACGACAACAGGAATCACAATCCTGGACTCTACCAACTGAGCTACAGCCACCACTGTCTTACTTTACTTCACCTGCCACACCGTTTGCTGGGCAGGTGCCGCATTATACAAGCCACTTTCGAATCCTGCAAACCTAAATGCGAGGTTTTTTGCGCAACCACCGATTTTTCTAGACCTCTACCCTGGTCACCGGCGGATCGAGGTCGAGCAGGGCGCGGAATGCCGCTGCCAAGGTTGCCGGCTCGGCCGTGGTAAAGCCGTGCAGGGTGGCAGGTACCAGCGCGTCTGCCGCCCGCAGCAGCGCGCCCGCTGCCAGCAGCCGCACCAGCTGGCGCGCCACGGCGTCGCCGGTGTCGATCAGCACCACGTCCTGGCGATCGTGCGCGGCCAGCACCTGTTCGATGCCGGACCGGACGAACGGGTAGTGGGTGCAGCCGAGCACCAGCGTATCGGCGCCCCCGTCGAGCAGCGGCGCCACGTAGCGTTCCAGCATGGCTTGAATGGCTGGCGCCTGCAGGTCGCCCAGTTCGATCTGGTCCACCAGGCCCACGGCCGCCTGCAACATGAATTCGGCATGGCTGGCGGCGCTGATCTGTTCGCGCAGTTGCAGGAATTTTTCGCCCTGTAAGGTACGCGCCGTGGCCAGCACGCCCACCTTACCGTTGCGGGTAGCGGCAGCGGCCGGTTTCAGGCCCGGTTCCACGCCAACGACCGGCAGCTCGGGATAGCGTGCGCGCACCGCCTTGATGGCGGCCACGGTAGCCGTGTTGCAGGCCACGACCAGCGCCTTGGCGCCCTGATCCAGCAGAAAGGCCGTCACGGCCAGCGCACGGTCGACGACAAACTGTTCAGTCTTGTCGCCATACGGCGCGTGGCCGGAATCGGCAAAGTACAGCAGGTGTTCAGCGGGTAGCTGCGCGCGGATATGGCGCAGCACCGACAAGCCGCCCACACCCGAGTCGAACACGCCGATCGGGCACTCGGCTGGATGGGGGCGCAGCTCGCTCATCAGGCGGTAACAATGGCCACGTTCAGTTGCTCGATCTTGGCTTTCCATTCCGCCGGACCGGTGTTGTGCACCGAGGTACCGGCCGCATCGACGGCCACCGTGACGGGCATGTCCACCACGTCGAACTCGTAGATCGCTTCCATGCCCATGTCGGCAAAGCCCAATACCTTGGCGCCCTTGATCGCCTTGGACACCAGGTAAGCGGACCCGCCCACGGCCATCAGGTACGCCGACTGGTGCTTCTTGATCGATTCGATGGCGACCGGGCCGCGCTCGGCCTTGCCGATCATGGCGATCAGGCCGGTTTTTTCCAGCATCATGTCGGTGAACTTGTCCATGCGGGTGGCGGTGGTCGGACCGGCCGGGCCGACGACTTCATCACGCACCGGATCGACCGGGCCCACGTAGTAGATCACGCGGTTCTTGAAGTCCACCGGCAGTTCTTCGCCCTTGGCCAGCATGTCCTGGATGCGCTTGTGGGCAGCGTCGCGGCCGGTCAGCATTTTGCCGTTCAGCAGCAGGGTCTGGCCCGGTTTCCACGAGGCCACTTCTTCTTTGGTCAGCGTGTTGAGGTCGACGCGTTTCGATTTTTCGGTATCCGGCGCCCACGATACGTCAGGCCAGGTGGACAGTGGAGGCGGGGTCATGTACGCAGGACCGGAGCCGTCCAGCACGAAGTGGCCGTGGCGGGTAGCCGCGCAGTTCGGGATCATGGCCACCGGCTTCGACGCCGCGTGGGTCGGGTGCATCATGATTTTTACGTCGAGCACGGTGGTGAGGCCGCCCAGGCCCTGGGCGCCGATGCCCAGCGCATTGATCTTGTCGCACAGCTCGATACGGAGTTCTTCCAGCTTGTTCTGCGGGCCGCGTTGCTTGAGCTCGTACATGTCGATGTCTTCCATCAGCACTTCCTTGGCCATCAGCATGGCTTTCTCGGCAGTGCCGCCGATGCCGATACCGAGCATGCCCGGCGGGCACCAGCCGGCGCCCATGGTCGGCACGGTTTTCAGTACCCAGTCCACCAGCGAATCGGACGGGTTCATCATGATCATCTTCGACTTGTTTTCCGAGCCGCCGCCCTTGGCTGCGACCTTGACGTCCACGGTGTTGCCTTCGACCAGTTCCATGTGGACCACGGCGGGCGTGTTGTCCTTGGTGTTCTTGCGGTCGAAGTGCGGGTCGGCCACGATCGAGGCGCGCAGCTTGTTGTCGTCGAAGTTGTACGCGCGGCGCACGCCTTCGTTGACGGCGTCGGTGACAGTGCCGGTAAAGCCTTCGAAGCGCACACCCATGCCGATCTTCAGGAAGACGTTGACGATGCCGGTGTCCTGGCAGATCGGGCGCTTGCCTTCCGCGCACATGCGCGAATTGGTCAGGATCTGCGCAATCGCGTCCTTGGCGGCCGGGCTCTGTTCGGATTCATACGCGCGCGCCAGGTGCTCGATGTAATCGGCCGGATGGTAATAGCTGATGTACTGGAGGGCGGCGGCAACCGATTCGATCAGGTCTTCTTGCTTTATGATGGTCATGATGTTCTCGCGTGGTTGATAGGGACTACTAGGCTTAATGGGATTTCGAATTGTGGTGCGTCATCGTGGTCAGGCGGTCGGTGTAGGCAATCGCCATGGCCGACAGCAGGAAGGCGATGTGGATGCCGGTCTGGGCGATGATGGTTTTTGCTTCGTACGAACCGGCATTGATGAAGGTTTTCAGCAGGTGGATCGACGAAATGCCGATGATGGCCATGGCCAGCTTGGTTTTCAGCACCGAGGCATTCACGTGCGACAGCCATTCCGGCTGGTCCGGGTGGCCTTCCAGGTTCATGCGCGAGACAAAGGTTTCGTAGCCGCCAATGATCACCATCACCAGCAGGTTCGAGATCATGACCACGTCGATCAGGCCCAGCACCACCAGCATGATGGTGGTTTCGTTGAGCTTTTCCGGCACCGGCGCACCGGGAATGGCCACGGCCTGGATGATGTGCTGCATGGCCGCATCGTTACCGAGCGCAGCGCCGATCAGGTCTTTCAGTTCCACCCAGAAGTGGAACACGTACACGCATTGGGCCAGGATCAGGCCCAGGTACAGCGGCAATTGCAGCCAGCGCGTCATGAAGATGAAATTCGGTAGCGGGCGTAGTTTTTTCGGCGGGTGATCGGACATTCGGCGAGACTCCTGAAAATGGTGCAGACTATAAGATGCCGACATTCTACACGCGCAGCCTGCCTGCCGCACCGCCGCATGGGGCCATAGCCTGCGCTGAAATGTTGTTAGAATCGTCGATATACCCTCTGTAAGGGCGCAGTAAGCGATGAAGTTTATGTTTGTGGCAAACGATTACAACAACGGAGACTAGTATGAGCAGCACTACCACCCAGCAAGGTCCACAGGAAACCCGCATCTTCGCGCCACCAGCAGCCTTTGCGGCACAGGCCACCGTCTCGGGCATGGATGGCTACAACGCGCTGTGCGCCGAAGCCGAAGCCGACTACGAAGGCTTCTGGGCGCGCCTCGCCAACGAACATCTGGACTGGCAAACGCCGTTCACCCGCACCCTCAACGAAGACGACGCGCCATTCTATAAATGGTTCGAAGGCGGCAAGCTGAACGTCTCGTACAACTGCCTCGACCGCAACCTCACCAACGGCAATGCCGACAAGACCGCCATCATCTTCGAGGCGGACGACGGCAAGTCGGTCAATGTCAGCTACAAGGAACTGCACGAAAAAGTCTGCAAGTTCGCCAACGGCTTGAAATCGCGCGGCATCAAAAAGGGCGACCGCGTCATCATCTACATGTCGATGTCGGTCGAAGGCGTGGCCGCCATGCAGGCATGCGCACGCATCGGCGCCACCCACTCGGTGGTGTTTGGCGGCTTTTCGGCCAAATCGCTGCAGGAGCGCATTATCGACGCCGGCGCCGTGGCCGTGATTACCGCCGACGAGCAACTGCGCGGCGGCAAGAACCTGCCATTAAAAGCTATTGTCGATGAAGCGCTGGCGCTGGGCGGCTGCGACACCATCAAGGACGTGATCGTCTACCAGCGCACGGGCGGCAACATCGCCTTCCAGGAGGGCCGCGACGTGTGGCTGCACGACCTGGTGGCCGACCAGCCGCTAGACTGCGAACCGGAATGGGTGGATGCCGAGCATCCGTTGTTCATCCTGTACACGTCCGGCTCCACCGGTACCCCGAAAGGCGTGCAGCATTCGAGCGGCGGCTACCTGCTGTGGGCCGCGCTCACCATGAAATGGTCGTTCGACATCAAGCCGGCCGACGTGTACTGGTGCACCGCCGACATCGGCTGGGTAACCGGTCACAGCTACATCGCCTATGGCCCTACCGCCGTTGGCGCTACCCAGGTGATCTTCGAAGGCGTGCCCACCTATCCGAACGCCGGCCGCTTCTGGGACACCGTGGCCAAGCACAAGGTCAGCATTTTCTACACCGCGCCTACCGCGATCCGCTCGCTGATCAAGGCGTCGGATGTCGACCCCAAAGTGCATCCGAAAAACTACGACCTGTCGTCGCTGCGCCTGCTGGGCACCGTGGGCGAGCCGATCAATCCGGAAGCGTGGATGTGGTACTACACCCAGGTGGGCGGCGAGAAATGCCCGATCGTGGACACCTTCTGGCAAACCGAAACGGGCGGCCACATGATTACCCCGCTGCCGGGCGCCACGCCGATGGTGCCGGGTTCGTGCACCTTGCCGCTGCCGGGCATCATGGCGGCGATTGTCGATGAAGCGGGCGCCGACGTGCCGAACGGGCAGGGCGGCATTCTGGTCGTGAAACGTCCGTGGCCGTCGATGATCCGCACCATCTGGAACAACCCCGACCGCTTTAAAACCAGCTACTTCCCCGACGAGCTGGGCGGCAAGATGTACCTGGCCGGCGACGGCGCCATCCGCAACAAGGACACCGGTTACTTCACCATCACCGGCCGTATTGACGATGTGCTCAACGTCTCGGGTCACCGCATGGGCACGATGGAAATCGAATCGGCGCTGGTGGCCAATCCGCTGGTGGCCGAGGCTGCCGTGGTGGGCCGTCCCGACGACACCACCGGCGAATCGATTTGCGCGTTCGTCGTGCTCAAGCAGGCGCGCCCCACCGGCGACGATGCCAAAAAGCTGGCGCTGGAGTTGCGCAACTGGGTGGGCAAGGAGATCGGACCGATCGCCAAGCCGAAGGAAATCCGCTTTGGCGACAACCTGCCCAAAACCCGCTCCGGCAAAATCATGCGGCGCCTGCTGCGCGTGCTGGCCAAGGGCGAGACCATCACGCAGGATGTGTCCACGCTGGAAAATCCGGCCATCCTCGAGCAGCTGAAAGAAGCGTCCTGATGGCTTGACGGTTCTAGGTGGCGCCCAGCATTTGCGCCACCCGGTCCGACAGCACATCGATATCGAACGGCTTGGTCATCACGGCCATGCCTTCGGCCAGCGTGCCGCTGCCCAGCACGGCCGCTTCCGCATACCCGGTCAACAGCAACACGCGCATGCGCGGCTGCACCTGCATTCCCGCTTCGGCCATCTGGCGCCCGTTCATGCCGCCCGGCAGGCCGATATCGCTGATTAAGAGTTCAATCTGCTGGCCCGACTGCAGTAGCGCCAGGCCGCCCGCGCTGTCTTCCGCCTCGAGCACCTTGCAACCGAGGTCGGCAAGTATGTCGGCTATCAGCATGCGCACGCTCGGTTCGTCGTCGACCACCAACACCGTGGCGCTATGGACATCGCGCGCCACCGTGGCGGTCTTGGTGGCGGCATCGTCCGATTCCGCCGCGCCGTGGTGACGCGGCAGGAAGGTGCACACCGTGGTGCCCACGCCCTGGGTAGAGTAAATGCGCACGTGGCCGCCAGACTGCTTGGCAAACCCGTACACCATCGACAGGCCAAGCCCGGTTCCTTCGCCAAGCTGCTTGGTGGTAAAGAACGGTTCGAACACGCGGGCAATCAGTTCGGGCGCAATGCCGGTGCCGGTATCCTGCACGCTGAGCGACAGGTACTCGCCGGCCGGCAAATCATCAGCTGCGGCTGACTCCGCATCGAGCCAGTGGTTGGCGGTGGCGATACGGATATGGCCGCCGGCGGGCATGGCGTCGCGCGCATTGATGCACAGGTTGAGCAAAGAATTTTCCAGCTGCGACGGATCGACCAGCGCCGCCCACAAATCGGGGGCGCCATGCACCTCCACGCTGACAGCGGGCCCGACGGTGCGGCGCACCAGGTCTTCCATGCCGAGCACCAGCAGGTTGACGTCGGTGGGCTTGGGATCGAGCGTTTGCTGGCGCGAGAATGCCAGCAGCCGGTGCGTGAGCGCCGCCGCCCGCTTGGCGGCATCGATGCCGACAGTGACATAGCGGCGGATATCGGCATAGCGGCCCTGGCTCACGCGCTGCTCGACCATGGCCAGGCTGCCCTGGATGCCAGCCAGCAGGTTATTGAAATCGTGCGCCAGGCCGCCGGTAAGCTGGCCCACCGCTTCCATCTTCTGCGCCTGGCGCAACGCGTCCTCGGCCGAGCGCAGCGCTTCAGATTGTTCCTTCTCGGCAGTGATATCGCGACCCACCGCATAGATGCTCTCGACATCGGGCCGCACCGACCACGAGATCCAGCGGTAGTTGCCGTTCTTGTGGCGATAACGGTTATCGAAGCGCGTCATCGACCCGCCCTCGGCCATGAACCTGGCGGCCTGCCTGGTGCGCTCGAAATCGTCGGGATGTATATGGTCGAGCAGGTTGCAGCCGATCAGTTCGTCCTCATCCAGTCCCAGTACATCTTTCCACGCCGGATTGACGATATTGATGCGGCCATCGAAACCGCAGCGCAGCATGATGTCCGCCGACATTTCCCACAGGCGGTTGCGGTCGCGTGTGCGCTCGTCGACCGTGCGTACCAGGTTGGCCTGGGCGTGGTGGATTTCCTTGTCCCTGCGGACTTGCTCGGTAATTTCCTGCCCCTGGTTGAGCAGGCCGGCAACGCTACCATCTTCGCCAATGATGGGTGTAGCGGAAAAGTTCCAGATGGTTTTTTCCAGCCGGTTGCGGCGCCTGACCAGCAGCTCGACATAGTTATGGGAAAAACCCTGTCCGGTGGCCATGGCGCGGTGAAAATCGGGCGCCACGCTATCCCACGTATCGCCCCATACCTGGCCCACCGGCATGCCCAGCGCACCCGGATGACGTTCGGCCAGCGACTCGGCGTAGCCATCGTTGTAGAACATGCGCAATTGCGGCCCCCACAGCACCGTGCCGAGAATGGGGGAGTTCAGGCAGGCCGACAACGACGAGCGCAACGATTGCGGCCAGGTGTGAGGGTCGCCCAAAGGCGTGGCGGCCCAGTCGTGGGCGCGCATCAGGGCGCCCATGGCGCCGCCATTATTCAGGAAAGAAAGCGAACTGGTCATAACTGATCTCTGAAACCCGATGTTTGCCGGCGCCGGGTAGGCGCAGGCAACGTTTAAGGAGTTGTCTGGTGATGCGCGCTTGCGCGTTGATACACGGACAAGCGGGGCGCCAGGGCGGGATCAGGGGCCAGGCAAAGATCGGGGTCGGGGGCGCTGCGCGCAAATACAGCCGCAATGCGGCGTCGGGCAGGGACCTCGATATTGTAGCTGATGAAATCACTAGCACCGACGTAGTAGGTAAATTAAGTTGGTACTTTGTGGAATTCTTGCTATAATTTGCGGCTTCTCCGAGAGGGGAAGAGTTTGCAGGAGAGGTGGATGAGCGGTTGAAGTCGCACGCCTGGAAAGCGTGTATAGGGTCAAACCTATCGGGGGTTCGAATCCCCCTCTCTCCGCCAAGAATTACTAAGCCCTTGATTATTCAAGGGCTTTTTTATTTCTACAACGACTAAGGTGTCCCAAGACGGTGTCCCATTTCATAGGGAACTCTATCTTGAAACTGCCTTCACACCTTGCGAAGTCGCGCCACGGCGTCTTCTACTTCCGTCTGACCTTCAAATTTGGTGGCTGCACCAAGGAAAAGCGCATTTCTCTGAGGACAAAAAATTCTCAGGAAGCCAGGTTCAAAGCTATGTGTCTGTCTGGGATAATGGCTGTTCAGAATCACAAGAAAGAACAGGCGATGGCAACTGACTACTTCACCACAGCCGCAGGGATTGCCGCCCCTGGTCCTGATAGTGATTTTCTGTTGAACCTTTTGAACCGTGCCAACCGTGAGCAGTTAGCAGAACTGTCTGGCATTCCATTGGCCGAAGTAGAAGCCCTTTTCACCACAACTGCGCCATACACCCGCAAGCTCGATATTGAACTGGGCGGAATCAGCCTTCGTAACATCAACACCGATGACGACGCTAACAGAGCCATTCATATCCTCAAGACGCTCAATCTGTCGCCAGAAGCTCTTGCAGCGCTGATTGCTGGCCCGAATCCCGTTCAATTGCCACAGGCAGCACCCACCCCACCTGTGCAGCAACAAACAGCAGTAGAAGGCGGCACAACCATTCAAGAAATGATCCCAAGGTTTGCTACCCGTAAAAAGGACAAGCTTTCCTCAAAGACTCTTTATGAATACGGTAACTATCACAGGAAGTTTGTGGCGTGGCTTGAACTCAGGAAGAAGAAAAAGCATATTCCTGTTCACAGCATTACACGTGCAGATGTAGCGGACTTTATTGACGACCTTCTTGCAGATGGCATTGCGCCGCAGACTGTCACTCAAAAGTACCTTGCCGCAATCAGCGGCTTGTTTGAGCTTGCTCAGTCTATTGGAGTCTTGCCAGAAGGTCAGATTCTTGTCAGCCGTGGGCATAAGGTCTTTACTAAGCAGGATGCGAAAAAGTCAGCGTCAAGAAGGAGCTACAAGCCGTTTAATGACGATGAGTTAAAGCTGATTTTCAAGCCTGACCTGTTGAGTAATGCAAAGCAATCGGCTGATTTTTGGTTGCCTATGCTGGCACTTTTTCCTGGTGCGCGAGTCACTGAGCTTTCTCAAATGGACATTGCTGACATTCAGAAGCACGGTGAAATCTGGGCGCTGTCCATCAATGATAAAGGGGATAAATTGCTCAAGACCCCCGCAGCTACACGCCTGATCCCGATCCATCCGACACTTATTGAATGCGGCTTCTTGGACTATCTGAAAGACGCTGCCAAGTATGGAACAAAGCTGTTCCCATATCTGACGCCTGATCAGTTCGGTTCATACGGGAATCGGACAAGTGAGAGGTGGGGTAAGTATCTTGATGAACTGAATATCACTGACCGTCAAAAGGGCTTCCATTCGTTCCGTAGCACTTCTAATGGCTGCTTGAAGCATAAAGGCATGACAGAGGAAAACCGCTGCCAGTTTGTTGGTCACGAACACGATACGGTAAATTCAGCAATCTATTCTGAACCTCACAGGTTGCCTTTTTTGCTGGAGAACGTAGCCAGCAAGCTGGATTACCCTTGTATTGACTTTGCCAAGCTGCAATACAAGCAAGGGCAATTTGATAAAGTACTCGCCGAAGAGTGCGCTGCTACAAACAAACGGCTTCTGCATAGTCAAGCCAAAGAAGAGCGGATGGCACGGCAGAAGCACTAGTTGCAGCGGAAGGGCTGGTGGGAGCTAGGAGCGGTTATGAAGAAGCCCCCGTTGCGGCTGCATTGCAGTATCAGGCGGCAACATTTGCTGTACTATTGGAGGCTATGTACAGTGCTATGGGGACGAGCATAGGTATGCTGACGACGAACCTAACCATTGTGCCGTCTGGGGAATTTATCTTCTGATGGAGTACCAGAGCCCGGCTGGAATCAGCCAGTGCTAGAGGGTTATAGATAAAGATTGCTGACAAGCTGGCTTTCCTGGGGAAGTAGTAAGAACAAGCAGGTAAGCAGTAGAATTACGAAAATTGTTAAACATTACTGGCCGATCAAGGCCAGTATTTCTTAGAAAAACTAATTTATGCCAACGCTGCACTGGGTCGGAAAAAACAAGGTGGTTAATCACCACCATGATGTGCCTTTTCGTTTGTTGGATAAGCAGTATAGCTTTACTGCGAATGAAGGAACCCCAGATAATTCCAAGAATAATAAAATAATTCATGGGGATAATTTAGAGTCATTAAAAAGCCTTCTTCCTGAGTTTGAGGGGAAGGTGAACTGTATCTACATTGACCCACCTTATAACACTGGCAATGAAGGCTGGGTTTACAACGATGCTGTAAATGACCCGAAAATAAGGAAATGGATTGGTCAAGTAGTCGGAAAAGAAGGTGAGGACTTAAGCAGGCATGACAAGTGGCTGTGCATGATGTATCCGCGCCTAAAGCTATTGCATCGCTTGTTGGCTGATGACGGTGTAATCCTTATTTCTATAGATGACAATGAAGAGCAATCGCTTCGTTCTTTAATGAATGAGATTTTTGGTCAGCGAAATTTCTTGACAAATTTCATTTGGCGAAAAGTCGACAGTCCAAATGATAACAAAGTTGCTGTTACGCCAGATCATGAGTACATCGTCGGTTACGCGAAAAATATTGCCAAAGTAAAACTTCGTCAAATGTCTGCCCCGGACATTGTTAACGCCTATGGTAGTTTAGATGGTTCAGGTCGGCGTTATCGTGACCGACTATTGAAAAAGAATGGAAAGAATAGTCTTCGGCGTGATCGTCCTACTATGTATTTCCCTCTTCAAGCACCAGACGGCTCAGAGGTGTTTCCGACTCATGAGAACGGCGAGGAAGCATGTTGGGCAATGGGTAAAGACAGTATCGAGCGGAACAAGGCAGCGAATACACTGATTTGGAAAAAGCGGATACGCAATGAGCGAGAAGTATGGGAACCATACACACGTGAATTTGCACCTGAAGTTCCAACAAGACCATACCCAACCATTTGGTCGGATCTTCCGACAATGAGACAGGCGAAAGCGTTCTTGCGTGATGTTTTCAATACAGCCGATTTGTTTGATACTCCGAAGCCAGTAGAGCTGTTGGTACGTCTTCTGGAGATGACTGGGCAGAGTAATGCCATAGTTCTAGATTCCTTCGCTGGCAGCGGAACTACTGCTCATGCAGTTTTGAAACTCAATGCCCTAGATGGTGGAAATCGCCGTTTCATCTTGTGTGAAATGATGGACTACGCAGAAACCATCACTGCTGAACGCATTCGTCGGGTCATCAACGGGTATGGCGAAGGAGATAAGGCTGTAGAGGGAACAGGCGGCTCTTTTGACTTCTACTCGGTCGGGGTGCCATTGTTCAAGGACGATAAAAATCTCAATGAAGAAGTTGGTACTGAAGCCATTAGAGGTTATGTGGCCTACACTGAAAATATTTCTAAAGAGCAACAGTTGGGTGCTGAAAATCCTATAAACCCTTATGCGTTGGGTTTGAAATATACTGCTCTGTGTATTTTTTACTATGAAAAGGATCGGGTGACGACACTTGATATTGATTTTCTGGGGCAACTGAAAATCAAGAACATTTCTAATAGGCCAGATCAGTTCGTGATTTATGCGGATAAGTGTGCTCTGGATAAGGAATTCCTCTACAAACACGGGATTACCTTCAAGCGCATTCCACGTGACATTACACGTTTCTAATAAAAAAAAGAAGATATGGAACTTAAAGATTATCAGGCTGATGTTCTGGCAGACCTCAGCAAATATTTAGAAACCCTGCTTGAGTGTAAGGGTCATCTTCCCAATGCTTTCAGTAAGTATTGGAAGAATCGTGGCGTTCTCAATCAAGCTTATAAGAACAACATCAAGGAAGTTCCTCATGTGTGTGTGAAGGTGCCTACTGCTGGTGGCAAGACCTTCATTGCAGTAAATGCCTTGGATAGAATCTTCACAGCTTTTGCCGAATACAATCCTACACGACCTAAGTTTGTCGTTTGGCTCGTACCGTCCCTGACTATTCTTGATCAGACAGTCAAGAATCTTTCAAATATTGATCATCCGTACCGGCAACGTCTGAACGACCTGTTTAACGGGCGCGTACAAATCTACGAAAAAAATGATGTACTTCTTGGCGCAGGCTTTAATGCTGATACTGTAAGAGAACAGCTATCTGTTGTTGTTATGTCGTTTGACTCGCTCAAAGCGACGAATAAAGAAAATCGCAAAGCATTCCAGGAGAACGGCTACCTCGCTTCATTTATTACTGGTGAGGGTGAAGATGTTGAGCCGCTAGAAGGCACTGATCCGTCCGCACTGATTAACGTCATGCGTGGCTTGAAGCCTGTTGTGGTGGTCGACGAAAGCCACAACGCTGAAAGCAGCTTGTCTGTAGACATGCTTCGCAATCTCAACCCAAGCTTCATTTTTGACCTGACAGCGACACCCCGCGACAACAGCAACATTATTAGCTATGTTGATGCGCTGAGGTTGAAGAAGCAGAACATGGTCAAGTTGCCTGTAATCGTTGCTAATCAACGCACGCAGGCTGATGTGATTAACGCAGCGTTGAACATGCGCCGACAGTTGGAAGAGTTCGCCAAGAAGGCAGAGGCGAAGGGCGGTGGATACATTCGTCCAATCGTTCTCTTCCAGGCTGAACCAAAGACAAAAGACGACACTACAACCTTTGAGAAGGTGCGTGAAATTCTGCTGGATCTCAACATTCCACCTGAGCACATTGCAATTAAGACGGCCAATGTGAATGAGTTAAAGGGTGTTGATCTGTTGAGCCGACAGTGCGAAGTGCGATACATCATAACTGTCAATGCACTTAAAGAAGGCTGGGATTGCCCGTTTGCATATGTATTGGCGACGTTGGCAAACAAGTCCTCGGTGGTGGATGTCACGCAGATTCTTGGCCGGGTTTTGCGTATGCCTTACACGCGCAAGCATAGCGTAGAACTGCTCAATCTGAGCTATGTCTTCACTTCGTCCAGCCAGTTCCAAAGTACCTTGAGCCAGGTCGTTGGTGGTCTGAACAAAGCAGGGTTCTCCAAGCGTGATTACCGTGAAGTGGATCTGACAGCGCTCACCACTGAAGAGCCGCCAGCGCATCCTACTGGCACTCAGGAGCAATTTGATCTAACTGGGCAAACTTCTGAGACGACCGATTCTGACGATACTGCTGCTACCTCGGAAGAAGCCAATATTGAAGTAGATAAGAGCAAGCTCAACCAAAATTGGGAAGAGCTGGCTGTCCAGCAAGCGGCGGTTGGTTCTGGCGTAGTGCTGGAGACTGCCGGTACCGCCGCTGGTCAAACGGCTGTTGCTAGTGAAGCCGATAGCACAGGTGTTGAAGAAATTAAGGCTCAAGCGGTGGCTCAAGCTAAACAGTTTGAACAGCAGGCAGAAGCTGCCACTGGTGATAGCCCTCCTGAAGAACTTAAAGCGCACATGAACGAACACAAAATAAAGCCAGTTTTTGAAGAGTCTGCGCAAGCGATTAAGTTACCGCAGTTCTTCGTCAAGCTTCCTTCTGATGGTGGATTCTTCGACACCAGTGATGAGTGGCATAAGCTTGCCAAAGAGAATTTGTTGTCCAACTTTGTGCTTGCGAATTTGGACGCCTCAATTAACTTCACGGCTATTGAATCTGATGTCTATGCGGTCGATGCTGAAGATATCGGAAATGGTGAAAGTGCTCTTGCCTTTAAAGCAGTGAAGAAAGAACAAAAGGAACGATTTAATAGTATAATCAAGAGCCAGCCAGTTTCTGGACAGGTTACGTCTATTGTTGGCCGGTTGTTCGGTCTGTTAGGGAAGAATTCTTTTTACCCAATTGAAGATAACGATGTAAAGCACTATCTGAAACGTATTGTTGAGGTTATGAGTGCTGAACAACGGGCCGATTGCCTTGAACGAGACTATGCCTACGTTAAGCTTATTAAAGAAAAGATCCAGAGCTTAGCCAACGAATACGCTGCCAAAGAATTTAACAACTGGCTCACCACTCAGAAAATTACGCTCCGTCCAGAGTTTTCATTCTCTCCTACGATTACGCCTAGCGAAAATGCGCCAGCAATCAGTAAGAGTTTGTATGTTACTGAAGCAGGCATAAACGGCTTAGAGTCTAAGGTTATTCGTGGTGTTGCTGATCTGGAAAACGTTGTTTGGTGGCACAGAAATCTTGAGCGAGGCAAGGGTTTTGTTATTAATGGCTTCCTTAACCACTATCCTGACTTTGTGATACTTACTAAGAACAAGAATGTCATCATTTTGGAAACGAAAGGTGATGATCGTGATAATTCGGATTCTAAGGATAAGTTAAGGTTGGGCCAAATTTGGCAAGCGCAAGCTAATCAAATTACCCACAAGACTGGATATCGGTATCACTATATGATGGCTTTTGATAACAACCGTATTGATGGGGCTCATTCCGTTGCAGAAATGCGGGCGCTCGTAGAAGCACTGTAATGGCAAGAAAGCACCCGATTGGGTGCTTTTTTTTGATCACAGTGCATGGCTTGCAGTACTCTTTGAAGAGAAATCAGAAGTAAGTATGAAAGTTGGGTTGGGATGAATAAAGAAGACGTTTTAGGTAACACAGATATTTATCGTGGAATGTTAAAGGACGCGATCACAGAATCAGCTAAACTGGGCTTTAAGCGGCCACTGATCATTTCCCCGGAAGCTCAAATTGACGACGGTGTGCTGCGGAGAACTTCACAGCTCCTGGGAGAGTTTTCAGGATTTTTAGATAGGGTGGTGCCCGGCTACTGGGGAAACTCCTGCCAGACACTTTCGACCAACATCTTTGCACACCTGAACAACCAGGGCATTGCTGCAAATATTGTCTTGGGCAATGTCATCATCAACGGCACTGACGAGTTTGAGACAACCTTGGATAGCTTGAAGCAAGAGGTCCAGGCGATAGAGCCTTTGCAAGGTGCGCAAAAGGTTCATGCGTGGATTTCATTGGGGGGCGATACGATTGTTGATGCGGCATTGCCTCTCCGCTTGGTAAAGCATTACAAGGCTCCTGACCATTTTAATGACATGATGTTCATTGGAAGGGCAGCGGAGATGGTCGCTCGCTACAACATTCAATACCAGCCAATTCTTATTGGTACTGAATTCTTCGCAAGGACAAATCCACCCGATCCAATGGATCTTCTCAACGCGATGCAAGCATTGAGGGCTTGATCTGACTTCTGACGCCTTGGCTGTCGCCGGTCCCCGGACCTCATAGCTTAGGAAACGGTTTGGGCTGTTTGGCCTGACGGAATAAACAAAAATACTGAGGGAAGAATGAAGCTGATTAGCACAAATAGCGAATTACGTAAGCAATTCAAACGACTCATAGAGAAGTACCGGTAATCCCCCCTGCAAATGATCGCCATCAGAAGTAGAATTTTCTCAATTAGTTTTTTGAAAGTTCTGCAATGAAGACTTCCCGATTCACCGACAGCCAAATCATCGCCATCCTGAAGCAGGCCGA